>Ga0207094_1024_pt1 | contig 23685 bp, 12 predicted proteins | sample Alteio_BWMinHeat_90_FD_153518 | JGI IMG/M metagenome (GOLD analysis project Ga0207094, IMG submission 153518) | Enriched cells from forest soil in Barre Woods Harvard Forest LTER site, Petersham, Massachusetts, United States -... | ecosystem: Environmental > Terrestrial > Soil > Temperate forest >... | reverse complement strand
TCTGGTAAATGCCTTGGTTGGTAGCCAGGTAGATATAACGCTTTTTAGTAGTGTTTTTATATATATTTTCTTTCGCCGTTATGCTACGCACTATAAGGTTTTTGCCCAGCCCGCTGTTATTTTGCTGGAAAGATTGTGTATTTACATTGAGTATATAGAGCCCTTGCCCATAAGTGCCGATAAGGCACACCTGTTCAAATGGCGATGATATACACAGTAATGGCGTATTTGCGGGCAGGCCGGGATACTTGAACCATCTTCTGCCTGTATCGTCGCTGTACCAGGCACCGTTATGACACGTCTGGTCAATGGCGATAAGGCGGTTATTATAATGCCCCAGCGTGAAGAATCCAGGAAATGTATCTGTCACAGTTGGTGGCAATGGAATTCCGGATGTATCGCCTTTGGCGCCAATACCACTCCCGGTTACTTCACACCAGCCGCAATTATCGCCGCCGCATGTTTTATAAAAATTCCTGCAATGAACCGTATCCAATATACCGGTAACGGGCGCCGGGTTCCTGTTTAAAGCCAAACCCGCAAGAACGCCATTGGCCAGTCTTGTATAGGATATCATATTAACAGGTAGAAAACCCACACGTCCATTTGTGTCATAGCTTCCATCAGAGTACCACGACCCGGGAACACCGTGATTGTTGCTGATCTCCACGCCCAGGTAATCCAGAATACCGGCGCCGGGATTATGAACAACGTTTGATACTGAATAAACCTGGTTCCAGTCGGGCATGTCTATTACCATGGACTGGTTAAGGTAAAATGTAATGCCATTACAGGCAACACGGGATATAGATTGCAAAGAATCAAAAGAATGATTGAAGTTTAAGCCGTTATTGGAACTAAAAAGCATTAGCTTTTTAGCCCATAGGATGTTATTGCCGGATACGCATAAAGCACGGCTTGGAGCGCCGTCAGCCGGAAAAATAGTGGTGCGGCTTATACCGTCATTACTATTGTATAAGATACCTGAAGTATCAGAAAAATACAGGCTATAGGGCGTTTCAATAACGGTATTATTATTGATGCCATTTACTTTTTTACAACTGTACAATCCGGTCAGTAATGCCGTCACGAATATTATTATACAATATAGGGATGATCTCTGCATCGAAAATTTTTTACTAAATTATAAAAAAACGAAGAAAATAACGAAGAAAATCTCAATTTAAAATGCAAATTCAATGCACCATAAACCGCCGGTTAAATATTCTGCTTCTTACCTATTTTATCAGCGTCACTCATTCTCATTCCGTAATCCATCAGCTCAATAATACTGTTTTCATCCGGGTTGGCGAAGTTAATATCCAGGTGATATTCAAAGGCATTTTCTTTAAAAGCGCCTCCGTTCAATGATATATTTTTGAGCAGTTTCCTGCTTTCAGAAATCATAGCAGAGTCGTGGGCAGAATGGTTTATACCTGCGTCTATGTTTTTAAATAACTCCTGGATGTCCATGTACATCGCAATAGGATGCCCCAATACCTCTGTTGATATAGCCGCAGGCATTTTGCCTGCCGTAAAATCACCCTTTAGAAAACCAGTAGCATTGGCGTATTTATTAGACGCTATGGCATATTGGTCGTTCATCATTATGTAAATAGAATCTTTATCATCCAACGGGATCACAAAACCGCTTCCCATCGCCGGCAGGCCGTTATCTCTGGCTATCTTCAACATCTTTTGAAAATTCTCTTTCTTATTGATTTTCATAACATAGGTCATGCTCAGGCTTGGCTTTTGGTTTTGGTGTACCACGGTCTGGCCCATAAAGGTATCGGTCACGCTTTCCAGGTGCAGGCTAAAGTCGTTCATCACCATTGCCATGTCGCCGGTAAAGGCATCCAGTATACTATCCACATTCATACCCTGGCTGCTCAAACCCACATTGGCCAATCCAAGTAAGTTCGTTTTTTCAAGTATTGATTTGATCCCTTTTGGCGATAAATGCGCCGCGAGCAGCATATCCGTGTTTTGGTTAGGCAGCCTTTCCATCATGTCTTTATCAGCATTCGCAGCGCCTAACTCCGTGCCTATATCTTTGTTGTCGGCAGACATATAATAGCGCATATCAGCTGTTATTTTGCCCTTTTTAAAATCAAAACCTGCCGTGAAAGCCGCATCTTTCCATAATACATTGCCTGATAAAGCCATACCCATTCTTTCAGCCATGCCCACACTATATTGCGTCATAAGCTGGTCATAGTTGAGCCAGAAGGTTATGTCATGCCCTTCCATCTGGAGGTTGGTGAAATGCTGGTTTTCCTTTATTGAATTTCCATTCATTACGCTGAACGCATTTCCCATTTCTGCCGATACCGGAGCCAGATCAGGGTTATTACTTCCTGCTACATCAGCCATCACATTTATTATGATGAGCAGGTTCTTGTTCCAGCCCACATACATATCCCTGCCCAGGCTGGCCTCCTTACGATCCCCCACTTGTTTTATTACCACCTGTGGGAATACCTGCTTCACATAAGCTTCCCATTGCCCTGCGTCCGATAGTGGCACTAATCCCGTTATCTTGTTATTGCCTTTAAAACGCGCATCCGATTTTACATATACATAAAAAGTATTCAGCCCGTCTATGCCTGCCTTTTCCAGGCCAAGCATAGCATCCTTGGCGCTTTTTTCAGGAATACGGTCTTGCATTTCTTTAAAAAGCTTACTACCTGTTATCATATTCCAGGCTATTTTTTTGCCAAGTGATTGCAGGTTTATACCTACCACCGCAACCGCATCTTTTGGTATATAACGCTCATGGTCCGGTATGCGGCTGCATGCGCTTAAAAGCGCTGTAGCAAAGAATAAAAAAATAATGCTTCGCGAAATGCGGTGCATAAACTGGCAGGTTTTTTTTATGTTAAAATGGAAGATCATCAATTGTTTCCGGCGACGGATTGAAATTAACCGTGGCGTTGTTATAACTATTACCGGCTGCATTGCCGGTATTAGCATTATAAGTGGGCGCATTATTGTATGCAGGCGCAGCCTGGGCGCTGCTGGTATTGCCTGGCTGGGCGGCCCCGGCGGCTTCTATGCGCCATGCGTCAAGGTTGGTGATATACTTGGTTTCTCCATCTTTCTTATCCACATACGAATTACCCTTGATGTTGAAACTCACCTTCAGCATATCGCCCTTGTTAAAACGGTCAATGATCTCGCATTTGTTCTGCACTAATTGCAGCTTGGCGAAGTTGGTGTAGATGTTGCCATTGATCTCTTCAGCAAGTTCCAGTACGAACTCGCGTTTTTTAAACTTATCGCTTACTTGTTGTGTGTCATACTTTTGCAGTAATTTCCCGGTTACTTCGAAACTCATATAATTAAGATTTTATTTTAAGACAATAAATACAAAGATACTATTCCGGAATGGAAAGTAATAAAAAAAGTGTCCCGAAATTTCGGGACACTTTTTTATCATTCATTCAGGGAGGCTAAAGGGGCTCGAACCCTCGACCCTCAGAACCACAATCTGATGCTCTAACCGGCTGAGCTACAACCTCCATGATTATTTCGGACGGCAAAGGTAAGATTTTTTTCTTTTCATCGTATTTTTCATTTCAGAAAATATGCCGGATAGTGATTGCAGTGACAAAAAAATTTGATACGGCCCGTACCCCTTTTTGCTTCAGTAGGTCTTGTCCTGAGCAATAATCGAAGGATTAGCACCATTCAAGTTCGGAAGTCTATTGCGACGAATGATAAAGTGGGAATTCGTCATAAAATATTTTTACGTCTTAGCCGGATCTCCCGTTTTTTCGCAGAGGACTTGGCGGCAATGAGAGTAGTGAAGTTGATCTTGCATTTTGTTTTTGGAAACCCTGGCACTGTGTTTCCAGCGCGCATTTACAATGAATCAAACAATTAATATACTAGACCGCAAAATAATAGCCGGAAACAGCCAGGATACACGCCCATCCTGCAAAGAAAATTACATGATATACGTATAGCTGTATACCATACTACAGAAATCGCATTATCATACAAAGCCGGTTTGCCCATCTGCAGAACCTATCGTAAATTGGGCAAAAACCAAACTTTGTGATCCTTCCAATCTTTTGAATCTATTGGCAAAAAAATAAATAAGAACTGAAAACTGCCCAACTGAAAAAATGGGACACACAATGGGACAACATAAAAAATAAAATATACACTAAACCCGCTACCACCCTATCACACATGCGAACCAATAATATGAAGTTACCAACAATTAAAATAAAAAAATGGGACATCTCAACTCTTTTCAGGACGAAAAAATCTGGGAGATCTATGAAATCTGTTCAATCTGTGATTCAGACCCAAAAAAATACATGTTGTAAACAAAAACCGCGATTATTTAACCAACCTATACCAATTTAGGGACGAGACAATATTTTAAAAAATAGGAAAAAACGAAAAATTAAGCTATTGAGCTATTACGCAATTGAGCCATTAATCACTAACTCTTATCAATAGATAGGCTGCCTGGACCAACAAACAGCAGTCCAAAAAATACAACAAGCAGTTCTATAGCTTCTGAAGCGCCCATTATCCCTTTACCGGCAGAAAACAAGGCCAGGACAGCGACAATGAAATTAACGATGAGCAGCAGGCAAACTAACCGGAACCATAACCCCAAAACACAAAACAACCCGCCTATGGTTTCCGTTATAGCGCTCATAAAACCCCAGAATACAGGCACAAAATGAATATGCAGATGCCCCATGTTCTGGCCAAGGCTTTCCCATTTTTCAGGGCCCCCTGTGAGTTTTGGTAGCCCATGCAAAAATAGCATTACGCCAAGTCCGGCACGCATGGCCAGCAGACCGAAATTCCTGTAATTGCCCAGTTGTGAAAAAAGTGCCATAGTACGGTTTTTTATTACAGCAAATATAGCAATGGATACCGGATATTAGATGCCCTCCCTCGCTAGGCTATGGCGGGTGAACCTGGAAGTTGAAGAACTCAACAAATTTTAACCATCTATTTGCTATGCACTTTCTGAAGGTCATTGAAATATTAGGTAACTTACAGTCTTTACTAAAAGTATGACTAAGATAAGAACGCGATTATGGATATATGGCATATTTGTATGTATGCTGTTCCATGTCCCGGCAGATGCATCGAAAATATTTATACCTATGGATGCGGATGGCCAGAACAACCATCTCAAAGCTTATGGAGTAGCCTATGCCGCTCTCAAAGGCGGCATAACCGTTGATTGGCTATTGAATTATAAGGGCGGAAGTTTTGTAATGGACCAGGTAGAAAGTATGGAGCGGATGTGTAAGTTACGGGGTGTTAGCTACCAGGTTATTAGTGATGCCCAATATGCCGGCATCGTTAACGAAATTGCCAACCCGGACTTTAACGGGGATATTATAAAACTGGAAAAATGCCCCAAGGTAGCTGTTTATACACCCGGCAATAAAGACCCGTGGGATGATGCGGTGACGCTCGTACTTACTTATGCTGAAATACCCTTCGATAAAGTATATGATGACGAATTATTAAGGGACGACCTCGCAAAGTACGACTGGCTGCACCTGCACCATGAAGACTTCACCGGGCAATATGGAAAATTCTGGGGGCAATACCGCAACGCCAAATGGTACCAGGACGACCAGAAAAAAGCGGAAGCGATGGCTGCCAAACACGGTTTTAAAAAAGTATCGCAGTTGCAGCTTGCAGTGGCAAAAAAGATCCGCGACTTTGTGGCAGGCGGCGGCTATATGTTCGCCATGTGCTCGGCAACCGACAGTTATGATATTGCCCTTGCCGCTGATGGAGTTGATATTTGCGCGGAGCCATTTGATGGGGACGCCATGGACCCCAACGCGCAGCAAAAACTCGACTTTACAAAGTGCTTCGCTTTTAAAGACTTCACATTGGAAACCAATCCCTATGTGTACGAATATTCGTCTATTGACAATACAAATTTCAGGCATGTGCCTATGAATATTGATTACTTCTCTCTATTCACTTTCTCAGCTAAGTTCGACCCGGTGCCCTGCATGTTGTGCCAGAACCATACAACCACCGTTAAAGGCTTTATGGGACAAACCACCTCTTTCCGTAAAGAAGTATTAAAGTCGAGCGTGCTGGTCATGGGTGATTTTAAACCGGCAAACGAAGCCCGCTACATACATGGCGAATACGGCAAAGGGACATGGACCTTTTATGGCGGCCACGACCCTGAAGACTATGAGCATCATGTGGGCGACCCGCCTACTGATCTGAGCCTGCACCCAAACTCTCCCGGCTACAGGCTGATATTGAATAACGTACTTTTCCCCGCGGCAAAAAAGAAGCCGAGGAAAACGTAGGAAGTTTCTCCCAAAGGCGCAAAGCCGCATGGGTTATCTGAGTAGGTCAGACAGATAAAATTAAGATGGCGATGGCGTATTGACTAATCCCTGATTATTTTCTTAAACAATAAACAGAATAAATTAAATTTGCATCCAGATGGGATCCTCTTCAAAACGGCCAATGTTGTTGCCAGCACTGTTTTCAATGAAATGCCCGAGTTGCAGGAAAACGGTGGTATTTGTAAATAAAAGTATTTTTCCGCTGGACAAATGCCTGGCGCTAAAGGAAGATTGTGAGATCTGCGGACAAAAATTCAAATCAGAAAGCAACAACGGCGCCGGTATTAACTATGCGCTCTCCATCATGCTTATATTCCTCAATCTTTTATGGTACTGGCCCATATTCGGCCTTTCTTATAAGGACAACAGTATATTTTATTTTCTCGGTGCAAGTGTTTCCGTAGTCGTTTTACTGCAGCCGTACCTCATGCGTCTCTCACGTATGTTCTACCTCTACCTTTTTGTAGCTTTTGGCACCTCCACAAGAATAACGATTGATTAAGCAGGTTTGCAACCTCGGGGATCCGGTTTGGAATAGTTGATCGTTAGTTTGCCTTTTATCTTCAATATTTTTTTCGGTCCTCAATGTATTTGCATGCGCTGCCGCGTACATCGCTAAGTCTGCCTTCACTAACCTGGATAATGCTAGTCATTCAATTATCGTTCAACAAGCCCGGCTACTGATTAAGAGCCGCAAATAATTTGGACAATAATTTTGAAAAAAAATAAATTTTTTATCGTTTCTAAAGCCCTGCCGGCAAATGTTCCCATCTGCTTTTTTTTAAATCAAAATCCAAAGACCATGACCGCTCGTATGTTATTGTATTGCTAAAGGAAATTTCATTTATGCGGTTATCCATTTTCATTGCTTTAAAATTAAAATCACTTAAGTATGCGAAAAATCAACTTTTTCAAAAGGCTTGGATTATTACCCGCCTTTTTAGGAGCCATGGCGCTGGGCTCATCTGCCTATGCCTCCAGCCACAGGGAAGCTCCCCTGATCTCCAACGATCCTCAGGCCGACAATACCGACCTGTATGCGTTCAGGAGCCCCGATGATCCGAATACAATAACGATCATTGCGAATTACATCCCTTTTGAGTCTCCGGAAGGCGGGCCTAACTATTATGGTTTCGGAACTAATGTGCGTTATGAGATACACATTAAAAATAACGCCACCACTACTACCGACGATATCACCTACCGGTTTACGTTTTCTTCCGTGAACCAGGATACTACTACTTTCTTCAATATCAGGCTGGGAAAACAAAACCTGAAGTCAACCTATATGTGTGAGAAAAGCACAGACGGCGGTATGACCTGGACAACCATTGTAACCAATGGTATCGTATTGCCGGCCAATATCGGGCCCCGATCCATTGCCGACCCTACCGTGGGGCTTGGCGTGGCAAACTATACCTCTTATATGAATTCAGTTATTAAGACCGCTTCAACCGGGGAGCTTATGTTTTGCGGCCCGGTAGACGACCCATTCTTCGTAGACCTCGGCGGCGCTTTTGACCTCGGCAGTTTCCGCCCCGGTGGATTGAGCACAGCAAATCCGCCGAAAGATGGACTGGCACGCTTCAACTGCCACACCATAGCCCTGAAGATACCTATCAATATGCTGCAAAAAAGCGGTTTGAGCGTATCATCAGCGGTGAATATCCTTGATCCAGCCTTTGTGATAGGCGTGTGGGCATCAGCCAGCCGCCAGCAGATACATACGCTTGTGAAGGGCGGCGACTCTTACTCAGGAAACTGGGTGCAGGTATCACGTATCGGAATGCCTTTGACCAACGAAGTAGTGATACCGGTTGGCATGAAAGACAAATGGAACGCCACTAATCCGAAGGATGATATCATGTTCGCCCAATACTTCTCCAATCCCGAACTGGCGCTGTATATGGATGATTCAAAATTCGGCGGCGCTGTTCCTGCTATGAATGCTTTACGCATACAGACACACGCCCTCGGAAGTTTTGATTTCCGTAATGGTAAACAGGGATTGTGGAGCCTCAAAGGTACCAGCGCGGTTGCAGGTACTGCTTTAGACAACGCCCTTTTCGGGAATGTGCTGCTGCCGGACTCTATGAGCCCGCGCGCGGTGGACATCCTGCCGATATTCTATACGGGTGTTCCTAACCTTGCTCCTTATCAATTAGCTACTGGCAAAGGCGGCAACCCGCTTGCTGCCGGCAAGCCATTTGTGAATAACTTCTTACCTACACTTGGTGATATGCTGCGCCTGAACATGGCTGTGCCACCTACCTCGCGCACAGACCCGAACTTCAGTTCTGAAGGCCTGATACAGGCTGCCGTATACGGGCTTACATTATCCATGTATGGCGATACATCTTTGCAGGCCATTCCGAATATGGACGGCTTCCCTAATGGTCGCAGGCTGGAAGATGATGTAACCACCATAGAACTACAGGCGGTGAGCGGCGTAGCCTTAGCAGCAATTGGCCTCTGGTATGACGATTATGATTACACCACTCCAGGCACGCCGGTGACTACCAACTTATTGAATGTTCTTGGATTTAACGCGGGCATCACGCATAATGATACGACATTCCAGGCTTCGTTCCCATACGTGCAGCAACCATGGAGAGGATATGACTATACACTACAGGCAAGATTTTAACTTCAACTCATAAAAGCAAAACGATAGTTATGAAAAATATTATAAACAAATTTCTGGCGGCCGCGCTTATATGCTTATTGCCACAGATACATGCAACGGCCTCGAGCCACAGGGAGGCTCCCCTGATATCGAACGACCCGCTGGCAGACAATACGGACCTGTATGTGTTCAGGAGCCCGTGCGATACAAACAAGATAGTGATCATAGCCAACTACATACCTTTTGAGCACCCTGGTGGCGGCCCGAACTGGTATAACTTCGGACAGAATATCCGTTACGAGATACACATAAAAAACAAGGGTACCGGAACTACGGATGATATTACCTACCGCTTTACATTCACGCAGGTAAATGAAGACCCGACGACGTTCTTTAATATACGCCTTGGCAAGCAAAACATCAAGGACGTATATATGTGCGAGCGCAGCACAGATGGAGGCGTTACCTGGACAACCATTTTATCAGGCGGCGTAGTGCCTCCGCCAAATATTGGCCCGCGCTCCATACAAAGCGCGGTAGGCATCGGTGCAGCCGCAGGTTACGACAGCCTGATGCTGGCGGCTATAAAAACCGCTTCTACCGGCGAGAAACTTTTCTGCGGCCCTGTAGATGACCCTTTCTTCGTGGACCTGGGCGGCGCATTTGATGTAGGCGGTTTTCGCACAATGGGCCGCGATGGGCTGGCAAAATTCAACTGCCATACGATAGCGTTGGAAATACCGATCTCCACTTTGCAGAAATCAGGACTTACCACTGCATCAGCTACGAGCATACTGGATCCCAACTTTGTAATAGGCGTATGGGCTTCTGCCAGCAGGCCTGCAATTACAACCCTCAGCACAACCGGCGGCAGCCCTACCACTTCAGGCGCCTGGGTGCAGGTATCCCGTCTTGGTATGCCGCTTACCAATGAAGTGGTGATCCCTATTGGATCTAAAGACAGGTGGAATGGCGCTAATCCTTATACAGATGATCTGGCCTATGCCGCTAATTTTAAAAATCCTGAGCTGGCTCTATATATGGACGCATCAAAATTTGGCGGAGCAGTGCCCGGCCTTGCAAACCTGCGTATACAGACCAAATCACTTGGGTCTTATGATTTCAGGAACGGCAAAAAGGGATTATGGCCATTAAAAGGCCTGCCAGCAGTTGCCGGTACCGCCTTGGATGATGCCATATTCGGGACCATATTATTGCCGGACTCCATGAGCCCGCGCGCCGTAGATATACTCCCCATATTTTATACGGGGGTGCCTAACCTGGATCCTTACCAACTGGCTACAGGTAAGGGCGGCAACCCACTCGCGGCAGGTAAACCATTCATCAACAACTTCTTACCGTTGTTGTGCGATATGCTGCGCCTGAACATGGCTGTACCTGTTACCTCGCGCACCAGCGCTGACTTCAGTTCTCTTGGTATCGTATCTGCAGCGGTTCTCGGGCTTACGGACGCCCGTTTCAATACTACCAGCACCTTACAGTTCATACCAAACATGGATGGCTTCCCGAATGGCCGCAGGCTGGAAGATGATGTAACTACCATAGAATTGCAAGCTGTATCGGGCGTTGCGCTTGCAGCTATAGGGCTCTGGTACGATGATTACCTCGGTAGCGGTAGCCCTGTAACACCTATGCTCACCAATGTATTAGGCTTCAATGCAGGTGTTACCCATAATGACACTACTTTCAAATCGTGTTTCCCGTATTTGCAGGACCCATGGCCAGGCTATACAGGCGCAGGCTATACAGGCCCAACAGCCGGCAATTATGTTCCGTCAGGAATAGAACAATTGCCGCTCAATACCCCCGCAATAGTAATGAATGCCTATCCAAATCCGTTTAGCAACCAGTTATCATTCCGTTATAAAATGGATGTTCCGGGAAAGGTAACTATACAGTTAATGGATATAAACGGAAGGGTAATAAATACCCTGAACGAAGGAGCTAAAGTGGCGGGTGAATACAACGAACAGTTGAATACCATTGCTTTAGCCGCCGGGAACTACCTTGCAGTGTTATCTGTGAACGATGAGAAAATACAGACTATAAAGGTTGTTAAGGCGAAGTAGTAATTTTAAAAAAAGTGTTTGTAGTCAGTCAGTGTGCCACACCCGGAGGTGTGGCACACTTTGTAGATTCCCACCTGTTAGACACTTTGTCAAAAAACACATCGAACCCTGGTTTCTTTTACCGCTGGGAAGGATAAATTAACAGATATTTCATCATCGTTCCTTACCTTAGCGATATGCCGGAAAAGAAATTATTTCTCCTAGACGCCTTGGCGCTTATCTACCGCGCCTACTATGCGCTCATACGCAGCCCGCGTATTACGACCAAAGGAAAAAATACAAATGCCCAGTTCGGGTTTACTACTACTTTGCTCGATCTTATTAACAAAGAAAAACCCACGCATCTTGCTGTGGTCTTTGACACATCAGCCCCTACAGAGCGTCATACCGATTTTGAGGCTTATAAAGCCAACCGTCAGGAAACACCGGAAGACCTGCGCGACGCACTCCCGGATATTAAGCGCATTATTACAGGGTTCAACCTCCCTTGCCTTGAGCTGGATGGTTTTGAAGCAGATGATATTATAGGCTCTCTCGCCCTGGAAGCCGCGGATCTCGGTTATACCGTATACATGGTAACCCCTGATAAAGACTATGGCCAGATAGTGCGGGACAACATATATATGTACCGCCCGCCATTCCAGGGCAATACTGTGGAAATAATGGGACCAAAAGAAGTCTGTGCGAAATGGGGCATTAAGAGGGTAGACCAGGTGATAGACATGCTGGGCCTTATGGGCGATGCTGTGGATAATATACCTGGAATACCTGGTATAGGGGAGAAGACAGCGGCAAAACTGCTGGCTGAATATGATACCATAGAAAACATTCTGGACAATGCTGCACATATTAAAGGCGCTTTGGGAGAAAAAGTGCGCAATGGCCGCGATATGGCCATCATGTCTAAGAAACTGGCTACCATCATTACCAATGTTCCGGTTCCTTTTCATGAAGAAAACTTCCGGGTAAAAGAAAAAAATACAGAAGCGCTTACGGCCATATTCAATGAACTGGAATTCAGGGCGCTGAGTAAAAGGGTGTTGGGAGATACAGGTCTTGAACAGGATATATGGAACGGGCAAAAAGCGTTGCAACCTGTATCAACGGACCTTTTCGGGAATGCCATTCCTCAAAAAAGAAGCGCAACAACATTACCGGCAGTAATTGCTAATGGAAATAATGCTGCATCTGCGGAACTGGTGCTAACGGAAACAGAAGAACTGGAAAATATTCCTGCGAATGTTTTTACCATTGAAGAAGTCCCACATGCTTACCACCTCGTAAAAACTGATGAGGAAGTAGATAATTTAATCGCCCTGCTTTCGGGATATAGAGAGGTCGCTTTTGATACAGAAACAACAAATATAGACCCCAATCTCGCAGACATTGTCGGTATGAGCTTTTGCTTTGAAAAAGGAACCGGCTATTATGTAACGTTGCCGGAAGAAAAACAAGACGTTGTACGGATATTGGAACGCTTTAAACCCATATTTGAAACGCCTGATATGCTTTGGATCGGCCAGAATATCAAGTATGATATGATCATGCTCAAATGGTACGGCTTTGCTCTGAGTGGAAGCATCTATGATACTATGCTTGCTAATTACGTTATAGAGCCCGACGGCAAACGCAGCATGGATGTATTGAGTATGAAGTACCTTAATTACCGCCCGGTATCTATAGAAACACTTATTGGCAAAAAAGGAAAGGGCCAGCAATCCATGCGGGATGCTCCACTGGAGCAGGTAAAAGAATATGCCGCGGAAGATGCGGACGTTACTTACCAGCTAAAAAAGATATTTGACCCTCTACTCACTGAAAAAGAAGTAAAAAGAGTATTCGATGAGGTGGAGAATCCTTTAGTTACCGTACTTATTGAGATGGAGTATGAGGGCGTAGGGCTGGATGTGAATTTTCTACGGGAATACTCCAAAGACCTGGAGACAGACATTCGCAAAGCGGAGGAGAATGTGTACAAACACGCAGGTATTACTTTTAATATCGGTTCTCCAAAACAATTAGGCGAGGTGCTTTTTGAAGTGATGAAAATAGACGCTGGTCAGAAAAAAACAAAAACCGGCCAATATGCTACGGGTGAAGACATCCTTCAAAAACTACGGCATAAGCACCAGATCGTGGAGGATATACTTGCCTACCGTGAGCTTACCAAGCTGAAGAGCACCTACGTCGATGCTCTTCCGGAACTTATCAATCTGCGTACAGGCAGGCTGCACACCAGTTACAACCAGGCAGTTGCGGTTACCGGCAGGCTTAGCAGCAATAACCCAAACCTGCAGAATATACCTATCCGGACAGAGCGCGGACGTGAGATACGCAAAGCATTTATAGCAAGAAACAGCAGTTACACAATCGTCTCAGCTGACTATTCCCAAATCGAATTGCGCATCGTGGCGGCGATCAGCGGCGACGATAATATGATCGCCGCTTTTAAAGAAAACAAAGACATACATACAGCCACAGCAGCGAAAGTATACGGCGTAGAAGAACCAGGCGTAACAAAGGATATGAGGCGCGCCGCCAAAGCCGTCAACTTCGGTATCATATACGGGCAATCCGCCTTCGGCCTGGCTGAGAATATAGGTGTCAGCCGCACAGAGGCAAAGTCCATAATAGATAACTATTTTAAGCAATACCCGGCCATAAAACAATATATGGACCGCTCCATCAACTTCGCGAAAGAGCATGGTTACGTGGAAACGGTTATGGGCCGTAAACGTTGGCTAAAAGACATTTATTCGGCAAATTTTACCGTAAGGGGCTACGCAGAGCGAAATGCCATTAATATGCCTATACAAGGCACTGCCGCCGATATGATAAAGCTTGCAATGATCACTATACACCGCGAAATGGAGAAACGCAGGATGAGCACCCGCATGATACTGCAGGTGCATGACGAGCTTGTATTTGACGTGCCCAATGAAGAAGTAGATGAGGCCAGGCTTTTAATAAAAACCTGCATGGAAAATGCCATGAAATTACCACATGATGTTCCGGTAAACGTGGAGACCGGAAGCGGCGCAAACTGGCTGGAGGCGCATTAGCAAAGCAAAAAAATGGTAAAACGAAAGCCCTACGCTCACTGCATGGGCTTTTTCCCTTTTAGGCCATGCTCATAAAAAGAACGTGGCCGCGATTTTATCGCAGCCACGTTCTTTTTATCACGATTCTTTAAATTGGAATCGGCCAGTTTTTATTGCTCAATAACGAAGTGGAACACACTTGTTTCACTTCCTGAACGAACATTTAGCAGATACATGCCATTGGCTAATGTATTACTGAGCTGTACTTGTTCATTTATCATTCCGCCTTGTGCCATTACTTTATTTTTATAAACAACCTGGCCCAGCATATTAGTGATCTCCAATGTCACCTCTTCATCCAAAGTAGTGCCCAATGACCCTTTTACGGTAAATGCACCCTTATTAGGATTTGGCATTACTCTTATGTCGCTCGCTGTATTAAGCTGGCTTACGCCTGTGTTATCCCTTACGCTTATCAGAGTCGACTGAGCGGTAGAAAGGCCACCGCAGACGCCGTGACTGGTAACTACACACTTAACAACTTCCTGATCATTATAATAATTATAACTGAAGGTAGGATTTGTTGCATTAGCTATAAGATTACCGTGAACATACCACTGATAAGTAAATGAACCCGCATTCGAAACGATCGCCTTCAATATAACGACTCCTCCCTTATTCACACTTGTGCTGCTGATATCGCTTATCATAAACATTGGCAATATCGGCTCGTTGATTGAAACCGTTACGTTGTTACTCAACACGTAATCGCTGGTACGACACTGATAATTGCTGGCCAGTGCGCAGAATACTATAGCACTGTCTGTTGGTGTGAACGTATAAGTCGAACCGGTTGAAACGGTAGCGCCATTTTTGATCCAGGTATAAACCGGAGCGGCACCTGAAGAAGTAGCAGTCGTATGGAGTGTCACCGCGGTTCCCGGGCAAACAAAAGTGCCTGGTGTTGCGTTTACCGAAACTGTTGGCAATGAACTTGGCATAACAGTTAAAGCAGGCAAAGTATTGCTAACTGTAGCCGGGGCAGGGCAATCAACATTGCTGGTCATGGAAACTGATACTATATCTCCATTTGCAGGTGCATAAGTAAAAGTTGACCCTGTTCCGGCAGCTATTGAATTCACCTTCCATGCAAAAGCAGGGAGTGTACCTGTATTACTATCGATAACACTGAATGTAACTGATTTTCCATCGCATATTGTCCCTGTCGTTATAGTTGTGTCAATCATAACAAACGGAATATTTGAAGCCCTGATTACTACCGTTGCACTGTCAGCCATATTACTCTTACATCCTGTAGAAGGATTTGTTGCAACTACTTTATAAGTACCGGCACCTCTGTGCGCACCCACATAAATCGGCAAGCCAGTACCTGCCCAGAACGAGCCATCAGGCACTCCTGCGTTGAATACAGTGTATTGCGTACCGAGATCAGAATTACTGAGGTAAAACTTAACGCCTGGATCAGCCGCGCAACGGCTGCCACTGCCTGTCAACATATAAACAGCAGGCGAAGGGGTAACGTTCAATACCGCACTTGCTGACATAGCTACCGAACAATGGGAGGTATTATCTGTGGCAAGCACCGTATAAGTACCTGGTACTGAAGTTAAACCAAAATCAATCGGCGCACCGCCAGCCATAGAACTGCCAATCTTCGAAGTACCTTTATATAACTGGTAAGATGCACTTGCATCAGAAGCGGTCAGCAAAATATGGCTACCGGTATCACTGGAGCATATACTTGCCGTAGGGCCTGTAAAGGGAGCTGCAAATGTTACCGTATGATCGTTCGGCAAAGGATTCACATTTACTGTCAGCGTACTTCCTGTGTTATTACAAGTTGTAGCGGTATTGGTAGCTTTAACCGAATAAGCGCCCGCCGGGAATATTCCAAAATTAAGTGCAGAACCAGTACCGCCCAGAACAACACCTGTTGGCGCACCTGCATTAAGCAACGCATAATCTACGCCCTTTGTGGAAAGGCTGTTTCCGATAGCCACGCCAGAACCACCTGCGCAATATGATGTAGCGCCTGTAATAGTATAATTAATGGGTAATGGATTAATAGATACAGTGGCACTTCCGGCCATGTTGCTCTGACAATTTGTTACCGGATTCAACGCAACAACTGTGTATGTGCCAGGAACAGGCTGAAGGCCGAAATCAAGTGGCCCACCAAGACCCGAATATGGAGTCGCAACACCGCCCACAGTCAGATTGTACGTTAATCCCGGCTCTGTATTTGAAATATAAACATCGGCACCGAGATCGCCTAAGCAGTATCCGCCGCCGCCACCAACAGTATAAACTTTTGGCAATGAATTAACGGATACGACAACACTCCCAGGCATATTGCTCGTACAGCCAGTAACATTATTTGTAGCAACCACAGTATACGTACCGGGAGCAGTAAACTTGCCAAAACTCATCTCGCCGCCTGTACCTGTTTTAAATGGCCCTGCAACAGAACCATTATTAAACAACTGGTAATGTATCCCAGGGTCGGTCGATGACATTCCAACAGTATCGCTTAAACCGACACAAAATCCGCCGCCGCCATTCAATGAATAAGGATTAGGCACCGGATTCACTGATATGGAAGCTGTGCTGGTCATTGTGTCTGTACAGCTCAAACCATTTGTGGCAACTACAAAGTAGGTACCTGTAGCAGTTGGCGACCCAAAATCAATACTTGAATTTGATCCACCAACTGTACTCACCAAGCCTGCTGAATTCCACAACGAGTAACTTACTCCTGTAACAGAGCTAAGAAGCCCAATGTGTTTACCTGTTCCGCCGGCACAGAATGCGCCGCCGCCGGTCACCGTCTGCATAGCAGGAAGCGGATTAATACTTACGGCAACACTTCCTGACATCATGCTTACACAATTATTAACATCTGTAGCGCGTACAGTATAAGTACCTGCTACTTTTTGATAACTGAAATCTATAGGTCCGCTGGCAGTTGTGGCGATGCTGCTGGTTACCGATCCGCCATTTAACAATGCGTAGGTAATATTGGCATCAGCTGCTGACATAGAAATATCTATTCCCGCCGTGTTGGCACAATAGCTCGTACCACTTCCTGTTATGGGATAAACTACAGGAGGCATATTTATGGAAATCGTAGCTGTGCCGGTCATATTATTGGTACAAAGTGTAGATACATTGGTTGCAACTACATTATATGTACCTGCTAATGTATAAGAACCAAGATTCAGCGACGTAAGCGCGCCTGTGCCCATTATCGCCGAGCCTATCTTAGTGGCGCCCATCATCACCTGGTAACTCACACCTGCGTCTGAACCGCTCAGCATAAGATTAACTCCTGTTCCTCCTGCGCAGTAAGCACCCGTACCGGCCGCAGTCAAAGTATATGGATTAGGAAGTGGGTTGACAGACACAGTTGCAATACCCGTCATGTTGTTGGGACAACCGGTGGTAGTGTTAACAGCCTGCACAGTGTAAGTCCCAACTGCGGTCATCAGACCAAAATCAAGGCCGGAGTTCGACCCGTGTAAAGTGATAACAGGCGTGCTTCCATTAGACAATGTATAATCAACCCCGGTTGTTGACCCGTTAAGGCCAACATGCGTGCCGCCTGTACCTGAGCAAAAGCCGCCGCCGCCCGTTATTGAGAAAACAGATGGCAAAATATTAACATTTACCGGCAGTGAAATACTACAGCCGGTAGCACTAATCCTATATATAATATTAGCAGCACCTGCCGCAATGCCTGTTACCAGGCCATTACCTGTTCCAACAGTAGCAACCGATAGATTACTGCTCGTCCAGGCACCGCCTGCCGTAGCATCAGTTAACGCTGTAGTTGCTCCAACACAAGCGTTTGAAGTTCCGGTAATACTCAACGGCAATGGATTCACTACCACAGGCATAGTAGCGCTGCAACCGCCAGGCAATGTATAACTAATAGTAGGATTACCTGCTAAAGCTCCTGTAACCAGGCCCGTACTTGAAACACTGGCGAGGAATGAACTGCTGCTTACCCATGTACCACCACCGGTAGGGTCAGACAAAGTCGTTGTGGAACCTACGCAAACACTGGAAGTTCCAGTGATAGGAGCAGGTAACGTATTTACTGTTATTGGTAATGTTACAAAACAACCTCCCGCAGGTATCGTATAAGTAATAACAGGAGATCCGGGCGCCATCGGGCTGACAATTCCGGAGGTTGAACCTATGGACGCAAAAGAATTATTGCTGCTTGTCCATACACCGCCACCTATAGCATCAGTCAGACTAGAACTAACCGTGGTACATAAATTAGTAGCTCCGGTTATTGCCTTTGGCGACTGGTAAATTGTTACTACAGTTGTGGCACTACAACCTGTCGGCATCCTATAACTGATAGTTGCCGTACCTCCGCTAAGACCGGTTACAAGGCCTGTCGAACCGACTGTTGCAATTGCAAGATTGCTGCTCGACCATACGCCACCAGGAGTTCCATCACTTAGTTGTGAAGGGTTCGCGCTACAGAAAGTAGTGGTACCCGTAATCGGTACTGGCTGTATATTATATGTTACGAGCGTTGACGGTGTTGTTGCCGTTCCGCCAAGGGCACAGGTTGCCCTGTTCCTATAGTACATGGTTGCCGTTACTGACTGTGTATACACGGGGATGGAAGCGCCGCCGATATCGCTCCACGCAATATTATCCGGCGATGATTGCCAGTTGTAAGTGATGCCAGTGAAACTATTAACAGCGCCTACGCTGTAAAAATTAGAATTGTAAGGCCCGCAGCCATTAGTTACAGGTATAAAAGAAATACCTGGGTTTGGAGTCCCTGAACAATTAGGATAAGCCAAATTAACTATATAATCACGGGTCTCTGCATAACCTTGCGTACTGGTAGGGCAGGGAGGCAAATTTGGATAACATGGATAATTTATGCTGCAATTGGTCGCATACTCTACTGATACTCTCATTCTGAACGTACCTGCAGTAGCATTTGAAGCAATGGTTAGGGGCACAACCGGCATTGCAGTACCTGCCGACCAGTTTACACCACAAACCGATTCTGTTGGGTCGAAGATACCGTTATTATTATAGTCTATCCACATCTGGAAACTATTCGGATTGGATGCCACATAATTGTTAGTACAGGTGTAACTGTTCCCGATAGTTAAGTTAACGCTCATGGGTGAAGATCCGGTAGTCTGATCATAATATTTAGTAGAAGAACCCGTCGAAATATTATCATTTATTTTGGTACCACCATCCCCGTTAAGCACAAATGGGTTACTGCTGGTAGCCACATAAAAACCACAGCATAAAGTGTTTCCGCAGGTAGGTGTGCAACTGGAGGCCGTCAAGGCCGCGGCTGCAAAAGTGGCTGCGGCGACCGTAGATGTTGACGTGCCGCTGCCCGGGCAGGTAACAAGACAACGGAAAGATGTATTTGCGCTGATCCCTAAAATACTTGAAGTTGCAAATACAGCGCCGTTAATATTCGACCAGGTCAGGCCGGCATCAAAAGACTGCTGCCATTGATAGCCAATACTTCCGCCAACAGTTGCCCCTGTCAGGCTTAAAGTTATTGGCGTAGCAACTCCGGCAGTTGTCGGCGATACCGAAGCAGTACCTGCAACCGGAAGAGCGGAACAAGCAGCAACGCCGGTTCCATTAATTGGTATCGTACAGGGGAAAGGCTGTCCCGCCCCTGTTATTACTATATTGCCAGAATAAGTAGTAGCAAACCCCGGTACAAATTGTACATACAGATTAACAGGGCCTAAATTAGCTGAGGTAACACTCATCGTTGTGCTCGTCCCCCAGTTAACACCATCGTTAGACAGCAGAAAACCACTGGTGGGGCCAGTGATAGAAAGCGTAGTAGGGAAACCAGTGAGGCGAACCCCGGTAAGTGATACGAACTGGGGTATAGAAGGGGTGCCCGCAGTTTGCAAAGGAAACGTGAGTGATGGTGGATTAGACACAACCAGTGGGTAAAGAGGTGTAATGGATACATAACCGCTACCTACTGTAGTATAATAACCTTGTGTATGGGTAACGTTTGAAACATAAAGGGGATCTGTGTAAGAAGACCCACCGCCGCCGCCGCCATAATAATAACTGCCGCTACCGCCATAATAACCAGCGCCACCGCCACCGGCATAGTAATAACCCGTATAACATGCGCCACCGTTACCTATACTTCCATTACCTGCACCCCAGCAAGCTGCTGCCGTACCACCGGAAGTCTGGTTGCCGCCTACACCATTGTAACAATTGTTGTAACTATTACACATTTTGCCATTTGCAGCAGTAAGGCCGCCGCCATCCCCGCCATAATCACTGTTGGAGCAATCATAACCTGCGCCGCCGCCGCCGCCTGCAACCATTGTACGGTAAGTATTATTGTTAGAATATGGAGCTATACGCACTTCACTACAACCACCACCGCCGTTACCGTAGTAATAGCCGCTGCCGCCGGTATAACCGCTGCCGTTATCGCCACCATTATTGATTGTGCAGCAGGAAATGCTGCCAGGCGATCTGCCAACATAAACACCAAGCACCTGGCCGGGTGTTACTGCCACATAGCCCTGCACACGGCCACCGTTCCCGCCAATCTGATACGAACCATAGTTGGTCCCGCCTTTGGCGCCAGCCATATCCACGGAAATCTGCGATATGCCGGCAGGCACCGTATAATATGCTATTCCACCTGTGTAAGAGTAGGTGGTGGTTTGAGCCATGGAGCTCACATTGAATCCTAAGAAGAGGGCTGCCAGGATTACCAGTTTTGAAAAGTAGAATCGTTTCATACTGTTTTTTTTAGAGATAATTTAAAGATAAAATTATAAAAGTTAAAGTTCCACAAGTATATTGACAGAATTATAACCGGGTCATTCCCGAATATTTGTTATGCAAAATAGTTATTTTTTAATACAAAACAAAAAAAATTCAAAAATTTTTTTGCTTTTTCTGTCTGTTCTCAAAATTGACTGAGAAATACCCACTTCCCGAAAGATTGCGCCCTTCCAAGGGCAAAGTGTCGCCTGAGACAAAAGCAATACTATATTTGTTTTGCTTTTCAGCAGCGGCCTCTGGTATAAAGGCGAGCGGGATGCCTTGACCGGCAAGGCCTGATTTCCACCCAAATAACCGGATTTTCCATTATTTTCTGTAAAAGAGAAAACGTGCTAACAAATATAATTGCATTTGTTAACCGGCAGCACATTTGCAAGTGGAAGGAGTAGTGGTAGGACGCCCGAAGAACTGTATTTACAGGCCAGTAAGACATATACCCACGGAAGCTGGCGTAATGGGTGGCCCGGCATTGTCTTTGAAAACGTTGGTAAGGTTATAAGATCCGTACACTGAAAAATTACCCCACCCTACCCGTACGGTTGCCGCGAAGTTCCAGGGGGTTACATATCTTTTGGTATCTACCTTATCCTTTACATTGGTACCTGCAACAGAATACAATCCCTTGGTATGCGCGCCCAGCAAAGTGCCAATCTCCATACCTATAGCCGCCTTAAAGCCTTTGTTCCTGTTTTGCATATTGCTGAAATAGCGCAATTCAAACGGAGCAGATACATAGGTAGTCACGAATTTGTATCTTTTATATTTGCTGTATGCATTCGTGTCGGGCAGAAAACGGGCTGTATTACCCAATACGCCGGTGTCTCTATTTGCGATCACCATCTGGTTCAGGTAAACGACAGTAGCGCTGATACCGAGGCCGGTTGCGAAACTGAGATTTGATTTCTTAATGGGAAAATCATAGCAAAGAAATCCGTTGAAGGTGTAACTGAAGGGTTTGGTCTTTACTGAATCTGGTTTCTTTATCCAGTTGTTATACGCGAACTGCAGCATGATGAAATCGCGCGCAGGTTTTACGACAGGAGGAGGCGCCGCATTGTTATTATACAGCGTAGCAGCGCTGTCTTTGTCGTATTTATAGTCTTTACCGGAACCATATATCTCACTGCCTTTTCCTACCTTGATCTTATCATTTTGCGCCGACAACAAAGATGCCTGAACGATTAAAAGTACTAATAACACTACCCGTTTAACCATAATTAAAAATTAGTGCGCAAATATAATGGCTGCATAATGGATAATTTGTTAAAAATTAAATGCCTGTACAAATTATTGCGCAGATACAACTACCGTATTGATGCTTTTTTCGTTTCAGGGTTAAAAAAAACTCCCCACAAAATTAATTATGGGGAGCGGGTATAAATAAAGATCATCTATTGTTTAACAAAGGTGCGTTGCTGCCCGCCAAAGCCTGTGAGGTTCAGGGCATAACTTATAGTGGTATCCACTGGCCCCCGGGTAAGGATCTGATTGGACGCAGTAAGAACGCCAACGCTTGTAGGCTGTGTCCCGAAATCAAGGGTATACAGGTCAGGGGTTGCAAAAACAGCGCTTACGATACTTGATTTCTGAGTACCTGTATCCACACCGCCTACATTACTGGTACGGTAAAGACCCGTAGCCAGTTTGGTAATAAATGCCGGGTTCCCTGGCGAAGTATCTCCGGGAGATACTACTCTATGGTAGAGGCCTGAAATATCGACTGAATCAGGGACACTGGTAATAGCTACATAAACATAAGCGTAACCAATAAAACCGTTTGAATTCTTTGCCGAAACCGTAGCAATATACAGACCTGGAACTAAATTAGACAAATGGCTGGCGTCCACTACGGGTATCATGGATTCATGGTAAAACGAATCATAAGCGGTAGCGGTTATCGTGTTCGCATTTGGCAACGGGCCGCCGCCAACCGGAAAACTGAAATATTGCGTAGAAGTGATCTTCACTGTGGGATAGGATACAGTTACAAGTTTTGAAACAGTATTCTCCGTTTTTTTACACCCTGCAAACGCGATAGCTGCAAAAACTGATAGCATCAATATTCTTTTCATTCTCATATTTTTTTATACTATTAAGGAAGTATATCCCACCAAACGTTAGAAGTTAACGGCGATAAGCCCGGGAAGTTGGCATTTACAGTACTTTCTGATGTTGGGTAAAGGAACCGCTTTGGGCGCTGGTTGCCGATCAGGCTGTTTACCGGGTGCACGAGGAAATCCGGGTAACCCGTCCTGCGCCACTCTGTCCATGCTTCGAAGCCCTGGTTGCCGCACATTGCAAACCATTTCTGTGTAATAATAAAACGAAGTTTGGCTGCTGTAGTTCCGCCAACAGGATATTTGGTCCAATAACCGGCTGCTATCGGAACGGTGGGATCGCCGTTAATGTACACTCTGTAAGCCGAATCGGCCGTTACACCACTTGTTGCTGTAATAGCTGTACCGTAATAGTCAAAACTTGCTTTAATTCCTTGTGTAAAAAGTGTGGCGTCGGCGCCGGTATTATTACCGAAGCCCCTGGCCGCAGCCTCAGCCTGCAAAAAGAAACTTTCACAGCTTGTGAGGAGGTTTACAGGTGCATTTGCAGAGGCCCCGTTGTTTTGAGTACTGTTATCGCCGGCTACATATACATTCGGAATAGCGTAACTACCCGCGGGCAAAGATATGTTGTAAGTGCTTTGGGTA
>Ga0207094_1023_pt1 | contig 23778 bp, 25 predicted proteins | sample Alteio_BWMinHeat_90_FD_153518 | JGI IMG/M metagenome (GOLD analysis project Ga0207094, IMG submission 153518) | Enriched cells from forest soil in Barre Woods Harvard Forest LTER site, Petersham, Massachusetts, United States -... | ecosystem: Environmental > Terrestrial > Soil > Temperate forest >... | reverse complement strand
ATCATTGAATTTTTGCCCCACCATCTTGGCTGTTTCAGTCACATCTTCATGTGAGAGTTTACCTTTTTGAATGCCAGCCGCTTGATTGGTGATGCAGCTGATAGCCGCCACTCTTAAACCCAAATGATTGGCAGCAATAACTTCTGGGACTGTACTCATGCCAACGGCATTGCCCCCAATTTTTTGCAAATAGCGCACTTCTGCCGGAGTTTCAAAGGTGGGCCCACTGACACCGCAATAGACTCCGACGTGATGGGTAATTTTCTTCTTCTTCATCAATGTTTTGATTCTTTTCACCAATGCGGCATCATAGGCTTCAGTTAAATCTGGAAATCGAGGCCCAAGGTTTTTTAGATTGGGACCCATGAGAGGATTGTCACCCATGAGGTTGATGTGATCATTAATGACCATAAAATCGCCGCGCTTCATTTTAGACTGCAAGCCCCCGGCCGCGTTGGTTAAAATAATTGTTTCAATTCCGAGCATGGCCAGAGTGCGAGTTGGGAACACACATTGATCCATTGTGTGGCCCTCATAGTAATGAACTCGGCCTTGCAAAACGGCGATCGGGACTTCTTTTACGTGGCCCATGAGCAGAACACCTTGGTGTCCTTCAACAGTGGTAGGTAAAAAATTGGGGATAGCATCATAAGGAATACTTGCTTCAACCTGCACTTCTCTGACAAAAGAGCCAAGACCTGAGCCTAAGACTAAACCCAATTTTGGTTTCAACGCCGATCTTGAGCGAATGTAAGCAACACTTTCCTGTAGTTTATCTTGCACCATAACTATTTTAAGTCACAGTTCTTAGAGAAAGTAAAACTTAATTATTAGATCATTATTCTGTCAATGAGTGTGGGTGCCACAAAGGGTGACTCTGAAATTTGAAAACAAGTCTTCAAACGAGCTTCGGTTTCGGCAAATGTATTCTTGTTATTGGAATACAAGGTGAAGATGTTCTCACCTGACTCTACGGGTTCTCCTAGTTTTTTGTGAAGCTTAAGTCCTGCTGTGGGGTCGACTGGGTCGGATGTATGCAGACGGCCGGCTCCGAGAAGAATGCAGGAATAGCCGATGCTTTCGGTGTTGAAAGCAGATAAGTATCCTTTTTGGGGACTTTTCACGGTACTTTGAAATTGCGCTTTCGGGAGTTGAGAAAGATCTCCTCCCTGGGCTGCGACCACTTCTTCAAACTTTCGAAGAGCTCGGCCGCTCACAAGGATTTCCTCACTTAAGGCTCGTGCTTCTTCTATAGATTTTGTTTTATTTCCCAAAAAAATCATGTGAGCCGCTAGATCCAAACTCAAACTTCGCGTGTCCTCATGCTCTCGTGAGCCGTTCATAATATGTAACACTTCCTGCACTTCAAGAGCGTTTCCCATGAAATGACCGGTGGGTTGATCCATGTTGGTGATGAATGCGTGCACACGTTTACCGGCTTTGTCCCCGATGTCTTTCAAAGCAGCGGCAAGGTCACAAGCCATGCTTGCCGTTTTCATGAAGGCGCCACTGCCGTATTTCACATCAAGCACAAGAGCATCAATGCCTTCGGCTAATTTCTTGGACATGATGCTGGCGCAAATGAGCGGAAAAGATTCGATAGTTGCGGTCACATCACGAAGAGCATAGATTTTCTTGTCTGCTGGGCAAATTTGATCGGTCTGTCCCATGAAGCAAAGGCCGTGTTTGGCGACAAGCTCATGAAATCGAGTTTCGCTCATACGAATGGAAAATCCTGGGATCGACTCTAATTTGTCTAGAGTGCCGCCGGTGTGACCAAGGCCGCGCCCCGCAATCATAGGCACAGCAAGGCCGGCTGCTGCAACGATGGGGCCTAAGATAAGGCTTGTTTTATCTCCCACTCCTCCGGTGCTATGTTTGTCGACTTTGGCCACTGAAATATTTGAGAAATCTAAAACCTGGCCTGAGTGGAGCATGACCTCTGTCAATGCATGTGTCTCGTCGGCATTCATGCCGCGAAAAAAGACCGCCATCAACCACGCGGCCATTTGGTAGTCGGGTAAATTTCCCTTGGCATTTTCAAGAATCAGAAATTCAATTTCTTCTCGTGTGTGATGGCCACCGTCGCGCTTTTTTTTGATAAGTTCGGCGGGCAAAAAGGACAATCAATATCCCTTGGCGTCAGCAAGATTTGAGATGATAGCGGGACCTGAGCTTGTGCCCAAGCGATTGGCTCCGGCGGCCAACATTTTTTTCGCAATTTTAAAATCTTTGATGCCGCCGCTGGCTTTTACTCCCATGTCTTTTCCGACGGTGAGTCGCATGAGTTTGATGTCGTTTTCGGTGGCCCCTTTTGAACTAAAACCCGTTGAAGTTTTGACGAAGGCAGCCTTTGCCATTTTTGCAATAAGGCAGGCAAAAACTTTTTCATCATCGGTGAGCAGGGAAGTTTCAAGAATCACTTTCACTGGCGCGGGCGCAACCGCTGTCACCACCGCTCGAACGTCATCCAAAACCGAGAGATATTTTTTATTTTTAAGCTGGCCGACATTTAAGACCATATCAATTTCTTTGGCGCCTTTTTCGACGGCATCTTTTGCTTCAAAGGCTTTGCTGGAGGTGGTTGCTGCCCCCAAAGGAAATCCCACGACAGCCACGGTCTTTACAGAAGAATCCCTAAGGAGTCGCTTGCAGAGAGAAATATTAGCCCCGTTCACGCACACTCCGTAGAATTTATTCTTTAAGGCCTCTTCACAAAGCTGCTGAATATTTTCAGAGGTGGCTTCGGGCTTGAGCAATGTGTGATCGATGTACTGGGCCACTTCCTCGGGCGAGTGAACATCAATAAAAGCTTCGGGTTTATTGTTTGCATGATCATTAGCTCGACGCATTGTCTCCGCTAGACCTGAGGTCAGCGCAGCTTCTAAACTTTCGTGATTATGGTTCGTGAGTTCTGTCATTGAAAACCTAAATTTACTTGGAAAATCTGTATTATAGGCCTACCATGTCATCATATGGTAGGAAAGCATATTTTTCTTTCTGGCAAAGTGCAGGGTGTGGGTTTTAGATTCCATGCCCATGAAAAAGCAATGGAATTAGATCTTAAAGGTTGGGTGCGTAATCTTGATGATGGTCGTGTTGAACTTCTAGCTTTCGGGACCCAAGCAAATCTGGATGTATTTCTAAAATGGCTAAAAAAAGGACCCTCAGCTGCTCGAGTTGAGAATGTCGAAGCGAACACAGAAAAGCGAGCTTTTAAGGGAACAAATTTTTCCATTCGCCGCGACGGAGGTCCCACTTGGCCCGAAAGTTAATTCGGACTTTTTTCTTGGTGCTTTTGTGTTTAGTACTTGTGACTCCGCAAGGGTGGGCGGCTGCAGGGACTCCTCCCGCTGCTCCGGAAGAAGAAAAAGTCACAGCATCTAAGGGAGGCCCTCGTAAACAACTTGCGACCATTGTCTTCGCCGGCCTTGGCGGAGCAGTATTAGGTTTAAGCACTTTGAGTTTCTATGGTCGGCCCCAGGATTATCTTTCCAATATCGGCATTGGCTTGGCTTTGGGAATTATCACCGGGACAATTTATGTGACCTACAAAGCGGCCTCAAAACCCGATGAGTTCTATGGTACTCCGGACAAAGATAAAAAAACCGATCTCGGACCTTCGCAGACTTCACCAGGTCGTGCCCCTCCAATCACAGTCAGTTTGTATCGCCTGAGTTTTTGACGCAAATCTTTACCAAAAGGTACCAGGTACCTTTTTTACGCGGGCTTTTTGACCATTCCTGGGATGGGTGGAGGAGTTGGGGCTCCGGCGGCGTTGGAGCCGGGTTTGGCAGCGCTTTTACCGAGGAAGGCCATGCCTTCTTGGCGATTGACGAGGCCACGAGCGACCAGATCATCAAGGGCAGAATCGAACGTGACCATGCCCTGAGCGCGACCGGTTTGCATGGCCGAGGGAATTTGAAAAGTTTTTCCTTCGCGAATGAGATTGGCAATGGCAGGAGTGCTGATCAAAACTTCAATGATGGCCTGACGACCTTGTCGATCGGCTCGAGGAAGAAGGGCTTGAGCGACCACTCCTCGTAAACTTTCTGAGAGCATCACGCGAATTTGCTCTTGCTGATTTTCGGGAAACACATCGATGATGCGATCCACAGTTTTGGCTGCGCTATTTGTATGAAGTGTTCCAAAAACAAGGTGTCCGGTCTCGGCGGCGGTCATGGCAAGAGAGATGGTTTCGAGGTCGCGCATTTCTCCGACCAAAATAATATCGGGATCTTCCCGCAAACTTGCCTTCAAAGCATTGGCAAAAGATTTTGTGTGACTTGAAACTTCGCGCTGATTCACTAGCGACATTTGATTTTGATGAACAAACTCGATGGGGTCTTCGACGGTCACGATGTGAGTTTTTTGAGTGCGATTGATGTGATCAATAAGCGCAGCAAGTGTGGTCGATTTACCAGAGCCAGTGGGTCCTGTGACAAGCACGAGTCCCTTTGGAATATCAATCAGGTTTAACAAGCCCGGTGGCAAACCCAGTTGTTGAAAGGTCGGGATTTTTTCAGGAATCACCCGAAAAACAGCTCCGAGACCTCGGCGTTGCATAAAAATATTGCAGCGAAAGCGGCCAACACCTTCGAGTGTGTAGCTGCAGTCCAACTCCCAATTATCGATGAAAAGACGTTTTTGTTTTTCGGTGAGTATTTCAAAAATCAAAGCTTGGCTATCCGGAGCAGTCAGATCCGGAGCTTCGATGCGTACCATTTCACCGTGCTGACGAAGATAGGGCGGCGCTCCACTGGACAAATGAAGGTCCGAGGCTTTGTTCGCAACCATGAATTTAAAGAGTTCATCGATTTTGGCCATCTGGTTTTCTCGCTCCCCTTACTTATCGGCTAAATATTTATTCTTTTAATGGCGATTTAAAGACAAATGGCGTAACTGTTATCTGAATAATGATCTGGATGTAAGTCGGGTGAAAGTATGTCCTCAGAAATTTTAATCAATGTGCGTCCCATCGAAACTCGCGTGGCCTTCGTTGAAAATAGTCACCTGATGGACCTCATGATCGAACGTACGAGACACAAAGGCTTGGTCGGTTCCATTTACCGTGGAGAAGTGGTGCGCGTGCTTCCGGGCATGCAAGCGGCCTTCGTGAACATTGGGCTTGATCGCGCCGCTTTTTTATATGTTGGAGACGTGCGAAAAGACGTCGGACTGGACGAAGAACTCCTCTTTGACGACAATGAAGAACAACGAAACGGTGAAAAATCCTCGTCACGAGAAGATGCCGATCACCGAGTACCCATTCAGGATTTGCTCAAAGAAGGCCAAACTCTTCTGGTTCAAGTGGCCAAAGATCCGCTAGGCACCAAGGGTGCGCGAATCACAACTCATATTTCTCTGCCCGGTCGGCATGTGGTTTATATGCCGACTCTCAATCATGTCGGCGTTTCACGAAAAATCGAAGAAGAAGCGGAACGTGATCGCCTCAAGGCCATTGTCGAAAAACTTCGTCCCGCCAAGGGAGGCTTCATCGTTCGAACCGCCGGCGAAGGAGCCAGCGAAGACAGCATCAAAGCCGACATTGATTATTTGGTTTTGGTGTCCAAGGAAATTTTTCATAACTATGAAGAAAGAAAAACTCCGGGCCTCATTCACGCCGAATTGGATGTGGAGCTTCGAGCGGTCCGCGATTTGTTTAATGAAGATGTGACTCAAGTGGTGGTCGATAATCAAAAAGTTTTTAAAAAAGTACATAAATTTGTGTCGCAGTTTATGCCCCAACTTAAAGACAAAATTGTTTTCTATGACAAACAAAAAAGTCTCTTCGATCAGTACGACATTGACCTCGAAGTATCGCGGGCCCTAGAGCGAAAAGTGTGGCTCAAATCCGGCGGCTACATTGTCATTGATGAGGCTGAGGCTTTGGTGGTCATCGACGTCAACACGGGTCGTTTTGTGGGTAAGAAAGATCTTGAGGATACGATCCTCAAAACCAACCTCGAAGCCGTTCGCGAGATCGCCCATCAAGCTCGAATTCGTAACACTGGCGGCATCATCATTATCGACTTCATCGATATGGAGCGAGATGTCAATAAAGAAAAGGTTCTCGAACAACTCAAAGAAGAGTTGGCCAAGGACCGCGCCCGCACCAATGTGCTTGGAATGTCAGCTTTGGGTTTGGTGGAAATGACCCGAAAACGCATTCGCCCTAGTCTTGTGAAGACATTATGTGAGCCTTGCTCTTACTGCGAAGGCAAGGGATTTACCAAGCATAAACAAACGGTTGCCAATGAAATTTTTCGTGAGCTTGAGCGGGAGGGCTCCTTTGCCGGTTCGTCTGTAGTCCACTGCCATGCGGATGTGGCCGATTGGATCTACGCTGAAGGCAATGAAATGCTGGAACATCTCGAGGCTCGGCTGGGTCGCCGGGTGGTCTTTAAGGTAGAATCCGATTTTCACATCGAGCAGTACGAACTTTACACAACAGGCGGGGGAGTGACCCCCTCCCCTTAAACAACTTGTGCAAAAAATCACTAAAACCCCTTGAAACCATTGACACAAGCGGCGCTCCATGGCACAAAACCAATCTGTAATTGAAAAAGTGGATCAGTTGGAGGTCCCCCTATGTACGCCATTATTCGCTCCGGCGGTAAGCAATATCGTGTTCAAGCAGGTGATTGCTTGCGCGTTGAGAAGATTGATCAAAAAATTGGATCTCATCTCACCATTTCTGAAGTTCTTTTTGTCGGCGGTGAAAAAGTTTACTTAGGCGCCCCCTACATCAGCGGAGCAAAAGTGAGCACTGTTGTAACCCAGCACGATCTTGGGCCAAAGATTTTGATCTTCAAAAAGAAACGCCGTAAGGGCTTTCGTAAATTGAATGGTCATCGTCAGCCTTTCACAGAGCTTTTTGTTGAGTCTATTACTTCTCCTGATGGAAATGTGGTGAAGGCAGAAACTGCTCCTCTTGTGATTGATCCAGAAAAAATTGCTTTGAAAAAAGCTGAGTATGCGGCCAAGAAAGAAGCAGAGTTGAAGGGTCTTTCAGCTGCTGAGCGTGCTTCGAGTAATGCTCAAAAGGCTGTCAAGGGTGCAAAGAAAGTTATGAAAAAGGCTGCCGCTGGCAAGAGTAAAAAGGGCGGCAAGAAAAAAGCGGCCGGGAAAAAATCTGGTAAAAAATCAGGTGCAGCTAAAGCTAAGAAGGTTGCTAAGAAAAAATAATTAGAAGTCATTCATCGAGGTAAAACATGGCATCGAAAAAAGCGGGTGGTAGTACAAGAAATGGACGCGATAGTCAATCCAAGCGTTTGGGAGTTAAATCTGCTGGCGGTTCCATCGTCAACCCTGGCACGATCATCGTTCGTCAACGTGGAACAACTTTTCACGTCGGCAACAACGTTGGTCTTGGACGTGATCACACAATCTATTCCCTCATCAAAGGTAAAGTCACTTTTGAGCGCAAGGACAAAACTCACCTCAAAGTCAGCGTCTACTAAAAAAAGGTACCTGGTACCTTTTGGTAAAGATCTGCGTCACAAAAGTTCTTTTTTGTGAAATTCATAGATGAAGCAGCAATTTTAGTGCAATCGGGTCACGGCGGTGCTGGCAGTGTCAGCTTTCGCCGGGAAAAATTTGTACCTCGAGGCGGACCGGATGGCGGCGATGGCGGCCGCGGCGGAGATGTCGTTTTCAAAGTGAATTCTCAATTGGGATCGCTTTTAGACCTAAAATACAAACGAAAACTTTTTGCTGAAAATGGTCACCCTGGATCGGCTGTGCTGTGTTCGGGGTCTAACGGAGCATCGATTGTTATTCAAGTCCCTCCGGGGACCATTTTGAAAAACGAAGAGACGGGCCAAACTTTGAAAGAGCTCAACGAGCCCGGCGAAGAATTTGTGTTTCTCAAGGGCGGGCGTGGTGGCAAGGGCAATGCTTTTTTCAAAAATAGTGTCAATCAAGCTCCTCACTACGCGCAACCGGGCGAGCCCGGCGAAGCCATGCAATTGAAACTCGAACTCAAACTTTTAGCCGATGTGGGAATCATTGGCTACCCCAACGCTGGAAAATCAACTCTGATCTCTCGAATTTCGGCGGCCAAACCCAAAGTCGCCGACTATCCTTTTACGACCTTAGTTCCAAATTTGGGAGTCGTTCGTATTGCTGAGGGACGTTCGGCGGTTGTGGCGGACATTCCGGGACTCATTCCTGGAGCCCACGAGGGAGTCGGCCTTGGCATTCGATTTCTCAGACACATCGAGCGCACGAAAGGTTTTGTTCATTTGATCGACGTGAGCGGATTTTCGGGAAGAGATCCCGTTCAAGATTTTAAAGACATCAATTATGAACTCGAAATGTATGACCGTGACCACTACGAGTCCCATGAAGGCCTGGGATCAAGGTTGAGTTCGCGTCCTCAAATTGTGGTTTTGAATAAGATCGATGCTTTGAATGCTGAAGACCTTGCTCAACTGAAGAAAAAAATTAAGATTGAGTTAAAAATGGAGCCCATGGCTATCTCTGCGGTTACAGGTCATGGTACTAAAGAATTAATTCACGAAATCGGGAGGCTCATTGAGCAAGATAGCGAAAAAACGGACGACGAAACCCACGACCAAACGAGCAGCGAAAAAAACATCTGATAAATCACTCGTCGCTGTAAAGGCCTCGGCGAAAAAGGGATCCGCAAAGCCAAAGGCGCTCAAGCGCCAAAGAATTGGAATTTTTGGCGGCAGCTTCAATCCATTTCATATTGGCCATCTCGGCAGTCTTGAGACTGTGGCTCGAGAAATGAAATTGAAGAAAATTTTCGTGGTTCCGTCTTATCAGAGTCCGGGGAAGCCGTTTTTGGATAGCCCAACTCCTGAGGAGCGGCTTGAAATGACAACGGCGGCTCTTGAAGAATATGGCGATATCGCACAGGTGGACTCTCAAGAGGTTGAACGTCAAGGAGTGAGTTATACCATCGATACTTTGCAAAGTTATATTGCAAAATATGGCAGCGAAAATATTTTTCTCATTATCGGTGCTGACGTTTTTTTAAGTTTTGATCAGTGGAGAGATTTTGATCAAATCCTAGAATCTTGCAATTTGGTAGTGACCACTCGGCCCGGCAGCATCATTCCATTTCAAAAAGAAAATTTGGCTTCAGGCTTGCAGCCTTTGATTGAAGAAATTGACGTTCACGGTGCGAAGCTGACTACTGGCCGAACCATTTCTTTTTTGCCTATCCAAGACATTGATGTTTCGGGAACCGAAATTCGAAAGTGCCTGCGTGTGGGTTTAAAGGTAGATCGTTTTTTATCTTTTCCAGTCGAAGATTACATTCGTGAAAAAGGTCTTTATCAATCTGGCGGAGTGAAAATTTCTGACTACGAAGAATTCACGAAATTTTGCAGCTCTGTGCTCTCAGATAAAAAAGGAATTAATTTGAGGGCCTATGATTTGAGAAGTTTACAAGCTCCCAGTGAATTTGCTTTGGTGGCTTCGGGCACCAGCACTCGTCATACGGCGGCTCTTGGGGAAAATGTTGTTGAGGAAGTGAAGAAAAGGTACGGAGTCCTTCCGCAAAGTATTGAAGGGGCTGGCGAAGGTCGTTGGGTTTTGCTTGATTACGGCAGTCTCATTATTCATCTTTTTTACGATTATGTGCGCAGTGAATATCGACTAGAGAATTTGTGGAGTAAAGGGGTTGAGCTCCAAGTTCACCAATGAAGCTTGTTGTCTTAAGCGTGGGTTCACCCAAGGACTCTTGGTTTGTGGCCTTAAAAGAACAGTATGAGAAAAAAATTTCAGCCTTTGTTCCTTTTGAAATTGTTGCATTGAAAAGTAAAAATTTAGACCGTCGAGCTCGCGAACAGAAGCGGGCCCAAGAATCAAAAGAAATTTTGTCCGCTATCAAGGACAATGACTATGTGATCCTTTGCGATGAACATGGACTTTCGGTAGACTCACTTGAGTTTTCAAAGAAAATGGTCAAAGGGTTTGAATCGGGGCGCCGGCAGTTGGTTTTTATTATTGGCGGTCCTTACGGAGTTGATGATACAGTCAAAAAGCGAGCGCAATGGGTTTGGAGTTTTTCGAACCTAACTTTTAATCATTTATTGGCCCACGCCATTGTCTTTGAACAACTCTACCGTGGGTTAACGATTTGGAAGGGAGTTCCTTACCACAATGACTGACACAAAAGTGATCCTCATTATTCTTGATGGTTTTGGTTACACTGAACATACTGAGCACAACGCTATTTATGAAGCGAACACTCCCAATTACGATTCTTATTTGGACAAATATCCCCATTCTCTTTTAGAAACGTCTGGTGAAGCTGTAGGTTTGCCCGCTGGTATTATGGGAAATTCTGAAGTTGGTCACCTTTGCATTGGGGCCGGTCGAGTCATCATGCAGGACATTACTCGAATCAATAAATTTGCCGAAGAAAAAGGTTTTGAAAGTTTGCCTGATTTTAAAAGACTTCTCGATTCGCCAAAGGGTGCTCTTCATTTCTTAGGGCTTCTCTCAGATGGCGGAGTTCATTCGGACATCGAACATCTTTTTAAACTTGTCGATTCGGTGGCTCGAGTTGCGCCGAAGAAGCCGGTGTTCATTCATGTGATTACCGATGGGCGAGATACTCCGCCTGAAAGCGCAAAAAATTATGTGGCTTTGCTTGAGAAGAAAATTGCCGCTTTTTCAAATGTGAAAATTGCCACGGTTATTGGGCGCTTCTATGCCATGGACCGAGATAAACGCTGGGAGAGAGTCGAAATTGCTTACAAGGCTTTGACTGCGGGATCAGGGTCTTTTTCTTCGGCGGGAGCGGCAGTCGAAGATGCTTATTCTCACGGTGAAACCGACGAATTCATTAAGCCTCGCCTTATTTTAGGTGGTGAGCGAATTAAGAGTGAAGATCAAGTTGTGTTTTTCAACTTTCGGGCCGATCGTGCGCGCGAAATTTCTATGGCTTTTGGTTTGAGCGATTTCAAAGACTTTGAAGCAAAAGTCAAAATTGAACCTAAGAGTTGGGTGACCTTCACTCGATACCGCGAAGATTTCCCATTTCCAATTTTGTTTGGTCCTCAAAAACACACTCAAATTTTGGCTGAGCTCATAGCTGCTCACCACAAGAAACAATTGCGAATTGCAGAAACCGAAAAATATGCCCACGTCACTTATTTTTTCAATGGCGGTGAAGAGAAGCCTTTTGCCGGTGAAGATCGAGTGTTAATTCCTTCTCCGAGAGAAGTGGCCACCTATGATCAAAAGCCTGAGATGAGTGCTGAAACCGTGGCCACAGAAGTGATAGATCGATTGAAAACTTCGGTTTATGATTTTGTCGCTATCAATTTTGCCAATGGGGATATGGTGGGTCACACGGGAAATGAACCTGCGGCCATCAAAGCTGTTGAAACATTGGACCACTGTTTGGGTCGAGTAATCACGGTGGCCTTAGAGAAAAATTATGAAGTTTTGATAACAGCGGATCATGGAAATGTTGAAGAGATGGTGGATTTTGAAACTGGAGCTCCTCTCACTTCACATACGACAAATCCAGTGCCCTTTATTTGGGTCGGTGAGAAAGCTTTGAGGAGTGAATTGATCAATGGAAAATTATCTGACATTGCTCCAACCATTTTAGAAATTTTTGGTTGGCCCAAGCCCCTTGAAATGACAGGGCGCTCACTCATCATCGATCCCAGAATACTCGCCCGCTGTTAGTGCCGCAAATTTTTTGTATACATTTATTTTCTTCTGTGATGGGCTTGAGTCAATGGAGAAAATTATGCACAAAATGATGAAACATCCTTTTTCGTACCTTAGTATGTTCGCTGCTTGTTCAATCATGGCTCTGACCACCGGCTGTGCTTCGGGCGGTTTTAAACTCACTCGAGAATATGCGGGATGGGTGAACTCACAAAATATTATTTTGCGTATAGTTCTTTATTTATTTACCGGCATTGTTTATGCGATTACCCTTTTGATTGACCTTGTGATTTTTAATACTGTCGATTTCTGGGAAGGTCATATTTCTGCAGGAACATACAACTTCAATAAAGATGACAAAACCTATCAAGTGAAACATGAGTATTTGCCTGAGACCAAATTAAAGCAATCCACTATTCATATTCTGGATTTAAAGCACAAATTGCTTCAGGAAGTAGTTTTGAGAGAAACTCAATCACATGAAATAGAGATGTTTGTTGACGGCAAATTGCGGGCTCGAGTGCATGGAATTTCAGAACTCCCCGTTGCCTCTGTCTTTGATAGTAAAGGCAAACTCATTGAAGAAAAGGTTGTTCCAGTAAATACAACCTACGCTATGAATCTCTGATCTCACTTACTGTTTTGTATAACAGGCGGGTGGGATCTTTGGATCAATCTGGGCTGGCAATTGCAAACAAACTGGATCCAAGTCGGTCGGAGAATCAAATTGGTTTGTATCGAAATTGTAGATAAAAGAAGAACTCCACTCAAAACATTTTAATGGTTGGGCAAAACCGATATCGTCGCAAGCCACCTTGTGAGGCGTATCAGCGGCCCGATAGATGCAAGTTTTGAGTTGCAAAGAAATATTATCTGCAAGTCCTCCATTGAGAGATGGATCTGCAATTCCAGGGTGGTCGGTGACATAAAGCCTTGGATTTTGTGGTGGAGCTTGAAAAAAATATTTTTCAGTACTCGGATCTTCAGAACCCATGACTGAATTCCATCTATAATAATCAAAGCGCGTCTTTGCTTTTGAGTCGTTGCCCCAATCCATGGGATCAGATACGAGGCCGTCAATTTGCCAATCGACATGAAGAAAGAGAACGTTTTTGCCATAATAGGGGCGCAGCACATTGAGGTACTTTACGACCTGTCCATTCACCTTTTGAGATGAGAATTGGCAACCCCTGATAAATTGGACGATGCCATATTTTTCTAAGTTTTCAGTCTTATCTGTCGTGAATGAGGACATGAAATCAGTACCTACTCCGTAGTCTGTGGCACTTAAATCCACTTTGTAGTCATAGGAATCCGCGCGAAATTCTTTCAGATCACAGGTCTGAGTTGCTTGACAATTGTCGTTGGTGAAGATTTGATTTTTTTCAGGACTGATGACATGCACGCTGGCAAAGGTTTCGCTGGCACCCCCAAAAAAACCGAAAAATAAAGCGACCGATAAAATGAAAAGTAAATGATGTTTCAATGAACACCTCCCCCGCAGGCTTCAGTAAATTAGTGAAGCTGAGAAAATGTCAAGGCTATTGAATGAGGAAGATCCTTGGCTCTAACATATACATTCGGTTGGTTTTTACTTCTTCGCTTTCAAGCAAAGTGTATAAGTCTGTGAGAGAAGACAGTTTAAGAGTGCTTAAAGTCTTTGCGAGACTCACTAAAGCCGCCCAAGGGTTTTGGGAAGATTCAATAATTTTGACACCGTAGGGCCCTTTGATACCAGCAAGGGAGGCCGCCTTATCCAGGGCATCGAATAAATCACCGAAAGAATCAACGAGGTGCACTTGTTTTGCACTGACCCCGGACCACACTCGACCTTGTGCAATCTCATCAATGTTTTTCACAGAACTTTTTCGTCCCTCAGCGACCACATCAAGAAAACGTTTGTAGATAGCCATTATTTCTGCTTGTACTTTTTTTTCTTCATTGGCAGTGATACCTCGTGTGCCACTCATGAAATCAGCCGAAGGGTGGGTTTTTACAGTTTCAAACTTCGTCGACAATTTGTCATTGAAGAGATTTTTAAAATTAGGCCAGAATGAAAAAACTCCGATTGATCCAGTGATGGTGAATGGACTGGCCATAATATGATCAGAGGCTGAAGCGATATAGTAACCTCCGGAAGCGGCGACCCCGCCCATGGAAACAACAACTTTCTTTTTCAATTTTCGCAAAGAGTGATAAATTTCCTCAGATGCAATGGCATCACCACCAGGACTGTCGATGCGTAAAACAATAGCATCGATAGACTTATCGCGGTCGGCTTGTTCTAGCGCCTTGATGAACTCTGAGGCACCTATGGTGCCTTCGCGTTCACCATCTGCAACAATGGTACCCGTGGCATAAATCAAAGCAACGTTTTGTCGATGCGAGGGATGCTCAAATTTCTCTTTGGCCTTTTCGCTGTACTTTTCAAGAGGAACTCCGATGCCCCCCAAGTGTGCTTGAACTTCATCTTTGTATTTTAATTCATCCACCAGTCGAAAATTATAGGCGTCTAGGTCTGTGACGTAATCCATGTCGGTGATGTGCTTATCAAACGAGTCCTTAAGTTCTGGTTTTGCCTGCAAGACAAGATTGCGAAATTGGTTCCAAATATCATTGAGTAAAGTTGAATTTTGCAAGCGAGCTTCTTCACTCATTTCAGATTTGATCAAAGGCTCGGCAGCGGCCTTGAATTTTCCAGCTCGTACAAGAATTGGCTCAATGCCAAGGCGATCAAGAGCTTTTCGAAAATAGGGAGTGGTCATCGACAGGCCTTTTAAATCCACTTGTCCATTGGGCATGAGGTAAATTTTATTTGCGGCCGTTGCAATGAAATAGGCTTTGGCATCATAGCTTGTGGCATAAGTGACAACTTCTTTGTGAGCTGCTTTCACTTTCAAAATTTCAGAGCGAATGGCGTCGGCCATGGCCCAATTGCCTGAGAAATGACGAAACTCAACAAGCAATCCTTTCATCTTTGAATCCTTAGAAAGTTCGTGCAGGGATTCTAAAATTTCTAAAAGACTTGCCCCTTCGTCCTTTCCGAAGGCTCGGCCAATTTCGGTTTCGAATGGATCTCTATACTCAGTGAGATGCTGATTAAAAATTAAATGAAGATAATCTGCATTCGGAGGTGGACTTTCTCGCCGGTCCATCTTTCGTTGGGCCACTGTCATGAAAATCCCTAAAGACAGAATACAAAAAAAACAGAATAGAACAAAGCCCAAAAAACTAGCAAAAACATTTTTCAAAAATGGTTTCATTCATAGAGTTATAGAACTATTTTTTTTAATTCACAAGGATTTCGTCAAAGCGGAATTGTGAGTCCGGCGTAATACTGGGCAATATGATTTATATAAAATAGTAATAGCAAGCCGTCACCCAAGGGCCAAGCGGTACCGACAGAGACTCCTTCACGGAGTATTCCGCTGGCTCCTCCCGTCTTTGCTGAATAGGAGATTGAGGTTTGTATTCCGAAAATGGGAAAATTCAATCCCGGCGTAACAACTGACCATGAGTCGGTGGTGTCATAAAAATAATCAATGGCGCCGACGAAATCTGTGTCAAAGTTGAAAGCCACTCCGCCGCCATAATAATAATGGTTGTCAGTGATTTCGATGGCGTTAAGTGCGAAGCGGGTATTGGCACTGGGATATAGAATTGCTCCCGCATCGAGACACCAACTGGTACAGGTACCATTGGTGGGAATAGCCGAATTGACTTCTCGAACCACTTTTGAGCCTTCAATTCCGATGGCTACATTGAGGGTTTCAAGTGTGGTCGCTAGTCCCCAATCCAGAAGAGAAATATTTCCAGGACTGTATTTGTACAAATTTTGTCCACGCAAACCCGCTTCGACAACGAACCGATCTACGGGAGCAAGAATTTCTCCGCCGTAACCCACAGAAGTTTCGGCCACAAAATTTGCGTGAACTCGCGCTACTTTGTTGTAGGTCAAGCCAGCAGGATTTTCATAGGCAGCGGTGGCTGCTCCCGGAGATGCAATTCCCGCCGCCGTTGCTAAAACATGTGCTGCCTCATCATCGTCAGCGAGGGCCGCGCTTGCGCAAACTAGACCTAGGGCGAGGATAAAAAAATGTTTCACATGGACAGTTTAAAGACTTTATCGTTTCAGCGCAATGCTGCAAAATGAGGTGGTGGTGACAAAGCGTAGAAAAAAGAAAAATAAACACGGCCCTCTAACTCTATCGATTATCTTAGTTTTTCTTTTTGCTATGAGCCGTTTTTTTGGACAAGCCAACACATTAGAGGCATTGAGAAATTGGATCGAGAGTTTTCGCCTATGGGGAGTCGTCGCCTATATCGCCATCTATGTTCTCGGCGCCATCCTTGGTTTACCGGGATCTCCATTCACACTTTTGGCTGGGCCAATCTTTGGTCCGCAACTTGGAATTCTTTTGGTCAGCATTGCCTCGACGATTGGCGCGGCTTGCGCCTTCATGATCGCTCGCTACGGATTCAATCCTTCTTGGGTTCGTTGGATTAAGAAGAACGAACATTTTGAAAAATTAAATGACATGGTGAGGACAAAGGGCGCTTATGTTGTGGCCTTGACTCGGTTGATTCCACTTTTTCCCTATGCTCTTCTGAATTATGGATTTGGTTTGACCCGAGTCTCATTTAAGACCTATCTTTTTTGGTCCTGGCTCTGCATGCTTCCAAGCACCATTGTGTATGTTATCGGCGGAGAACTTTTTGTCGAGGCCGTATCAACCCATCATTTTTCAACGGATATCTTAGTGGCCTTTGGGATTTCCATCGTACTTATGGGCTCTCTTGTCTATTTGGCTAAGAAAAAATTAGATCATCATTAGGCCATTTGCAGCCAACAGCCTCTCGAATTGAGACAAAAAAATATAAGCTCATTTTTTCTTAGCTTTTTTTCGCAAATCACCGATGAAAGTGAGTAGCCAAGATAGGAGTCTCCTATGGGTGAAAATGAATTTAAAGGCCCAATTCTCATTGCAGACGATGCGCCTCTGCAAAGAAGAATGTTGAAATCGACATTGGGTAAGCTTGGATTTTCTAACGTTCTCGAAGCCAGTGATGGAACAGAGGCACTAGAAGTTCTCAAAGGTTTTGCTCAAGGGGCTGTGACTCAAGGAGCTCCGCAATTTCTCTTAATTGATCAGAAAATGCCAGGTATTGATGGTCTGGCGCTATTGCATAAGGTTCGCTCTCTCAAAGGTTGGGAAACTGTCCCTTTTATTTTCATCACTGCTGAGTCCAATATGGACTCAATGGTTGAAGCCACCTTGAGCGGTGCAGATGGCTATCTTTTAAAGCCAGTTGATGGTCCAAGTCTCAAATTGAAAATTCAAGAAGTCTGGAAGCAACATCAGGAGAAAATGCTTGGCCGCGAAAAAGCTGGATAGTTACACGCAGGGTTCTTGCCTGGTTATAGATCCGGGTGCTTGTGATCTCACTGTTGATGTGGGTAAAGAAGCGATCCGACTTTTTAGTACTGAAGGTGCCGGAAAAAGTCTTGTGGCTATGGATTTGAGAAATATTCAAAATGTAGACCCCGAGTGTGCAACCCTGATCAAGAAAATGGCTGACAATGTGTCAGGTCTTGGAATGGGAATTGTGTTGCTCGGAGACTTTGGCCTCATGGAGAGCTTTAAGCTCAATGATAAGAGTCGAATTCAATTGGTAACAAGTCTTGATGACATACCTCAGGCGCAACTGCCACCAGAACACTATAGTTGCGAACCCTTTGGGCTAGCCGCAGATTTTGAAGCGGTCACCGAAGGTGTTTTCAAAATAATGATCGATCAGCCTATGGAAGCTGTGAAGATGCAGTTGCGTTCGGAATATGATAAGAATTTTTTGCGTAAATTTGAATTCGGCGCTTCAGCTGGAATTGCTGGGGCCTCGGCTCAATTTTTTCTTATCATTTCTTTTTCTAAGGAATCATTGTTAGGCGTTATGTCTACCCTTCATCAACAAGAGGAAACGGAATTAACCCATGAAATTTTAGTGGGACCTGCTGAAATCCTCAATGTGATATCTGGAAGTTTTCTAAAGCGTGCAGCCACTGAGCGTAATCTCATCTTGTCATCGGCCACTCCCAATGCCATTATTGGGCACGACTCTCAGATTCAGAGTTCTTCTAAATATGATTCTTTGGTAACACAGTGTCGCGCATCATTTGGCGAATTTCTTCTCGAACTTGTCATGATTTCCATCTAAATCTCTTGGGGGTATTATGTTTTTACCTGAAGCTAGAATTCTCATCATCGATGATGCCTCTTCAATGCGCCAATTCATGCGCAAGCTTCTCGACGGCCTTGGATTTAAAAATTTGTTAGAAGTGTCAAACGGAGCAGAAGGCCTTCGAAATATTGAAGGTGCTATGGTTGATAAGAAAGTCTTCGATTTGGTCTTGTGTGATTGGAGCATGCCAGGCAAAACAGGACTCGATGTCTTAAAGGCCGTCCGTGGTGGGGCACTAACAAAAAACACTCCCTTCATAATGGTTCATGGCGATGCTGATAAAAAAATCATCGATTCGGCTGTGGCCTGCGGCGCCTCTTCATTCTTCATTAAACCGCTCACGGGCCCAAACCTGAAGAAGAAAATCGAAGAGGCTTGGGCGAAGCACCATAAGGTAGCGGCTTAAGCTTGCCTTTCTGGGGCAAAGTTTGAATAATCAGCTCCATGACATCTCTAGATATTCGCATCAACAATGTTTCAGATACATCACTTTGGGTCGCTTACTATCGTGCCAAAGAAACGGAACGACCCGATGCCCTCTTTCACGATCCATTAGCTAAGGTCCTAGTCGGAGAACGCGGAAAGAAAATTGCCGCACACATGAAAACCGTTGGGCGTTACACAGAGTGGTCAGTGATTACCAGAACTCTAATCATCGATGATTATATTCAAACTTTGATTGGCGAAGGTATCGATACGGTAATTAATTTAGGTGCAGGGCTCGATACCAGGCCCTACCGCATGAATCTTCCATCTTCTTTGAGATGGATTGAAGTTGATTACCCCAACATTATTGATCACAAGAATAAACTTTTGGAGTCAGAAATTTCGCACTGTCAACTTAAGAGAGTTGCCCTTGACCTGGCTGACGATGAAAAGAGAAAGCAATTTCTATCGCAGGAAGCTTCTCAGGCGAAGAAGGCTCTTGTTCTCACCGAGGGTGTGATCCCATATCTCAGTGAAAAGCAAGTGAGCTCGTTGGCTAGGGATATACACAGCCATCCTGAGTTCGCATTTTGGGTCCTTGAATTTTTTAGTCCAGAAGTTTATCGGTATGTGAAAAGGAATTTAAAGACAAAGAAAATGGTGAATGCTCCGTTTTTGTTTTATCCCGATGACTGGATGGGATTCTTCAAGAAAGAAGGCTGGGTTAAAAAAGATATTCGGTATCTCGGAGAAGAGGCACTGAAACACGGACGAAGTATACCTATGCCTTGGTGGGGTTCTCTTATTAAAATATTTGCCAACAGAGCGATACTTGAGAGGTCAAAACGAATGACCGGATTTATTGTTTTAAAAAAGGGGTGAGTCTATGGTCACCGCAAAGGACATCATCAAAGAAATGGAAAAGAATTGATATTTTTATGAGTCATCTAAAGCTAAACTCTTAAGAGAGGTAGCATGAAATACGCCATTCTCATAGACGAAGATCAGAAATCCGCAGAACTTGCTCAAGGGGCTTTGTCCGCCATAGATCCCAAAATGGCAATTCTTTGTTTTAGTGATTTGGGTCAATTTACTGCTTGGCTGAAGACAATTCTTTCTCAAGATCCAAATGCAAGGTCAGGTTGGGTTCAAGGCACGGATGAAGTCGTTTTGCTCGTCGTTGACATTGATCGATTGAGCACACGATTTGTTCGTCTTCTGAAACGGGCTACGGGTTTTTTTATTCATAAGAAAGTGTGTAAGGCCGAAAATCCTACCTCCTTTATTCTCACCGTGCATCCTCATGACAAATTCAATATTCAGTCCTGTGAAACTCAGTATGTAACCAATGTGTTGTTCAAGCCCTATGATCTGCCAATTGTTAAGCAAATTTTCAATGTTGCTTTAGCCGGCAATCAGCCAGTTTCAAATCAGGAACTGTACGTTCAAAAATCTACGGCTGATGTTGAAATGCTCAAAGACGTGCAAATGAAAGAATTAATGGAGTGGGGATTTTCTACTCTCAGTGATGTTGAAATTCCGGTTCACAGCATTTCAAAATATCATAGCCCTCTTTTTAATGCCGGAAAGAGACTTGGAACCTATGCCCGCTGTGTGAGTAACCAAAAACATCCTACCAAGTCAGACCATTTTATTTCCGAGTTTTTCTTTTTTGGAGCATCTCCAGAGCAAATCATTGCTGTCAGAAAGACTCTCAGGGCAAAAGGGAAACAAGGCCTCATGCATCCCTTTGCCTTGCCAAAGTCAGTGCAACAGTCCTCAGGGGTCAATCTCGTCGTGCTTCATCCAAAGTCTGAAATTGCATCGGACCTCTCTGACTTAATCACTCGTTCTTTTCAAAATGCCCTAGTTTCAAGTTTTACAGATTTCGCAGTCTTCCTAAAGTTTATTGATCCGCCGGCGACACCGGCCGGTGAAGTCGGACCCATCGATGCTATCTTGATAGACGAGTCTTTTTTGATTTCACTTGAGCCTAAGATTAAGCTCATTCAAGATCTACTTCAGAAAAAACAACTCCCTAACAGCCAAACTCCTTTTTTTGTGATTGATACCGATCCAAAGGGCGATGGGCCGAGGCGCTTTCTCGTTAAAGAGATTTTTGATGTTTTTTATTTTCCTTTTGATAGATCCGCGATACTTCAAAAGTTGGCGCTGTTTTTACCTCAGCTTCTATCTGATGAAATCAAAAAGAAAATGGAAAAAGCAGCTCATTCACTGAATTTCAAAGTCGCCAAGGAAGTTCAAGTTCAATCGGTTTCTGAGTCTGGGCTTACAATGAAATACAATCGACCCCTACCCATCGGAGAATTTCGGTATTTTTTTCTGCCATTTCGCAAAGACGATCCTCTGCACACCGAGGTCAAGGGGCTACTCGCTCGCTGCCAATTCCAGCAGAATGCTGAAAAGGAATTTAGCCATGGTTTCACTTTCTTTGGAGTGACCGACACAGATCTCAAACACATTCGCCGTTGGATTCTCGATACCTATGTTTCAAAAAAATCTCAAGATTAAGCAGCCTCCGAGGCCTCATGCTTTCTTGACGAACTCAGACTTTAGGTTGATAGCTCCGATGCCGTCGACCTTGCAGGCAATATCGTGGCCGTCGTCGGATTCTACGAGGCGGATATTTTTTACTTTTGTGCCCACTTTCACAACTGACGATGAGCCTTTTATTTTTAACTCTTTGATGACGGTAACGGCATCACCGTCGCTGAGAATATTGCCATTGGCATCGCGGATCACTCGCTCTTGAGACTCTTGCTCTAGCTCATCTACCGAAGCTGACAAGCTCCATTCGTGAGAGCATTCGGGGCAAATCCATAGATTTCCATTGGCGTAAATGTTTTCTGAAGCACATTTGGGACATTTAGATTCGGATTCCATGGCACTTCTTATAAACCCTCTTGCCATCAAGTTCAAGGATTGAAAACAGTACAGGCCCGTCAATTCCTTCGACACTTTTTTGTCTTCAATAACAATTAAATTAAAGATCAACTGGTTCGGTCATTGCTAGTGCATAGATCGGTGAAAAAATTTTTGCTGATCCTCATTTTTACTCAAGTAAACCATAGCTTCGCAGCGGCACAAAGCGAAACTCATCATCTTCCAATTAAAATGACAATCTACATTGATCATCCTCAAACGACTATGCCAGGCGAGGACTCGCAAGCTGACAGCACCCCAGGGCCGCCTTCTTTAGATAACGATGACGTTGGTACACCTGGTCCCAAGGGTTGGCAAATGGACCTCGGTACAGGGTGTGACAAAGCCCGCGGAAACAAGGCCTGTGAAATTGGTTTTGATGCTGTTTACGGCATTGGTGAGAGAATACAGGTGGGCATTTCCAAATCCATCGACTCTAATGAGCTAGCGGGCCTTCCCACAGAAACTGGCTTCGGAGCCACCGAAATCGGAGCCAAGTGGCGTTTCTTGGACAAAAACGGATTTCAAATTGGCGTTTATCCGGCCTTTCGATTTGACGATGCCACCAGACAAAAAAATTCCGACGGAACACTTGCGGAATCTGATGGCCGATCCATTTATCTTCCACTGCTCGCCTCGTGGCACCCCGCTGGCAGTCAATTTACAGTTGGTTCAAACCTTGGCTACCGAACCAATTTGGACGATGCCACCAAAAATTCAGTGTTCACTTCCGTGGCCCTCGGGCGATCTCTTGGACCAGTCTCTGTTGCCATGATGGAAATTGAATCTGAAGCCACATCGCAATCACGCCGTACGGACGTGAGAGTGGGTTATGTGAGAATTTTATTTCCTCACCAAATGAGCAAATTTCAGAAATCACTTTTCACATCTCTTGGAAAAAGCCTTGGTCGAACTGATGATGGCAAATCCCATTGGACTTTTCTCATCGGTCTGAGTGTTGCAAATCAGACCAACTGAGTCGGTTATTTTTTTCGCAAAGAATGGACATAGGCCGCCACATCTTTGCGTTGCGCTTCAGTCAAAAGTTTTTCAAAAGGAGCCATCCCTGTTCCCTTCAAACCTTCGGTCACCGTTTTATAAATCTCTGCCTCAGAGTCCCCATTTTTAAAATTGGCTGTTACCAAATTGCGCGGACGGGGATTCATATATTGTCCGACCTGACCCGTGCCGTCTCCCTTTTCTCCGTGGCAGCTGAGGCATTTGTCTTTGTAGACCACAAGGCCATTTCCAATAGCGCCACCGCCGTCAGCTCTAACTGGTGTTGCGACACTCAAAAACAGGAAAGATCCAAGAAGCAATATTACTAGTTTCATTTTATTTCCTCTCATCTATAAGATAAATCGCATTACGGCTCCGACATCATTAGTAGCACCTTGTGATAAGGGATCGCTGCTTTGAGACGAATCCGCGTGATTGTAATGAACAATAAGAATATAATTCTGATAGGGCAAACTCACCTGTAAAGAATAACCGGAGGCGATATTAGACGCATTGTACTCGAAGTGATCGACACGTCCACCAACTGTCATATGAGGGCCGGCATAAAAATTTGCTCCCACGAAATTACCTCGACTCAGAAATGTCCCATCCGGAGTTGGACTGGTCGAAACATATTCGTTTCTCATCCAAGCTCCGCCGGCAAAAAGATCTAAAGTTCCTGGAATGGCAAAAGCTGTTAAGTAAAGTCGAGCCTGTTCAAAATGATCAAGCCATCCTTGAGTCGCCGAACTCTCTGGAGGAATCATCAAGGGCAAAGTCCCTCGGTAGTAACCGGCGGTCACGACTCCATACTGTCCAAAAAACTGATCGATCTGCGCTCGGTAATCTCGCATTCCTTTGTCGTTGTGTTTAAGAGTTGCGGCTTGTAATGAAGACGCCTGCGATTCATTATTTTGACTGTCAGCAAGCACATCTGTAAATCCGTTATAAATTCCCAATGTTAAATGAGAATGGTCAATGTTGAGTCCTGCTTCGAAACCAAGCTCAGAAAGTTCCATGGCACCGAAGGGGGTCACAAAAGTGTCTTGATTCAAGGCCGGATGCAGTTGATCCATGAGCGGAATATTTCCGTCATCCAACCATTGATCTGAAGCACCGACACCTTCAGGGGCCATCATGCCTGCGCGAAAATTGAAAAAGAACTCAGGCACTCCGAAGGCGGCGCGGATGTCGGCCATGCTGAGATCGACTCCTCCGCCTGTGTTCGTTTGGGGGGCAGAATCAATTTCACTCCAGATGCCGAAGTTTCCTAAGAAGCCACCGACGAGTGGCCAAAGTTCCACTTCAGGAACATTGATTCCATTGGCTCTGAGAGTTTTGGTTCCACCATTATCTGTCGTGTCGACATAGTCATAAGAGACATTGACCCCAACAGCCGAATGGTTTGTCACAGTCATGGCATTTTCGTCGGATTTTTCATCACCAAGTTTGCCTGGCCAATGAAAAGCCATGCGGCGATACATATAACCAAATTCATTCAAATGAGGA
>Ga0207094_1021_pt1 | contig 24497 bp, 10 predicted proteins | sample Alteio_BWMinHeat_90_FD_153518 | JGI IMG/M metagenome (GOLD analysis project Ga0207094, IMG submission 153518) | Enriched cells from forest soil in Barre Woods Harvard Forest LTER site, Petersham, Massachusetts, United States -... | ecosystem: Environmental > Terrestrial > Soil > Temperate forest >... | reverse complement strand
ATCAGGTCCATGCTACCGGTTCAGGGACAGCACAGGTAACGGGGACGATACGGTACCGAAACTCCTCTCTGAGCCTTTCTTATTCTTTCCAATGCAATCTTTCATCCGGCCTGAATATGCTAAGTACGGACCTGGTGCATCCCCATTGGCAGTTCTCATCATCCGCTTTGCAGGAGTTGTTCTTTACCTATAAAATTTTGCCGGAAGGGACTTACGAATATTGTGTAACCGTCATTCCGGGCACTAACCCTAAAGAACATCCTGGCGGGCTATTTGATGAATGTTTATATCACCGGTCAAACGATATTTTTCTCATCAATCTCATTGACCCCGTTGATAAGGAAAAACTAAAGGAATATAATCCGATGCTTACCTGGATAGCCAATTATTCTTTCTCAACTGAGCTGACCTATCGTATAAGAGTGGCAGAAATAAAACAAGGACAAAACCCCGTCAACGCAGTAATGCGAAATCAACCAGTGTATGACGAAAACAACCTGGTGCAAAATATTATTGTATATCCTGTTTATGCCAAGCCCTTAGTTGCAAACCAGCCATACGCATGGACCGTTGATGCTTTTTATAAGGGAATATTACTAGGCGGTTCGGAGACCTGGCAGTTTATTATTCCTGATGATACCTTGCCCCCTCCCAAAAAAACCAGCAGATCTTATATAGATATAAAACGGGAAACCAGTTTAAATAAATTGATCGCTTTGGGAACCTTAAAACTGAAATACGTACTTGATGATGCCGGTAAAGATGAGCTAAATCTTGAAGTAGTCAATGATGAAGGCAAAAAAATAGCATTGACACCTGCTAAACTAAATGCGATATACGGAGATAACAGGTATATAATCAATCTTGCTGATTCAAGCAATTTAAAACACCAGGAACACTATAGCCTGAAGATCACTACTAAAACGAAGCATTCTTATAATCTGTCATTCCAATATTTCAATCCCGATCTGATGCGTTAGTATATGAAAATAAAAGAAACAAATATAGTGTTCTATTGCCTGCTTATTTGCCTGGTCACAATATGTCTCGTGTATGTCGTGAGGCAGAGAACTCAAAAGAAAATTGCAGTTGTTGACACAGTGAAACTATTTGATGGATTTAATATGAAAAAAGAACTGGAAGACTTGGCAAAAGTGAAATTGCAGGCAATCAGTAAACAGGTGGATAGCATCAAAAATCAGTGGCAATTAGCAGCGGCTCATAAGAACGGAGACAGCCTGCAAAAGTTGACCTATGCCTATAATTGTATAAAGACAGAATTGGAAAGGGAGTATAAAAAAAGTAATACAGATATAAATGAACAGGTATGGAAAAGGTTAAATCCTGTTATCGCAGAGTATGGCAAAAAAAATGGGTTACGGCTTATTATTGGGGCTAACGGTATGGGTACCGTTTTATACACCGATGACTACACGGACTTAACCAACGAAGTAATAAAATATGTAAATAAAAGGTATGCGGAGGGCAGTTGATCTTATAGTATTTTTTGTTTTACTTTCTCTTTGTTTGTCTTGTCAGCACAAGATGAAACCGGGTGATTATGTAAAGTACGTTACTGATAAAGAAAATGGCTTGAAAAAAACCACACAAATAGACGGTTTGGAATTTTGTATGCAATACAGGCCGTATGACTATATCCTGCTGATGGAAAACAGAGGGGACATGAGTAATGACGACCTGATAAAAAGAATATCTGATTTAAGAGGAACGGCATGGTTTACTATTACTTTAAAAAGAATGGATAATACAATTACTCCATTACGCTATGGAATAGCGACAATTGAGGAATATAACAAACGCCTCGATTACTATCTTAATGAAGCATCAAAGGATATAAGACTAGTATACGGTAAGGATACCATGCAACCGGTGAGTTACCTTTTTGAAAACAATTATAACCTTACGCCCCAGGAAACAATGATAGTTGGTTTTTATCTGCCTCAAGGTGAAAATTATCCCAGGCAAACCATGAGGTTATCATTCTTTGACAGGATATTTAAAACCGGAATTATTAATGCGCAATATTCAGACGAAATATTGAACAATATACCAAAACTTGTTTATTAAAAGCATTATATTTTTATGAAAAACAGGGCAATAAAGAGGCATGGTAAACGAATGAAAATAGTTGCAACCATGCTGCTATTTGTGTTCACCTATCAGTTAATAAACCCTGCCATGACTTTGGCGCTGACTACCGGGCCCAGCCAGCCGGAAGTACAAGGGTTTGAGCCGGTTGGCACAACTGATATGGTCGATATGTTCAGCGGCGACTTTTCTTATAATATTCCTTTGCTTGACGTGGAAGGTTACCCGGTTAATATTTCTTATCATGCCGGTATTACTATGGAACAGGAAGCCAGTTGGGTCGGTTTGGGATGGAATATCAATCCCGGCGTTATTAACAGGACAGTAAGGGGAGTACCGGATGATTTTAACGGAGATTCTTTATTTAAGGATTTCAATATGAAGCCTGAGAAAACCCTTAGAGTTGGAGTTGGCGCAGGAGGTGAAATAGCGGGAGATGGCGACCCCAGCACGTTAGGGCTGAGCCTAAGCCTGGGCGCTAATTTAAATATCAGCAATTATAAAGGGGTCAGTGCTGATTTTACATTTGGGTGTGGGATTAATATTCTGAATTGTGCGTCTGCGGGTATAAATACCGGGGTGGGATCTCAAACCGGGGCATCTATTGATTATAATGCCAGTCTATCGCTTTCAAAAGCTTCATCCCAACTGATGGGTAAGGATATGAGCGGTGGCCTCGGCTTAAACGCCGGTATCGGTGGCGGGTACAGCACCCGGTCCGGCATTAAAGACATAAATCTTTCATTTTCTGTAACGCCCCCAAACAGTGCAATGAATTTCAGTTCTGGCTTAAATATACCCATTGGCGTTAAAAATTATGTTCCTGTTATTACCAACAGCAGCACCATGCACTCCATTTCCGGACGAATCAAGTTAGGTGGGGAATTGTTAGGCGGTTTTGGATATGTCAACGCCAGCGCCACGTTCAGTAAGCTGACTTTTAATGACGATGCTTCCAGAAGTTCGTATGGGTATCTCTACCTTCAACATGCAAACATTGACAACAGTTCCATTCTTGATTTTACAAGGGACAAGGACGGCATGTTCAATAAAAGTATGCAGTACCTACCAGTCCCCAATATGACCTACGACATCTACAGCTTGTCCGGGCAGGGAACCGGAGGGATGTTCAGGCCGTTCAGAAACGATTTCGGCAACGTTTATGATGCGTTTACGACGAGTAAATCATCCAGTGAATCGGGCGAGGCCGAAGGAGGCATTGGGGATGTTTTTGAAACCGGCCTGGATTATACACATTCCAATACAGACATAACTTCAGGGCCATGGTTAAGCTATCAGAGGTCAGGTACCCTCTCGAAAGGATTTGTGAGTGATTCCAATGGCTGTTTGCTTGAGCATGTATATTTCAAAGAGGGGGGAGAACTTACTTCTGTAGAGCCGGCCTATTTCGATATGCTCAAGCAAACAAGCCCTATCACTCCTGATGTGGTGATGGGCTTCCCCAACATCAAGCCCGGTTCACGCATACAACGCGACCCAAGGGCAAACCTGATCTATTACCACACCGCACAGGAAGACACAGCATCTGGAGTGAGCACCAGTCCGGATATTATCAGTTGTACAGATGCTAATTTTACCGGCTATGCAAACCCTTCTAAACAGGCAATCAAAAGAATTGGTTCTGGAAATTTTCAACGAAAAAAAGATCAGATATCTGAAATTGTGCAGGTGCAGAAAGATGGCAAAAAGTATGTGTATGGCATACCTGCCATGAATAATGTACAAAAAGAGGTAACGTTTACTGTCGACAAAAATGACCCGATCAGCCCCAATTCCGTGGACCTTGGAAATGGCACGGTAAGTTTTTCGGGGAGTGATGCGACCAGCGGCAACAGGAAAGGGAGGGACAACTATTTCAGCAGTACCGTTACGCCTTCTTACGCCCATAGCTATTTACTCACGTCAGTATTTTCTCCGGATTATGTAGATGTAACCGGTAATGGGCCTTCAGACGATGACCTCGGTTCTTTTACAAAGTTTAATTATGCCCGGACTGACAGTGACTTCAGATGGGTTGCTCCCTATTCTTCGAATATTAACCTTGCACAGTATAACCCCGGTTTCTGGAGCGACCCGCTGGATGATAAAGGCAGTTTTGTTTGTGGGTCCCGGGAGCAATGGTATTTACATTCTATAGAAACCAAAAACTTTATCGCTGAATTTTATACTTCTTCCAGGCGTGATGCGAAAGGGATAATCGGGCAGCTACTGAATTCAGGCGGTTCGATATCAACCAGCTCAATATTTAACGGTACAAAAGGATCGCCATCTGTTTCTTATAAGCTTGACTCCATAAAGCTCTATAACAAACATGACCGTTTTATTAATACAACAAATGCCATTCCCGTAAAGACGATAATTTTCTCTTATAACTATTCTTTGTGCACGAACACGCCGAATTCAGACCCCGGACATGGCAAACTGACTTTGTCGAAAATATTTTTCCGGTATGGAAACTCCCAAAAGAGCATGATCAGCCCGTACCAGTTCGCGTACAATGCAAGCAATCCGGCCTATGATCTATCTGCAAAAGACCGCTGGGGGAACTATAAGCCTAATAATACAGCATTCACAAATTATGAGTTTCCCTACGTTAACCAAAATGACGCGTTGAATAACACCTACGCCTCCTCATGGCTGCTGGATACCGTTTTTTTACCTTCCGGCGGAATTATCAAGGTAAATTATGAAAGCAAAGACTATGCTTTCGTTCAGGACAAACCGGCCAATGAAATGTTTATGCTACAGGGATTAGGAAACAGCCCCGATTTTGTGGGGGCAAATTCATTATACCGGGACAACAATGCGCCCTTTTTATACGCTTATTTCTTGCGGAGACCTGGCAGTGAACTGTCTACACTGTCTTTTGCAAAGAACTACATGGGCGTCAACTATCAGCCGAACGGACAGAATTGCATGTATTTTAACTTTAACGTCCGGCTCACAGGTGCAGACAATACATACGAGCAGATAAAGGGATATGCCAATGTAACAGACATAGGAATATGCAGTAACGATACCCTGTATGGTTATATTAAATTTAAACCCGTAACGCCAACAGGTGGAGGCGCTAACCTCAACCCGGTTACGTACACGGCTCTAAATGTTGGGAGATATAATCTTCCCCAAATAGTTTTTCCGGGTTCAGATCCGGAAGAATCTGGATTGCATAATATTCTCTCGGGGCTGAAATCGGCTTTCAAAGAATTGTTGAAAAGTGGACAAAACCCTTTGTTGGAATTGATTAAAAAAAGCGGGGGGCAAATTGTGAACATAGATAAAAGTTATTTCCGGCTGCAGAGTGTTGGTCTGTGTAAAAAAGGAGGCGGCCAGCGGGTCAGTTCACTCTATTTCTATGACCAATGGAAACAGCTTGCGGGTGGTAGTGACAATACAGCTTATTATGGCAAGCAATATGACTATACCATCAATGACCCGCAATACGGGAAAATAAGCAGCGGCGTAGCTAGTTATGAGCCAATGATAGGAGGCGATGAAAATCCGATGCGGCAGCCCGCACCTTATATTGCACAATCCGGCAGTACATTTCCTCCGAATGATCCGGTTGACCTTTACCAGGAAACTCCGGTTGGAGAGTCTCTGTTTCCGGGAGCACAGGTAGGTTACCGGCTGGTAACCGTTTCCAGTGTACATGCAAATGTTGGAAGGTCATCGCAGGGGATAGATAAATATGAATTTTACACCGCTAAAGATTTTCCCGCACAGGTAATTGCGACTGCTATAAATACAAACAGCACCAATCATTATGATTTTTTCTCTCAGTCAAATATTATGACGGCGACCCAGGGGTATTCGCTGATCTTTAATGATATGCATGGGAAGCCAAAAAAAGTAGAACATGATGTATATAACCCGGCAAGCCAAACCCAGCAACCCATAAGCTACCAGGTATTTAACTACCGGCAAAAAGGTGGTAAGTTGAACAATGATGATGTTCCATGCCTGATGTATTCAGGAATGACGAAAAACCTGAAATTAGGTATTGAAGAGGACATAACACTTGATAGCAGGCAAAAAAACGAAGTCACACATACCTCAACACTGAATGGAAATTTTAATTTCTTTATCATTCCGTTCATTATTCCCATTCCCATGGGTATTCCTTTATCTTATACCTGGGGCAGTGAAGGGCAGAATGAATTTCAGTCAGCGGTAGTAGGTAAAGTGGTACAGCAGTATGGCATATTGGATAATGTGGTTTCGTACAGTGAAGGTGCCTTGAGTACCATGCAAAATGAGCTATACGACCCTTATACCGGACAGGCGCTCGTCACCTCGGTTAATAACGAATTCCAGGACAGGGAATATACAACTAACATACCCGCATCATGGGTTTATAAAGGAATGATGCCGTCTTACAACAATATAGGCTACCGGGATACCGGGACTATAACAGTAGGCCCGAGCCACATTGGAACGCTTAATATTCCAAATACTGGCCCATTGGTCGCAGGCGATGAGCTAGCTGTTTCTTATACCGATGCTTCCAGTCACCAGCATAACACCACCGTACGGGTGTTAGGAATAGTGCCCCAGAATTATGCGATGGATAGCAGTACATATACTGTCGCATCTCATATTCCGGGAATGTGGTGTTTCCACGGAAGCAGTGGCTTTACTATTTTTGATGGACCCTCTCACAGGCCATTATCTCATGCCGACTCAATATCTCCTATCGTCAGGCGTATTGACTCATCGTTACTATATTTCCCAGATACCTGTGTCGACGCATCGGCATTGCCATTTCAGCTATCTGCTGATTTTGATTCATTTATGAATGTTTACAATGCTAATTTCCCAATGCCTCCAGGTTCGGTATTCTACACTCCCGCAAACGGTGGTCCAGTTGTAGCAATATCGGAAAACCCGGATGGAAGTTTCAAAATGTCTGGATATATTCAAGGCGGGCATCCAGCGTTTATTCAATATTTCTTTGAATGCCCAATTTCTCCAGTATATGATACTACGTACATTCACAGGCTTATACCGATAGGAGCTTGTCCCGGTCTAAGTGTGTTACCCCGTTTTCCGTTAAATACACAAGGTTGGGACACCGGGACTACATTAACGAATGTAAGCATTAAAGTAATTAATTCCGGCCAGACGAACAGGTTAAATGAAAATGTGGAGACCTATACTTCTATGGATTATCCGGTTAATACCGGTACCGGGGTCTTAAATAATCACTTAACGAATTTAGTAAGCCTGAAAGCAAAAACTTTTGCGGATTCGAATACCATGATACTGCATGATTACATGGCTAATCCTGATACGGTTAATCCATTTACTATCGGAGAGCGAGGAGTCTGGCGCTTATACACTGAATATAACTATCAGGCAAACCGTGTTTATGCCAGCACTACCACCCGGAATTCTGGACTATTTAATGCTTCCAGCATGTTTGCACCGCCAACCGGCCTGCCACTTGCGTGCTTTTTATCGCCTTATAATTACCTCGCTCCTTATTTCGGAGATATCAACTGGCATAGAGAGCGCACCATTACCAAATATTCACCTAATGGTAAAGAAATTGAAAATATAGATGCGATCGGTAATTACTCGACGGCAGTGTTTGGTTATAATCAGGAATTGCCGGTAGCTGTTGCCTCAAATGCCAAACAGGGAGAAGTACTTTCAGATGGTTTTGAAGACTACAATCTCCTCCAGTATACCGGCAATATATTGAATTACATATACTCCCCGTTAAATAGCTATGGGGCCGGAAGCCTGGGATATACTGCGCCTCTATACCAGCTATTGAACCTTACCCCATCCGGTTTCTTAAATATCGCTCCCGGCATTTCGCATACCGGTATGAACTCACTATCTGTTCCTACTACCGGGGGATCTGCTACTTATACCGTGACTATACCGGTCAACCTGAATAATTATTCAGGCATGGTAAATAACTACAACATTTATTTCCCAAACAGTACAACATATCCCTACCCATTCAGTTCAGCCAATGAATATCTTCCTTTTGAACTGAACCCGGGAAAAAGCTATGTGCTGTCTTACTGGGTAAAGCAGGCTTCGCCTACCCCTAATGTCCTCGACTATCCGGTTGATACCGGTTGCGGGATTATGATCAATAGCACTAAAACAAAATTGGTTAAAAAATCAAATATCATAGATGGCTGGCAACAGGTGGAAGCATCTTTTCCAGTGGACATAGCCGCTACCACAGCCCAGATTTTACTGCCTCGGGGATACTATGTTGACGATATACGTATTTACCCGGCAAATGCTAACATGAAATCTTTTGTTTATCATCCGTTTAACGAGAAACTGATGGCGACTTTGGATGAAAACAATTTTGCGACCCTGTATGAGTATGACCAGGAAGGGAACTTAGTCAGGGTAAAGAAAGAAACAACAAAAGGTATTATGACAATATCAGAATCGCGTAGCGGGAACCCTAAAACGATCTTTCCATGAGTAGAAAGAGTGTACTGTTTTTTTTCTGCGTATTGATGCTTCCTTTTGCAGGAGACGGGCAGGTATTTGATACTGCCCGGGAATTAAAGAAATTGGTCAGCGACCTTAAAAGCATGAAGAATATCAGCTACGATTATGAAATGGATATAAAATTCCCGAATGGGGAACGCGACTATTTGAAAGGCATGATGTACATGAATAATGATGACTGGCTCTACTACAATGAGTGTGACGCCTTCGTTATGATATATACGCATCATTGGTTTTATAAGGCGGATCACCGGAAAAAAACGTTGACAATCGTTAATATGGATAAGGATTACAATAAGAAATTGAGAAAAGCCACCGAAAAAGATATTTTTCAGAACGGCGCTGTTACTACTTTTCTTGACTCCGTTTTATTAAAAAAAGCTACAGTACAAAGGATAGGAAAGAATGGCGATACCCTTGAAATTGCTTTGAGTTTTCCGAAAAATGTAACAGTCAGGAAAATGGATGTAGTATATGACAGTAAAAACCATGTTCCAGTCAAGTATGATATGACTGTAAATCACCCATGGCAAAGAACGCCCAAGGGCATACAGGTCATAGAAACCAGGATGAATTGCCGGAATTTTAAAAGTATCACAGATAAGACTGTCTATGATGAAAGCAATTTCTTTTCTTATAAAAAAGGCAAACTTGAATTGAAAAAATATAATGACTATAAATTTTCTACAAAAATGTAAAACTATTTTATATGCAGTGGTGTTATAAAAAGTCTGTAAACCGATTATTGTTTTTATTTGTTTTTACTGCTCTTTTGAGCTTTGATAACAATAGTTATGCCCAGCACTTTTATGTTCCGCAAACATTTAACTATAATACCGGTGAAGCTTCTGAACGCCTGACTGGCGATCAATTATACGCGCATACCTTATCGGATACGATGGTAGTTTACTGTAATGACTGGGATTCTATACCCAGCCCTTCAACCTGGCGCACCAGGCATAAAATGAAAAGCAATAATTCATTCATAAAATTTGAAGTGGACAAGGGGAACCTGCTTACCAATTATATAACACCTGTTGGTTACACCTACTGGCTCACGTATGACCTGTATGGCTTTTATGATCCCGGTGATACAATACATGGCTTTATTAAAAGCACCGACACTTTAGCGATCTCTTATAATAATGCGCCTGACAACTCGCCATACCAGGACAAAAGTATCAGAAAGTACAGCAATTACTATAAATTGATAGTGGTAATTACCGGCATTTACGAAGATGTCAGCGGGTCGCTTGCCCCGGCGAATTTAACGGACTCCGCGAAAAGAAATTTTTTTGTCGAAGGTTCCATTCTGACACAGCACTATGATTTAACTCATTATGGAATCAGTGCGTCGCCGCCGGTGATTGATTCCTGCCATGGATATCCGGGACGAACTGATTCGGACTATGTTTATCTGAGCTGGGATTTTGGATCCGGTGCTTTGATAACGCCGGTTAATTATGAACTGGAGTGGTCCTATGTGGATGATTATAAAGTGGACCTCGGCACTAATACTACTGCAAGCATACCGCCATTAGACCTTCAATATGATTTTTCGCACAATAGCACAAGGGTCTGGCTGAATGATAATTCATTTACCATACCTAATTGCCATTCCAGCGGATACCTTGTTTACAGGGTAAGAGCGGTGAGGCCTGATTCTGTATTATATAAGTATCCCGTTTACGGCGCGTGGTCGCTTTCAAGCGATGCCGGAACAGTTGGCGTGCTTGCCCCAGTGCAGAACTATTACAAAATAAATACCCCATATACCCGGGACAACCTCAACTGGCAATATACGGCAAGTTTTGGGGAGGGTGGAAAATTCAAGCATGTTGCAACCTTCTATGATGGACTGTTAAAAAACAGGCAGAGCATAACCCGTAGCGGCACGGCCAACAAGATCGTTGCTACAGACAATGTCTATGATTATGAAGGGAGGCTTTCCATTAAGACCTTGCCGATACCGGTCTTTTCGAGTTTTTTTTCATACACACATGATATCGCGATGAATTGGGCTACACACTCACATTACCAGGCGTCTGACTTTGACTCCGGTTTTTCAGTTTGCCCGCTTGTCGCCCCTCCGCCGCCATTCGACTCCACCGCGCTTGGGAGTTTTTACTATTCGCACAAAAATGTCGACACAAACGATTCCTGGAATAAGTACATCCCGGATGCGCAGGGTTATCCATTCGTACAAACTACTTTCCAGCCCGGGTTTAATGACCGGGTTGCCGCACAGGGGGGAGCAGGCGCGCACCTCCAGATCGGAGACACAAACTTAAACTACACCACGAATTCTTATGTAAGCCCTGCCCCGAAAGACCTGAACGCCCTTTTTGGAAACAACATCGGCTGGAGCAGCTATTACACCATGACGGTAAACAAAGACCCGAACCAGCAGCTTTCAATGGTGGTCAAGGATTACCAGGGAAAGCAAATGGCGTCCGCAATGATAGGATTAGGGCCAAACTCCGCAGATCATGCCATCGAGTCCGTCAGCGTGCCCTCAGCTGTTTTTTATAAACAGGACCTGTTAAATCCTGCCTCCCCGAACCAGGTTGTTGATTCCATTGCGAACACACGGATAGCAGATATTGATTTTTTCAACCAGTCCCAGGCAACGGACTCCCTCCAGTACTCTTACGCTTTTCTGCCTTTCCAGGCATGCCCAGGCCAGTATTTGTCGGTCAAAGGGCATTATAGTAGCGTGATTACTGACCGGTGTGGCCAAATAACCATGCACGAGGACACTGTTTTGGGAACTAACAGCGTTGGCTCCTCTTCGACACCTATCACTTATTACAGTCCATCTTCCTTTTTCGCGCAGGCCGCACCCTACCATTTGCATAAAATCCTTACTTTTTATCCGTATGATGTCGATGAAGCGCTCGATTCTCTATACAACCGTCCCGCAGGCTGCTTCCGTTCCGAATTATCTTTTATAAAAGAAAGCGTGGACAATACTATTTTCCCATGCCCTTCTTCCTCGAAGCCGGATAGCACACCATGCGACAAACTGAAATGGGAAATGATGCAACAGCTTTTGCCCGGTGCGGCTTATGGGCAGTATTCTACAGCAAGTGGTTATGTTGTGGGAACAAGTAATTCTATATTTAGTATAAATTGCCCGCCTGATACGTTTTCCTCACCTCGCATTGATACCATCCCGCCTCATTATTGTTATTATGTCTTTCCCGGTCCCGGTAGTTTTCCTTATCATTTGACTCCTGTTTCCGAATGGATTGATTCAACAACTTTAGAGTTTTTTAGGTATGGCACAACTGGAGGGAGTTGGGTACACGATACAATTCCGACTTCGAGAATGTCTCCTTGGATTGGATGGACAGTGTCTGGATATGTGGACATCTTAAAAGATACGTGCGCTTATGTTTCAGATACGATCACAGTTCCTATTCACATTTTATTCTTTTTGGCGGATAAAATGGATTCACTTTACGCAACATTTAATGGTACAGATACTGAATGGCGTTGTAGCGGTTATCTGGGGGTTGGGGTTCATGATACGTTGTCGAATGAAAATGGAGCCCTTGTAAACGGATTGGATACACTCGGTAGTATTATTTCATATATTGATGCTAGTTGCGACATATATGTAAATGCAAAAATTTCCGGAGGTGCTATGTTCGCAAATTATAGGGCGACTTTACCAAGTGGTAAAACAATTTATATAAACCTTAATTTGTCAGGAATACAGGCACATTATACAGGAATAACTTACCATACATATAGTGCAATAGATTCGATAGGGCCGCCTGGATATAGCGCTGGAAATTGCGGTTATACTCCCGGAGCACATTACCGATACCAGGATACCTGCACTGTGCCATCACTACCCGATACGATAACAGTGGCTGGTATTTTTTATTCCGGCCTGAGAACGATGCGAACGGATTCCTTCGTTATGATTTATAATGGTGCTATAGCGGAGGGTAATTATTCCATTGCGGAAGCACTATTACCACTACACCCGCAATACTGTGAGCTCAAACACTGTTTTAATGACACCTTTAAAACGCAGGTATCCGCTATTCCTGACTGGCACATAGCGCAGAGCCTCGCACTTTTTTACTTAGACAGCCTGATAGCCCATGACCCATTGGTACCTTTAATGACGACCAGCGGCATTGCTGCCCCAAGCCCTGCTGATTCATTGAGGACGTTTCCCGGAGGAAAATATCCTCTTGATACCTTCATCCTGATGAATGCCTATTGTTCCTGCAATGACTCCATGATGTTCCGGCAGTGTGCAACTTCTATGTTTGCAAACGAAATCACCAATCGCCTGCTGGTAAATGACCAGGTAAAAACATACTACTTTAACCATGTTGCAAGCGTCTATTTCGCAAACAGGCAAAAATATGTGGATAAGGTTTTAACGCAGGGAGGCGACTCCTGTTCCAACTGCTCGCTTGCCCGGATGACATTGGATCCTGCGGCGGTAGTATCACCCGCCCCTTACCCGATTGGCTTCACGGGAGCGGATTCCGCTTTTTCCGGTTCGGGAAATTCTGGTTGGATGGCCGGAGTTTTAAAAGACAGCGCGTCAAGTGCTTATGACAGCACCTTAATTTCAAGGCTGCATGATTCTACTTTGGCATTGTACCGTTATTCCGATTCTTCGATTGCTTATGAGACTATTGATACGATCATTGCGAAGCTTTCGAACTGCATTGCCGGGAATTCCACATTGGCAACGAACATAAGGGACACACTCTCCGGCTTCTACCAGGCAGGTGCAGTCTCGCAAGGGAACTTTTCGCAGCAGCAGATACGATATGCTTTAACAAGCAATGGCATTGCTTTTAGTGACCTCTGCAACCCATATTTAATTGATTGCTTCCAGTTTGGTACTCAGCCTCACTCGTATGATTGCCTGCCTTCAGGCTTCTATTCGGGTATGAATATATTTCTAAATTCAGATACTGTCAGATACGCCCGTTGGTATGGCGGTACCCGTTCATACCTGCTGGATACGACTGGTAATTTATTTGAATGCCGTCTCAGCCATATGCTTAGCTATAATAATAGTGCGAAGGTTAGTCTTAGTTATGATTATTCTTTAAGCGCATTTATAATAATGATAACAACACCCTACGCCTCATTGGATACAGTAAGGGTCTTTATTAATACCACTGCCTTAGTAGGGTTTACTTATGGCATGGGCACGGCCTGCATAAATACAGCAGCCTCATCACCTGGAGATGGCCTCATCAATCAATATAGTTTTATTGATACGATCTCAAGCTTTGGCGTGACTACTGTTGCTTATGGATGGATCGACAGTATGCAAACCATGACCTACGGCAATACTGCTATCAGCAAATGCGTACCATGCACACAAATGCGTGATCTTTATATGCAATTTACTGACTCGATGGCCGCCGACAGCATATATGGGGCCGACCACCCTTATTATGATGCAATGCTGGCTAACTTTATGAACGCAAGCCTGCGGCAATTATACACCAGCGCCGATTATGAAAGATTCATACAAAGCTGCGCGCTTGCGGATAGTATGTTGATGCCGCTATATACCGGGTATGCTACTTATACATTCTCAAATACTGCTGATATGGATAGTTTCATCAGTATGCTCAACAGGATCGATCCGAATTATTCTTTCAATAACAGCTACCGGGACAGTACGGTTACAGGTAGTCCGAAAATTACGGTATGTATTGACCTCAACCCTGTGCCTGTTTCAGAATTATGGATTTATAAAGACTCATTGAATAGCTATACCGGTTCTTACGTAACCAAGATTACCGATATGCCGCTTTCCACGCTACAGCCCACCGGAGAGATCGGCTTTATCTATTTACCACCTACTTATGCTTTTACTCCGGCAGACTCCAACATCATCGATACGTCGAGGGCAGGGTTTACCGGCTACCCAAAAGCAGTATGGATTGGTGGCCGATTCGTAACACAGACGTTTTATGACGTAATAGCCAAGCCTGGCACTCCTCCTTACGTTATTTCACAGGATGTGTATAAACTGGCAAATTATATGAACAAAGTGCCTGGAGCCGTGTTCATACCCTCCTATATGAGCACGATCAATGCTGATTATTTTAAGACGCAGAAACAGGCATTCTTAAGCTATAACTATCGTTACCAGCAGTTGTCACCCTATAATGTTCTTGACTCCATTCAGCCGCAGTTGCTGACTGCCCGCATACCTTCTTACTCGGGCTATACAGCCGCCTATTCACAGCCGTTTGCTACAGGGGCACCAACAAATCTTTACCTCGATAGTTCCGGAATGAGCAATCGTTATTACGATACGCTGCAACGTATTATCAACCTGGCAGGTACGTCAGGGAATATTTTTTATGGTGCAAAAAGTATAAACATCTTGCCTGGCCCTCCAAACCAGCTCGACGCATATATTTGTGGTGACGGCAGCTATTGGTACCGATATTTCACAACAGGTGATACTTTGTTTAATGTACGCGTGGCTTTCCCCGCATATATCCCACCGTATCTCCGCCAGTACTACAGTGTCGCAGCGCCTGTGGTACCCGTGCCCTGCGACAGTCAGAACCGTTCATTCCTGCTGAAACTGGTAAAGGCAGGCACGACAGATACCATACAAGCTTATGGCCGGGCCAGCTTTGTGATTGGGCAAAGCATAGAGTTAGACAACGTCCTGCTGGGCAACCCTATTACTGGAATGAGTGCCGGGCCTTCGGACACATTTGATAACTGTGAAAGGCAATTGCTGAATTCTGCTGTCACACAGGGTATAGTAAATTATAACAACTACATGGATTCCGCGAAACAGGGAATTAAGGCGGCCTTCAGCAGTTATCTCGTGAACTCAGTGCAGGAACAGTTGCAATTAGGTTATTGGAACGATGAATTTAATTATACGCTTTATAATTATGACCGCGCAGGCAATCTCGTATTAACTGTGCCGCCAATGGGCAGCAACCCGATCCCGAATACAGGCACTACATTGGATGATATAGATACAGCCCGCGCAGATAATGCTGGCGGGATAACGCCACTATATTTTAAGCAGAATACCTATCAATACAACACAGTCAACCAGGTTAAGACGCAGACAACTATTGACGGCGGCACAACAAACTTCTTTTATGATGCTGCGGGAAGGCTGGTCTTTTCTCAAAATGCGAAACAGGCGCAGGCAGGAAAATACACTTACAATATCTATGACCAGCAAAGTCGCATTATAGAAACCGGGGAATCAATATTTGGTGGGCCACCCGACCCATATACCATTAAATACGTGAATTTGCTGCCTAATGACAGTATAGTAAGGTATATACATGGCAGTAATCCCTATCGATATGACGTGGTCATGACCATTTATGATACCGCGGCTCTTGACCTGAGCACAAAAAGTGGACAAGACGCACAGCAAAACCTGCGTAAACGTGTGAGTTGTGTGAAGTATTTTGAAATGCTGGACACATTAGATATAGCAGATACAGGTTATAACTATGCCACGCACTACAGCTATGATATGGACGGGAATGTGCAAACGCTTGTGCAGGATTTTCCGGAGTTGGATCATAATACCTATGTGACCATAAACCAGCGGTATAAACGCATTGATTATGATTACGACCAAGTGAGCGGCAAAGTGAATATGCTCAGTTATAACAGAGGCCGGGCCGACCAGTTTTACCAGCAATACCTGTATGATTCGCTTAACCGGCTATCGAAAGTGCAAACCAGCAATGACGGCTATATATGGCATCAGGATGCGGCGTATACTTATTACCAGCATGGGCCGCTGGCCCGTGAAGAAGTCGGCTACCCGCATGTACAAGGTATAGACTATGCATATACCATACAGGGATGGCTGAAAGCAATGAACGGCGATACCACAGGCAAAACAGTGGATATGGGCGGCGATGGTAACGATATTGTAACCAGTAAGGATGCTGTTGCTTATTCTATAGATTATTTTAAAGATGATTATAATGCTATCACCTCAAGGCAGCTACAGCACGTGGCACCTGTGACGAGGAGCCTGTATAACGGCAATATAGCTCGTCAGACAGTAGCTATCAGCACCTTCCAGCGGCTGAACAAACAGTATGTGTATGACCAGCTCAACCGGATAAGGAGTGCAACGTATGCTTCTGTTGACCCGGTATATAACACGCTCACAGGGCTTACAGATTATCATAGTCATTATGACTATGATGGTGATGGCAACCTGCAAACACTAATAAGATATGGCAATGACCCTGGCGGAGGCGCCATGATCATGGACAGCCTTAGTTACCAATATGGCATATCGGGAGCTGATGACAAACTGAATCAACTTATGGACTATTCACCAAACAATTACACAAATGCAGGCGACATTCTCTATGATATATCTGTTGCTCCTAAATATCAGTACGATGCCATCGGCAATACTATCCAGGACCTGGTAAGCAGCCAGGATACCATAGAATGGAATCTTTATAACAAAGTAAGCCGCACCGTAAATAATACAGACGGCAGCCAGATAATATTTGGCTATGATGGAGCGGGCAACAGAGTTAAGAAAGCCTATACGCAGCAGATAGGTTTCACTGATATCCACCGGGCAGATTATTATGTACATGATGCCCAGGGGAATGTGTTGGCAATTTACCATCAATCTGACACCCTTATTACCTACCCGGTTGTTCACCCGCCCAATTATAGGTTCTCGCTCGCAGAACATGATATATATGGTATGGGAAGACTAGGCGTAAAAAAATACTTTCCCTGGCAGTTGGGGCTGCATTATCAGCCCGTTTCCGGCGCATACGTGTGCGCCGATAGCGGCCTATGGAACCATGTGCCATGGTACAGCTTGGAATACCAGGATGTGATAAAAACAGATAGCCTGAACCTATATGGAAATGCCCACACAGATTCATTTTACCTGACAAACATGCTTGGGCAAAAACAATATGAGATAACCGACCATCTCGGCGATGTGCTGGCAACAGTAAGCGATAAACGCGCAGCAGACAGTGTAACCGGGCCGCTTATACTTGGCGGCCATGTGCAGGTGGCCACCTGGAAACCAATCGTACTGAACGCCTATGATTACTATCCGTTTGGCGAGTATATGCCCGGCCGGTCGTTTGGAGATACTACCAGCCAGTGTATTACGCTTACAAGTACGGCAATGGTACCCGCTCTGTACCCTATATGGCAGCCGTGGCACGGATCTACACCATGGACGCCGACTTTTCTGGGAGGGGTCGGTGGTTTCAGTTCCTATGGAACTTATATACAGCTTAATTGTGCCAACCCCGGGGATGGGTTTGATTATACAGTTCCTGTGGCGGCGGGCGTACCACAAAGCATTAGTGTAAACTTGACTTACTATGGAATGCCTGATGGTTACAATATAAATATATTAAATCCTATCTCAGGTATGCCCATTGCCACCCGTTCGTTAAGCGGCTTTGGTTTTTCCGGGCCTGTTGCTGTATCTTTTACCCCTACTACTTCATCAGTAATTTTTGAAATTATGGAAACGAGCTCTGCTGGTTATTTTTTTAATTTAGATTTATATGGAATTAGCTACGACAGCGTGGCGTATGTTCCAAGTCTCGTAACTTCAGTTGTTTGTAATGAAGATGGATATGAGTATGGGCATAACGGGCAAATGAAGGTCAATGATATTGCTGGGCTGGGAAATCACTATACTTCATTATATGGCGAAATGAAACCGCAAACTGGTGGCAGATGGAACCCAGACCCTGTGCCTAACCCCTCTCAAAGTCCTTATGCAACGTTTAATGATAATCCAATTCTGAATAAAGACCCATTAGGGAACGTAGGTGAGCCAGTGGTTAACGGAAACACCTTAACGATATATAGCGATGTATATTTTTATGGTGGAGCATCTACTGGTAAACTTGCCGCAACTGCCGCTAATAATATGCAATCTGAATGGTCGGCAGCTCATGGCACTGTAACATTCCAAGGCAAAGAATATCATAACGTGCAGTATAAGGTTACGGCACATAACGTATCTGAAAAAACAGCACAGCAGATGGCAGCAGCTAACCAAGGAGAAGGTTATGACCCTCGTATGAACTTTGCTAGAATAGAAAATGGAAGCGGAGTCGAAAACCGTGTTGCAGGAGGTGATCCTGATGGCGATAATTCAATGTTTTTAAGGGCGGAAGATATATACGACGGGGGCACTTCACAAGCGCATGAAATGGGACATGGTTATGGAATGGGGCTTCATGTTGAGGGAGTAGTTCATGGCCAGCCTCGCATTATGACTACTATTAACTCTATTGTGGACGATGTTTACAGAGATGTAAATGGAAAACTTAATCGTGATTGTAGGCAGGTAACGCAAGACGATATTAATGGCATGAAAATTAACAAATATTCACCTGGGCTTGGGGCGGGAAGCAGAGTTGGAGGGAGTACGAATAATCTTTTTGATAAAAATGGCCGCCCTACAGGAGGGGAAGGTACAGATATAAGAACACCAACTCCTACTCACGATCCATCGGGTGGAGGAAATGACGGAGGGGGAGGCGATGGAGGAGTGCCTTGTAATATTCCACCAAATGAATAGCTATGTTAATGTAAAAGCAATAAAGCATGAGAACTTTACTTTTAATAATTGCGTTATTAGCGCAATGCGGTTACGGTTACAGTTGCGACTGCAATGATATTATTGGACTAAGAGATGCCACGAGTGTTTTTGAAGGAAAGGTTATAGGGATTGAGAAAGTAGAATCCCCATATATTTACTATCAAATTAAGTTCAGGGTCAGCAAGGTCATAAAGGGCGCAATTAAATCTAAAACATTAGTCGTTAATACACCATCTTTGGATGCAGGGGGATGTGGCATACCTTTTATTGTTAATGCGAAATATCAGGTATATACCTTTATACGATATAGGAAGTTGTACACTGGAGAATGCACAGAGACGAAAAAGTTAGAGGAAGATCAATAGCAAAGCATTACGCATACCGGTACACCAATCGTTATGTGTTGTTCTCAGTGATCGAAGGTTATACCTTCGACCTACTGTGCCAAAGCATTTTCGCCTCCGTTACTGTCCATCTTTGCTGGGTATTGGCAGCTTTGGTAGTTTGGGAACGCATGTAACCCTTTAGACTATCATAGCTTAGGCATAATAAAAAGCCCGAACAAATTTTTTCATTTGCCGAGCTTTCGTTGTTTCCATAGCGATCATTCACAAAAAACTGTCTGAAAGAAACAGGGATGCCTTACTTATTGCCTCCATTTTTATTCTTCCCGTCCTTAATGTCAAGGATATAATCAAAAGCCTTTTGCGCCTCACTGGCAGCCTTGAATACCAGCCATTTGTCGCCTTGCAGCTTTTCTATCCATGCCTGTATATATTGTGCATTGCTTGGGTATCCAAGCGTTAGCCCCGCACGAGCAAGCAGGAACCGTGTCCCAATTGAAGCCACCAATTCTTCCTTTGAGTAGAGCGGAGCATCAACAAGTTCACCCATTTCCGCAACCCCGTTCCTGGCTAAGCGACTGTCATTCCCTGTGCTGTGCACGAGCAAATGAAGCAGAGATGCATAGTGCATGGGCGCATTCTTCTTGCTCTTCAACTTCTGGATGTGAACGGTATCCTCAACGACGTCATAGTGCACATCGCCGTCCTCATACACGATCTTCGGGCAGTTGGGCATGCCTTTGACAATGATCTCCGCAGGTAATGGTGCCTGCGGTTTTGCAAGCGCCTGCATGGCTGGTTCCGGGATGTCGCACTGCTCAATGTTAAATACGGTGTACAGCTTCATAACATTTCTCTGCCCGTCGCCAGAAGCCGCACCAGAACCGGATTGTCTAGCCGTATCCTTTGGCTTATCCCATCGAACGACGGTATGGCCCTTTGCCTTTGCCTTGACCCTGCCGCCGAGACCGTTCACCTGCTCGAACGTCAGGAACAGGTTTTGTTCACACCCGGCCATGAGGAGTAGCAGTGCAGAATAGACTTCCGGTTTGCCCTGGCGACATACGACCAAACAAGCTCCGGGGCATTGCACAGAGACGTTGACGGAATGTTTGCCCAGCACCACTCACGCGTTACGAGCGAAAAAGTTTCGCTGAACATAAAAAACCAGCGCAGCCGGGGCTTCTGCACATCGAAAGCCCCGGTTGGGTACTTGAACACGGGAACAGTGGAACACAAGCCGCTGGACCCCATTCGTTCACCGGTAATCAAACAACTGTTTGAAAAATACGCCACAGAAAATTGGAGCTTGGCAGACCTTGCACGATGGGCAAATGCCCATGGCATGACGATGCCACCTACACGAAGGCGAAGAACAGCCGAAGAATTGCTTATGGAAGAGGTCGAAGATACACAGGTGGAGATCGAAGCAATTTGTAGACCGCTGCGAGCGAATAATGTGTACGCCATCCTTAGAAACCCTTTTTATACCGGCAGAATAAAAGGCAATGGCAAGAACCTGATACCGAGCAACAGCCATACCGCCCTTGTTTCGGTGGAACTATTTGAAACAGTTCAACGCCAGTTGCATAAAAAAAATACAAGTATTCACTACACGAAGAAGCTTGTCAGCCCCTATCGCGGATTCGTCCGATGCTTACACTGCACCCGCACGTATACTCCATATACGCAGAAGGGAATCATGTATTACGGCTGCAGGTGTCGAACTGGCTGCAATAACAAAAGCAAGAATTTCAATATTTCATTTTTGGAAGGCGAGGTTGGCGAGATATTAAAAAGGCTGTCTTTTACCGATGTCGAACTTGCCGAACTCAACACCCGCACAGAAGCTGATGATGGCCGGATGGAAGAAAATCGCAACAGCGAAGTTGAAAGAATAGAAAGGAAAAGGCGCAAGTCGCAGGAAGACCTTACGTATTTGCAGGTGAATAAATTAGCCCTGCTACGAACCGGCGTATATACGCCTGAATCATACCTCGAAGAAGAGATGCGCCTTGGCAAGGAGGTAATACAATTTGAGAGTGAAATACAGTCTTCCGGCATCTCTATGCAAGAAGTTGCTAGTGACATCAAAGAACTTTCCGAACTCTTTAAAGACCTTTATTTAACGTATGAAAAGGCAAATTCCACTGAAAAAGAAGAGGTTATCCGAAAACTGATTTCCGAACTTTTATACTGTGAAAATACGTTGGCAATTAAGTGTAGAAATGGATTAGAGGTACTAGAAAGCCGACTTGTTGTTGATTGTGCCCATACAAGTTGGATTTCCGAACTGGTTAATAATCACAAGTCGATACAGCAGAGTATAAGAGAAATTAGATTAATAGTAAACAAGCCTAAGCCGCCATGATCGGCTATTGTCCGTTTTTGTCTTCTTCAAGAAACACAATCTTACCGTCAATAATTTTAGCTTTTCCTTCCTGTATAAGCCGAGCGCGAATGCGTCGAAGTATATGTCCAAGTTCTTCAAGATTTCGTATCGCCTCCTCTGAAAATATATGCCCGTCGTTATCTGGTGTGTTCATTGCACCAGTACTACGGTACGAATGAATCGCTGTCCATGTTGTTGCCTAAAAGAGCACATTATTCCCCCTATTCGATTACTATCTAATTCACTACACTAAAAACATATGAAAACCATAGCAGAACTATTGCGCGAAGGGCGCACACGAAAAGGGTTAAGTCAGTTCCACTCGAATGAAAGGAAGTCGCTGGAGAACATACGGAAAAAGACTAGTGCCCTAAGCAAAGAAATACAGGGCAAGCTTGTATTCTTTGAGCCGGATGCACTCTTCCACTATCTCGACGAGGAACTTGCGAAGGAGGCTTCTACTGAAGTGCGGACGAAGGGATACCGGGTGAAAGTTGAGTATTCTGCGGTGAGCACAGACGAGGCGGCACACATGAGCAAGTCAATTGTTAAGACTGTTACTGAGGCGGCACGGAAGAAGAAAAAATAATACAAGCTTAATAATAAAGTAAAACAAATGCAAGCTACTTTTCATACACGTACTAAATTATTTTCTCACGCACAAAAAATCACAAAATATGGCAAAAGTAAAAGCAACAACGTACTTGTCTCCAACTTTGGTTCTTATAGCAATGGATTGGGACGAAGGGCTTGACCGGCATGATTTTCTAGGCTTTGCAATTAAAAGAACGCCCGGGTTCAGAGGTAAAACTGGAAAACCACAGGCAGAATCAGATTGGCTACCTAATCGCATTGGATTTAATGGTGCTAATCCTAAAGGTACAGATATGCCGAGCAACACAAATCCAATTCAGCATTTTCAATGGTGGGATGCAAGGATAGATACGGAAGACAGGGGTAAGAATTTTACCTATGAAATTTTTCCTGTGGTTGGTCCATGGCAAACCCCGCAATTATTGGAAGAACAAAAAGAAACAATCGCATGTCTAATCCCCAAAGTTGAAGAAAACGGCATTGGCACATACTTCAATAGAGCAGTTGTTAGTTCTCAAGCTTTTTCCAGAGAATTTGGGAACATTAAAACACATGCCCAATACGAACAAGCTCTGGCGTGGCTATCAAATGGCATGAATGACGCACTTACAACGTTTATTGCTGTTGCAAAAGGAAAAGGACTTGCTGGAGCCGCGTATCATCTAACCGATAACGAATGGACAATCCCTGCATTGCAAGACTACAAAGACCCGGCCTCTTTTGTTTATTTTTTTAAAAGCCCGTCTGCATCGGGGAAACAAAAAGGTGATTCAGCCAACTTACCAACATTGAAAACATTAAAGCCGAATAAAAATATTACATTCGACATACGCACAAAAACTTCAATCATGCACGATAAATTCATCGTGCGTGTAATGAATGATAATCCTGATGAAGCTGAAGCGGTGTTAATGGGTACGGCAAACTTTACAACTGAAGGGCTTACACAACAAGCAAATGTTATTCATACATTTGAATCCCCGGAATTGGCAAGTTTCTATATGAAGCGCCAAATGCTTCTTAGAACCGATCCGACAATTGGAAAAACTGCTGCGGGGGCGACATGGTCTAAGCTGATTACAGTTGGCGATGCAACTGTTCGTGTATTTTTCCCTCCCGAACAACCCGCAGCCAACAAAAAGAATAATGCACTTGGTTCAAGGGTATCAATTGATACAGTTGTTCATGCAGTTCAAAATGCAAAAAGTTCAGTATTTTTTAGCCTATTTTCCGTAACTGATAAGCAATTGTTGGATGCCTGTAAATCAGTTGCTGACAATGGCAAACTGATGAGAGGTTTAGTGAATGTTGTCCGAGAACCAAAGGCAGACGCGAAAGAAGATGCGACAACTGTAGCTGCTACTTGGCTTTTTGAACGTTCGCAAGATGATAATATGGTAGTTGGACATGATGATTTTAGGAAAGGTAATCTGCCCAATGGATTTTGGTGGGAATCAAATACCCTTACCGACCCAGATAAAAAATCTGCAAAAAAATCTGCTGACGGCAAGAAAAATAATTCTGTGCCAACGGTTTTCGTTCATCAAAAAATAGTAATTATTGATGGAGAAACAGAAACGCCAACAATTTTTGTTGGTTCTGCGAATTTGAGTGGAAATTCTACCTGGAATAACGATGAAAATCTCCTTGAGATTACGAATTGTGCCCGATTATCGCGTATATATATTGCAGAGTTCCTACGATTATATGAGCAATATAGAGCAAGATTTTCATGGAATAAAAGACATCCTGATGGAAATACAAACAATGATACTTTTTCTTTGACCAAAGATACAAGTTGGGCTGCAAAAGATTATAAAGCCGGCACTATGGAATATAATGCACGCTTAGCTTTTGTTGGAACTACCCTAAAAAATACTTGCTTCATGTCCGTATGATGCAAATTAGATTAATAACACCGTTCTTTCTTACC
>Ga0207094_1018_pt2 | contig 26082 bp, 18 predicted proteins | sample Alteio_BWMinHeat_90_FD_153518 | JGI IMG/M metagenome (GOLD analysis project Ga0207094, IMG submission 153518) | Enriched cells from forest soil in Barre Woods Harvard Forest LTER site, Petersham, Massachusetts, United States -... | ecosystem: Environmental > Terrestrial > Soil > Temperate forest >... | reverse complement strand
GTCGATGGGCTTGGTTCAGCAGCTTCCTGCTTTGACACTGCCGCGCCTGCACGATCTGCATTTAAATCTGGCCGCGCTGTTCGCCAGCATCGCGGTCGTGGGACTCACGAGTATCGTGTTCGCGGTGCTGCCAGCCAGTGCTCTCTCCAGTCTCAATATTGCTTCCAGCATGCATGGCGCACGCACGGAAACCGGCAGGGCACAACTGCGTCCCTTTTCGGCACTGATCGTCGCCGAAATTGCCTGCGCGGTAGTGCTGACGGTTTGTGCGGGCCTGCTGGTTCGCAGCTTCATCCGTGTGCAGGCAGTTGATCTCGGCTTCCAGCCGACGAAAGTCATGACTGCGTATCTGCGGACCAGCTACGAAGGTCCGGAAGGCTATTCATTCTGGCGAGCCGTGCTGCAAGGAGCCGCTGGCGTTCCCGGCGCTACAACCGCCGCCGTCTCTGACTGCATGCCTGCTCGTGCCGCGAATCGCGCAAACCTGAAGTTCGATGATCGCCCGAACGATCCGGCCCACGCGCCCTCTGCCGAAGGTTGCTGGATCAGTGCAGACTTCTTCCGCACCATCGGCTCAACGCTACTCGAAGGACGATTTTTTTCAGAGGGGGACAACGAGAGCGCGCGACCGGTCGTCATCATTAATGCCGATGCCGCACGACGCTTCTTTCCCGGTGAAGATCCCATCGGCAAGCGCATCACCGTTAACTATCTCGCGCTCGGAAGTCGCAACAACCGGCCGCCGCAGCCGCGTGAAATCGTTGGCATTGTCTCCAACGTAAGGCAGAGAGCGCTTGACCTTCCGGCTGAGCCTGCCATCTATATGCCGTACACGCAAGACGACAGCCACCATGTGCTCGACTCGATGAACCTGTTCCTGCGAGCTGCAGGCGACAATCCCGGCCTGTTGGCAAACAGCTTACGGGTGAAGATCCAGTCGATGTACCCGAATCAGCCGGTGGAGCGCATCTCGGTAATGCGCGATGTAGTTTCGCGCACGCTTACGCAGCGCCGGTATAACGTGGGTCTGATGACGGCATTTGCCACCCTCGCCCTTTTGCTTTGCGCGCTTGGCATCTACGGCGTGGTCTCGTATGTGACACTGCAACGTACGCGAGAATTCGGCATCCGCATGGCACTAGGCGCAAGCCGACAGGACGTGCTGCGCAACGTGTTGCACCAGGGAGGGTCACTCGTTGTGACCGGCACAGTAATTGGTTTTGTCTTGGCGCTCGTCGCGGCCCGTGGGCTTTCACAACTTTTGTTCGAGACCGCTCCTTTCGATCCGGCGATCTTTGCGTTCTCGACGCTCCTGTTGGCAGTTATTGGGCTTCTGGCATGTCTGCTGCCTGGCGTTCGAGCCGCTCAGCTTGACCCTCGAGTGGCGTTGAACATGGAGTAGCGCCGCGAATGTCTTGTCTTTAACACGCGAAGACGAGGACTGATTTCAGCTCCTCGGACTCGGCTCTGCTGACATCGTTGCCTGTCCACTGTGATATTGACGTTGTCTGCTATGGCTTCGCTGCTGGCAGCACATCGCGCCTCAACAGGAGGGCCCATGCATAGCGGTTTTGCCATATGTATGAAAGAAGGCGCGAGAATGGACCGATGGAACTGGCATTACAGGCTTCGTGTCCGATTCCGTTGGCCGTTTGTTCATAAAGTCTTGGACCGGAAATTGGTTAACTGGCATTCGGCTTTAGGGAGGAGTAGAAGCATGGTCGGAGTGCGGCATGACTAGCGCGAATGCACAAGACTGGTTAGGCACCGTTATTGCAAGAAAAAGTATCGGCGGATTTGTTTTTGTTCAACATGTTTATTCGCGATTGTCGGAGAGAGGTCAGCACTCACATCCCTGGTTGCATTTGTCCATTGTGCAACGGGGGCAGTACGAGAGGACCCTGGGGAGAAGCGCGAGCCATTATCGATCCGGCGACGTGACATTGCTGACTACCGACGAGAGGCATGCTGATAGCTATGTGCCGGGAACGAAGTGTCTCCTGTCCCTCGCCAAAATTAGGATCGTTCGAAACAGCGCGCAGCTCATCGAGCAGTCGCATTTTATTGGCGGCATTGCCCTCAAAAACGAAGATCCCCGCGCGCCGAAGTGAAGAATGGGTCGCACGGCAGTGACCGCATATCGCATCCTTCGTCCGCGGCGGGATTAGCTAGTCGTATTAGCTGGTGCGTCGGATTCCAGGGTCAAGTGCAAACTGATCGCTTCGACTGAACGGGATCACGTTGCGAATTTTTCTTGGCAATTCATCCCCGTGTAGGGTGGCGATTGAACTTTAGCCTCGCACTTGCTGCGTCGCGCCGCTCGAAATAAGCCTACGGTACAGGCATGGCGACATGCCGGTAACCCTGCGAAACATGCTTGTAAAATGGCTTTGATCGCAGAATCCGCAGGCCAGCGCGATCTGCGAAACCTCCATCTCAGGGCATGAGAGAAGCGATTGTGCCTTGGCGATGCGGATCCGGCGCAAATACTCGCCGATTGTGCAATCAAAGTATTGATGAAATTGGCGGCTAATCTGGACCGGATGCCGGCCAACGCAACGGGACAGATCTGTCAAGGTGCGACGACCATTTGGTTCTTCGTGCAGCATTTCGCGAACTTGCGATAACCAGTGCGGGATCCTCTCCCGGCTCCATGAGTCCCGCTCGTCCTGGAGCAAGAGCCGCAAGATCACCGCTTCCAAATCGACCGCAGCGTCATCATCTTTCGCGCATAGTTCCTGATGGAGACGCGCACCGAGGACTGCGGAAAAAGCACCCGTAACCGGTCCTGGTAAGGAAATCGTCTTCCCATATTCAGCAGCCAGATCCAAGATCGACTGGCGCAGTTCAACATTGAGACACCGGGATTCGACTGGAAAGTAATTTTCGTGCGGTTCACCGGCAGGAAGGAAGCGTACGGTACGCGGGACACACGTGTGGCCTCCACGGCTGTCTCCAGACCAGTGCACACCCGCAACGATGTAAAGGAAATTGGCAGTATCGTGGAAATGGCGTCCGATACAAAGTCCACGGGCGTATAGCACCTCCTCAACTTTCATAGCGGCAGTTTCAATTTTGGCGATCGTGCGCCGCGATTCGCCAGGATACAAAGGTGATGGCTGCGTCTTCTTCGCCACTTCCCATCCTCGGGCCCAAGTGACTCCGATGCAATTGAGACGTATCGAACAGACAAAAGTTTTGGTGGAATGAACCCTTTGGCGAACGCTAATTTCATACAAGACGGTGTACATGCCGATCAATTCATATTCCTGGCTGAGCTTTAAGGTGCGGCGCTGCAGTTCCGGGCTGTCCCTGGTTGTCTGCGACCTTCTATACAGGAGAACGCAACTTTGACTTGCACAAACCCTGCGAACATTTGGCGTTCAAGAAGCCGACGACAGCGCACGCTGGTCGTCCACCTTGCATGTGTCGCTGTGGCTATGGTTGGATCCGTTTGCGCGCAGGACGGCGGGCTGAAGACCGCCGCCGCCGTGCTCGATCGCTACAAACAAGCTCTTGGTGGCGAAGACATCATAGAGAAGGTCCAATCGGAAACTGTACGCGGGAAAATTGAAAGCAGCAGCATGAAGGGTAAGGCAACATTCATTTACTACGCCAAGCCTTTCAAGTCTCTCCTCAAAATTACTCGTCCGGACAGAACTGAAATTCTCGTTGGTTTCGATGGCAACGTTTCCTGGTCCGTTACCCCGAAGGGAGCGAGCATCGATAAAGATACTGCTCTTGAGGCTGCGCGCCGCGGTGCCGACCTGCAGTATGCGCTTCACCAGCCTGACTATTTCACGAAACTCGAGCTGGCTGGAGTCACAGATTTCGACGGGTGTCCCTGTTACTGGTTGCACGGCACCACTCATTGGGGCAAGGACAATAATCAGTTCTACGACGTGCGAACCGGGCTGCTCGCCGGCTACCGCTTTGAGGCGGACGACGCATCGAAGACTGTCACGATCGCTTTGTTTCACGACTACAAGAGCTTCGGCGGCCCATTGATTGCTACCAGGAATATTTTCCGCACAGGGGATCGATTTCAGACCTTTACCTACGAATCCGTCAGCTACGAACCACTTCCCGATTCAACGTTCGAACTGCCCGAGGCCGTCAAACGCCTAACCAAGTAGCCATCTGCGGCCGAGAAAAACGCGACTGCACTGACTCGAGAATTGAAAGCGGCTGGTAATCAGGATTTCACCATCAAGGTTTCCCCGACGCAAACCCATGACGGGTTTGAAACCACCGATCTGATGCTGGACCGCGAACAATCCCGCTACCTGACGAGGCTCGTTCCCGGCCTTATCATCCACGCCGCGCAAGCCGCAGCAGCGTCTTGGGATGCAGCCTTAAGAACTGGGCTGCCTCCGCGGCGTCTACGAACGCTTCCGTCCGCTGCGCGTCGGGTGCGCTACGTTCGCGTGTAAATACCGAATCCTCCAGCGACACTGGCGCGACAACGCGCAGTTTTTCGCGACCTTCAAGAACTTCCATCTCACCCTTCATTGCCAACTCCGGTTCAACGTGCGATCAGCTTTGTAGCCGACCCTCCACTCTCGGTCAAAAAAGCTGGTTCCCCTGAGAAATTTGACCGAGATTCGGACCGCACATACGTTGTCCCCGCCTGCGGACGCTGCGGCTGTGCTCCTCCTCTCATGGGGCGTATGTGACCTGTAGCAATCAGGAACGAGGTGGATATTTCTCGCGGGTTCATTCGTGCTCCGAGAGCACGCGCAGAGTGGGTGAGGCAATGGCGATCAGACGTGATGCGCGTGCGGAGTGGTTCCACGGATCGCCAAACCGCAACGCGACCGAAAGGTACGTCAGCGAATTGCCATTTTTCGTGGGTTTGCTTTGGAGAGGTAGAAAAAAGAACTCCGATTCGGAGAAGAGGATTTGCTCCGACTCGGCATGTGACTTTAGGTTTGTGTGTTGCGGGTTTGTGGGCGGAAAGCTTGAGGATCAGCGCTGCCGAATTATGCGCTGATCGAGCTCAATCGTTCATACCCGAGTGTCGGTGATTGGGTCGCACACGTGCGAGAGCACCGATTTCGGTCTGATTTACTCATAGCGCAGCGCCACCATTGGATCTACGCGCGTTGCTCTGCGCGCCGGCAGAAATCCTGCGAGCAATCCGACTGCCGCCAGTACGCCGATCGCGACCAGCGTCGTCGTCAAATCATGCGGCGAGAGGCCAAATAGCATCTTCTGCAGCAATCGGGCGGTCGCAAGTGACAGGCCAACGCCGACGATGATCCCGCTAGCCAACACCACAAACGTGTCCTTCATCACTAGCCGCAAAATCGAGCTCGGCTGCGCGCCCAGTGCAATGCGAATCCCAAATTCCGTTTGCCGCTGCGCTACCAGATAGCTGAGCACGCCGTACAAGCCGACCATTGCCAGCAGCAGTGCCAGACCACCAAAAAACCCGGAAAGCTCCGCCAGCAATCGCTCCTGCACTAAGTTGGCATCCACCTGCTCGGCGAGCGTGTTGAACTCCAGCGGGATCTCCTTGTTCACGCCCGCCACCGCCTGCTGCACTTCCGGAACGACTGCCGAAGGCGGCAGGCTTGTTCGCAATTCATAGGTTCCGCTCATCCCCTCGCGAATCTGCGTGGCCGGGAAAAAAGCAGTGGGAAGTGTATCGCCCCGCAGGGAGTCGTATTTCGAATCCCTTACCATGCCGACGATCTCGATCGGCTCCCCGGGTTGGAGGGAGGAATTCTCGAGGCGGAAACGCTTCCCCAACGCGTCAGCTCCGGGGAAGAACTTCCGTGCAAACGTCTGGTTGACAACAGCAACTGCAAGCGAGGTTTTGGTGTCACGGTCATCGAAATCGCGGCCCGCGAGCAGCGGCGTCCGCAAGGTCCCGAAATAGCCCGGCGTGACCGAGTTTAACCACGCATCCGACTGCTCGCCGGTGGGAGCATTTGGCGACTCCGCGCGAATAGTCTGGTCCCACTCCTGCCTACTTAGGGGAGTGATCAAGGAGCGCGCGACCGATACAATGCCGGGAAGGGCGCGCAAGCGGCTATCGATGTCCTCGTAAGTGGCTGGGCGGGCTGCCATCGGCACATTCGCAACATCGAGGTTCGTCCTCACAAGCAGGACATTGCTGCGGTCAAAGCCAATATCAAGGCTGAGCAGGTTGACAAAGCTGCGCAGCAGCAAGCCTCCGCCGATTAACAGGACAAGCGAAAGCGCCACTTGCGAGCCCACAATCCACTTGCCCGCGCGAAACCGCTGGTGGTGCTCAACGTCGGCTAACTGGCCGCCCTTCATTGCTGTGATCAGTGATAGTGAAGTCGAGGATGTGCGTGGGCTTTATTTTTTCTTCTGCGCCTTCGCCTTCGCCCAGCGTCTGCGTTGAGCTGCTGCGATCTTTGCGCGAGCTTCGGCGCTCATTCGCCGGCCAGTGCGACCGCTCGAAGACCAGCCTCCGGTTGCGTGGCGTCTGCCGCTGGAGTTCCGAGAACTGCCTTGTAGGATTGCTATCGCGCGATCCAGCCGCTCGCGCTCTTGTTTTAATGCGGTGATGATCTGTTCAGTATCCATGCGCCGAGCAGTATAGCAACAGCATCCTTCGATTAGTTCTTGACTCTCTTCAATCCGCGATTGAAATAATGATCAGCAAAGCTTCCAACAAGATCGCGCAAGCGGATTCTTGCAGTCGCAGGAAGTGCGAGTGAGACGGACAATCTCGCGATAACTCCGACGCACTCTCTCCCAAGCCAAGAAGTCTTCATCGCGCCTTCGCAGTCGTTTCCTCATCATTGTCAAAAGCAGTAATTAGCAATCAGACATAGGCAATTAGCTAAGGCAACAACGGGACAGCGAAAAACCTGACAGACGGGACGTTCCCGTGCGGTGCCACACACACCCGATCTAGAGTTCTTTCCAGACACTGCTATCGAGCTTGTTGACGCTAGGATCGTCAGAGCGGTACCGCACCTGCACTGGCAGACCGACGTGAAGCTTGCGCTTCGCCTCTCGCAGCTTCTTCACCGCGTTGAAAGAGAATGCAGGAGACCAAAAGCTCTCTCCACTGTACGGGCCATCGTCACCTACGGAAAAGCTGTAGACAACGGAAAGGCGCAATGTGTCTTCCTTCGCAGTAGCCCTCCGAAATCGCTCGATCTCAACCAATATGATTTGGCCTTGAGCGACTGGCCATCGCCAGGACCAGAGTCTCGAGATTTCGTCGTATAGGTCCTCAAACATTGCCTGTTGCCATAGTGACTTACTGGAGTGGCATCCGGCAATGGAATGCAGGAGCAAGGCCAGCTACGACAGCAAATTCAAAGCAGAAGATCCTTCGACTCCTGTCTCAGAGAACCAGCAATCAGCACTCAGCCATCAGCAGTCGGCTAGCGATTCGCCGACCAGCGAACCCGGCCCCGGCCTTGGTCCGTGCCAACTATTCCGCTCCCTTTGTTTCAAGCACGTGCACAGCGGATTCTCCGCTCGGAGCGCCAGCAACAAAATGGAGCCACTTTTTATACCGAGGCTCACGTCCCCCTACAGCGGCGAAGAACCGCCGCTGGATCGCTTCGGTGACCGGCCCACGAGCGCTTGTACCGACATCCCTGCCGTCAACCGCCCGAATTGGCATTACCTCGGCCGCAGTTCCGGTAAAGAAAGCCTCATCGGCCGACACTAGGTCTTTGAGCGTCAACGCACGAACTTCTATCTTTATTCCAAGGTCGCGCGCGATCGTAATCACCGCATCGCGGGTAACACCGAGCAGAATCGAGTGCCTCTCATCGTTAGTCAGCAGCGTTTTGTTCTTAACAAGAAAAATGTTTTCTCCCGAACCTTCGCAGAGTCTGCCCGCGTGGTCGAGGAGCAAGGCTTCGTCGTACCCTTCGCTCACAGCTTCCCGAAGCGCCAAAATCGAGTTGAGATATTGACCGCAAGCTTTTGCCGCGCTCGGCATCATGCTGGAATGAAACTTGGTCCAACGGGATACGGTGATATGGACTCCCTTGGTTACTCCGATGCTTCCTAGATAACTGTCCCATGGCCAGGCAAGCATGCTGACGTGAACCGGGCACTTGCTCGGTGAGAGTGTCAGGCTCTTGCTGCCGTAGTAACAAATTGGTCTCACATAGCATCTGGAAAAACCATTTTGCCTGATCAATTCGCACACGCCTTCAATCAGCTCGTCTTTCGCGAATGGAATTTGCATTCCGTATGTGCTGGCCGAAGCGTAAAAACGCTGGAGGTGACTCTCAAGACGAAACACAGCCGGGCCTGAGTCGGTCTCGTAACAGCGAATTCCCTCAAAGACTCCAGTTCCATAGTGCAGGCCATGACAGGAGACGTGCAGCGTCGCGTCCATCCAGGGCACGATCTCTCCATCCATCCAAACCCACTGGCTTTGTTCAAACACTATTTCCTCCTAACCTTGAGCGCGGCACTCAGCTATTTGTTTTTCCGTGATTGCCCATACGTGACGATTTGCCGCATTTTCCGCCGGCCTATAGTCGAATCCAACCCGAACAGATCAACAGAAGCGAACCGGTGGCAACGACTGTCCAGAGAGCCAGCGCCTGCAGAAGCGGTCTAACTCCCACTTGCCGGAGCGCTTCTTTCGAGAGTCCGGCGCCGATCAAGTACAGCGTGACCGTAAGACCAATCTTCCCAAGACAACTTAGCAAGCGATATACAGGCCCAAAGGACGATAGATATGTTCTTGCCGCAGCCGCCAAGCAAAAAACCAGGATGAACCAAGGCCATTCGATGCGAGTCCCGCGCTCGGTCTTTCTGACCGCCATAGCTACTAGCGACACTGGGACAATCCATAGAGCGCGTGCCAACTTCACTGTGGTGCCGATTGCCAGCGCTTGGCTACCATATTTTGTCGCAGCTCCCACTACGGAACTTGTGTCATGAATCGCGAGGGCTGACCACAGTCCGAACTGCGTCTGCGTCAGATGCAACGCCAACCCAATGGGCGGAAAGACAAACAGCGCCACCGAATTGAGCATGAACACGGTGCTCAATGAGATCGCCATTTCCTGTTCCGTCGCGGCTACGATCGGACCAACAGCCGCAATGGCGCTGCCGCCGCAAATCGCAGTGCCGGCCGATATAAGGAAAGAAGGCGTTGCAGTGACCCGCATCAGGCGTCCGAAAATGAGGCCTAACATCATCGCAAACACGATGCTCACAGCCGTGTAAAGAAAGCCCGATCGGCCAACGCGCACGATCTCGCTCAAACTCATGCCAAATCCCAAGCACACAACCGAGGCCTGCAAGAGGATCTTCGTGATGCCTTTGGTATGAAACTTGGCGGCTTGCGGCAGAAAAAAGCCAAACAACAGCCCCATGGCCAACGCGACTGGTGGGGAGACGAGGCTGCTGGCCGCGAGGCACAGCCCCGAGACAAAAATGGTTCTTGTTGTGAGCAGTTGGTTAGATAGCTGTGTCAGACGGTTTACCGAATTCTGTTGTGTAATTGAGTTTGACGATGCCGCAAGTGCGCTGTTCTTCCGAATACACAACACATTGATCAAAAGGACGCGAATAAATGTGCAGGCTCACAGCGCGTTCGTTGAACTCACGCGGATTGAATACCTTGTGCACCGGTTCCGAAGGATTCACGGCAACCGGATTGATGGAGTTCATTTCGATCAGCTCGCTGGCGGCGATATTGCAATAGCCTGCATTAACGTCCTCAAACAACGTGCGATAGTTCTGCACCAGGAGTCGACCCACCGGAGCAGCCATCCAGCAATTCTGCTGATCGTGATTGTGGATTGAGGAATGCTGTCCAACTTCCCAACAAATCGCGACCAACTCGTAGAGCGCGCTCTTGTCGATCAGGTTGCGAGTGTAGTGCTGCTTGTCCCAACATAAATAAGGATCGAGCGTCTCGGGCCTGACCGGATGTTCGTGGAGAAAACCGATGATCTCTGCGGTTCCATCGAAGCTGGACGCTCGAAACTTCTGCAGAGAAGAAACGAATTCGTCAAGCGAGATAGAACTCTGGATGCCCTGTGTGGTGCTCATCTTGAACACATTTCCTCGATTCGACAGAGTTCAATCAGCCAAATAAGCTGCCAAACGACAAAAACCACGCTTCACAGAACAACGGCCTCCTCAATGCACCTATCCTCTGCGAAACGCTCGAAGCTGAGTAACCTTACATCTACGAGATCCGTGCTGCCGCGCAAGATCAGATCGGACAGGATTTTTCCTGTCGCTGGTGCATGCATCACGCCGTGTCCGCTGAAGCCGTTAGCTAAGTAAAAGCCTGGCACATCTGCTACCTGTCCGAGGATCGGATGATGATCGGGAGTCATCTCGTATAGTCCTGCCCAGGCGCGCTTCGGATTGACGGCGAGATTTTCGAAGACCGGCACTCGACCGGCTGCAAGACCCAGGATCTTCTCGATGAACGCATCGTCGAAATTCGTCTTGAATCCTGGGGTCTCTTCGGGATCGTTCCAAGCCAGCAGAAAGCCGCGTCCTTCGGGACGAAAATGGAAACCAGTGGACATGTCAACGATCATTGGCGCCGTGTGTGGGAACTGGTCGAACGGTTCGGTCGGAACGAGCATACGGCGTAGCGGTTGCACCGGCAGGTCCACGTCCACCATCTTCGCGACTTCTGCCGCCCATGCGCCTGCAGCGTTAATCACGATGCGAGTCGCCACGTATCCGCGTGAGGTTTCCACGCCGACGACACCACCGCGCTCATCCCGCTTCATTCCGGTGAGATGAGTTCCACGCCACAATTCTGCCCCGTGGTCTGTAGCCCAAGTCATGAACCCGACCATGACGCTGTAGGGATCAACGAAGCCATCCGTCGAGCAGAAGCTGCCACCAACAATGTCGTCCGATCTTAGTTGCGGATACATGCTCGCAATATCGTCCACGCTCAACATTCGTACGGTCTTGAGGCCTAGATCAACCTGCGTTTCGTAATTCGCGCGCAGATACTCTGTGTGCGCTTCGTTCGTTGCAACGAACATGTATCCTTGGGGCCGATATTCCGAAGGATGTCCGACCTCCTCCTCGAAGCTGGCATAAAAAGGAATTGAGTACAGCGACATCTGGATATTGATGGGAATAGAGAACTGAGCGCGAACTCCTCCCATGCTCTTACCCGTAGAACCTTTGCCCAGACTTGTCTCGCGCTCAATGACGAGAACGTTAGCGCAGCCTTGGCTCACTAGGTGATAGGCGATACTCGCGCCCACGATGCCACCGCCTACTATGACTACATCCGCTATTTCGGTCACGAAGCTCTTCTCCGTGTTTTCCAAGTCTCCTCGGCTTTATCCATCGCTCTGCAATTCATGTTGCCAGTCCACTTGAACAGATCCGTGGCACGCTGGATTCCGCGCCCATTTTTGATCAGACTGTGACAACTGGAATCATTCATTTGGAGACTCTCGAGAAATCTCCAGCAGCAACAACAACAAATTTGCTGGGGTCGATAAACTCACGCATTGCCTGACTAATAAGGGTCGGCGTGAGAGCGCTGACTTCCGCTTCATATTGCTCATCCCAATGGAAATCACGACTTATAAATAGATGATCGGTCAATTCGCTGGCCAGGTTGCCGTCGTCCGACAGTTCGACTTCCAGCGATTGCAAATAGCCGGACTTGGCGGCAGATAGTTCCGCATCAGTGAAGCCTTCGGAAAGAGCACGCGACACTTCGTCCTGAAACGCTTTCGCTACTTTGGGTTCATTCTGCGGAGCAGAAATCACAATCGCGTTGAAGGAGCCAACTTTGTCGAGTGAATTAGCACCGATGTCGGAACTCACTCCGTAACTCAGGCCTTCCTTTTGCCGAATGCGGGTTGCGAGCCGCGAATTTAGGAATCCGCCACCGAGCATGTAATTACCCAACACCAGCGCGGGATAGTTCGGATCGTCGTCACGTAGTTGAAGATTCGTTCCCGCTACGAAGATGGCGTTCTCTTTGTCCGGCGTATTGAACGACTGCTCGGCGCCGGAGACAGGTTTGTAGAGACTGGGGATGCGCTCGTAGGGCATCGGGCTCTTCCAGTTGCCGAAAAGCTCCGTCACGAGCTTGGTTACGTCTTTCGCATCAACGTCACCGACGAACCCTATCTCAGCCAAACCGACTCCGTAGAATTCGTGGTAGAACTTCTTCACGTCATCAAGAGTGGTCGCGTTGACTCGCGCAAGCGATTCATCGAGTGTCGCCACATAACGCACGTGCTCCGGAGGATAGGGAGACAATGCCCGCTGCAGGGCCAGTTTCGCTATCGCCTGGGGCTCGTTGCCCGAACTCTCGATGCTTGTGAGCGTCTGCCGTTTGATCTGCTCGAATTCGCTTTCCGGGAATGTTGGCTGTTGGAGGATCTCCGCCGCGAGACGCAGCGCAGTGGGCAGATGGTCACGGTCCGTCAAAACCGAGACACGAACGCCGGTTGCACTGCCCCGAATCGACATCTGCGTCTTGTTCTCTGTAAGAACATCGCGCAGCTGAGTCATGTCATGTTTGGCCGTTCCCCGCATTAGCAGGCTAGCTGCGAATTGCGCTGCGACGGCACGATTTCTTAATGACTTCTCATTTCCAAAATGAATCTGAAGAGATGCGTGTACTAAGCTTCCCCGCGTTTTCTTTGTTAGAAACGCAAGCTTGATCGGCCCTGAGTTCGTGCGAGTGGTTCTGGCTTCAATGTTCGCGGGGGTCGGGTCGAACTGCTCACCCGCAGAGGCCGCTTTGTCTCCGGTGTAGCCCTTGAGCACAGCCGCGTAGTCAGGCGCAGAAGGAATTGCCGCTCGCACTGGTTTTTGATCCGGAATGAAGAGTCCCACTGTGAGGTTTGACGGTATGAGGTACTGGGCAGCCACGCGCTGGAGATCTTGAACCGTCAGCTTTTTTGCCTGATCGCGCTCCCAGAAGAGAAGGCGCCAGTCTCCCACCGAAGTGGCTTCACTCAGGGCGCTGGCGATGGACGGCGCGTCGGTCAGCATCTTCTCGAAACTGTCCAGTAGCTGAGCCCGGGCACGGTCGAGTTCAACCTGGATAATCGGTTCTTGCGAGATGCCGTCTGCTACCTTCAGCAGCTCATCCTTCGCAGCTTGCAAATTGCCGTCCTTGGGAACGATGGCAACAAATTGCATCATGCCAGGATCATGAAGACTCATCAGGCTTGCACTTGCTCTCGATGCCACCTTTGTTTCCACCAGACGTTTGCGCAGGCGTCCCGACGCCGGATCAGACAGGATTCTTGAAAGCATGTCCAAAGCAATGGTGTCGGGATGACCATCCGGAGGTATGTGGTACGCAACGATCACCGCCTGAATGTCTCCAACACGTCGCAGAGTGACCTCGCGCTCGCCGTCCTGTGGCGGCTCTTCGGTGTAGGGCTGCGGCAGAGTGCGTGAAGGCTTTGGAATCGACCCGAACTTTTGTTCGATGAGGTCGAGCGTCTTGTTCTGATCGAACTTGCCGGCAACGATCAGCACAGCGTTATCAGGCTGGTAGTAAGTGTGGTAAAAGGCTTGTAAATGTTGAATCGGGACCTTCTCGATGTCCGACCTAGCTCCTATAGTGGGATGGCTGTAGTTATGCCACAAATAAGCCGTTTCCAGAACTCGCTCATTTAGAACACTAATCGGATTATTCTCCCCCTTTTCAAATTCATTACGCACCACGGTCATCTCGGTATCAAGATCCTTCTTGGCGATGAAGGAATTCACCATCCGATCCGATTCCAGACTCAAGGCCCAGTTTAGGTTCTCGTCCGTGGCCGCAAATTCTTCGAAATAGTTCGTACGATCAACATTCGTCGTGCCGTTCGGCTGTGCGCCATGCTTTGAAAGCTCGTCCGGGATGTTTGGATGTAAGGGCGTTCCTTTAAACATCAGGTGTTCGAGCAGATGCGCCATTCCCGTTTCGCCATAGCTTTCATTACGAGAACCGACAAGATAGGTGACATTAACCATGACGGTTGGCTTTGAAGAGTCGGGAAAAAGCAGGATGCGCAATCCGTTGGGCAGCCGGTATTCGGTCACGCCTTCGACTGAAGTGATGCAGCTGACACCAGAAGGAAGTGTCGTCGCGGGACCACTTCGGGGCGCGGAAGGCTGCGCGGCCCCAATGCAAGAGAGCAGCACTATAACGATGCAAGTTGTCTTCAAGTTCATAGGATTCTGTCGATAGAGATTCAATTAATTACTAATCGCATTTGGTCTGGCTTCAACCGCCCCAGACCGAGAGGGCAAGAAAAGCGACGGTCCAAGGAGTGGAGGCCGCCAGACTGTGACTGTGATGTGTTGCCGGTCATTCGCCCGAGAGCAACGGAAGGCGCAACAGAACGATCAGGATCCCCGTGGTTGCGGGTAAGGACATCTGGTCTATTGGCGGGGAGGTCATGACGGCTTCTCCTTAACGGTATTCACCAGATTCTTCGAAAGAGTGCCAGCGTGGACAAACTATTTCTTCCGAAGACCGCCGCTCTTTTTATGGTTGGGGGTCGCCCGCGGACCAAGTGAGCGTTCAACAACTTCTTGCCCTTGGTGTTCGCAAGTCGCAGGCGCAAAAGAAGAGCGACGTGCCCACCGCCGCGACCTCTACTTGTCAGATGGTCGTGGCTGATATCGACCCATGATGAAATCGACTGCCATCTGGGAGTGAAGTCGCGTGGTGTCGAAGACCGGGAAATTCACGTCAGACTGGCTGATGATGAGCGGGAATTCCGTGCATCCCAGGATGATACCTTGGGCACCCTGCCGTCGGAGGTCCTCGATCTGCTCCAGTACGTATTTCTTCGTCTCCGGCTTGAAGATTCCCATCCCGAGTTCCTTCTGAATGACTCTCTGTAGCTCGCTCCGCACCGCCGCCGACGACGGTGTGATCACTTCGATGTGGTACTTGTCTCGCAGCCAGTCGCGCATGAATGGATCTTCCATCGTGTAAATCGTACCGATTAGACCAACCTTTTTCAGCCCAGCCTTCTGGACGGCCATACCCGTAGCATCTCCGATATGGAGAATCGGAATGCCAGTCTTACGCGAGACCTCGGGATAGACCTTGTACGGAGTGTTGGCACAAAATAGAACCGCTTGTGCACCGGCCGCGTGCACCTTTAGCGCCGCATCGGACAGGATGTTGGCGATTTCATCCCAGCGGTTCTCGCGTTGCAGCGCATGAATACGCTCCTGATTCAGGTTGTAAAGAATCAACGGCGGATTCGTGTTATCGCCATATAAGTCGTTCACCGCCTGGTTGATCTCACGGTAGTAATCGACGGTAGAGTGCCATGAGGTGCCGCCGATCAGACCAAGCGTTTTCATCTGCGAGGATGGAACCGGCTTTGCGACTGCCGTTTGGGCCACGAGAATGCCACTGGATAACAAGATCAGGAAGATATATTGCAGCATCATGAGAAATTGACCACGACGGGGCTTCAGCTTATCCGCGATATGCAGTTCAAGTGTGCGATGGCGGCACGGCTCAGCTCCGACTCCGTAGAAACGTAACAAAGTCCGCGGGACTACGGGTGAGCCCGGGAAAAGTCGTGACCGGTGTTCCGTTCGGGCGCACGATGGCATAAAGCGGGAGGGCGACCGTTCCAAACCTTTCCTGCTGCATCTTCTGCTGCTTCTCGTATATCTCGCCCTTGCCGTCAGTGTAGAGTCGCACGGTGACAAACTTCAGAAGCTCTTGTTTGACCTCAGGCTTAGGGAACATGTTGGCTTCCATCCAGCGACAGTTGGTGCACGTGTAGCCGGTGAAGTCAATGAAGACTGGTCGATTCTGTTGTTTCGCCTTCGCAAGCGCGCCGTCGTAGTCGTTCAAGATCCAGTTCACCTCGCCGGTGGCCTCGGCGGTCTGCGTACCACCGAGTTCGGTCGAAGATGGCGGAAGGAACGAGTCCAGTTCACCCAACCGTTTGCCGAACAGGCCGGGCACCAGCGCAATGGTGATCGCCAGGAACGAGATGGCTGTCGCCAGCCGGAATGCGCCGACGTGCTCGATCTTTGAATCGTGCTCGAATCGGAAGACGCCGAAGATGTAGAGCACGACAGCAATGCCGCAGGCGATCCAAACTGCCAGCACTACTTCGCGCGTGAAGATTCCCCAGCGCCACACCAAGTCAGCATTCGAAAGAAACTTCATCGCTGCGGCGATCTCCAGGAAGCCCATGACTACCTTGACCGAGTTCATCCAGCCGCCGGCGCGCGGCAACTGTCCCACGAGCTGTGGGGCCAAAGCCAGCACGAAGAACGGCAGCGCAAAGACGGTGGAGTAGGCCAGCATTCCCATAAGGGGCCAGCGCCAGCTGCCCTGTGAAGCCATCACGAGCAGCGTGCCGACAAACGGGGCAGTGCACGTGAACGAAGTCAGGGTGAAGGTGAAGCCCATCAACACGGCGCCGACGACGCGGCTGCCTTCCTTGCTGCGCGTCACTGAATCGATTTTGTTCATCAGCCCGGCAGGCACCTGGATGAAGTAGGCGCCGAACAAGGAGAAGGCGAAGGCAAGGAAGATGGCCGTGATCAGCAGGTTGACCCACGGGTTGGCTGCCAATTGGTTCACGCCGCCAGCGCCAAAGATCAACGCCATCGCCAAGCCCAGCGCGCTGAACGTGAGCACGATTCCGATGCCATATACCAGCGCGTGCAACGTGGCCCCGCGACGCGTGCCCGAGCCGTGGTTTGAGAAGTAGCTGACGGTAATCGGAACCATCGGAAAAACGCACGGTGTCAACAGCGACAGGGCTCCCATCGCCATCGCGAACCCCACAAACGAACGCAGGGGTTGATGCGTCGCCGGGTCAGCCATGGCGGCAGCGATCATTGAGCCGGCTAGCACGGATACCTTTCTCCGAGCGGCGCGATTGTCTGTGGTAGATGCGCGACCGTCGAATCACAGTGAAGGTCCGATACGTACATGTACAGTCCGGTCATCCGGACCATCAGCCCGTAGAGAAGCACAGTCATGCCCGCGAGTAGAAGATCCACCATTGCAAGATAAAGGATCATGGCTTTGCCGTCGGCCTCTTGCTGCCACCGCTCGCGATCATGACCGTAAGCGGGACATGTGCCGTCGTTGCCGGCAGACAAATGCGATCAGTACAGGTTTGAAACAGCACGTCGATCGTGCCTGTTGTCTCGCCGGGTTTAGCCGACGCAACGACGGCCAACGGCACCTTGAAGCCTGCCGTTTTCTCGTAGAATTCCGTCTTCATCTCGAAGTTCGGATCGTAGGCTGATTCCGGCTGGGGACCGATTACGACTCCCGCGAGTTTGAATGGTTGGTTGGCGGGCACACTGATTTCCGATTTGGTCGGTCCGCCGGGTGCTTGCGTGATCGAGTACACGTGCCACCCGGTGTCGATCCTCGCGTCTAGCGACGCGGCGATCTTCTGGCCTGCGCGTACGGCCTGCGTGCTCTCCGGCTTAGCCGACCACTGCACCACGTCGGTGGCATTCTGGGCGCATGCCTCCAAGGTCAGTCCTGCAACCAATAGGGCGAACGCAACTCGACCGGCGTTCATCGCTTCACTTCCTCTCCACCGCCGGATGCCTTCTTTGCCGTCTGTGCTTCCGACGCCGTAGTCTTGTTGGCTGCTGCCCGCGTGTCGGCCTCCTGCATTGCTTCCACGCGCCACGAGAACTCTTCCAGAACTCGCTTGCTGCTGCCCATCTTCTCGAAGATTTTGTTGCCATCACGGTCAATGAACCAGGTGGTCGGGAAACTCTTGATGGTAACTTTAGTCAGGTAATCGCCTTCCATCAGCACGGGGAAGGTATAGTGCTTCTCCGCTTGAAACTTCTCCACCTTTTCCGGCGTATCTCCGTCATCGATGGTCAGATAAACAACGTTCGGATTGTCCTTATATTTTTCATAGAACTTCTGAAGCTCCGGCAATTCGTACTTGCACGGGCCGCACCACGTTCCCCAGAAGTTGATCACAACGTACTTTCCCTTCAGCGAATCCGACGAAATTGTTTTCCCATCCACGGTGACCAGCTTGAATGGCTCGATTGCCTTCATCTCGCGAAGTCGCTCCCGCAAGAGCGCCGTCTTCCGGTTGGTCCGGTCCTGCTCGTAAACCGCCGCCATGTAGCTATCGAGTCCGTCCGAGCCGCCATGCTGGCTGCGATATAAGTCTTTGAAGGCAGCGATTGCGGGATGCTCTCTCTCGCCGCCGACTTCAATCGCCAACGATCTCTTCAGGTACGCCTCCGCCTTTGAGTAATTGCCTTGCGCCGTGTAAAGGCGACCGAGGTGCATTAGGGGTAAAGGACGGAAGTCAAGGACAGTCTTTCCCGGAGCATGGTCAGGGTTGGCCTCCCCGCTCAGCAGGTTTTCCGCCTCAAGCAGCCGTGGCGCTGCATCCTTCACTCGATCCTGCTGCAGGTAGGCCCACCCCAACACGTCCTGCCACGCCGCCGATTCAAGCCAGAGGTCCCGGCTCTCATACGCCTCATAGCGAGGCAAGCGCCACTGTGTGCTGCGTTCCCTCGCTTTTTCGAGCACGCCATCCAGGTGGCTTTGAGCGAGTTGCTCGATTTGTTCAAGGTTCTCCTTGCGGTCGGCGACTGCCAGTGCGAATTGCGCAGCGCCGTTGGGCCGCAATGCCTTGGCAGCGGCCCATAGAAGCTCGGTAGAAACGTTCGCATCGCCATTCTTGATCAGCAGCTCCCACAAGGTGCTCGTCGCGCCGTTCTCCGCATACACGCACTTCCGTTGCGGCCGATTCATAAAGTCGATCAGCTTGCCGGCTACTTCGTCGCGCAGCGCACTCGGGGCATCCGCCACGTTGGGGTAGAGTTCCAGCTTAGCCGCCGCCATTTCAACACGAACCATATCTGCGGTCAGACTGTCAGGATAGAGTTTTAGGACAAGCTCAGCCACAGCATCGGCCCGACTCGGCGCGATTTCGCGCAGGTGCCGGAGGCCAAACGTATAGGGACCGGGAAGTGCCTTCGGCAGCAGTGCCATCATGTCGTCTGCGATGCGGCGCCCTTCTTCGTCTTTCGACAGCCCGAGGTTTGCAAGCAAGTGCCACTGGGTCTGGTGCAGGTCAACCGATGCTCCTCCCCAGGTCAACGCGTCGGCGACCAGCGTCTCCGCCTCCTTGTACTTCTTCGTCCGTATAAGGTCGTCGGCCTTGTGCGAGACGGCACGGAGGTTGTGCGGATCGAGCTTCAGCGCGCGGTCGTAGAGCGCTGCGATGGCGACTGGATCGGACTTGCTCGTGTTCCAACCGATTCGACTCAACGCCTCGCCCTCGGCCACCAAGCCATCGGCAGATGATTCCAGTTCGGAACGGTGTTTCTCAACAAACGCGCTTGCGGAGCGGGCACTGTCGGAAGCGGAGGTCTCAGCCATGATGTCTGTGCAAAGGATCAGCACATCGGAGTTGGAACTTGCCTTGGCAATCGCGGAGTCGCATAGGACGCCCGCGTCTACGGCCACGTCCGAGGCGGCAGCGCGAGACAGCAGCGTCCAAGGACTATCCGGCGCTTCCTTGGTCATGGCGCTCAACATGGTGTAGAGCGGCATGAATTGCCCAAGATCGATGTCGCGTAGCGCTGGCGACAGGAACCAGGCCCGTGTCTCCAAGCTTGCGCCGGATTTCTCGGCCAGCTTCTCGCCGTCAGGAATTCCCACGCTCCAAGCGTCGCCGCGGTAGAAGAGCTGCCGCAGGTGCTCTGCATCCGCGTCACGCGTTGGCGCGGCAGCCGGCGCTGCCTCGGTGGTTTGGGCCGTCATCGAAAGCGAAATTAATGTCAGAGATAAAATCGCAGTGATCAGGATTCGAATAGATCGCATAGCTGCCTCATTCCATTGCGGGAACGTTGTGCTCCCCGCGAGTGCTCTGGATTTCTCCAGTCAGTCGTTTAGAAAATCGATGCCAGCGCGCCCTGGACGCCGTCGGAGTCTGGGAGCCTTTTTTGTGACTCCCAGCGTCCGTTCGTCGTCTAGAAGCTGAGCTTCAGGGTGAATTGTCCTGAGCGGTTTTCGCCCATGGTGTACAGCTGGTTCTGGCCAGTGCCGTTATTTCCTGAAAAGGCATTGGCAAGCGTTTTATTGGCTACTCCAAAGCTTGGAGAACCGAAGTTAGTGCCGAAAGGCTGAAATGAGAACATCGGGTGGTTGAAGAGGTTGAAGTATTCGGCCCTGAAATCCAGCTTTACCCGTTCGGTGATGTTAAAGCGGCGCCGGACCGCAAGATCGGTCTGGGCAGCGCCGAAATCTCGTAGCGAATTTCGCACCAAATCACCCGGCAGGTTGCCGGTGGCATCCGTGAAGGCCGCGGGATTCAGAACTCTGCCACCGGGCGCGGTTGGCTTGTCGATCCAGAAGGGCTGACCGGGGACGACGTTTGGTCTTGTTGTTTGTAGTGCGCCGTCCAACAGGATTTGAGTGTGGAAGTCGTTCACCGTGAACGGAAAGCCCGAACGGCCACGTATGATGCTATCCACCGCCCAGCCCTTCAGCACGGCATTACTGACCCTGCCCCACTCCGGTGCCGGCAACTGGTAAGAGATCCCGGCCGAGTAGCTGTTGCGGACGTCAAAATTGGAGTAGCCGTAACTCACGTTGGCTGCGTTGGAGAGTTGCGCCAGGGTCTGAGAGACTATGGCGTTACCGAAGTCGTTGGAAGCTGAGTCCATCGATTTGGCAAGCGTGTAGGAGGCCAGCACCTGGAGCCCATGCGACATGCGCCGCTGGAATTCAGTCTGCAGGGCCTTATAGTCGGACCGATCTGCATTCCTCACGGCGATGACAGTGTTCCATGGCGAGGTGGCAGCGACAGGAGCGATAGCGTCATTGCGGAGCAGGTTTCGTCCCGCGGAGCCGATGTAGGAAACGGTTAGCGCCTGGCTCTTGCCCAATTGGCGCTCCACCGCCACATTCCACTGGTAGGTTACCGGCAGGCCCAGATTGGGATCGACGGCCGAGACGGTGCCGCCACCAGCGTCTGCGTTAGAACCATTCGGCGGCGTCAGTGGATTCGGAAACGGCGGAGGCCCGGGCAAGGTATTAAAATTGAGCGATTGGCCTGTGACGTCGATCGTCCTATAAAACGGGTAAACGGAGACCTCACTTGCAACTGCCGAGGAAACACCTAGATCGTAGAACAGTCCGAAACCGCCGCGTACCACAGTGTTGGGTGTCAACTGGTAGGCCGCGCCGAATCGGGGGGCAAAACTGCCCAGCTTGGTGCCGTAAACCGGGGTGGTCACCAGGGCACCCGGCGGTTGACCGTCGAAGAGTCCCGTCACATGGTAGAGCGGTCCGTTCGTTAACGCGGGAGGAGGGTTGATTTCCCAGCGCAGCCCGTAGGTTAGTGTCAGCTTGTTGGTTGTCTTCCAGGTGTCCTGGGCATATAGCGAATAGTTATTCAACAAGAAGTTCGAAGGCTGGTTGCCGGCGGCGATATTAAAATCCCCAATCGTGCCAGCCTGTAAGTTCGAATATGTATTCTGAACAGCGAGGACACCTGGATTCGAAAAGGCCGAGGTGGGAGTGAGACGCCGCCAATCGACCCCGAACTTGAGCTGGTGCTTTCCCTCCACGAGCGAGAGGCTGTCGATGAAGTTGAGCTGGCGCTGCACATTGCCGGTGAACCGCCCTCCGAAGACGCCTCCAGTAGTGTCCATGAACCCAAACTGGGTCTGCGTAGTGGCGGGATTATAGGGCCCGAAGAGCACAGAAACCGGGGCCGGAACCGCACCCATGAAGTTGTCGCCGTAGGAATTGGACGATCCCGTCGAACGGCTCCAGTTCGCGCGGAAATCGTTGACCTTATTCGTGCTGAGGGTGATGGTGGCGCCCGCTGTGGCTGTGTCGGTATTGGCCTGGTTATTGGTCAGATTGCTAAAACCGCGAATCAAGCCATTGGAGGGCGCATGGTTGTAGCGCGCGAAGAGGCTGATCTTATCGTTGAGCGTATGGTCAATGCGCAAACTGGTGGCATTGAGGTTGGAAGGATTCGAATAAGAGGTGGTCAGCAATGCCGTGCGGCCGTTGGGATCGACTGGGCCGTTGGGTAAGGGGAGCGCGTCCACAATCGGCTTCCACACCGCCGAAACGCAAAGAGCAGGGATTGGTCCGGATGAGGGACACTGCACACGTGCCGCCGCGGTGTAGAAGTGGCCGATAGCCGTCTGGGGCAGCAACAGTCTGAGGCCTTCATAGGAGAAGAAGAAGAAGGTCTTGTTTTTCCAGATGGGTCCGCCGAGGGTTCCGCCAAAGTCATTCTGGCGCAGCGGCGGCTGTTTGGCCGGCGCTCGGTTGAAATAGTCGCGAGCGTCGAAGAGATCGTTGCGCAGATAATCAAAGGCATTGCCATGCCACAGGTTCGTGCCGGACTTAGTGGCGACCGAAATTTGGCCGCCGGGGCTACGCCCGAACTCCGGCGCGTAGCTGGAGGTCTGAATTCGGAATTCCTGCATGGCATCCACGGAAACCAGGCCATTGGTGCCCCCGACTTGTGTAAAACCGGGCGTGGTCCCTCCGAACGTGTCGCCCAGGTTGGACGCACTCGAAGCGCCGATGTTGGCACTTACTCCATCGACCATGAAGTAGTTAGAGTCAGTACGCTGTCCGTTTACGCTGAACTGCCCTGGAGAAGCGTTATTGGCAGGGGTAAAAGTAACACCCGGTACCAGGGCGATCAGCGACTGGAAGGTGCGCCCGTTCAGCGGCATGTTTTCGACGAACTGCTGATCCACCACCGTGCTGACCGCTGCTGACTCCGTGTTGAGCTGAACGACATCGCCGGAGACGGTGACTGTCTCGCTCGCTGTGCCTACCCGCAATTGGAAGTTCCGACTTAGCGTGTCCTGTACGTTCAGGGTTAAGTCCGTAAGCGCGATCTGCGCGAAGCCTAACTTCTCAACCAACACACGGTAATGACCAGGATGAAGGTTGCCGACCACATACAATCCAGAACCGTTGCTCGTCGTACGGGCGGTGATGTCCGTCTCCACATTGGTAACGCGCACGACGGCGCCGGCAATGACTGCACCGCTCGGATCGGTAACCGTGCCGGAGAGCGTGGCACTGTCGCTCTGGCTGAAGACAGAAATGGAGAGACCCAACAACACGATCAGCAGGAGTGCCTGTGGAATCAGGCGAGGCCCTTGGGAACGATGCGGTGCGGTCATGACGATGTCTCCTTGACCGGTATTCACCGCCGTCTCCGAAGAAGTGCCGGAGTGAATAAAATATTTCCTTGTCGGAAAAATCTCAGCGGCGGCGATCATTGCGCTGGCTAGCCGACCACTGCACCACGTCAGTGGCATTCTGGGCACATGTTCCGCCGTTGGAGTCTGGGAGCCTTTTGTGGCTCCCAGCTCCGTTTCGGCGTTTAGAAGCTCAGCTTCAGGGTGAATTGTCCTGAGCGGTTTCCGCCCGTTGTGTAAAGTGGGTTCTGGCCAGTGGCGCTACTTCCTGAAAAGGCATTGCCAAGTGTTGTATTGGCTACTCCAAAGCCCGGGAAACCGTAGGCAATGGGAAGGAAGGTATTCGCGAATGAGAACATCGGGTGGTTGAACAGGTTGAAGTATTCGGCCCTGAAATCCAGCTTTACCCGTTCGGTGATGTTAAAGCGGCGCCGCACGGCAAGGTCGGTCTGGGCAGCGCCAAAGTCCCGAAGCGAATTTCGCACCTCATCACCCGGGAGGTTGTTGGTGACACTCGCAAAAGCCGCGGGATTCAGAACTCTGCCACCGGGCGCGGTTGGATTATCGATCCAGAACGGCTGACCGGGGACGACGTTCGGTCTTGTTGTTTGTAGCGCGCCGTTCAACAGGATCGGATGTAGGTAGTCTTGCACCGTGAATGGAAAACCCGAACGGCCGCGTATGATGCTATCCACCGCCCAGCCCTTCAGCACCGCATTACCGACCATGCCCCATTGCGGCGCCGGCAACTGGTAAGAGATCCCGGCCGAGTAGCTGTGCCGCACGTCAAAATTGGAGTAGCCGTAATTCACGCTGGCTGCGTTGGAGAGTTGCGCCAGTGTCTGAGCGGTTATCCCGGCGGAACCGTAATCGTTGGAAGATGAGTCCATCGATTTAGCAAACGTATAGGAGGCCAGCACCTGGAGCCCATGCGACATGCGCCGCTGGAATTCAGTCTGCAAGGCTTTGTAGTCGGACCGATCTGCATTCCTAACGGCGATGACAGTGTTCCATGGCGAGGTGGCAGCGACAGGAGCGATAGCGTCATCCCGGATCAGATTTCGTCCCGCAGAGCCGACGTAGGAAACGGTTAGCGTCTGGTCCTTGCCCAATTTGCGCTCCATCGCCACATTCCACTGGTAGGTTACCGGCAGCCCCAGATTGGGATCGACCGCCGAAACGGTGCCGCCGCCAGCGTCCGTGTTAGAACCATTCGGCGGTGTCACTGGATTCGGAAACGGCGGAGGCCCAGGCAAGGTATTAAAATTGAACGATTGGCCTTGGACGTTAATAATCCTATAGAACGGGTAGTTGGTGACCGTACTTGCAACCGTTGAGGAAGCACCCAGATCATAGAACAGTCCGAAACCGCCGCGCACCACAGTGTTGGGTGTCAACTGGTAGGCCGCGCCGAAGCGAGGGGCAAAACTGCCCAGCTTGGTGCCGTAAACCGGGGTGGTCACCAGGGCACCCGGCGGTTGACCGTCGAAAACTCCCGCCACATGGTAGAGCGGTCCGTTCGTTACCGTGGGGGGAGGGTTGACCTCCCAGCGCAGCCCGTAGGTTAGTGTCAGCTTGTTGGTTGTCTTCCAGGTGTCCTGGGCAAACAGCGAATAGTCATTCAACAAGAAGTTCGCAGGCTGGTTACCGCCGGCGACATGAAAAAAACCAATCGTGCCAGCCTGCAAGTTCGAGTATGTATTCTGACTAGCGACGATACCTGGATTCGCGAAGGCCGAGATGGGAGTGAGACGTCGCCAATCGGCACCGAACTTGAGCTGGTGCTTTCCCTCGATCAGCGAAAAGTTATCGACCAAGTTGAGCTGACGCTGCACGTTGCCGGTGAACAAGCCTTCCCTGACACCTGAAGTAGTGTCATTGAAATTCCAAATGACCTGCGCGGCGGCGGGACTATATGGCCCGAATACCGCAGAAATTGGAGGCGGAACCGCACCCATGAAGTTGTCGGCGTACTGGTTTCCCGATCCAGTCGAGCGGCTCCAGTTCGCGCGAAAATCATTGACCTTGCTCGCGCTGAAGCTGATGGTGGCACCCACGGTGGCTGTGTCGTTATTATTCTGGGCGTTAGACACTTGGGAAAAATAGCGACCTATGCTGTTGGAAGGCGCATGGTTGTAGCGCACGAACAGATTGATCTTGTCGGTCAGATTGTGGTCAATGCGCAAACTCATGGCATTGAGGTTGCTAGGCTGCGAATAAGAGGTGGTCAGCAATGCCGTGATGCCGTTGGGGTCAACCGGCCCGTTGGGTAAGGGGAGCGCGTCCACGAGCGGCTTCCAGGCCGCCGACACGCAAAGAGCAGGCATTGGTCCGGACGCGGGGCACTGCACACGGGCCGCCGCGGTGTAGAAATGGCCGATAGCCGACTGGGGCAGCAACAGCTTAAGACCTTCATAAGAAAAGAAGAAGAAAGTCTTGTTTTTCCAGATGGGTCCGCCGAGAGTTCCGCCGAAGTCATTCTGGCGCAGCGGCGGCTTGGTGGCCGGCGCTCGGTTGAAATAGTTGCGAGCGTCGAAGAGATCGTTGCGCAGATAATCAAAGGCATTGCCATGCCACTGGTTCGTACCGGACTTAGTGGCGATCGAAATCTGCCCGCCGGGGCTACGCCCGAACTCCGGCGCGTAGCTGGAGGTCTGAATTCGGAATTCCTGCATGGCATCCACGGAAACCAGGCCATTGGTGCCCCCGACTTGTGTAAAACCGGGCGTGGTCCCTCCGAACGTGTCGCCCAGGTTGGACGCACTCGAAGCGCCGATGTTGGCACTTACTCCATCGACCATGAAGTAGTTAGAGTCAGTACGCTGTCCGTTTACGCTGAACTGCCCTGGAGAAGCGTTATTGGCAGGGGTAAAAGTAACACCCGGTACCAGGGCGATCAGCGACTGGAAGGTGCGCCCGTTCAGCGGCATGTTT
>Ga0207094_1019_pt1 | contig 26168 bp, 20 predicted proteins | sample Alteio_BWMinHeat_90_FD_153518 | JGI IMG/M metagenome (GOLD analysis project Ga0207094, IMG submission 153518) | Enriched cells from forest soil in Barre Woods Harvard Forest LTER site, Petersham, Massachusetts, United States -... | ecosystem: Environmental > Terrestrial > Soil > Temperate forest >... | reverse complement strand
AGTTGACCCCCTTTTTCCGCCCAATTACGCGGGGGGAGATTATCTCCTTTAATGATCCACGATTTGTCTATTCCACCAATCCGATAAAAAAGCTCTTTGAGCAGTACCTCTGGGGCCCTGCTAACTGGACCAAACGTGTTATTGGGATACCGGGAGACCATGTACAGGGAGTTATTGAAGAGGGTAAACCTGTGGTCTACCTCAATGGCCAAAAGCTTGATGAGCCCTACCTGAATAAATACCCCCTGGTGCCCGCCGAAGATGGCAGTTTCCGCTCGTGGGACCCTGCTAAATCTGCCCATGACCAGCCGTTTTACCGTCTCGACCCCGATAAGGTGCAACAGATGTCCTGGCGCCTTGAGCGCGTAGGCCAAAGGCCACGTCTGGACCCAGGTACTCCGTTACCAGCCGAATGTGGGGGTTCCGATGTCTTTGACGTGAAACTGGGGCCTAATAAGTACTGGGTAATGGGTGACAATCGCCTCGGGAGCGACGATTCTCGTGGTTGGGGGGGTCTTAGACGGCAGCCTCATCTATGGGCGTATCCTCTGGCGTATTCTTTCTATTGATAGCAATGAATCCTGGTTGGTCCTCGATATCCTGAAAAACCCCATCGACTTCTGGACCCGCGTCCGCTGGAGCCGCTGCTTGCAGTTCGTCTGCTAGGCCATTTGACAGATAGTCAATTTGACCTTAGGGTAGTAGGACAATGGTTATTGGGGGGTAAATCTTCCTGATAACGACTACCACCATGAGGAGACAACAGGTATGTGTTACATCAAGTTACGGTCCTTCTTCTTTCTCTTCGTAAAGCTCATGTTTGTGAGTTACCTGACCAGTGTACTCTGCGCACCGGGCAAGGGCGCCCCTCGCTTTTGCTTGGTACAGAAACTGAGATCGGGAACTGCATCATAAGGATAAACATCATGAAGAATATTTTGCTCACACTGGGATTATTAACTTTTTCAGTGCTGCCGATGCAGGCGGCTAACAAAAATGCGTCTGCCTCTGTTCAAGTAGCCCCAAGCACGGCGACGGATGTGAAATCTGCTGCGGACCGGAAGGCTGCCCTGAGCAATGGCCCTCAGCGGGGAAGAGAGCTTACTTACGAAGAAGCTAATCGCATCCTCAAGATACTTCAAGGACCAGTTGCCGGGGTACGTGCAGCTTTAGATAGAGGGGAATTTACGGTGGACGATATATGCTGCCAATATACCCCTTTAATCTATGCACTCGCTCACGGAGGATCGCTTGAGACTGCAGCACTGTTGGTAGAACGAGGTGCAGAACCTAATAAGCCAATGACATCAGGATATACTCCGAGTATGTCCGTGATGTGTATGAGGCCTTTGCTTGCAAAAGCAGCAAGGCTCCGTTTCCTGTACCAAATAGGTACAAATATCGCTGCAGGAATGAGCCGTGGTACTGATGCGTTGGGGATACAGATAAACCAAGTCAATTTTGATTCCTTTGAAAAGCGATATATTCCGGTTCTTGTAGCTTTAGGGTGTGATCCTAATCGTGCGACTAGAGAAGCTGGGACTCCGTTGTGTTACGCAATGGAATCTTATGACCCATCTTTCTATGGGATTGATCGCTGTGCGATAGCAGAGTTAGTAGCTTGTGGTGCTGATATACGTGAGGTAGAAAGCTACATTGAACCGGCTAAAAGGAATCGTGCTTGGACGCGAGCGAAAGATAGTTTTGAGCCCCTGGTACGTGCTCAACTGAGAAAAGGCTGGAGGCTGCTTAAACTCAAGCAACTTCCTTTGTTGCAACAGCAATTAAAAGAGACATTCTTAGGTAGCTCCTACGAGCGGCCATTTGGAGAGTTTGCTTCTATCATTAATGCGTACGCAGGGCCACTGGTTTTACCTCCCCGTGAATATACCCACGCTGAAAAAACAGCAATGCTCGATAGATTAGTGGCACTTGCAGAGTACGAAGCGGCAAAACCACAAAGAAATGCCAATCGGTTACTCGTCAAAGCTATGAAGCGCTTCAAGGCCAAGAAAGCAAAAACTGCTGGTGCTAAACCGGCGTAAGATTCTCGCAAGGAACAACATTACAACACAGGCTACAGAGGACAACATCATGAAGAACATCATATTCGCTCTGGGATTATTAATTTTTTCAGTACTGCCGATGCAGGGTGCAAACAACAATGCCTCTGCGCAACCTGGAACCCCAAGCACGGCCACAGATGTGAAATCTGCTGCGGACCGGAAGGCTGCCCTAAGCAATGGACCTCAGCAGGGAAGAGAACTGACTTATCAAGAAGTGGAGCGCATTAGCGCGATACTCCTAGGACCAGTTGCCGGGGTGCGTGCAGCTTTGGATAGAGGGGAATTTACGGTACACAATATAATCGGCCAATTTCCTCCTTTAACCTACGTAGTACGTTATGGAAGTTCGCTTGAAGTTGCAGCTTTGTTAATGAACTACTCCCGCCAAGTTACTTCGTAACTCTGGCGAGAGTTTCGTGCTTCTACGGAAAGGCTACTGCCCTCCCTCAGCACCAGGTCGGTTCCCGGCCTGTAAGGACTCTTGAAGAGCGCCCAATTTAATATCACCCGTGCGGCTGCTTGATCTCGAGACAACGTAAGCCCACAATCGCAATTGTGTGTCCGTTCTGAGAGGTGTTTTTTCTTTTGTGTACCGCATTGCGGACATGTTTGCGAAGGCTTTACGGTCTGAGTCGGGATGATATGAAACGGTATACCAGCTTCTTCCGCTTTGTACCCGAGTTTTATCATCAGCTTGCCCCACGAGGCATCTGCTATCGATTTGTTCAATCCTTTTTTATAGGAGCCACCATGTGCCATCATCTTGGTGATATCCAAATCTTCGGTGGCTATGAAAGAGCTTTCTTTAACTAATGCTGCCGATACCTGATGAGTAAAATTTTGATGCTGGTTTTCAAGCTTGGTGTACAATTTGCCCAGTTTTTCCTTTTGCCTGATCCAGCTCTTTGATCCCTTTTTCTTGCGTGAGAGGTCTTTCTGTGCTTTTTTGAGCTGCGCTTTGATCTTGTTATAGTACCGCGGGTTCTCTATTTCCTCATAAGTTCCATCGCCGTTAGCAATGGTTGCATAGGTCATCAACCCAGCATCAAAACTTTTTTGATCGGTACCATGGGTACGTTGGGGTTCACACTCGTGAACTACCGAGAGATACCAATCTCTATTTTTGACCTTTACTCCCACGGTGGAAATGGTACCTGTGGTGCGAGCTTCTCCTCGCATGGGAATGACACCGATATTACTCAAGCTTACTGAGCCATGTTTGCCCTCAGAGAAGACTCGATTGCCATCGCCATGAGTTTTATATCCCCATCCTTTGATACGATGCGGTTTTTTAGCGCGTGGATAGCCCTTGGCTTCGCCTTTGCTTCGCTTTACGCGGAATGTTTCGAATGAAATGCAGGCACGTTGAATAGTTTCTTGCGAGGACTGAGCATTAACCTTCTTAAACTTGGGGTGTCTCTTTTTATAGCGAGTCCAAAGCTTACACAGATCGGTGTAGCTCAGTTTCTTACCTTTTTTATCAGCCTCGATGAGATGTTCTCGAGTCCAGTTATAAATAGCGCAATGCAGTTCCAGAGTCTGTTCAAGGGCTATACGCTCTTCTTCAGTGGGATATAATTTGTACGTTACTCGACGTCTTTTGATCTCAGCCATGGACCACTCTCAACAGGTTAAGATACCATGACCTACAGTAAACATTTTCACTCAGTTTTCAAGCTTACATATCATCTTATTTTGGTGACAAAATATCATCGTAAATGCATAACAAAAGAGATCCTTTTGCGGCTCGAAATAATAACGTAAAATTTGTGCAATACATGGCGGGCAAAATTGATCAAACCCCCTTTTTTTTGGAGCAGATCATATTGCGTTATCAGTTGTGGTGGAGCTCCTTTAACAATTATCAAGCAATACATCCAACAGCAGGACGCACCCCAAAGGTAATTATTTATTGAATCGCGCTTCACCTCCCGCTAAGCCTCGCTCCGCTCAGCTATAGCCGGAGCACTGCGCGATGGTTCGGTAGATCTTGCTTCTATGATTAATGAGTACGCAGGCCCCTTGGTTTTGCCTCGCCGTGAATACTCCGACGCTGAAAAGCTGGCAATGCTCGATAGGTTAGTGGCGCTTGAGGAGCAACCAGCCAAGAACATGCTTCGGCGAGCAATAAAAAGATTCAAGGTACGCAAGGCGAACAAACAGCAAAATGCCGCTGCTCAACCCGTCAAAAGCTGAAAACCAACACTCTTCTTCCATACATCAGATTTGAAAACGCCGGTTTCAATTGATACACTTTCAGGCCTCTAAGCAAGAAAGGTATACATATGAAATCGGTTTTTCCATTTGTGAGTGCGGTCACTGCTCTTCTGGTAGTAGCCGCCTGTTCTGTTCCTCAAGATAATTCAGTACTCGTTATTAACGTCCTCAGCCCCGAGCAGTACAAAGACGCTCATATTAAAGGCTCTATTAACGTACCCTTTGATCAAGTAGAAGCGTATGCAAAGAAAGTAGATAAGAAGCGTGAAGTAGTTTTCTACTGTGCCAACTACATGTGCTCAGCCAGCGGTGCCTCAGCCGAAATGTTTAAAAAACTTGGTTTCGAAAATGTCTGGGCCTACGAAGGTGGTACTGCAGAATGGTATCAACTTGGGTACCCCATAGATGGTCCTGCCACCGAAGGCTACCTCAAGGCTGAAAACAAAAAGCCGGCGGTAGAAGAAACTCATGCCTATGGCATTATCACCGCACAGGAATTGAAGGCCAAAATGGAACCAAGTCATTGTGCTTCGTGCCCATCTTGCTGTCGTAAATGATTAAGAAATTTCTGGTAGTGCTATCTTGTGCGGTCATTATAATAGGGGCTCTGCACAGAGTGCATTTGAAATATTTGAACCATGGTCCTGCTCCATTGATTATCATCAATCTCGATGATCCTGCAGAATATGCGGACGCTCGTATACCCGGTTCCATTAATATCCCGCTCGGTTTTTATAACCCTTCGCATGATATTGATGAATATGCAGAAAGTTTGGACAAAAGGAGCAACATTATTGTGTATAGCTCCTTTCATACCCACTCGGCACCGGGGTTAGCAGCAAAGAGATTAAAAGATCTGGGCTTTGAGAAAGTATGGGCCTATGAGGGCGGTACGGTTGAGTGGGTGCAACGCGGGTACCCTACGCAAGGCCCTCAGAAAAAAGAATGGCTGAAATACTCGCGTGAGTGGCCTGCAGGTTGTACCGGTTATTCCGGTGGGCAACCAACTATTGATTGTGTTGCATTGAAAGATAAAATGACTGCAGCAGGCCTATTAAAAGGTTGAGGTAAGGCGGCATAGCCAAGTGGTAAGGCAAGGGTCTGCAAAACCCTGATCCCCGGTTCGATCCCGGGTGCCGCCTCCAAACAAATGCTCGGGTGGTGGAATGGTATACACACACGACTTAAAATCGTGTGCCCAAAAGGCTTGAGGGTTCGAGTCCCTCCCCGAGCACCAAGGACAGTTGCCACTCTTGGTGAGCCTTTCTACGAAAGGCAGAGGTCGGAGGAGAACGGATCCGTGGGTAGGCGACCTTGACCCTGGCGGGTCGACTTCGGTGGGTTCGGTTCCGCGGGGAGGCGAAGTTCGAGTCCGGTCACGAGTGCCAGGACATTGCAAACAACACAAAAAATCTTGATACTAAGCCCCACATTGAAATATTCGTCACCAAAATCCGTAGATTGTTCTGCGGAATAAGAGGATACACGCGGCGAGATTCCCGAGCGGTCAAAGGGGACGGACTGTAAATCCGTTGGCTCTGCCTTCGCAGGTTCGAATCCTGCTCTCGCCACCAGTCCATCTCCAAATCTTGTGAGCCCTTCTACGAAGGGCAGAGGTCGGAGGAGAACGGATCCGTGGGTAGGCGACCTTCGAATCCTGCTCTCGCCACCAGACAACCCATAAAAATTCCTTGCGGGAGTAGCTCAATTGGTAGAGCGGCAGCCTTCCAAGCTGTAGGTTGCGGGTTCGAGTCCCGTCTCCCGCTCCAAATTAGATAGTGAGGGCACCCAGGTCCCTTGGACCGGGCCTCACACCGGGCAGGTGTTTTCCTCCCGTTATGTATGCTGGCGTAGCTCAGTTGGTAGAGCAGCTGATTTGTAATCAGCAGGTCACTGGTTCGAATCCAGTCGCCAGCTCCAAGTAATGTTAACTTACGTGCCCTGGTTGACGCACCCCTACGGGGGCGTCGAGGTCGGAGGAGAACGGATCCGTGGGTAGGCGACCTTCGAATCCAGTCGCCAGCTCCAAGAAATGTATATTTTTAGTTGTATTTTCTGCGGATTCTTATACCCTTTGGTGACTGTTATTAAAAATTACCGCCCACGTAGCTCAGTGGCAGAGCACTCCCTTGGTAAGGGAGAGGTCACCGGTTCAATCCCGGTCGCGGGCTCCATAAGCAAGATACCGCATTAATTTGGGTGAATTGTATGGCAAAAAATCGCGTGGTTTATCATCTCGTTTGCCAAGAATGCAAAGAGCGGAACTACACCGGGGTAGCCTCAAAAAAAAGAACCGCAGGCTCCTTAGTACTGAGTAAATATTGTTCGCGCTGTCGCAAACATAATTCGCACAAGGAGTCGAAGTAGTGTTAGGCCAGTAGCTCGAACGGTAGAGCGGCAGTCTCCAAAACTGAAGGTTGGGGGTTCGAATCCCTCCTGGCCTGCCAGTTGGAAACGAGAAAGCGGTATAAAGGTACAAAATGAACGGGAATGCAGTCGTACAATTTTTTAAAGAAGTAAGAACCGAACTCGGTAAAGTGGTATGGCCCACATGGAATGAGTTAGTGGGATCAACCATTATTGTATTAATCATTGTAGTCGCATTTTCGTTGTATCTGGGTGCAATTGATTACGTGTTGGCGATGGCGGCTGATTGGGTTTTTGTTCGCTTTGGTATGCGATAAGGCAGTAAAGATAAAGCATGAAACGTTGGTACGTTGTTCAGGTATACGCGGGTTTTGAAGAACAAGTTAAGGCAGATCTTACACGCCAGATCATTAAGGATGGCCTGCAAGATCTTTTTGGCGAGGTATTAATACCATCGGCCAAGGTTCGACACTTTTTTGAAGGTGAAGAACCAGAACAACAATTATTCCCTGGATACGTGTTAGTTGAAATGGAATTGACTCCCCCTGCTATGAGGTTGGTGCTTTCGAGTCCTCGTGTTACGAAATTCCTAGGAGGACAAGAACCGGCGCCGTTAAGCAAAAAAGAGATCGATCGCATCATGTCATTAATGACGGGTGAAGTGTCGGTCCATGCTTCGACGACGGTAGACTTTATTGTGGGTACGGAAGTCGAAATCGTCGATGGGCCATTCAGCGGCTTTATGGGGCTCATCGATAGAGTTGATAAAGAAACGGATAAGCTTTCGGTGATGGTCAGCATTTTTGGCCGATCAACACCGGTTGAGCTACGATTTGATCAAGTGAAAAGGTAAGCGAGCATGGCAAAAGAATTACGCGCGAAACTTAAGCTCCAATTGGCGGGCGGCGCAGCGACTCCGGCACCACCAGTCGGTTCAAAGCTGAGCCAATACCAAGTAAATATCATGGATTTCTGTAAGCAGTTCAATGCGAAAACGGCAGCTCAAAAGGGCGAGACGATTCGTGTTGAAATTTCTGTTTATAAGGATAAATCCTTCGACTTTGTGTTGAAGTCTGCCCCGACGGCTGAACTTATTAAAAAGCGTATCAATATCACCAAAGGGGCATCCAAGGTAGGTCAAGAAACCGTTGGTCAAATTGCCTGGAAAGATATTGAAGATATCGCAAAGGTGAAAATGGCTGACCTTAATGCCAATGACCTTGAACAAGCGAAGAAAATTGTCGCCGGATCCGCTCGTAGTATGGGCGTCAAAGTAGTCTAAGGAATGATATGAAACGACACGGCAAAAAATATCGTGCAGCAAAAGAAAAAGTTCCTGGAGCTACAATGGAATTACCAATTGATCAAGCGGTAGCAAAAGTAAAAGAGTCTGCGTATGCCAAATTCGATGAAACGGTAGATGCGCATATTAATTTAGGTATCGACCCGGCTAAAGGTGAGCAAGCAATTCGCGGCTCACTTATTTTGCCTCACGGTCTTGGTAAAGCACCACGCATTGTGGTCTTTGCAAAGGGCGATTCGGCAGAAGCAGCTAAAAAAGCGGGTGCCGATGAGATTGGCGTCGATGATTTGGTTGAAAAAATCAACGGCGGCTGGATGGACTTTGAGTATGCCATTGCAACACCAGACCTGATGGGTCTCGTGGGTAAATTGGCAAAAATCCTTGGTCCACGTGGTCTGTTACCTAATAAGAAGAATGGTACCGTAACCTTTGATGTGGCGCCGGTCATTGCTGATCTGAAAAAAGGTCGCATGTTCTTTAAAAATGATAAGGCGGGCCTTGTCCACTTCTCATTTGGGAAGAAGTCCTTTGACAGCAAACAGCTACAAGAAAATCTTGTGGCGTTCCTTAATGCACTCAACAGTGTGCGTCCCGCTCTCAAAGGTCGCTATATGAAGAAAATTACGATTTGCTCCACGATGGGGCCGGGTGTTCGTATTAACCCCGATGCAGTATTGAGCTTATAGGGGCGGATATGAATAAACAGCAAAAAGAACAAGTAGTTTCTACATTACGGGCGTCTCTTGCAGGTGCGCAAGCGTCGTTTTTGGTTGGCTATAAAGGATTAACCGTTAACGATTTGCAAGAACTTCGCAAAAAATTACGAGCAGAAGGTGGTACCCTGCAGGTAGCAAAGGCACGTTTAATTAAGCGTGCGGTTACTGAGCTTCCTGTGCAAGAATTTGCTCCTTTGTGTAAGGATCAAATTGCCCTGGTATACACCAAGAAAGAGGCGGCACCGATCGCTAAGGTCGTTGTTGAGTTTGGTAAGGATCGCAAGGTAGCACCGGTTATTATCTCCGGGTATGCCGAACAGCGACTCCTTGATGCAAAAACCATCTCATTCTTAGCAACCTTGCCGTCACGCCAAGTACTCTTGGCACAGCTGTGTGGCCTGTTACAAGCCCCAGTTGCTCAGCTTGCTCGTACGCTTCAAGCAGTTGCGGATAAAACACCATCAACAACAGAATCATAATAGTTACCTAAACGGAGAACCTTCATGGCAGCAAATCTAGAAAAAATTGTTCAAGACATCGCGGCGTTAACCACGCTTGAAGTCGCAGAACTCGTAAAATCGCTTGAAACTACCTTTGGCGTATCAGCGGCAGCAGTAGCCTCTGCAGCTCCAGCAGCTGCAGCAGAAGCACCAAAAGCTGAAGAGAAGAACGAATACAAAGTGACGCTCAAAGAATCTGGTGCAAACAAGATCAACGTTATTAAAGCACTTCGTACGGTAACCGTCCTTGGACTGACCGAAGCGAAGAAGGCCGTTGAAGAAGCACCAACCGTTATCGGTGAAGCCGTTGCAAAAGAAAAAGCAAAAGAAATGAAAACAGTGCTTGAAGCAGCGGGTGCAAAAGTAGAATTAGCGTAAATTAAAAGATGGGTGTGCGGTGTTCTGCTGCACACCTTTACTTACCTCACGCAATTATTGGCAATGCTATAGCCGCATGTTGTAGGACGTAAGGGATACACGAACATACTGGTTGAGTTGAATAGCCAACTCGGTCATAGAGATCTCAGGGAGTTGACAGGATGTCTTTGATCAATATTAGTCGGGGTGTTTTTCGAAAATCGTTTGGGAAAATCAAGGATGTCGTTCCTGTACCCAACCTCATCGAAATCCAATCACGCTCGTTTAATGATTTTGCCCAGTTGGATTACTTACCTTCTGAGCGTGAAGCGATCGGCCTTGAAAAAGTTTTACGCGATGTATTCCCGATCGAGTATGAAAATAAAATGTCCCTTGCCTATGTGAGCTATGAAATAGGTAACTGGGCGTGTATCTGCGGTAAATTGACCGGCATTGTTAATCGGTACACCTGGAACTGCACGAGCTGTAAAAAGGGAGATACTTCCCGCCTGAGTCCACAGCGCGATTGCAAAAACTGCAAAAAACGTACGGCGCGCTATAAAACTTGTGTGAACTGCCTGTCACGAGTGCGCATTAAGCCGACCATGAGCATCGAAGAATGCCGTGCGTCAGGCCAAACCTTTGCAATGCCATTGCGCATCAAAGTCCAATTAATTACCTGGGACGAAGTGAACGGCGAACGCGTTGTTCACGATATTAAAGAACAAGATATTTTCTTTGCCGATATCCCCGTGATGCTCGACCTCTATGAGGAAGCAGGGCGCTTTAAATTGGGGAACCAAGGTACCTTCTTAATCAATGGCGTTGACCGTGTTGTAGTCAGCCAAATCCACCGATCACCCGGCGTTGTTTTCTCTCAAAGTAAACGTGGCCGTGATGTCCGTGGACGTCCGTTTTATTTGGCCCGTATTATCCCGATGCGTGGTTCGTGGCTCGATTTCGAGTTTGATAGCTCGGATAATATCTATGTACGTATCGATAAAAAGAAAAAGGTACTCGTAACCACCTTCTTACAAGCGTTGGGTATCGCCCGCGATCGTATCATTACCATGTTCTACCCTTCAGACCAGGTAGTCTGTGAAGAGGGCGGCTTTTACCGCACCCTGGATAACAAGGTGCTCGGCACCCGTATCGAAAAGGGTATGTTACCGGGCAAGCTTGAAGAAGAATATATTGGCCTGCGGGTAACCCCTGAGATCCTCAAGGATCTACAAAAAGCCAAAGTAAAAGAAATTACGCTTGGTATGCCGAATCTGGTCGGCAAAGTGTTTGCTAAGGATCTGATTGATCCGACGACCGGAGAAATTATCATCGAGCAAGGTCAAACCTTCTCTGAAGAACATGCTGAGCAACTTAAGCGCTTTAAACGCATTGAATTTGAACTGATCGCTTCTGCAGGCTATGTGGTTCAACCAACATTGGCTACTACCCTCCTGCAAGACCCATGCCGTACGCAAGATGAGGCACTCAAAGAAGTGCATACCAAACTCTGGCTGGGTGATAGTGCTTCCTTAAAAGAAATTAAAGAGCGCCTTGAAACGATGTTCTTTGCGCCACGCAGCTACGATCTAACCAAAGTTGGTCGTATTCGCATGAATCGCAAGCTCCATCTTTCAATTCCGGAAACGACGACTGCGCTCACGCTTGAAGATATTGTTGCCACGATTAAGTACTTGGTAGGTCTGCGTGAACGAGCCGAAGGTTCACTTGATGATATTGATCATTTAGGTAACCGTCGGGTACGTCTGGTCGGTGAGTTGTTGACCAACCAGCTCTATCTCGGTTTCTCACGTATTGATCGTATTGTGCGTGAAAAATTCCGTATGCAAGAAACTCATGGGGCCTTGATGCCACAAGATTTCTTGAACGTAAAACCACTCGGTGCGGTAGTGCGGGAATTCTTTGGTACGGGCCAACTCTCGCAATTCATGGACCAAACGAATCCGCTCGCGGAAATTGCCCATAAACGACGTCTATCAGCCCTCGGGCCCGGCGGCGTTATGAAGGACCGTGCGACGACTGAAATTCGTGACGTACATACTTCACACTACGGCCGTATTTGCCCTATCGAAACGCCTGAAGGTCAAACAATTGGTTTGATCTCTTCATTGGCGACCTATGCGATGGTCAACGATCTTGGGTTCATTGAAACCCCGTATCGTCCGGTGAAAGATGCCAAGATTGAAGATAAGGTGGTCTTCCTCGACGCCTTCCAAGAGGGTGATAAATACATTACTCCGAGCGATGCGGCAGACCCGATTACCAAGAAAATTAAAGATGAGCGTGTCTTTGCGCGCCACGAAGGTAACTTCTTGTATGCCGATGCAGATCGTATTGATTACATCGACCTCTCGCCAAAACAACTTGTCTCTGTCGCGACTGCCTTGATTCCGTTCCTTGAACACGATGACGCCAGCCGTGCCTTGATGGGCTCGAACATGCAACGACAAGCGGTACCCCTCATTAAGAGCAGACCGCCGTTGGTAGGTACGGGGATGGAACCTGAAATTGTAAAAGCTTCAGGCGCCGTTATTACCGCACGTCGTGCCGGTATCGTAGAATATGTGGCGAGTGACAAGATTCTTGTCCGCGCTCACCGCGACCAATTTGAAAATATTGATGATTGGATTGCCCAAGGTATCGATACCTACTACCTGCGTAAATTTGATCGTTCAAGCTACAACACCTGGGTACACCAGTCGCCGATGGTAAAACCGGGCGATGAGGTGAAAGCGGGTGATGTGCTTACCACGGGCCCTGCAATTACTGAAGGTGAATTGACGCTGGGTTCTAATATGCTTGTGGCCTTTATGCCGTGGCATGGTTACAACTTTGAAGACGCAATTGTGATCAGTAAGCGCTTGGTAGCCGATGATGAGTTGACTTCGGTGCACATCGATGAAGAAAATGTCGATGCACGAGAAACGAAGCTGGGTACTGAAGAAATTACACGTGATATCCCGAACGTGAGTGAAAACGCACTGGTCGGTCTTGATGAAGATGGCATCGTGCGTATTGGCACCCGGGTAAAACCGGGCGACATTCTTGTCGGTAAGGTGACCCCTAAAGGTGATATCCAATATTCTCCCGAAGAAAAACTTCTGCGCGCAATTTTCGGTGAAAAATCACGGGAAGTACGTGATACCTCATTACGAGTAAAACCGGGTATTGAAGGTACCGTTATTGATGTGAAGGTATTCTCACGCAGTGGTATCCGCAAAGATCGTCGTCATAAAGAAATGGCGATCAAGCAAACACACCAAATTGAAGCTGACTTTGCCGCACACGTACAATATCTCAAATCGATGGTTAAAGATCAGGTGATTGTGCTTCTTCATGAGCAAGAGCCGGCAGGAAAAGTATCCAAGGCACTCGTGAAAAAGGATGCTTTTGATAAAGCAGCGATGCAGGATGCCGATCTCGATCTCCTGTTAGCAGCTACTGCTAAGGATAAAGCGATCAACGAAGAAATTGGCGCGATTAAGGATTCATTACACAACCAAATCCGTATCCTTGAAGGGCTCAAAGAAGAGAAGATCAATGGGCTTAAGAAAGGTGATACCCTGCCATCGGGTGTCGTCAAAATGGTCAAAGTCTATATCGCCAAGAAACGTACCGTTTCCGTGGGTGATAAGCTTGCCGGACGCCATGGTAACAAGGGTGTGGTCTCTACCATTGTTCCTCGAGAAGATATGCCGTTCCTCGCGGATGGCACTGCGGTAGATATTGTGCTCAACCCGTTGGGTATCGTATCCCGTATGAACGTGGGCCAGATTCTGGAAACCTTACTCGGGTTTGCAGGGCGCCAAATTGGTGAAAACCTCAAAGACCTTATTGAAACCAAGGGGTATGAAGAGGTTAAGAAATATCTCAAGCTTCATTTTGCCCACAACTTCGTCGATCATCTGGAAAAAGAGCAGGGACAAGAGGGCATTATGGCGCTTGCCCGCAAAACGGCGCAATCGGGTATGCATTATGCGACCCCGATCTTCGATGGCGCCAACCTTGATACCGATATTAAACCGCTCTTGAGGGAACTCGATCTTTCAGATTCGGGTACCTACCAATTGCGTGACGGGCGTACCGGTGATTACTTTGACCAGCCAATGACCGTTGGGTCCTTGTATGTGATGAAATTGAATCACATGGTCGATGATAAGTTGCACGCTCGTTCTGATGGTCCGTATTCATTGGTTACTCAACAGCCATTGGGCGGTAAGGCACAAATGGGTGGTCAGCGATTTGGTGAAATGGAAGTATGGGCACTCGAAGCATATGGTGCTGCCTATACCTTGCGCGAAATGCTGACGTATAAATCTGACGATGTGAGCGGACGACACAAAGTGTACGAAGCGATCATTCGTGGCGAAGATATTGTTGAACCTGGCTTGCCAGAATCATTCAACGTCTTGATCAAAGAACTACAAAGTTTAGGGTTGCAAGTGGATCTGTTCAAAACAGGCAAGGAGGAAGTCGGTGGATAAATTTTTAGAGAGGTTTCGGGAATACCTCGGTAGTTCCCAATTCAACGCCATTCGTGTTGGACTTGCTTCTTCAGAAAAAATTCGCTCACTCTCCTACGGCGAAGTGAAGAAGATCGAAACGATCAACTACCGTACCTTGAAACCGGAACGAGATGGTCTTTTCTGTGCACGTATTTTCGGTCCGACTAAGGACTGGGAATGTAACTGCGGTAAATACAAGCGGATGAAACACCGCGGGGTAACCTGCGAAAAATGCGGCGTTGAAGTAATTCAAGCCCGTGTGCGCCGTGAACGTATGGGGCACATTGAGCTTGTTGCTCCCGTTATGCATATCTGGTACCTCAAGGGCATTCCAAGCTACTTGAGCCTTATCCTCGATATGCCGGTTAAAGACCTGGAACGCGTGATCTACTTCGATTGCCTCATGGTGATTCACCAAGGGCGCTCTCCATGGCCACGCAAATCATTGGTTACCGTGCTCGAATATGAGCAGTACCGTGATGCACATCCGGAAGACCTTGAGCTGGTTGCTCAAAGTGGTGCGGAAGCTATACGCTCCGTGCTCTCGTTGATGGACCTTAATTTTGAAATTGCGGCGGTTGAGCAAGATTACTCACAGACCAGCTCGGTTGCTGCGCGTCACAAAATGATGCGACGCATGAAGATCCTTTCTACAATGGCGCAGGCGAGCCAGCGTCCTGAGTGGATGGTGATGAGCGTCTTGCCGGTGCTGCCACCCGATCTGCGGCCGTTAGTACCTCTTGAAGGTGGCCGCTTTGCGAGCTCTGACCTCAACGAACTCTATCGTCGAGTATTAAATAGAAATATTCGTTTACAGCGCCTGATTGAAATCGAAGCGCCTGAAGTCATTATTAAGAACGAAAAACGTATGCTTCAGGAATCGGTTGATGCATTGATCGATAATGGTCGTCGTGGCCAGCCGGTGCGTGGTACCAACCGTCGTCCGCTCAAATCATTGAGCGAAATGCTCCGTGGTAAACAGGGTCGCTTCCGCCAAAACCTTCTTGGTAAGCGTGTTGACTACTCAGGCCGTTCAGTGATCGTGGTAGATCCTGAATTGCGTATGGATCAATGCGGGTTGCCAAAAATTATGGCGCTTGAACTCTTTAAATCCTATGTCTATGCAGAACTACTCCGTCGTGAAGTAGGCCCGAACGTGCGCGTGGTGCGCCGTATGGTGGCTGAAGGCGCGCCGGAAGTGTGGGACGCACTCGAAGAGGTGGTGCGTAACCGTACCGTGCTCCTAAACCGTGCACCGACACTCCACCGTTTGGGTATTCAAGCGTTCCATCCTATTTTGGTGGATGGTAAGGCAATTAAGATTCACCCGCTCGTCTGCCAAGCATATAACGCAGACTTTGACGGTGACCAAATGGCGGTTCACGTTCCGTTGAGCAAAAAGGCTCAAATGGAATCTGAAGAACTTATTCTCTCGACGAGCAACTTGCTTTCTCCGGGCAGCGGTCGCCCGATTACGGTACCGAACCAAGATATGGTTCTTGGGTTGCACTACATTTCCAAAGTGCGTCGTAATGAAAAGGGCGAAGGATTGGTTGCCTCCAGCACTGAAGAGGTACTTTCCGCCTTTGCCCACGGTAAAGTGGCACTGCATGCGGCTATTAAGTTGCGACTCCCTTCTAATGAGACGGTTGATACCACCGTTGGCCGTACGATTTTGTTTGATGCGTTACCCGAAGGCTCATCATTTGCCTGGGTGAACAAGATCATGCGTAAATCGGACATTACAAAAATGGTTGAATTGGTCTACTTCCGCTTTGGTAAAGACGCGACCGTAACCATGCTTGATAAGATCAAGAAGCTTGGCTTCTACTACGCGACCCATTCCGGTATCTCATTTGGTATCGATGATCTCGTGGTACCAAAGAAGAAGTATGAGTTGGTTGCCGAAGCTGATAAGGAAGTTGAAACCGTTGAGCAGCTCTATCGCGATGGTGCGATTACCAATGGTGAACGCCAGAACAAAGTTATTGGCCTTTGGTATCATGTAACATCTGAAGTTGCTAAGGCGATGGCCCAAGAGCTTGAAACTCTTGATAATGCTGCCTACGAAAATAAGGCTAAAAATAATAAACCTTTCAACCCTATCTTTATGATGCTTGATTCCGGTGCGCGTGGTTCACGTGACCAGGTTAAGCAGTTAGTGGGTATGCGAGGTCTGATGTCTAAGCCGACTGGCGAAATTATGGAAACGCCCGTCAAAAACAACTTCAAAGATGGCTTGAGCGTATTTGAATACTTTATTTCTACCCACGGTGCTCGTAAGGGTCAGGCAGATACGGCGCTTAAAACCGCCCACTCTGGGTACCTCACCCGTCGTTTGGTCGATGTGGCGCAAGACGTTATTATCACCAAGATTGATTGCGGCACGCTCGGCTACGTGGAAATTGAAGATCTCAAATCGGCAGGTACGGTACTCCAGCCATTTGCGAACCGTGTCTTTGGTCGCATGCTTGCCGCCGATATTAAGGATCCGGTCTCTGGTCGCCTCATTTTCGAACAAGGGCGTCTGCTTACCCGCGAAGATATTGAACTCTTACGCGACACTGCCGCATCAAAAGCCTATGTACGCTCTGTGCTGACCTGCCAAGCAAAACGGGGCGTCTGTGCCAACTGCTATGGCCTCGATCTTTCACGCGGCGAAGTGGCCGACGTGGGGACCGCAGTCGGTATTATTGCCGCGCAGTCGATTGGTGAACCGGGTACCCAGCTCACCATGAGAACCTTCCACATCGGGGGTACCGCGACGGGTATTGCTGAAAATTATTTTGCGGCACGTTTTGATGGTACCATCGACTTGCGTCGTATGCGCACCGTTAAAAATCGTCAGGGGAAAGAGGTGGTTATCAGCCGCAAGGCAGCCGTCGTGATCCTCGGTAAAGATGGTCGCGAGCTCCAAGAGCATACTCTTGAATATGGTTCACTGCTTTACGTGGCCGATAAACAAGAAGTCAAAGTGGGCACGAAGCTTGCTGAGTGGGACGCATCATCTCGCGTTCTACTGACCGAAGCACAGGGTACCGTTCAATACGTCGATATTATTGATAACGTGACGATGCTTGAACGTACGGATGAAGCAACACGGGCGACCAACAAAGTTATTCTTGAGCACAAGGGTGACAAGTACCAACCGGCTATTACCATCGTTGACGAAGAGGGGCAAGAAAAGGCTACCTACTTCCTGGCTCCAGGGGCTTACCTGGTTGTGGCCAATAAGAGCAAAGTTGCTCCGGGTGATATCTTGGTTAAGATGCCGCGTGAAGTTGCGAAAACTAAGGATATTGCCGGTGGCCTTCCACAGATTGCTGACCTCTTTGAAGCACGGGTACCAAAAGATCCCGCTATTATTGCTGACATTGATGGAGAAGTGGTCTTTGGCGGAAGCTACCGCGGTATGCGTAAGGTTTCCGTCGTTTCCGGTGCTGAGCGTTTTGATTACCTCATTCCACGGGGCAAACAGCTCAACGTGGTCAACGGTGATCATGTCTCAGCCGGTGACCTTCTAACCTCAGGTAACCCAGTGCTCCACGATATTCTTCGTATCCAAGGGCCTGAAGTTACGCAGCGTTACTTGGTAAACCAAATTCAAGAAATCTACCGTTCACAGGGTATTGATATTAACGACCGCCATATTGAACTGATCGCACGTCAAATGTTGCGCAAAGTTCGCGTGGTCGACTCTGGTGACAGTGATTTCATGGTTGGTGACCGTGTTGATAAGATTCACTTTAAGACGGTTAATGAGTTGCTCAGTGCAGAAGGTAAAAAACCGGCAACGGCTAAACCGATGCTCATGGGTATCATCATGTCCTCTCTGGGTTCTGAGAGCTTCTTCTCAGCCGCGTCCTTCCAAGAAACAACCCGTATCTTGGCAGCAGCCGCAATTGGTGGGCAAGTTGATCACCTCTATGGCTTAAAAGAGAACATTATCATTGGTAAATTGATCCCTGCAGGTACCGGTATTGCCTCATTCAGCAAAAAGTACTTGGGTATTGATGAAACAGTATTAGAGCAGGAAGCTCGGGTGTCACAACAGGCGATGTTACAGCAAGTACCACCGCCTTTGTCAGCGGCACCACCAGCATTGTAGGGGGGGCGCGTAGCTCAGTGGTAGAGCATCGCTTTGACGTAGCGAGGGTCAGCGGTTCAATCCCGTTCGCGCCTACCAGCAGAAATGGTACAATTGGTGTAGTTTTGATATAAGGAATAAAGATGACGAAACAACATGACTTTAAGCAGCATGCAAATGATACCGGTTCAGTAGAAGTGCAAATTGCTGCACTTACCGCAGATATTCGTAACTTGACGGAACATTTTAAAAAATTCCCTCATGACAAGAATGGCAAACGCGGCCTCATGATCAAAGTTGGTCAGCGCAGCTCATTCTTGAAGTACTTGAAAAGAACAAACAAAGCCCATTACCAGCAGCTCGTAGACCGTCTCGAGATTCGCTAAAGGTTATAAAATTCAATGAGTAAGACATTTCGATTTGATGCAGGAAATTACGAAGTAACTATTGGAAAGTTTGCCGGTCAGGCAGACGGCGCAGCCTGGATCAAAAAAGGCGGCACCGTGGTACTTTCTACCGTCGTGAGCGCCCCATCCAAAGATTTTCCTGGATTCCTTCCGCTGACCGTCGATTACCGTGAACAGTTTTCTGCTGGCGGTAAAATCCCCGGAGGCTACTTCAAGCGTGAAGGTAAGTTTACCGACCGCGAAGTGCTCACTGGTCGACTCATCGACCGAGCTATTCGCCCCCTGTTTCCTGCCGGCTACTTTAAACAGATTCAGGCTGCCTCTACCGTCTACTCCGTAGATAAAGAGCATATGCCCTACTCATTGGCCTTCCTCGCAACCTCTATTGCGCTCACCATCTCCAAGGTACCGCTTCTTGAGCCGGTTGGTGTGGTAGAAGTAGGACGTATCGATGGTAAATGGGTCTATGATCCGACCTATGCCCAAGCACAAGCGTCGAAAGTACGCATCATTGTTGCAGGTACCAAAGATGGTATTTGCATGGTAGAAGGTAACGCAGACGAAATCTCGGAAGCAGAATTCCTTGATGTGATGTTTACTGCGCACGAGACCATCAAGAAACAAGTTGCCTGGCAAGAAGAAATCCGTGCCTCAGTTGGTGTTCCCAAAGAGCAAGCGGATAACGCATTTGATTTCGATGCCTGGCTCAAAGAAGCACACTCCTTCGTTACGCTTGAAAAAGCACAAGGTGCATTCATTGGCGACAAAGTTGCCCGCAATGAGTACATCGAAAAACTTGAAGAAGCTTTCATTGCTGCCCACCAAGCAAAAATTGATGCTGAAGAAATTAAAGAATCGGTCCTTAACTACGTGTTTGATGTCGCGCTTCAAGAGCGCATGACCGACGCGATTTTTACCCTCAACAAGCGCGTTGATGGCCGTGATTACACCACGGTACGCCCAATTACCACTGAAGTTGGCCTCCTTCCGTATACCCATGGTTCTGCCATGTTTAAACGAGGCCGCACCCAAGCACTCGTAACTGCTACCCTTGGCAGCTCACAAGATGCACAGATGGTTGACGAACTGATGGGCGAAAAGCCATCAGAACGCTCCTTCATGCTTCATTACAACTTCCCTTCATTTGCCGCCGGCGAGGTGCGACCAAACCGTGGCCCTGGTCGCCGTGAAATTGGTCATGGCTTTCTTGCCGCATCAGCTATTAAAGGTGTGTTGCCTCAAGGCGAAAAATTCCCGTATACCATCCGTATTGTTGCCGACATCCTTGAGTCTGACGGTTCGACCTCTATGGCAACCGTTTGCGGCTCCATTATGTCCCTCATGAACGCCGGTGTGCCGATTACCAAAATGGTCAGCGGCGTCGCCATGGGCCTCGTGAAGAGCTCTGACGGTAAGTTCCAAGCATTGACCGACATTTCTGCCGTTGAAGATGCCTTTGGCCTGATGGATTTTAAAGTCACCGGTACCGACAACGGTATTACGGCTATCCAAATGGATATTAAGCACAAGGGTGGCCTCGATCGCAAAGTATTTGAATCGGCACTTTCACAAGCAAAAGCAGGCCGCGGCCACATCCTTGGCGAAATGCGCAAGGTTATGGCGAAACCAAACGAAAAGCTTTCTGACCTTGTTCCACAATTTGTCTCCTTCAAAGTCGCCCAAGACAAAATTGGTGCGATTATTGGTACTGGCGGTAAGGTTATCCGCGAGATCATCGACAAAACTTCTACCCAAATCGACATTGAAGATGATGGTACGGTCAAGATCTTTGGCCATCCAGGTCCTAAGTTCGAACAAGCCGTTGCCTGGGTTAAAACCATTGGCGGCCTCATCGAAATTGGTGCTATCTACAACGGCCGCGTTCGACGCCTTGCCGAATTTGGTATCTTCGTTGAACTTGCTCCCGGCACTGACGGCCTTGTCCACATTTCCATGATCCCGCGTGAAAAACAACGCACCATGGAAAAAGATTATCCAATCGATTCCGAACTCAAAGTCGAAGTTATGGATTATGATGAGTCGACGGGGCGGATTCGCTTGAGGATTGCTCAGTAATTAACTGGTTAACGCTTACGCGTTTCTCAGAAAAAGGTATAAAGGCAGGGGACACTCCCTGCCTTTATTGATTGTAAGAGAACCCCTTTTCACATATTCCTTACTTTGTCCCCTGAATTTCGCCTCCATCGGCGAACATAAATAATGGCTTTCAATTGCAGCATATCAAACTATTGAAGTACCCCCCCATCTATGTCAGACTGTAAATAACCATTTTGATTTACTGAAATTCCGGGAGAGGAAAAATGAAACTGTTACTAGCTCTGTTGATATGGTCGCAAGATATCTACCCATCAAACGTCGCTCCGGCGTCGAGGTCTTCACTGCCTGCGCCTTCGTCCCTCAACGCTAATGCGTCTGCAACCGCGAGTCAGTCTTCTGCAACTGCAGCTGATGTGAAGGGAGCTGCTGCAAGAAGGGCAGCCTATGGAACGGTTTCTGAGCGAAGTGGTGCAGTGGGACAAGCGACGGGAATGCCGTCTGAATTAGCCCGTATAACCGCAGAGTATGTTCCATACCCTGAGATGCCAGAGGATATAGCGAGGGTGCTTATTAACTTAAGAGAACACCCATATGACGTACCGCGCCAAAAACGCGGTGAGCCAACAGCGGTTTATCAATGGCTTCAAGATGATCCTAGTAATGTGAACGCAACTTATACCCATAAAAATGGCATTTATAAGCCTTCATTATTGATCATGGCGATTCAAGCCTATAAAGCCTCTGATTCTCTAGGTCGTTACGAAAACAATGAGAATCCGATAGAATTGCTACGCTATATACTCTCCTTAAATCCTGACGTTCGATACCGGACCCCGGTTCCTAAGCCTGACAGATATCGACAAGTCGATTTCACAATGCCCCCTACTGCTTTATCAGCTATTTGCTTTATGGACCCTAAGGTTTTTTACGACTATGCTACTGATGGGGAAGATGTTATACGAACACAACAAGCAAAAGAGCGACATGCGGAATTTGCTCACAAGATAGTTGATTTGCTGATTGAACAAGGGGCTCCGCTGACAGCAATTGAAGCTGAGCTTAAGCAACTATTAGCCGATAGAGAATTTGAATCGAGCCTCTACAACAGTGCGCATTATGGTGCATCTGGACAGTCCCGTCTCTATTTCGTGACTGCCGAAGTTCTTGCGTACCTCCATGATATCCAGGCAGCAGCTGGTCTTGAAGCAGAGATGAAGAGTCTAGAATTTCCGAATGAACTTGCTGGTATGGGAGCGGGATATATCGCGAAGCAGCCCAAGAAAGATAACCAAAAACCGAAGGGCAGTGGCCGCTAGTATTCTTTGATCCGCCATTTCACATATTCCTTCCTTGATCCCCTGAATTTCGCCTTCTTCAGCCAACATAAATAATGGCTTTCAATTGAGGCTCATGAAATCATTGAAACACCCTCCCCAGTGTGCCAAACTGTAAATAATGATTTTGAATCTGCTGAAAAAATCTAGGAGCACAATGAAGCTGTTAATAGTTCTATTGGTATGGTCACAAGGTGTTTATTCATCTAACGCCAATGCATCTGCTACAGCAAGTTCATCGGCGGCCGCGGCTGATGTGAAGGGCGAAAAGGAACGCAAGGCTTTTCATGGCACGGCTCCCATGCGGAGTCAGGAAGTAGGAGAGGCGATAGGGAATCAGCGAACGCAGATAAGTGACCTCATCGCAGAGTACGCGCATGACTACCCAGAAATGCCCAATAATGTAGCTTCTGCGATTGTAAATTTGACTGGCGTAGCGAAACCCGGTGAGCCAAAACTGGTGTATGAATGGCTGGAAGCGGCTCCACAAAATGTAAATGCCATTCACGCCTATACTAATGGGAAATATGAGACATCATTGTTGCTCTTGGTGATTGAGGCCTATGCTGGTGGACGCTATTATGAAGGCGCAAATGAAGCTCCAACGCAACTTTTGCAAAAAGTTCTTTCCTTAAATCCTGATGTTCGTTACAGAGCCCAGGTCAGTAGATCACAGGCATGTACTGCTTTAGAGGCTATTTGCACAATGTTCTCCACTAATGAAGATATGCATATGAGCTTTGTTAAGAAGATAATTGACCTGCTCATTGTGCAAGGGGCTTATCCTACAGCAATTGAAGCTGAGCTTAATAAGCTATTAGCCGCTCGAGAATATGAAGTCAGACACATTACAAGAAGTAATGCACCGTATAAATACGAGCGTGATATAACGGCCGCCGCTCTTGATTACCTCCATGACCTGCAAGCAGCACCGATACTTGCAGAAGAAATGACAGAGCATCGTGGGTTTCCTCCTGAATTAGCCGAAATGAGTGCGCAATATCTCGCACCGGCCTATAAAACGCCCAAAAAGCATCATCATCGGAAATCCAAGAGTAACGGCAAGTAAAAATTCCGGGGGAGAGAAGCATGATACTTTTTATGGCTCTGTTGCTGTGGACGCAGGCTATCTATCCGGCAAGTGCAACCGCTACTGCGAGCCCTTCTACAGCTTCTGACATTAAAAGTGGAGCAGCTGGTGAGAAGGAGAGAAAAGCCATTCCGTCTATGGTTGGAAGTCGTACTCATGCAGTTCAAAACACAACAGGCATGCTCAGTGATTTGGCCTTGCTTACATCGCAATATGCACATGAGTATCCTGAGATACCAAGATTTGTAGATGCAGTTGCAATAAATTTTGGGACTGGGATGAGTAGTACTGGGGTGAACAGAAACAAGGTGCCTGAAAATGTTGTTGAGTGGCTGAATCAAGATCCAAACAATGTGAATGCAGTTCAATATCAAAGAGACGGAAATCTGGGGACTTCGTTATTGATGCTGGTTCTTTGGAGCTATGTGTTACAGCCTCATGCGCGCGAGTTTCTGGATATGATTTTTACCTTGAGGCCTAATGTCCGGTACAAATGTGATCCCTGTAATCCTGCCGATGCCCTCAGTATGTTTTTTTACAACTTCCGCTATGCAAAGCTGGACCATAACTACTGGGATGTTCTGAAAAAGTTGCTTGATATGTTGCTTGAACAAGGTGCAAACCCTCAAGAAATTGAGGCGGAGCTTAAGCGTACCTTGCCCGAATTTGGTACCGATGAGGCATCACAATACTTGTATCACCATGCGCCCAGTAACTTTCGTTCGCAATATGAGATGCGCATCAAACTAGCCCATGCAGCCCTTGAATATCTCCATGATCTGCAAGCAGCACCGATTGTTGAGGAAGAAATGGCAAGACGTTTAGGGATTCGTGATCTCGGTGTTATGAGTGCTGAATATGTAGAGCCTTCGTACAAGAAGCACAAAAGGCATACTCATCATCGGAAATCCAATCACAGTGACAAAGGAGAAAAATGAAACTGTTAATAGCTCTGTTGCTATGGTCACAAGGTGTTTATTCAGCAAATTCAAATGCATCTGCTACCGCAAGTCCTTCTGCGGCTGCGGCTGAGGTGAAAGGTGCTGCTGCGTTGGAGGAGGAACGAAAGGCTGCGCATGAGTATCCGGTAATGCCGGACCAAATTTATGATATGCTAGGGATGGGTATCAGGAAGAACATCTCAGAGATTAATCGTTGGCTTGATGCTGATCCGAATAACGCAAATGCTATTTTTACCTATGCAGGCGGAGGTGGCCGCAAGGAATCTCTGCTCAACATGATTGCTGATCAATATCGGTATGCAGGAGCTCGCTCTTTAGATCCAGAAGAACAGCCACGTGCTCTCAAAAGAAGAGGTACGGTACGGCAGCTTTTACTTAAGATTCTAGACTTAAAGCCAGATGTTCGTTTTGCCAAAATAGGGGACTCTGAGCTGTGGCCAAGCCGTCAGCAATCGACGGTCTTAACCACGATATGCTCGGTAGTTCCATTGGAAATGGCAACACATATGACCATTGTGAAAAAGATTATTGATTTGTTTATTGAGCAGGGTGCTAATCCTGCGACAATGAGAGCTGAGCTTGAAGGACTCTTGGCTGAAATAGAAAAGGCAGCTAAGGACCGCCCAAATGATCCAAAGTGGAAGAAAGTGAGAAGAGCTTATACGAGAGGTGTAGTAATCGCTGCCCTTGAGTACCTGCAGGACCTACAAGCAGCACCGATCCTTGCAGAAGAAATGACGGAGCATCGTGGGTTTCCTCCTGAATTAGCCGAGATGAGTGCGCAATATCTCGCACCGTCATACAAGAAGCCCAAGAAACACTCTCATCACAAAAAATCAAAGAGCAACGGCAAATAACTCCGCCCCTTGAACAATCCCTGTTCAACGAGTATCTGCTGTCCAATGCTATGGAACGTCGCCCCGCGTTCTAGGCGGTAGTTGCGGATCAGCTTGCCGCGATTACCCATGACCACTTCCATTTTGAAGTTCTGGTACCAGCCATGAGTAGCTTCCTCTAACTGCGTAAGCTTTTTATGGTGGGTGGCGTGGAGGCCAATTGCCTGGGGGTAGGCCATGAGCTGCTCTAAATACTGGTAAATGAGCTCCTCCGCCTCACCGCCGGTACCTTTGAAAATTTCATCACAAATGACGAGTGCCTTCTTGTGGGGAGTTAATGTGCTTAGCCGATCTAAAATAGCCTTGGCCTGACCTACTTCCGCGGTAAACAATGACTGTTGGTCAGATTGTTGCTCAGCAACGGTCAAAAATGTGGCAACGTAGTGTACCGGGGTAAACACCATGCTCTGTGCTGGTGCGATGCCAAAGGTTTGAGCCATGATGACCGCATAGACAACCGCTTTGAGCAGGGTTGATTTGCCTCCCGAATGCTGGCCGGTAATAACCATCCCAGGGGGGCCGTAGGGTATGCCGATGGCGATATCATTGGCTACTGCCTGGTCAAGAAATGGGTTCCAGAGTTTGCCTGCTTTGATGAAAGGCTTTTCATAGCTGGCACATTGTACATAGCAAAAGTTTTCGGGTTTTTGATGCATGAGTAATGCGGTAGCAAAATAGGCATCGAGCGAACCGATAGCCAGCATCGCGGGTATCAGCTCATCCTTGACCCGTGTCATGAGCTGGTGGGCTGCCAATAAATTGCCTACCGGTGCCCAGTAGGAAAAGGGTTGCTCCCACATCGGATGCTGGAGAATGCGGTATAACTGTGCGAGGTCTGATGAGCATTGTGCAAAGCAGAGGCGGTAGATGGGGGCACTTTCAGCAATAAAGCCGAGTTTGTTACGGTGAGTAGTCAAATTAATAAACACTTTGCGCAGCAGCTTAAATGCCTGGGCGACGCCACGGTATTTTTCATGCAGCTGAGTTAACGTGCGATGCATGGTCTTAAAGTGTTTTACCGTCTCATAATAGGTAAAGGGAATGGTAATTCCTGCCAGCAGCACTTGGCTGCCGTGGTAAAAAAGAGTGCGACTGGCCTCAGCCATCGAAAGCCCGCCAAGTTTTCCCAGCTCCTGCAGAGCACCACCCTTAACAGCTGAGCGCAGTTGCAAAAGCGCCATGGGTAAAAAACAGAGTACCGCGCAGTCATCTAATCGGCGAAAGAGTTCGAGGCCCCACGGCTGCTGAGCTTGTTTATACCCCCGGTAAATAAACCCAGGTG
>Ga0207094_1013_pt3 | contig 27195 bp, 22 predicted proteins | sample Alteio_BWMinHeat_90_FD_153518 | JGI IMG/M metagenome (GOLD analysis project Ga0207094, IMG submission 153518) | Enriched cells from forest soil in Barre Woods Harvard Forest LTER site, Petersham, Massachusetts, United States -... | ecosystem: Environmental > Terrestrial > Soil > Temperate forest >... | reverse complement strand
TCCCGGACGGCCAATTTTCGATGCCATGCTGAACGCTATCGCTCTAGGACAGGCAGACGGCGTCATCGCCTGGCACCCGGACCGTCTTGCGAGGAATTCTATCGATGGAGGGCGGATCATCTATCTGCTCGATACTAAAGTGCTGAAGGACCTTCGCTTCGCGACCTTCAGCTTCGAGAATAATTCCCAAGGCAAGTTCATGTTGTCGATCATCTTTGGATATTCCAAGTACTACGTTGACAGCCTGAGCGAGAATGTTCGGCGCGGATATCGTGCAAAGGTGCAGCAGGGCTGGTTCCCTGGCTTGGCCCCAATGGGCTACTTGAACGACAAGGCGACAAAAACGATCATTCCCGACCCGCAGCGCTTCGAGCTTGTACGCCAAATGTGGCAGCTGATGATTACCGGTGCGTATTCACCGAGACGAATCTGGGAAATCGCAACTCAGAGCTGGCAACTTCGGACCGTGCTAAGGAAGCGGATCGGGGGGCGGCTGATAACGCTGAGTGCCGTGTATAAAATCCTCTCTAATTCGTTCTACGCCGGGATATTGGAACGCGAAGGCCAGACTTATCCGGGAAAGCACCCGCCCATGGTCACGGTGGATCAGTTCACGCACGTCCAAAACCTACTCCATCGGAAAGGCGGCCCGCGCGAGACGCGCACATTCGCCTACACCGGAATGATCCGTTGTGGCGAGTGCGGGTTTCAGGTTACGGCGGAGGAAAAGACCAACCGGTTCGGATCGCGTTACACCTATTACCACTGCAGCAAGCGTAGGCTCGATTACAACTGCCGCCAGAAATATGTTTCTCTTGAGGATCTCGATCGCCAGATTGTTGAATTCATGAAAAGCATCGGTTTGCCCAGTAGTTTTCAGCGTTGGGCTATTGATCGCGTTGAGCGTGTCGTTTCCGGCAAGAAAGGCGACCTCGATGTCCAAAAGGCATCGCTAGAGCGAGCGCAAGCAGCCTCCGAGCGCGAGCTTGAGAACCTCACGAAGTTGAGAATTCGGGACCTGCTGAGCGACGATGAATATATAAGGCAGCGCGAAGAGCTTGGGCGGCAACAGATCGGTATCTCGCAGAAGCTCAAAGCCACTGAGCAGCGTGCATTTCGGTTCGAACCCGCCCAATTGCTTGTTTCGTTCAACAAAGCCTTGGCTTCTCGGTTCACGTCCGCTGACCTTCAAAGAAAACGGTTAATCCTGAATATCGTCGGTTCGAACCTAATTCTTAAGGACCAAAAACTCAGCATTCAGGCGCGAAAACCGTTCCGCCGATGGTCCAACTCGCCAAGTTTTTCCGAGTTGCGGGCCTTCGTGAAGGATGTTCGAACCTTTTTGTGCGAAGACAGTCCGGAGATGTACGAAATAATTGAGGGAATTAAGAATTTGCTTAAACAACCCGTCACGCGGTGATGGCCCCACGCGAGTCCGATTAGGTGAGTTAAGCTGCTACCAACTTGCCGTGTTCTCTGATAATGGTCATTGGCTCGCCTAAAGCGTCGCCCTGCAAGACATACAAGTCGCCAACATAGCCTGGACCACCGCTCACAAAATCGAACTTGACCCCATACACCATTGCGGCGAATTCCTCTGCCGTCTCCTTTTCGAGTCCCCAAGATTCTCTGACGACAGGCAGCTGAATAATTTCTTTCCACTCGGCCATTGATATTTCTTGTGGCTTGTTCATACGTGCGAAGTTTTCTTAATGTTCGTTAGCTTCATTAAAGCAAATTGAATGGAATAAGCAAATCGGTGAGCGAGGCACCTGTGCAGTCTTACGGTTCGATCATGTCGGCGGCTTTCTGACGTTTCGTAAATTACGCTTAAGTTAGTTTGTCCCATTCGACCTTTCGAGCAGATTCACGCGATGCTCAATCGCTTGCACGGCATCTGTAAGGTTGTCGAACTCGCCGTTCCAGCGAGAGGCATAGTCACCCAGTTGCAGCCCGAGGCCTTCTATGGCTCGCAGGATGTTGCCTTCCACGACTTTCAATTCCGCTCGGGTCGCCATTTCGTTGCGGGTGCTTTCGTACTCGCGCTGCGAGCTTGCAGCCAGTTCTTCAATAGTCATACCTTCATTTTGTGGCATCCACTCACTAGATAAAAGATAGGCAAACTGGATTGGCATGCATGATCCCGCACAGGTCATCTACCCTTCGTCCCGTGCAGGATTTCCCTATCTTTTATTTTTCCATCGGCGCTATAGAGTGAGAGCACGCTTCGATCCGGGGCCCCGGTCGAGGCGGACCAGAAATAAACGAAGGAAGGCCCAATCTCATTCTGGTCTCCATGATTGGACCGCTTTCATACATAGGAGGGAAAAATCGTCTGGCAAAGCGGATCATCGAGAGATTCCCGAAGCACACTACCTATGTAGAAGCGTTTGCTGGCGGCGGACAGGTGTTTTTTCATAAGGAGCCGTCCACGGTTGAAGTCTTGAACGACCTCGATGGCGAGATCGTCAACTTCTTCCGAGTCTGCCAGTCGCACAGTCAGGAGTTGATCAGGTACTGTCGGTTCCTGCTCGTCAGCCGCAAGTGGTTCAATCTGATGCGAGCCACCGATCCCGCGATGCTGACTGATATTCAGCGAGCTGCGCGGTACCTGTATCTGCTCAAGAATTCGTTTGCCGGCCTCGTAGTCCGTCTTGACTATCACCGGCAGGTGGTGCAACCGCCCGGATTCAACCCCGAACGCCTTCCTCAGCTCCTTGAAAACGCTCATAAGCGATTGGAACGGGTGCAGATTGAGTGCGCGCCGTACGAAGAAATCTTTGCACACTATGACCGTCCGGCGACGCTCTTCTACCTCGATCCACCGTATTGGGGCCGGAAACTCTACCGCTACAACTTCACAACTGCCGATTTCGAGAAGCTCGAAGAACGTCTGCGAAAGCTTCGAGGCAAGTTTGTGCTGTCGTTGAACGACGTTCCAGAAGTGCGCGTCCTGTTTCACCGCTTCCATATAGAGGGAGTTGAGCTCTCCTACACCGCACAGAAGAAGTCTGGCCGCCGCTATCGCGAGGTTCTGATCACGAACTTCAAGCGATAAGGCCCATTCGAGTACCAGAGTTAGACTCCCGCTCCTTCCCATCATCCAGGAACTCGGCTCACCCGAGCTCCTGGATTCTTCAAGTTGCCATTTGCACCATCTCGAAGTGTTACCGATTTCGTCAACGCGATCTGGACAATTAAAGAGACATGAAGAAATTCTTCGAACAACTCGTTGCATTTGTCTGGAACCGTTTCCGAGGACGGGAACGCGGAGCATGGCACGAAGAACGTGGAAACCTCGATCTCGGACTGCGGGTTGTCGACGGCCAAGTGACCAAACGCCACGTCTCGCTCAGCAACACGCGGCGGGCGATGCATATTGCGGTCCTCGGCAAGACCGGTACCGGCAAAAGTTCGCTTTTGAGATATCTGACCCTGCAGGATATCGAGGCCGACCGCGGCTTCGTATATTTCGATCTCCATGGCGATGCTACGCCGTTTCTTTTGGCCGCGATCAACGCCCGTGAACGCCGCCTCCGGCGTCATCTGAGTGACAAGGTTGTGTTAATCGAGCCCGCCGATCCATTTGTATCGGTCGGCCTCAATCCTCTGGAGCAGGCGTCATCGCCTGATTTCGTTCGGATTTCGGAATTCGCTCAGGTCTTGAAGCAGCGTTGGGCGCTCGACCATTTCGGCGCACGGACCGACGAGCTTCTAAGGAATTCTCTGTACGCACTCTCTGCGAACGGGCTCACCCTCATCGAACTTTCGCCATTTCTCACTAATTCGCGGTTTCGCGCCGCGTGTCTGAAGCGTATCTCGAATGCCGAAGTCCGTCAGTACTTCGAGCAGCGCTATGACCAGACAAGCGAGTCGATGCGAGCACTGATGCGAGAACCAATTTTGAACAAAGTCACTGCATTCACCGGTGGGCTCCTCCGCCACGTAATTGGTCAAGCAAAGTCGACCTTCTCAATTCGCGAAGCAATGGATGAAGGGCAATGGGTCATCGTCAATCTCGCAAAAGGCAGCTTAGGAGAACAGGCGATCACGTTGGGAAGCCTCATCTTTACGGTTCTCAAGAATGCCCTTTTCACTCGCGAGAAGCGGTCGCTCTACACCCTCTACTGCGACGAAATTCAAAATCTCATCGCGTATGGAAGTGGCATTGATACGGTCTTGAGCGAGGCGAGGAAGTTCGGAGTTGGAATCGTCTCCGCTAATCAGTTTCTCGATCAGTACCCCGCAGAAATTCGCGCCGCCATCCTGTCTATCGGAACCCATGTCTTCTTCCAGTTGTCCAGCACTGATGCGACGCAGATCGCCCAAGCACTCGACGGCGGAAAAGTCCTCGCGGAACACCTGAAGAACCTCTACCAACGGCGCTGTGTCGTCAAGAGCGGAGCCGATCGATGGACAGAAGTCCGCGTCGCAGATGTCCGAACTCCTGATTACGACTACACCGATCTTTTGAACCGAGCTCGTTATAAGCGCGCAATGGTGCGCCAGCACATCGAGCGAGAGATCGCGAAACGGCAGGCATTGCTGAGTCGAAGTGCGGAAGAGGCTCTCAATGATTTCGAGTGAGGCTTGCACATGGTGATTCAAGAGCGTGACCGTCACTTACTGCACGAACTCGGCACGATGCGCGTGATAGATCGGGAACAAGCCAAGGTCGTAGGGCGTTTTGGTTCGAGTACGCGCGTCAACGCTCGCTTACTTGCTCTTACCCGCGCGGGCTTACTAAGACGCTTCTTTCTCGGCTGGGGAGCTACCGGAAGAAAGGCAATCTATGCCATTTCCAGAAAAGGAGCTCAATTGGTCGAGGTTCCTGAGCGGGGGCCGAGACAACGACAGGATGCATCAATCGCAGCGGACTTCTTCGTAGAGCACCAGCTGGCCATAAACGAAGTGTACTGCGAAGTGAAGTACAGAAATCGCCACGCTCACGAATTTCCTCTTCGGCGTTGGCTCACCTTCTCTTCGTCCCTCACTTCAACGCGCCAATTGATACCGGATGGTTACTTCGAACTGGAATCTAAAGCCGAAGTCATCGCTGCATTCCTCGAAGTCGATCTTGGAACCGAGCGGTCAACGGTGTGGCGCAAGAAGGTAGAGAACTACTTGCAGTTGGCAGTTTCCGGCGAGTTCGAGCACGAGTTTCATGAGCGGAAGTTTCGCGTCCTTGTAGTGCTCGACACTGAAAGGCGCCTCGAATCGATCCGCAAGACCATTCTCTCGCTCACCAAAAAGATGTTTTGGCTCACAACGATTCAGTCCATTCGTGAACGCGGCATCGCTGATGCCAAGTGGGTTCGTCCGTCGGGTCAATCGCAAACATATGTTGAAAAACTCCCATGAAATTTTGCTATGGCTGCGGATACATAACGGCTGGTGAACCTCTCTTCTGTGGTTCGTGCGGGCGAACTTACGATGTGAAGCTATGCCCGAGGCAACATGTGAATCCCCGCATTGCGGAAGTCTGTTCCCAATGCGGGAGCCACGACCTCTCACTACCACAGCCCAAAGTGCCTTTTTGGTGGAAGGCGATTGCCTTCGTCGTCCAGTTCATAGCCGGGATAGCTCTCGCCTATGTCTCGCTGGCGATCCTTATTGCCGTCCTTAAAGAACTTCTAGCCAGGCCAGAAGTACAAGGCGGAATGATTGTTCTCGCACTTCTCCTGATTGCTCTTTGGTGCCTCTGGAGTATGACTCCCCATTGGATTCGCAAGTTGATCCTGAAATGGACCAGGCGCAGACGGGAAGGAAATGGACACCGGGAGAGGTAGGGGTGTGTGGGGTGAGTATGAAGAGACATAAGTTGCCATTCGTATCGGGCGCAAACGTCACGAAAAACATGGATTTTTCTTCGACCGACCTAGGGCAGCACTGCCCGCAGCCGAACCCGCACTCGAACTACGGCCAGCCAGACGTTGGTGGCGGTGAATCGCTCGGCGATCCGATGGATATCGAGACGACGGCGAAGTTCCTAGGCTGTTCCGTGTGGACGGTTCGGCAGCGGTACTTGTCACAAGGACTTCCACATCTGCGCGCGAGCGCTGAAGGAAAGCTCATCTTCTTCAGGCGACAAGTCGTCGATTGGATTCTCAAACGACAACAGAAATAGGTTTAGCAACCAGCAAACCGCTCGCCCAACGGGCCGGCAGAAAGGAGGACCAATGACTCTGTTCAAGCGTGGCGGCGTGTACTGGAGCTATGTCTATGTCGACGGTGTACGCCACGCCCGCTCGACACAGACCGGAAATCGGAAGTTAGCCGACCGGATCGACGATAAGCACAAGGAAGAGCTCCGGCTGAAGGGCAGCCAATTTCCTGAACTCAAGCCGAAGATGCCATTCGCCGAACTTGCCGCTAAGTTCCTTGCGACCGGAACGGCAAAAGCATGGCATGTGGATCGATTGAAGGTCCTCCTGCCGTACTTCGCCGAGCTCGAAATCGCCGCAATCACGAAAGGGACTATCCGGCAGTTTCGGAAGTATCGTCACGACGCAAAGCGGCTTACCGAAACGACCGTTAATCGCGACGTTGAGGCCTTGCGTCATCTGCTGTACTTTGCAGTCGACGAAGGCCTTCTCCAAGCGAACCCGATTGCGCGCATTCGTTTGGAACGTGTACGTCGCAAGAAACAACCAGTGCTTAGCATCGGAGAGGAGCTCCTGCTCCTTCCCGCATCTGCCGAGCACCTGCGGGAGATCATCGTCGTGGCACTCGACACCGGCATGCGCCGCGGCGAGATTTTGCATCAGCAGTGGCAGGATGTGGACTTCAATCGCCGCATTCTCTTCGTGAGCCGCAGCAAAACGCCCGAAGGCGAAGCCCGCGAAATTCCCCTGAGTGATCGAGTATTCGCCCTGCTTTCCGAAAGACGACGCACCGATGGGTTGATCTTCCTTTTCGAAGGCCGACCAATTCACAGCCTGAAGACCGCCTGGAAGGCTGCGATCCGCCGATCTGGCATTCGATACGTCCGATTCCACTATCTCCGCCACACGTTTGCTACTCGGCTGCTTGAACTCGGAGTTTTGCGTGAGGTGCGCATGGCCATTTTGGGCCACACGTTTCATGACACTCACGAGAGTTATTGTCACGTCGAGTTGACGATGAAACGTGAGGCGATTCAGAAACTCGCAGGTTGGCACGCGAGCGCGACTGAAACAGCTTTAGCAAAACTGCTCGACGAAAAGCAAAAGACAGAGTGTGAGTCGAAGGACGATGCGATTGCTCAACTGCAGGCGTCCCAAGACTCCGGACGGAGTTCTACGCCAACCGCAGTTTCAACCCCAGAGAAAGGAGAAACCAATGAATGAAGCTCGTACTTCTGTTTGACGCAGCCCACAACGAATACTGCGTTCTTGCCCACAACTCAACTCCAGAAAACGCAGAAGACGTAGTGAAGCTGAACGCAGATCGCGGTACTACGATCGTTTTCGAACAATCAGTATCGCATCGCGAACCAGAAGCCGCTCGTTGTCGAACGTGTCGCGAGATCGTTCGGCGACAAGCCAGCATTCAACCACTTCCCAAATTTGTAAGGAGGATGTCATGACAGCAGAATCAACCAGCTCCGGCCGCAAGGCTTGGGTCAAAAAAAGTCCCCTCGAAGTGTTTCTTGACCAAGTAAAGAAACAAGCTGATCGAGTCGCGGAGATGCGGAAAGCTCTCCAAAAAGAAGAGCAAGAACTGCAGAAGCTCGAAGCCGCTCGAAAGGTCTTGGAGGCGAAGTAGCACCTTTAGGAGTTTGCATATTCGCAAGCTCCTTATTTTTGGCCGGACATTTAGCGGCAGGTTCATGGTTTGCAATGGAAACGGGAATGGCGAGTGTACTTGGGATATTGGCGGCTGTAGTGCTGATCTCGGCCAGTATGGCTGTGATGGTCGGCGTATTGCCGCCAGGCGACGCGCTTCGACGCGCTGGTGTCGTGCTAGTGCTTCTGCTCATAGCTCCTGCGTTCATCACGAGCTTCATTCCACACACTCCTAGTCCCCGCACTAACCCTGGTTGTTACCGTTCTCGAACATGCCGCACACATACTTCTCGTAGCTGCAATAGTCGCTTTGCTTGGCTGGTTTGTGACGCAACAAATTCGGCGTCGGTTCATTAGGAGCAATGAACGAACGAGGGAGGAATAAATGAAATTGAACACCGTCTTGAGACGAAGGCACCCATTTGACTTTGAGGCATTCGGTTTCCAAATAGCTCGCGAGACGCGCGACTTAGCAAAAGCGATCGAACTCGGCGGGCTGAAGATCCATGAATATCGGGCGAGCCTCCAGCCGGATATTGATTGCCTGCAGTCTGCGCTCTTGGTTGCCAGTGACCAAAAAGCCGCGCTGTGCACTCAGCTTTACGACTCGACTGAGCCGGTCAGTGACAAGGCGATGCTCGCGAGGAAGATCATCCTGGGAATTCTCACGGGCGTGCTAGTTGGAGTAATTCTCACATCGATAGCGGCCCATACGTATCGACTGATCCTCTTCGGTCTCGGTGCTATGTTTGCCCTTGTTCTCGGGATCGTTGCAACCCTATTCGTGCTGGGAGTTGGATACCTCGCATTCGACAAGTTGCTTCGGGGCAGTCGGTGGCTGCAAGTCGCAGTTATCTGCGTTGCGGCGTGCTTGATGATCTGGGGCATGCTTCTGCTGGCTCAGGCAGGTGGCATCGCTGTTTCACAAATAGACGCCGCTACGAACGCAACCGACTCATACGTCGATGGCGCGAGTTCTGAGCCTTCCTCGCAATTAGAGACGGCACAGCAAACCGATCAGCAACACGTCGAAAAACTACTCAGCAGCGCCATCAAGAGCATTCTCCTGAGTGCTGACCTCATGTTGGGGATCCTACTCGGGACGGTCGTGCTGCTACGGACCGACGAACAATACGCAACTTGGAAAGAAATCGAAAGACTGGAACAGGAGATCGCTCAAATGCAATGGAAACTCAAAAATCTATTCGCAAATATCGAAGTCGCTCAGCGGCGGTGCATGGGTGGCATACTGCGCTTCTTTCACACGCAACGTAAACAGTTTCCACCATATTTTCAGGCGGGCGCGGCTTGTGTGGCGATTGTGATGCTCGCCTCTACGATGGCAACTGCCAAAAGTGTCTCGCGCGAGGAAGGCATCCTGATTGACGTGAGCGGTTCTATCGGAGCAGGCGGCGCGAATAGTGAACTCTTCCGGGAATACTTGGCCGGCGCTCGTCAGCTCTTGCTCACAGAGCCACCCAGCAGTCGCGTAGTCGTTTCGCTTATCTCGACCGAATCCTTTGGCACACAGGAGCTCCTGAAGGGCTGGACACCAGCAGCGCATGGAGTATTCACAGACGATTTGAACCGCGCTCGTCATCAATTGGCTTCAGCATTCGAAGCCAAGAGCAGTGGCATAAATCCGATTGCTGCCGGAACCGACATCGTCGGAGGCCTCTGGCACATCAAGACCATTTTGGAATCAGGATCGAACAGCACAACTGCCGTGCGAGAAGTGTGGATTTTCAGTGATTTTATGAATGAGACGCAAGCATTCCCAATGCCTGCTCTGCTGTCGAAAGGTTCAGAAACAATGCTTGAATATGCAAAAACAAATGGACTCATAGTCCGTCTCGCGAACTACAAGGTGCATCTTATGGGAGCCTCAATGCGTGGGGTGTCGCCACAAGCGTGGAACACAGTCAAAGAATTTTGGCTGGCATATTTCCGCGCCGCTGGGGCCGAGGTCGTATCGTACTCGCCAGAAAGCTCAGCCTTGCGTTAGTCGATTCACAAAGTTGAAAGACGAGGAAGAAGAAGGCTGACAACTTTTAGCTGGTCTCTGTCTAGGGGTTGAGAGCTTGCACTTCTGCCGTTAACGTGAGCGGCAGAGTATCGACGGAATCGTGGTGGCGCAGCAGTTTAGCGAAGAATTCCTGAAGCGGGATGACTACGCTATCCCACATCTCACGGTGCGTCCTGTTATATCGGCGAATGTAACTTTGCTGTTCCCCGTGATAGCGTCCACCCGGCTCGAAGTGAGGGAGAACGTCATCGAATCGCTTCTTGTACCCAACGATGTCATAGTTCGATACGACGCAGTCGGAATAAAAAACGATTTTCTGAGTGAGCGTTCCATTTCCGGCAAGAAGGTCCTCGAATCCGCGGTTGCCGGTATAACTAGCGAGGTCGGCAATCTCCTCAGTGAAGCCGATTTCCAGCAGAAATTCCTTGCTTCGTTCCAGTTCTCGCACTGCGACCGCATCATCTTGACCTCTGCGCGTTGCCGAGTCGCGAATATCCTGTTCGCGGCGCTTGGTGGCATCGTGGACGAGGCAAGCCAGAACAATTACGCCCACATGGGCGCGTTCCTCGACAAGCGCATCTTTAAGCGCCTTTGCGAATGCGTGGCCTGTACGCGCCACTGCGACTTGATGAGCTACTACATTCAACCACATGCGTTTGATCGTTCTCCCGTCCTCCTCGAACTGAGGAGAAAGCAGACCGCCGAACTCCCAGGCGCGCACCACAGTATCACTTACGAACTCCTTCGGGAAAAAGCGCAAGTGGTTTTCAATCGCCGCCGTCGCTTTCAAATACTCCAAGAATTGAGCGGTGATCATTTATCTCCCTTCATGAACATTGCTTTCTCAGGATCAACCCAGTCGTTCAGTCTGTATCGCCTAGTTTTCCAACGAAGATCGTTCGTCAACGTGAACTAGAGCCCAACTGATACCGTAGACTCGATGGGCGTTCAAGAGACTCTTTAAGGAAGTCGTTAATTTTATTTACTAGCAATTTATAGTCCCTTGTGCGAGCCTTTTCCGCGATGTCACCCGCTCGGACCAATTGCTCCGTTTTGGGGACGCTTTCCAATTGGAGCAATTCGAACTCGCAGTCAAGCTCATTCAGAATCATCCCATCAGATGCAGCGATTTCCTTTGCATCGTTCACGAGATCTATAGCCTCGGGACTCTTGCCCTGAAGTCTCATGAGCTGAGCGAGTGCCAACGTTGTGCGGACCCTATTATCGCGATGAGCCTTTCGTGTTAGCTCATATGCCTTCCTCAACAGTTTCTCGGCTTTCGGGAGGTCCGGTGGGCTGATCATTGTAAGGGCGCGTCCCTCGCAAAGCAGTCGGAGTGCCACCTGTTGGTATTTCGCGCTATCAAGAACCAGGAACGGAGTGCGTTTCAATACTGCGTCTGCATCGCCTACAGTCAGCAAGAATTCACAATGACGATATCCGAGAGTAGAACGTAGATGTGGTCTATGTGGCGACACTTTCATCTTCTCTGCATCATCAAAGCAGGCTCGCGCCCTGTCGTCGTCAAGGTAATGATAAAGTTCACCCAGTGAAGCCAAAGTGTGGGCGATGAGTAGCCGACTGTGCGTCCCTTTGAGCACATCCTCAAGCATCTCAACAGAGTCCAGCAGGCGGCCCTGCATCCTCAGCAACACGGCTAAGCTCCGCGCCTCTTCCGCGGCGTCTTGATGACGAGGGATTTGTTTAAACTCTGCGATCGCCGCTTTGTAGACTCCCTCAGCTTCTTGCAGTCGTCCCAGCAGCCTCAAGCGATAGGCGGTGCTGCTCATGATTCGAGCTCGCTGGTGTCGACTAAGATCTCCAGAGAATCGAATCCACGACGACGGTCTCCCCACGAACGCTGACAGTGCTTTGAGGTCTTCAGCAGCCAGGCCTCTTGCGTCTGCCGCAAATCTCTCCTTTCCGCGCGAAATTCGGTTCCAATAAACGCTGAACGCCTTTCGATGTAGGCCGGCAGCACAGCCATGGGCAACGGCGCGACACAAAAGAAAGAGATCCTCGTCTCTCTCGGGCTGGTATTTCTTGACCATGCTTTGGAATATTTCGAATATTCTGCGATTTGCAACGATCAATTGTTCTGGTGTTTTGGATTTAAGCTTTTCTTTTTGGTATTGGCGCAGCAGCGGGTGACAATGAAGAGTTTGCTGGACTCCTGCCTTCGCGACTGCAATCAAATTGAGATCACTGAGGCGGGTGAGAACGCGATTCCAGCGTTGCAGGTCGTCATCCACGCCATGCAGCAAGTCCGTTAACCCTGGAATCGGTGGATCAATGAGTTGCCAGACTAAAGCGTCGTTGACAGGCCGATCAAAGAGCCCGAGCACGCGCAGCAGCTGTAATTCAGGTGTATGCCGGAGAATGTTTTCGTGTGCATCAAGCATTCGTTCAGGTCGATAGTAGAGCCAGCCTGGTTCCTTTCGGAATAGGTCAACTGAATCAGTCCTACGGATATCACCTCCGCAGTGCAGATAGACGTACGACCCGAACATTGCGAGTGAGAGTGGATGGTAATTCCAGTCTTTCGCAACTTGTCGAATTGAATCCTGCTCTTCTTTTGTCTCAGCCCTCACACCGTGACGCTTTAGCAGTCCCACTGCTTCTTCGGGTTGCATGCGGTGTAGCTCAAGAAGCGGAAGCATTCCCGGAGTTCCCTCTAAATCATCGATAGGTGCGCGACTGGATACTATGCAGAAGTGCGGACCTCGCTTCGCGAGCTGTTTGAGCAAAGCTTTGACTCCTGAATCCAACGAAGCCCTGTCTGCTGACGTACGTCTTTGTAACCCTTCTATACCGTCTAGATAAACGATTGCATGATACTTGCGTATTTCGTCTGCCAGCCGGTCTGCAAGATATTCAACCTGCGTGGCACTCGGAAGCCTTAACCCGAATCTGCGTAACGCCCTTTTGAAAAACTCATTACTGTTGGTCTCGGTCGCCTCAAAACCACCTTGGCCATTAAACGAAAAACAAAACAGTGGTGGCATTTGTTCGCCCTCGGAATGACTTTTGCGGTCTATCCAGAATCGGACGAGTTGTGTTTTTCCTTCACCACCGACAGGTCCTGTGATACATAGCACATTGCCTTCACGCCGTTGATACATTTGATCGAGGTCCGATAACTCCTTTCGCTCCTCAAACTTCGGACATGGCGGAAACCTATCACAGTAATCTCGTGATTTAAGACCCGCCAAATTCGTGGGAGGAGGGAGCCGAACTAAGCGATACCCCTGGCGTGGAACTTGTTTGATGAACTTGTGATCACCGTGTACAAGTGTTTTGGCAAGAGCCCGCATGATCCTCTGTGCCTCATTTGGCACCCAGTTCTTACGCTCTTGTGTGAAACGTTTTGCCTTGCTTGGCCATCCTGCACGTGCGAGCGCTCTTCGAGAAACAATCTTTGGGTAGGCGCGGATCAAGCACGTCAAGAGATTCTTCTCGATTGTTGTTAGCTCGACGATGTCCGGTCCTTTGAACAGCTCTCCCTGCTGAAAATCAAAACAGAAGGGCCACAACGGGAATGGGTGTCTCTCGCTGCTCCCTCGTCCGTTTTGATCGGACTGTGATCCTAGGTTCATCCCCTCATTGTCCCCTCTTAACCCCCTCAAGCAATGGCGCAGAAACGAACTCTTGCCAGGTAGGTTCGATTCAGGACATTTCGACCACTGCATTTCCGGGGGATATTATGGCGAAAAAGCTTGAGATTATCATCAGCCTAGACAACCAATACGAGCGGCACTCGTTGGGAGAGGCGTTAGACGACATTGGATTTGTAATTCATTACTGCACCGAGATCGCAAACGCGAAAATGATGCTGCAGTACCGCTCGTTCCAGATCGCAATAGTTATTTTCGATGCCGATCGGCCAACGCTGCAGTTCTTGGATTCGGTTTTGGAGTTTCTGTCGATGCGGGGCTATCAGGGGGAAATGCAGTTTTGGGGCCTCTCGAACAAACACAGTGATTTTGATCTTGAGTCGGAACTCCAGTTGCGAGGAGCGCAGTTTTGCGCAAAAGGTCGCCCCGGCGAAATGTTGCGCAAAGCTCGTGCGGTAGAAAAATGCCATGAGACATTTTCCACGCCAGAGTTTCAATTGACACACATCGTCGGTGAAGGAGCATGGCATGGCCGATGTGTGGCAGGCGAACTCATTTCGGAACTTGCAGTCAGAAGAAGTGCGATTCTACCGCTGACTGTTTCCTTATCTCAAGCACCTCTGGTATTTGCAGACGCTACGCTTCGGTATTCATCAGAAGATCACCCCCAGCCCGTGGCGACGATTCTACGGTACATGGCTCTCGATCCGTTATATATGAGCTGTCTGGAAGAAGCGTCCATGAATAAGAGAAACTTCATAACCAATTTCTATCGCATAAAAGAAGATGGGCTGCGTCCACTTTGGGGAGCTGAGACTGACGAGTATGTGCGATCTGAGAACCTTCCAGGTGGCGAAAAGGCGTTTTTCTTTCGTGGGAAGGTCCAAGTGGTTCACAAGTTTAAAGACAGGTTGTTCAAAAAAACACACCGTGATTAGACGGTGTGAATAGGGTTATTGCTTTCTTTGCAAGAAGTGGACAATGTCAGAACACAGCCGAAGCTCTTTTTCAATCTCCTCTTTGTGCCGAAAAAGCTCGCGCTCTAGATCGTTTGGAACAGTGGATTTGACTTTACGATGCATGGCATCGACACGAAGCGCGATGCTAAACACCATGCCGGTGAAGTAATGCTCAAGTTCAGTGGACTCCGTTACAGGTCCCGAGCCTTTGCCAGTTTCTGTTCTTGCCCACAGGGCGCGAATCGTTTCAATTGACGGACAAGCTGGCGTAGCTGGTGTGCTTCCCATAAGTGTGCTCCTTGGAATTGTCGAGATCGCTGTTTTTAAATCAGCTCCAAGTTATACGAGGAGCGACGTAAAAATGGTGCGGGATGGGGAGCTGAGCCCGATCTGGCTGGCTGAACCTGTTCCAGAACCTAGGCTATAAGACGCGCGACTTCAAAGAGCTACTGCCGGATGACGTTTCGGCGACCGGCAGCCTGGTTCCCATTCCGGGACATATGTCTTCGCACTAACAATCCCCGGCTGTCCACCCCAAGCACTCGCCTAGAATGCTATGCAGCGGCATGATCCAGCTTGTATTCGTAGTGCAGCCCCCACCCAAAACTGCAGTCGATCTAACGACTTCTCCTGCTGCGAGTCGGTGCCGATGTGCCCGATGAGGCGGACGCAACTGAGTCCGATCCGGCATTTCCCGGTCTCAAGCTGGAGTGAGGTCGGCCGCGATTGTAATGCGAAGCCCACTCGCGAAGAACTTGGTGAAGATGACGCTCATTGATTGGAATCACGAAATCGAGGCACTCGCGACGCACGGTTCCATCGTTTGGAAGCGGCGATTTTGTGCTGACTATCTTGGTCAACAACTTGCTCTTGAACAGACTACTCAACGCCAAGTCCCGGATCAGCATATATGACGGTCTATCTCAAGGCGCCTCGATTCGGAATAATTGAATCACAAACAAACGTATTTCAGGCTGGCGCACGCGGAGGAATCATGTGTTACTCTCATCCCGCGAAGTGCTACCGTGGCGAACTCAGGCAAACTCAATTCGCCATCCAGTCAGTTGCAACCGGCTGCTCAGTACCTGCGAATGAGCACTGAGCATCAGCAATACTCAATTGCAAATCAATCAGCTGCAATAGCACTCTACGCCGCCGCTCACAACATGGGAATCGTCCGCTCGTATGTAGACGAGGGAAAGAGCGGCACGACCGCTAAAGGTCGGCAGGGATTGCAGGAACTAATTCGGATCGTCCAATCCGGGACAACCGATTTCAAATCGATTCTTGTGTATGACGTGAGCCGCTGGGGACGATTCCCAGATGCGGACGAGGCTGCACATTACGAGTTCATATGCAAACGGGCCGGAATTGCAGTCCATTATTGCGCGGAGCAGTTTGAGAACGATAACAGTGCAACATCCAATCTTCTGAAAGCGCTGAAGCGAACTATGGCTGCGGAGTATAGCCGTGAGTTATCGGTGAAGGTCTATCACGGTCAACGTCGTCTTGCCGGAATGGGATTCTGGCAAGGAGGATATGCCCCGTTTGGGATGATGCGACAGCTCATTGGACAAAATGGGGAGCCAAAGCAAATCCTAAAATCAGGAGACTGCAAGAGCATCAGTACGGATCGAGTCGTTTTGACGCCAGGACCAAAAGATGCAGTCGATACGGTCAGGCTTGCCTTTGACCTTTATACGAACCAAAGAAAAAGTCGTCGCCAAATTGCCGAAATTCTGAATCAGCGGAAGCCCGTTAGAAAGCGACCGTGGAACGTACAGAATCTCCGCTATCTCTTCGCGAACCCACTCTACAAGGGTGACTTTGCTTATTGCAAAACCCACGCTTGCAAGGATCTGCCGCCAGAACGTTGGCTGGTTCGGGAGCATGCGTTTCCGGGAATCATTTCTGATACACAGTGGAACCGAGCCAACAATCTTGTTCGACGCGAAGTAAAACCCCTGGATAACGCCGAGATGCTTGAAGGTCTTCGGCGACTTTGGAAGCAAAAAGGGACACTCAATACCAGGCTGATTAACGCCGCAAAAGATATTCCTACTGTAGTTGCTTACCAAAGGCATTTCGGTGGACTTAACGAGGCGTTGAGGCTAATCGGCTTTCCACTCAACCACGAATACGGTTACGTGAACCCGATAAGCATGAGGCGAAGAATGCGGAACACGCTCTGCGACGCGATTTGTGCCCAAATCCGTGCCATCGGTGGCTACGCCGAGCGTCGGCCCGGTCCAGGCATGATTCTGATTAATGGAAACATATCCATGCAGGTAACATTTTCGACCGGAAGCAAATGTTGGGGGAATTGGCGGCCCGGCCAAACACTCTGGACGCTTGCACTCGGCAAGGAACCCACGGCCGACATTCGGGTTATCGCTCGCTTATTACCGCCTGATCGCACAGTCTTGGATTACTTCGTGATACCTGCACTTTCACAGCTTCATGGCGCTTTGCACCTCAGACGAGAGAATAACGATCCCTTTTTGGATCTTTACCGTTTTCCCACGCTCCAGCACCTGATTGAGACATTCCGCCGCTATCCAGTTTGGGAGGCAGCATGAAGAAGGGTTACACGCGGGGAAAGAACCACGCAAAGAAGAAGATCGTGTTTGCGAGTCATTCTGTTCATTTGGCATACACGATTGCTTTACCTAGGCGTGCCGAATTGGTAGCGCGGCGACTTCATCTCCTCGTGACAATATTCGGAGAATTGTTCGCGGATGAGAATTTCTTAACTTTACTGCGGGCCGAATCAATGACCATGCTTCCTGCACACCTTTACTCGCTGCTTGAGCGACGAAACCCGTGCCGATGAAATCTTTTGAACAAGATGGAGGCGAGTGCCAACGGAAGTGGCACAGCACTCACCAGGCGAATCTATTGCGCCTTTCGGGAGAACCGCCGAAGAATCTATGCGTAGATGAGTTGAAACTTATCGTGTGTTGTCGATATGCCGAGTCTTTGTTGGAAAACTCACGGGTCAAGAGATACTTGACGAAGCATCATCCAGGCGCATTGTACAAACTCCAGAGCCTCTTAGATGAATTCGGAAAGATCATCTCCTAATGTTTTGACGGTATGGGTCGAGGCTGTGGTTGGTTCTTTGTAGCCCGCGCCGAGTCCCTTCTTCGCTACCAAGTCTTAGCACCAGTAACTTAGCAAGGCGGGCTACGTCGCGACGACGCGCACGCGTTGAATTGAGCCAGCAGGCCCTCAACTCTTTGAATCACGATCAGTCGGTGTTTGTTCAAATACTGCCTGATTCGAGCATTTTGAAGAAGAGACTCTAAATAGCGACACGAGACTGTTAACTCCAACAAATCAACAGCAAGGCTCTCAGGTATGGTCACGCTTCTCGGTATCTGCTGCACGGTCCATAGCGCACTGGGATTGCGCGTCACGTTGAAGCGTAGAATCTTGCGCCGGTCATGACCGATCACAAAGAAGCAATACAAGACGCCAAAGGTCAGCGTCGGTACCGTAAAGAAGTCCATCGCGGCGGGGACGCTCGCTGGCAGATGCAGCTCGGAGGTTAGTTAGTTGCCCCGACTAAACAAATAAAAACCTCTCATCGTATTCAGTACTTTCCTGATTCTGCACAAATATTTACTAACTTGCTACTTTGCAAGGTGCATAGGCACGAGTAGTTTATGTAAGTTCGTTTGCCCGCTGCCCGCTAGCGCTGTCCACCCAATTAACCGAATCGTAAGAGAGAACTGGATATGCGAAGACTCCCCATCTTCCTTGTGTTCTGTCCGTCGCTGTTGTTCGCGCAAACGCCAATTACAACGCAGACCACGACGAGCATTGTCTCGCAGGCGATAGCCGCGTTTTCATCGACTCCCGTTTCGCAAGTCCAGCTCAGCGGAACTGCTAAGGCATACGCCGGAAGCTCGCAACCCATTGGAACGTTCACCGCGACGCTCAAGTCCACAGGTGAAAGCACGCTGCAGTTGAACCTGTCCGGCGTGAGCAGGGCGGAAACCGTTGGCAGCTTTGGCGACGCCAACGGCTGCTCGTGGATCGACGCCGACGGGGTTGTGAATAGCGTGCCTATTCACAATTGCCTGCGCTCTCTGGATTGGATTCTGCCGGTCTTGTCTTTGCAAAGCCATTCCTCGGTGCTCAGTCTGCAAATTCCGGCGGCCACCACAGGCGTGCAGCTCCAGGTGGCGCAGGCTGCCCCGCAACAAGGTTCCGCGCAAGCCAAGACACTGATGCAGAAAGAGAGCACGGTTGTGCTGACACTAGATGCGAACACTAATCTGCCGTCACAACTGAGCTTCAATATTCATCCCGACGATGACGCGTTCCGCGACATTCCCGTACTGGTCCGATATTCCGATTACCGTCAGCAAAGCGGGACGACAATTCCCTTCCACATTCAGAAGTACGTGAACAACAGTCTGGTTCTCGATCTCACGGTTGGGAGCGCCAACTTGCAGTAGAAAAGGAAGCCGCGATGAAAAAGAGCACCCTCTTTGCAATTATTGCAGGCTGCGCGCTGCTCGCAACCGAAGTTCTGCGAGCCCAAACATCGTTTGGTGTACCACCGTTTGCGAGCACTACCGGTTCACCAGATGTCATCAATCTGGGAAGCTTGAATGTGTTGTGGACTTTCCCCGTCGTCAACAAGCCGGGGCGCGGGCTTCCATTCAATTACAACTTCGTTTACAACGCCTCAGTTTGGTCGCCTTCCGGGAGTAGCTGGGTTCCGGACCAAAATTGGGGCTGGACCGGCCAAGTCCAGTTGGCGAGTGGTTACGCGATCTACGCGATCACACAGAGCGACTGCAACATCGGTACTCGAACCGATCCGTTCTACTACTACTACGATGTGATCACGTTCAAGCAGTATGTCGATAAGGCCGGCACTGCGCATTGGCTGCCACCGGTGCATGTCTATGATGACAACACCTGCAGCTCCTACCCTCCCTATCACAGTCTTCCTTACAGCGCAACGGTATGGACCTCCGATGGATCGGGAACGAGTTTGCTGGTGACGGCGAATCCTGCAGCGACTGCGTATCCCGCGGGCGGCGGATCGATCGTGCTGCCGGTGACAGAAGCGGGAACTGCAGGCACGACCATCACGGACTCGAACGGCAACGAGATCACGAGCTCTAATGGCACCTCATTCACCGACACTCTGGGAGTCAACGCGCTTTCGATCACTGGAAGCGCACAAAGCGGAGCCGTGACTTACACCTACCAGTCCACGCAAGGCGCGGAAAACATCGTCGTTGCCTACAGTCCTTACACCGTGCAGACGAACTTCGGGTGCAGCGGCATAAGCGAATACGGACCTGTATCGCAGAATTTGGTAACCAGCATCACATATCCCGACAACAGCAGCTATACCTTCACCTATGAGAAAACACCGGGAGGCTCGGGAAATTATACAGGCCGAATAGCGACGGTTAAGCTTCCAACGGGAGGGACCATCAGCTACGCGTACTCAGGAGGAAACAACGGGATCATATGCGCAGATGGGAGCGCCGCCGGGCTCACACGCGTTACCCCGGATTCCTCAAGTGGAACAACCTACACTCGGAGCAACGTGAGCGGAACCGAATGGACGACTTCGGTCACCGATCCCTACGGCGATTTGACCCAAATCTGGTTCCAGAACGGCAGCGCAAACTACTACGAGACTCGACGGCAGATTCAAGGCCTAGTCAACGGTACGCTGACCCTTTTGCGCACCATCGACACCTGTTACAACACAGCCGCTCCGGACTGCCGCGCGACGGCTGTTGCCCTTCCCATAACAGAACAGGACGCGTACACGACTCTCGATAATGGAGTTCAATCGAGAGTGCGAACTACCTTCGATCCAACCTACACGCTCCCGCTGGAAACCGACGAGTACGACTACGGCGCAAACAGTCCGGCGCGCAAAACGATCATCACATACGCCCCCAGCGAGCCGCCCGACCGCATCGGCAGCGTCCAAATTACCGACGGAAGCGGAGTGCAGCAAGCGCTCACCAATTACTATTACGACCAGCCAAACACGCTCACAACCACCAGCGGAGTACCACAGCACAGCGGCGGCGGCTACGGCAATCTCACCGAAGTGTCGCAGTGGCTCAGCCTCTCTAATACTTACCTGAATACGTTCATGACCTACGAGGACACGGGCAACGTGCTGACGGTCAAAGATGGGCGCCTGAACACGACGAACTTCTACTATGACGATAGCTTTGGCGGGGGACAGACGCCCAATGCTCACGCCTATGTGACCAAAGTGGCCCTCCCGGACACCGGCTCTCCTGCAGTGCATCACATCACGACAGCGATGTACGACATCAATACCGGGTTGGTCACCAAATCCGTTGACCAAAATGGAAACGCCGCGAGGTACACTTACGATGCCCTGCTGCGGCCCAAGACCGTGGTCCATCCTCAGGCAGATTCGTCAGGAAATCACGCGGAAACCGATTACTACTACACTGCCTATTCCAGTCCCAATCCCGCCAGCATCGAGGTGAAGCAGCGGCAGGACGCCAACAATTGGCTCGACCAAGTGTCGCTAATCGATGGACTGGGTCGGGCGATACAGACGCAATTGGTTTCCGACCCTGAAGGCGCGGACACAGCGGATACGGTTTACGATGCCTTGGGGCGGGTGTACTACGTGACCAATCCATTCCGCAGCACCAGCGATCCGACATACGGAGCCACATATTACTTTTACGACGCCCTCAACCGCCCGATTCGGATTCAAGACCAGGACGGAAATAGCAGTGCCGCAAGCTATTCGGGCAACTGCGCTTCCGTGAGCGATGAAACCTCGCGATCTCGCAAACTGTGCAGCGACGGCTTGGGGCGGCTTACATCTGCGGTCGAGCCCAACCCGGGCAGCGGATCGTTGACTTCGGGGGCGTATTCGACTTCGTATCTCTACGATGCGCTGAACAATTTGAAGACGGTGACCCAATCCGGCGACGGCACGGGCACGGCGCGAGTGCGCAGCTTTACCTACGATTCGCTGTCACGCATGCTGACGGCGTCGAATCCCGAATCGGGAACTGTCTGCTACGGAACGGAGAATAGTCCGCCCACCTGCGACAACAATGGTTACGACCCTGACGGCAATTTGATCTATTTCACCGACGCCCGCGGCACGCGCACGACCCTCGCGTACGACCAGCTCAATCGCCTCACGCAGAACAGTTTTAGCGACGGTACGGCCGCCGACTCATTCTTCTACGACAGTCTGCCCGACTGGACAGCTACGAATCCTATCGGCAACCTGCTGAAGCAGTACAAAGGTTTTCCCGGGGGCGGAGGAGGGCATTATTTCAGTTACGACGTCATGGGCCGGGTCACGGTGCAATGGGACTGCCTGCCGTCGAACTGCAATGCTGGTGCGACCACGCAAGCCGGATACGATCTGGCCGGTCACTTGACCTCGCTGAGTTATCCCAGCGGACGCAATGTGACAGAAACCTACAGCGGCGCCGGACGGCTCTATTCCGTCAACTTTGCCAGCTTCGGCGGCACGCCGGTGAACTATTCCTACTGGACGGCTCCCTACACCAGCGCAGGCGGCTGGCCAAGTTGGAATTACTATCCCAGCGGCTTCCCGCATATCGGCGTGCCGGGAAACCAAACCACCGAGGGGGCCGAACTCAATCCCCGGCTGCAGCAAAGCCGGTCGTTTACTTATCTGCCCGGTTCGGTGCTGGCGGCCAATCACACCGTCAGCTATTACGATGCGAACGGCTACAACAACGGGAACATTCTGGGCATAACCGACTCGCTCAACGCTAACCACAACCAGGGCTTCACGTACGACCAACTAAACCGCATCACCGCAGGGCAGCAGGTGGATAATAGCTTTAACCAGACCTTTAGCTACGATGCCTGGGGGAACCTGAACCAAGCGGGCGCGGCCACCGGAGGAACGTTCAATACTGCCAATCAATGGGGCGGGAGCACGGTAGGATCGTGCAATGTTTCGACCTCGACCTTCTGCTATGACGCGGCAGGCAATATGACGTGGGACAAAGTCAACACCTACGCCTTCGATGCCGAGAGTCGCATAGGTTGCGTTAACCTGACTTCGGGCGTATGCGGGCAGGCAGGCGCAGTGGCTGCAGCCACCTACACTTACGACGCCGAGGGCAATCGCGTGCGTAAGGACGTAAGCGGCATCGATCCCACCGAGTACGTCTACTTCAGCGGTGTGCCGATTGCTGAGCACGATCCCACAACGGGAGACTGGTCGGACTACATCTACGCCAACGGCAAGAGGATTGTGAAGGCGGATAACTTCGATAACCGCATTAAGACGTTCACCACTGTCACCGCCAACACTGGTTGGCAATCCGTCAGCTACCAGTTCGCGGCATTGCCCGCAGGGCTTTCGACCTATCAAATCCAAGCCGGAGACAAGATGTTCGCCACGCAGTATCAGGCCTACGGGCGTGGCGGGCTGGACATCTGGTTCAGCGATGGAACGCGTCCGCAATCGAACCTGCACGACAGCGACGGTGAGATGCAGGATTACGACAGCCGCCAGGGAGTGTGGCATCAGCGCAGCTTCGATCTCACTCCCTATGCCGGGAAAACCGTCAGCTACCTGCGCCTAGTAACGCAGGGCGATACTACTGGGGCCTCGAACCCCTGGTATGAGTGGTATCAAGGCGTTGCCATCGTGACCGCGAGTGGGCAGGTGTTTCCGTTCTTCTATAAACAAACTTCGGTCTCGCTGAGCATGGGAGAGTCGTCGGGAAACATTACGCCGAGCTACGTGGCCGAGCACTATCAAGGCTTAGGCGCCTCGACGACCGAGACGACGACGTATTACCACGAGGACCATCTCGGGACATCACGTCTGCTGACCAGCTATGGCGGCTGGCCAGTCTGGCAAGGCACCTTCATGCCTTTCGGACAGGAAGTGAACGCGCAGGCCACCACCAACCACTACAAGTTCACCGGCGACGAACACGATGGAGACACCGAAGGCAACCTGGAGCACACGCAATTCCGGCAACTGAGCACGGTGCAGGGCCGCTGGCTCTCGCCCGATCCCTATTTGGGAAGCATGGACCTCACCAATCCCCAGTCGCTTAACCGGTATAGCTACGCATTGAACAGCCCGTGCAGTATGTACGATCAGTTGGGTTTGGACGTTTGCGCCCTCAACATTCAGGTCAACAACAAATCGAGACTCACACAGGACCAGTTGACTCAGATACAAAACCGGATAAATGCGGTCTTCGGCGCAACTCCCACTTCGGAGGGCAACACTGTTGCTGTCAATTTCGTATCCTCCGGTGGAGATTACGGTCTAAAGTTCACTCCGGGAAACCCAAACGGCAACCTCGGGCTCACGGTTGGTTTTGGCCCATTCTGGTTCACGCCAAGGGTTTATACGGCCGCAACTTCGAACACCTATGGTAACGCGAACTTTGTGATCGGCACCGGAACCACTGCGGCGCATGAATTAATTCATCGTGTAACGCACATAGGAGACCTTCCGTATACGGGACCGGGAGATGAGAATCTCATGACTGTGGACAGCGCCATTCAACAAGGCCTGGGTGCTGCAGTTGCGGCGGCGGATGTGAGCACAACCGTTCAAACCTTCGCTCAGCTAACAACCGACCAGAGCACAGCGCTCTATAACCAGTGCCAAAAACGTCATCCCGCAGCCGGCGGTGGCCAGGGAGGTGGAGGAGGTGGAGGAAGTGGATCAGGCACTTCAAACCCGGTAAATTTTGGAGGTGGTGGTTTTTGGGTGTGTACCTACACGCAGAGCGGAGACTTCTTTGTGCCCGATCATTGCGACTATTACTACTGAGGACAGCAATAGAGAAGCATCCTATGTTTTCGGACTTAACCAATCTACGCTTTTCTGTTCAGAGATAGTTACTCGTAAGGGAAAAGCGTCGTAGGAGGGTACGATGAAAGCGACTGCACTTATCTGTTTCGGAATCGGGCTGGGTATCAGTGTATCGCCGCTAGTTTGCGAGACGCCACCCGAAGTGCAACGCCTGCTTCAGGAACTGACGCCTTGTAGTACTTTGTATACGGAATTAGAGGAAGGACAGTTCGGAAATGGAATCGATCAATCTTACATGCAAACGATGCGACAATATGGAGTTCAGCGAGCTCTTCTAATCGTTAATGCTAAGCGTCGTAACAATAAGGTCGATGATCCCATAGTGGTTCGGGCATTGTATTTCAATCGGTACGACGGACCGAACTCACAAGTTACTGATCCAAGCAAGCTGGCGCAGATTCGTCAAAGCTTGCAGCCGGCTCTCGAAGAAATTGCACGCGATAGAGTGGAAAACGCTCCTTTCTTCCACGGTTTTGAGCGTGGATACAAGCAGACCAAACAGTGGAGTGGTTATGCGGAGTTTTTCTCGAATTCTTGGCTACCGCAACAGGAAACGCGGTTCTTTCCGCAAGTTCAGTCAGATGTGACACTTGCGTCGACTGCTTTAACTGGGGATAGTATCGAGGTAGGTAGGCTTCTGAAGAGTATCTCCGTTCAGAGAAGCCAGCTCAATTTGGCACTATCCGATGCTCTCTTGAGTCGCTATGACAACAGTGCCGTAATTGAGCTACTAGTAAGGGCAGGTGCTGACGTTAATGCGACAGGCCATGATGGAACAACTCCGTTGATGATTGCTGTAGATTCACCATGTAATTTGCGCGTCCTACTTGCAAATGGCGCGGAAATCGATGCCCGCGACAAATTGGGGCGGACTGCTCTCAAACGAGCGCAGGATCACAAGCAGCTCGATTCAGTCCGCATTCTGCAAGAGGCAGGAAAAAAGACAAGCGGGTCGTCCTGAAGCTTTCGCTCAGGATTATTTATGCTAAGTGCATTGGTCGCAAGTTTTCTTCATGATCGTCGTGGCCCGAACGAAAACATTTGTTATTTCGGCCAACGAGACTCATCGTTAATACCTTTGGGAGCTAACCGAAGCGATTGGGCGAGAGGTCGCAGCTATGGTTCGCTGTCTCAACCTTTACTATCGCTTCGTGCTTATACATCCTGGTTCTCGTATTTATGCTGACTGGACCTGCATTTTCACAACTGACTGCATTTCGGCTTATTTGGCGGTTCGGAAAAGGTGTGGTACGCAAAGATTCGGCTGTAGGCAATTTTGAGGCTGTGAGATCCTCCAGAAGCAACAAAGCTCAATAACCCTCAATGAGCGGCGTGCAACAGATTCAATATCAATCAGTTAGAAACCTCGCATTTCCACAGGTTTCAAAATGGGCTGGAATCTGGTTCGGGACCAGGGGGTCGGAGGTTCAAATCCTCTCTCCCCGACCATCTAAGCCCAAAGATCTCATTGAATTAGCGGCGTAAACACTTCAGCGGTTTCTAAAACTTGGGTCCGATTGGGTCCGATAATTTCGTGCTCCGGTTTTTGAGCCTCCACCAGCCTCACAATCCTCTCAACCGCAGCCTTTGCATCCGCGGGAATCGCATGCAGGTAAATCTCCCGCGTGATCTCGGGTGAAGAGTGTCCTAGAAGAGCTTGCGTCGTGCTCAGCGGTGTTCCCACCGAATCAAGCAGCGTCGCGTTGGCGTGGCGGAGCCAGTGCCAGTTCACTCCGTCCAGGCCGATTTTCTTGCAGGTCGGAGTTAACTGGCGTCTCATTAAGTTGCGCCGGCTGAGAGGTGTTGTGGTTCGCCAAAACTAGATCGGCTAGAGGAAATTGACTTTTCAGCGAGATAGCAGGAAGAATCGGATTCCATGCTCGGCTTCTTCTTGGGCTTGTTTAGGTTGGTTTGGCTGGTCGGAAAAGATCATCGCAGCGTTGCCTTGGAAAATCTAGCTCTCCGACAACAACTGTGCATTTATAAGCGCAAGCAGAAGCGCCCACGATTGGCCGGTCATGACCGCTGGTTTTGGATTGCGCTCTCAGTCGTGTGGAAGGATTGGCGCAAGGCCTTGGTCGTGCTTCATCCGGACATCGTAGTACGATGGCAGCGCGAACGTTTTCGCCGATACTGGACGCGTTTGTCCAAGAGAGCCGCAAGAGTTGGCCGACCGCCGATCAGTTTCGAGATTCGCAGATTGATTCGGACGTTGGCGGAAGCCAACCGATTGTGGCGGGCGCCGCGCATTCATGGCGAACTGCAGAAGCTCGGGATCATCGTCTCGGAACGGACCGTCTCGCGCATTCTGCGCACCATCAAGCGGCGGCCGTCGCAAACCTGGAGAACATTCCTGCAAAATCATGTTGGTGAGATCATCGCGGTTGATTTCTTCACCGTGCCCACGATCCGATTGCGCGTATTGTTTGTCTTCCTCATGATGGAGCCTCGGCGACGAAGAGTCATCACTTTGGCGTAACTGAACATCCGACTGCCGAATGGACGGCGCAGCAGGTTGTCGAAGCCTTTTCTGAACGCGATACCAAGCATTATCTGATCCGTGACCGTGATTCGATTTATGGTCAGGCATTTCGTTGCCGCGTCGAGTCATTGAGCATGAAGGAAGTCATCACCGCGCCCCGGAGTCCGTGGCAGAACGCGTTCGTTGAACGCCTGATCGGCTCGATTCGTCGTGAATGCCTCGACCATGTCGTGGTATTGAGTCAGCGGCACCTTCGCCGTCTGCTGACAAATTACTTCGCTTACTATCATTATTCTCGAACGCACTTGGCGCTGGCGAAGGACGCTCCTAAAGGACGCGCGATCATGAGCCGAGGCAAGATCGTCGCGATTCCGCAGCTCGGCGGATTGCACCACCGCTATGAACGCCGAGCCGCGTGAAGCCGGAGGGTAGGATGGAGCTCCTGAACCGTTCTGCCCTGGTGGTCAAGCCCAA
>Ga0207094_1017_pt1 | contig 27366 bp, 20 predicted proteins | sample Alteio_BWMinHeat_90_FD_153518 | JGI IMG/M metagenome (GOLD analysis project Ga0207094, IMG submission 153518) | Enriched cells from forest soil in Barre Woods Harvard Forest LTER site, Petersham, Massachusetts, United States -... | ecosystem: Environmental > Terrestrial > Soil > Temperate forest >... | reverse complement strand
GCCGAAGCACAAGCGGACCTTTCGCGAGCCGTCGATCTGGACCCCAATTTTGGCAGCTCCTTCGAAGTCGCCGGCGTAGGCCAGGTCCATGGCGAGATTGGAGTGGTAGACGGCGCGTTTGGGCAAAATGGTTACGGCCCGCCTGGCCAACTCGAGAGACTTGGATACGTTGTGCAGATGTACGAGACATACGGCGATGTTCGTGTACGCCCCGGTATCTGCTGAGTAGCGTTCTAGAAGCGCGCCGTATTCTTCCACGCACTTTTGGTAATCGCCGGTCAGGAAGTAAAGGTAAGCACGAGTGCGATAACGCTCCCGCTCGGTCATGCGGCCGGTGCGTTTGATGGCCTCCCGGATGTCCTGCTCGGCATCCTGAAACCGGCCCTGGTTGCGAGCGGCGCTGGCCATGATGGTGTAGGCCATGCCAAAATTGGGGTCCAGATCGACGGCTCGCGAAAGGTCCGCTTGTGCTTCGGCAAACTTGCCTGCCGACAGTGTGTCCAGTCCGGCTGCGTACTCATGGACTGCTTCGAGATTCGAGGCGGAAAGGGTCTCCATCGATAAGCGCTGTGCCGATTCTGAAGTCGCATCGCCCAGAGCTTTTCGTATGGAGGAGCCCAGGTTGGTCACTGCAAACAGAACCTGGTCCTTGCTGGGAGCCGTTGCATCGGCGTTGGCGAGCACTTTGCCGGTGACGGTCTGAACGGCCCGAGCCGAAAGCCGGTATTCGGCCCCGCGCCGGTCGAGCGATCCGGAAACCACCACGTTCAAGCCCTGACCGGCGGCGATCTCCGCTGCCTTAGGTTCGTCAAATGTACCGGAAATGGCTTTCAAACCCAGGTCGCGCATCCTCGGCCGGTCGTAGGCGCTTATGAACGAGGCCCCTTCCAGAGCAAGTTTCAGCGTGGACTCCAGCGTGCCAGTGAATACGGGATCCCCCGTGTGGTTGTTGAAATCCGCAATGATCACGGTGATCGGGGCGACGGGTCCCGCTGGCTTGTTCCAATACAGCCGGTCGATGCCGTAAATTACCCCAGCCACTACTGCCGCCGTCACAAGCGAAAGTGAGATCCACTTCCAAGTGTGGGACTCCGCCATGGTTTTCATGGCCGGAGTGACGATGGCCTCGCCGTCCGCTGACGGCCCGATCCGGCGATCCGCGATAACGGTCGGAGGCAGAGGCGCTAGCCTAAGCCCAACCTCGGTGCGGAACGTCGCAGGTTCGTCCAGCCAGCCTTCCAGGTCACGATTGATTTCCGCTGCTGTCTGGTAACGCCGGTCCCGGTCCACCGCCAGGCACTTGAGCACGATATCGCTTAAGGCTTGAGGGACTTGTTGGTTCAACTCACTCGGAGCCTTCGGAGTCTCCTGCACCCGCTTCAGCAAAAGCCCGACGGCGGTTTCGGCCACGTAGGGGGCCTTGCCGGTGAGCATTTCATAAAAGATTACGCCGAAAGAAAACAGATCTGAACGGGTGTCGAGTTTCTCGCCCTTGGCCTGTTCCGGGGACATAAAGGCCGGCGTTCCGATCAGGGCGCCGGTGTGGGTGAGGCCGGTATCCTCCATGGACCGCGCGATGCCGAAGTCCATTACCAGAACCCGGCCACTGTTCTCGACCATGATGTTCTGGGGTTTCAAATCGCGATGAACCACGCCTTGCTCATGCGCCGCTTCAAGGGCTCTGCAGATTTCCCTCGCGATCTTAACTTTTCTTTCGAGAGTGAGGTTTTCACCGCTCCTCAACAGGGCGTACAGGTCCTGGCCTTCAACGTACTCCATGGTGATGAAGCGAATGCCATCGCGCTGCCCCAGATCAAAAATGCGAATTACGTTTTTGTGGGTGATCTGACGGGCGAGCACCAACTCCTGCTTGAATCGGGCGAGAATTTCCGGCCGATTGGCATACTCCGGGCGGATTACCTTTAGCGCGACCACGCGCTCGACCTCGAGGTCGTTGGCTTTATAGACCGCGCCCATGCCGCCTTCACCCAGCATTTTCAGGATTTCGTAACGCCCTCCGAGTACGGTTCCAGGCGCGAGCGAATCGCCCCGTGCCACATCGTCGTAGGCGCTGCGGGAGGTCGTGACTTGTGTTAGAGTAGCCTGCCCCAAGTAGCCGGATGAAGTGACGGCCGTGGCATCCTCGCGCAAGTCTCTATTACAATTCGCGCACCGCGCGGCGCCAATTGGGTTTTGAGAATTGCAAGACGGGCACTGCATTTTGAATCAGGTCCGGAATTCCGATCCCGGCAGCCTTCGTTGGGACGTCCCGTGGGCTTTCCGTATCACCCGATTGTACACCTCATTGCAAGAAGACAGTAAGTTTGTCCGAAAGCGATCACGCCAATGATGAGCATAGCGGTACTGATGGCGATGATGGCCACGACTGCCACATCGACAAGTAACGGTCAGTTCTGAGCGAGTTCGACTCGCACGCTGTCAATCCAAACCGTTCCCGCGATAAGGCTGTCGAACTTCAAAGAAGGATTTCGAATCAGCTGAATTCCGTAGACCCCTCCATTCACCGGCACCAGGAACGGGATTTCTACCAAGGACCAGGCCTGCGTTCCCAGCCATGCCCTGCTCGTCCAGCCGGTCGGCTGCACCGGATCGAGGGAGAGAATTCGTAATTGAATTCCCTGGTCCGTTGTGAGACCTTCCGTGCGGACGCGGGCTCGAAGACGATAGGCCCCCTGCGGGAGGACGACCGGCTGTTTGACACCGGTGTCGGTGACGTTGTGTTTTCCGTCGAATTGAATGCGCAATGACCACTGTCCCGAATCGGGGTTGGTATCATCCCGTGCCACTTTTACTCCTTCGGTAGGCTGGATCTTCCAGTCGAACGGGCTCCCACTGAATTCGTTCTCGAAGCCTCCATTGAAGGCGTAGTTGGACCTGCCGTAGTCTCCCGCGCGCGTGCCTAGATAATCCTTCCACGCGCCCATCGCCTCCTCCGAACGATGTTTTGTGAGGAGCAAGCTTAGATAATCATTGGCGCTTTCCGCGTCGGCGAACCCGTGATCTCTCACCCAGCGCCAGGTCTCGCGGGCCTCCTGCAGTTTGCCGGTTTGGGTGAGGTAACGCAGCCACGTTCGCGCTGGACGTGGGTTTTGCGGAGGGAATCCGTACTCGAGAGCTTCGCTGATATTGGGGGCTTGCCGTGTGTACAGGCTGAAGATCTCGGAATCGTACTTTTCAACCTGGTCTAGGACCTGCGAGGCCAGGGGAAGCGCGGGCTTTGGGTTTCGGGTTCGGAAGTAGAAGTGGACGGCCCGCATCAGAATTGGCGGCCAGCGTGGCGCTAGTTCCACGGCTTCGCGGAAACAATATGCGGCATCCTGTTGATGGCCGGCCGCCGCGAGAGCATCACCCAGGTTCGCCCAGTTGAAAGGAAAGTTTGGATCACGCTCGAGGATCAGACGAAAGTCTGCGACTGCCTGGTCAGGCTTGGGAGTACGATCCTCCCACAATGCTTTGTATCCCGCACGGCGGACCATGGCATCATCACATAACCCGAATCTGCAGAAGCGTTCCTCGGCCCGCAGGTCTCCTTGGTGCTGAGTCCGGAGCACCACGTCAGCAAAGCAGTAGGTAACGAGGACCGCTCCGAGGATGATCAATAAGAAGCGCACAGGTTAGCGTTAGAATAACCCAAAAACCCTTTTGGAGACTCGGCAGATGAGTGCAGATGGATGCAGATGGTGGGTCCATGACGCAACGGTCTTAGCATGGGGAGAGTGCCTGGGGACGATGTGGAGCGGCACGGGCATCGACAAACCGTCCATGTAGAAGACATTGCGGACCATAGCGGACCAATTTAGAATCTCTTCATCGAACCGCGAGCTTCGGGGGAGTTGGGCGAATCGGCCCTTCTTTTTCTATGGGTTGGAGCATCCCTGGCGCCAGAACATCCCGTAAAATTCCGGGGACTTGCGGGTTCCGGTCTGTACCGGATCGAAATGGGGCTTTTTTGTTTTTGAGATTGAAGATTTTGATTCCACGGCCGCGACTGTTTGGCTCCCTTTGAGTATTACTATACGGCTTGGTTCGGTCGATTCCGATCTTCAATATTTTCCGGCAAATGTGGCAATTGGGGATTCCGGACGGAGCAGAACGCTGGGGATCCGGGATGAATCCGAACAGCCAGGGGCGGCGGACCATCCCATAAGGTGAACCCGCGTTTACGATTATAAAAAATAATAGACGGATGCCGGACAATCCAGGAGCAATCCGGCCAACACGTTTCCAATGAGAATGTTAGAGGAAACTCCTGCCGCTATTGGCAACTTACATCATTGCATTCGCGTGCCGGCTCAGTTCGCTGGAGAGGTTCAACAGCGGAAGATCACGGGGCCAGTGAGTGCCATTTCTACGAGTAGCGCGTTACCCGTCAAGGTTAACAGCGTGCCGATTTGGCATTCGAAACGCACCGTTGCGTCGGGACGCGAACGCCGCTGGGCACGCGATTATCACACCGTATGTTGAAGCTGTCGTCAATCGACTAATCGGCTTTGTGGCAGATTAAGAAAAATGGTGCTCGGGACTTTCGGCTTCGCGGTTTGGGACTCAGCTCAAAGGTCTATACCAATAGGGCGGTCAATCCCGAAATACGCGGGGCGTCCGGGTTGAATGCGTTCATGAGTTCGAGAAGCAGCGAGGCCCGAATAGGCTTAGTGATGTAGTCATCCATTCCCGCTTCAAGGCACCGCTCACGGTCTCCCGACATGGCGTGGGCCGTCATAGCAATGATGGGCGTGTGCTTGCCGGTTTGTTTCTCTCTCTCTCGAATCGCTGCAGTGGCCTCGAAACCGTCCATGTCCGGCATTTGCACGTCCATCAGGATCAGATCAAAGGACTGCTCATCTAGAAGCATCACGGCGTACTTGCCCGTCTCTGCGATCACGACGCTGTGTCCTGCCTTCTCGAGGATGGTACGAGCAACGCGCTGGTTCGCGAGGTTGTCCTCCGCGAGAAGAATGTGCAATCCCTGGCCATGTCGCTCTTTTCGAACGCGATCAATCGTCAGGACCTTGCCGGTTTCTGCGTGTTCCAGAGCAGGAGTCTGGCTAGCGAGTGCAGTGACGACAGCTGCTCGAAGCTCTGCGCGGCGGACTGGCTTCCTGAGATACGCCGAAATCCCCATCTCGCGGCACCGCGCTAGATCACCGGACTGTTCTCCGGAGGTCAGCAGCAGAATCACTGCCTTGGTTGAATCCGGCGCACTTTGAATCCGTTCCACGAGTTGAAATCCATCCATGTCCGGCATGTGCACATCGGTTAACACCAAGGTGAAAGGGCGACCGCTTTCGGCACCACGCCGCATATGCGCGAGGGCTTCCGGCCCGCCCGCCGCCGGAGTGGGCTGCATCCCCCAGGTAGACAAGAGATTCACAAGAATGCGCCGGTTGGTCAGATTATCGTCAACCACCAGGACTCGTATTCCCGTCAGTGACATATCATCCACTATTTGATTGCAGATAGAATCACGAGAAAGACCGACGCATACGGTGAAGTGGAAGCAACTTCCCCGGCCGACCTCGCTTTCCACCCAGATCTCACCATGCATCGCCTGTACCAAGCGAGACGAGATGGTTAATCCCAGGCCGGTGCCGCCGTATTGGCGGGTAGTCGAACCATCCGCCTGCGAAAACGCATCGAAGATCAGCTTTAGTTTCTCCGATGGAATGCCGATGCCGGTGTCTCTGACTATGTAGTGCAGACGCAGACGATCACCCTCTTTCGAATCCAACTTAACCTTCAGCTCGACTTCGCCTTGCTTGGTGAACTTGATGGCATTCCCTAAGAGGTTCACCAGAATCTGGCGCAATCGAGTCACATCGCCGACCACGTACTCGGGTACATTCGGGTCAACATCACAAATCAGTTCCAACATCTGCTCGTGCGCTTTGAGCGCAAGCGTTCGAGTGGTCTCCTCAACGTGGTCGCGAAGATTAAACGGGATCGGATCCAACTCGAGTTTTCCGGCCTCTATTTTCGAAAAGTCCAATATGTCGTTAATGACGCAGATCATCGAATCCGCTGACATTTTTACGGTTTCCAAAAAGTCTCGCTGTTCCGGGTTCAAGTCAGTATCGAGCACCAGGTCAGTCATACCGATGATCCCGTTCATAGGCGTCCGAATCTCATGACTCATATTGGCGAGAAATTCGCTTTTGGCGCGGCTGCCCGCCTCGGCCTTCTCCTTGGATTCCAACAGATCCGTATTCGCGTTGACCAGTTCAGCGGTCCGCATGGCGACAGTTTGTTCCAAGCGGTCTTGATACCCCACGAGCGTCAAGTCCCGACGCTCAATTTCAGAAAGCATCTCATTGAATCTGTCCGTCAACTGCCCCAGGTCGTCGTCAGCCGACTTGACTGCACGCATCGCGTAGTCCTTGCTATGTGAAACTGTTTCAGCCACATGAGCAAGATGCGCGACGGGCTTCAAGATAATTCCCTGCAGCTTGGAGGAAAGAGTAAGGGCAAGCAAAGAGGCTCCGATTAGGATCGCCAGAATCATTCCGCCGAAACGCCTTAGCCGTGCAGCGAGTTCCTTCAAGTCCGACTCCACGTAAACCGTACCAATGGTCTGTCCGGACAATCCGATGTTTCTTAGCGCCACCAGTCGGTCGCCTTCAAACCAACTGCCGTCGCCTCGAAGGGGATGGGGAGCGGATCGAATCGACTCATGCACGCGATAATAACTGGCAAATGGTTTGCCATCCGCAGAATAGATAAGCGCTACGAGGATGCTCCGGTTCGCTTTAAGCGTGGAGAGCAGTTCATTCGCGGCCACCGGATCCTTGAAGCTAAGCGCCGCGGTGCTGTTAGCGCTGAATATATCCGCCAGAACTCCCAGTTCACGCCGCATCGAATTTCGCGTTGCAAGCTGATCATAAGCGAGCACTGCCGAGCAAGCGAGGATCAGCGAAAGGCTTACGGTGAACATGACGGCTATCCGAAGCTTGTACTTAATCGGAAGATTGCGATATCGATTCACTACGCTCATCCACTTGCTCCTCTATTGTTTCTTGATCTCCGCGAGACTGAGGAGTTTTGAACTGATCCGCAGTTTGGCTCGTTCGGCTGCGGCCAAGTCGATTTCGATCCGGACGCGCCCGTCTTTCAGATTGAGGCCAATCACTCCGCCCATCGCCTGCACTCCGTCCGTTTCACTAACGGTCAGGACTCCCTTGTTCCTGAGTTCTTCCAGCAGGGAAACAGAACGCTTGCCCGCGGAGGCACATATGAAAACGATGTGGCACCCAGTTACATGTTGCCCGTCGAGAATCTGGAGTACGACAAAAGTGCGGTGTCCGACAACTTTTCCGCGCACGGTCTCTTCCAGCACGGTCCCAAATGGATTCTGGCCAAGCACGCAAATCCCGATTGGCTGGTCGGGGCTAGAGAAGGCGTCTGGCGGCCATTCCACGAACTTTGCAAAGTTGAATAAGAACGCAGCCTTCACCTGATACTCGTCGAAGGCAGGCGCCTGGGCATGCACCTGGGGCTGGATAGCTCCAAGTAAAAAAGTCAACCTGAGAATTAGTTTCATCTCAACTGAGCTTAAAAGCGCCACGTTATCTTTGCAAAGAAACTGCGCGCCGCAAGGCTATGTAAGATCGAGAACGCATCGTGATACTCAGCATGCGCCGGGGATAGTAGGTTCTGTCCCACGATACTAAGATTCAGAGATTCTCCTAAGCGCCACCCGAGGCGCGAATCGAGGCGCGTATAACTGGGCGTTGGCCCGTAGCCCCCGTCCTTCAAACGGCCTACCTGATACACCGCTCCATCCCACTCCAAGCGCCGCGTTAGATTCAGGAAAGAGCGAATCTGGAACTGATGCTTGGGTGATTCGTTGGCAATCTCGCCAGCGTTCGGATCCTGGCTGGAGAGGTCTCCGGCCACGTGCATTTGGATGTAGTTGTAGCCCGGACTGATCCTCCAGCGCCGAGTTACGTTCCAGTTGGCGAAGACCTCCGCACCGTAGTTATGGGCGTGAGCATTATCTGAAAACAAGAAGGGAAGGACGGTATACGAGGGGCTTGGGCCAGTCGTGAAAAACGGGTCTTGAGGTTCCTGGGTCTGGAGGCCGTGGTAGTAGCTTGAAAATGTCGTGATGTCCAAGGAAAGGCGCGGGGTGACTTGAGCGCGATACCCGATTTCAAAATCATAGAGTTGCTCCGCCTTTCGACTGGGGTTTCCTGTGAGCTCCACGATTCCGATACCGCCGCCCTGGTCCAGCGGGATCAGTGCGACATCCACCCTGATATCGGAATCCGCTCGAGCGGGTTGGCGGATAGCCCGGGACACCGATGCCCACAGGGCTTGCCGGTCTGTAAGGTTCCAAACCAACTGGGCGCTGGGTTCATATTCTAATCCGATATAGGAGTTGTGTTCCAATTTAGTTCCGACAGTGAGTGATAAAGAACGTGTGAGTCCGATTTCATCCTGCACGAAGGTGCTGAAGAGGTTGTCTGTGCGCCGGTCTGGTTGGTACCTGACGGCGTATCCCGGAGTGAGGCTATCCGTGGTTACGCGATAACCGCCGCCCCACACAATAGTGTTGCGCGAACCCATGGTCAAGTGATGCTGGAAATCCACATCGGCGGTATTGCGAGTTTCTCCCAGGCCCCGCTCAACGCGATCATTGCGGTCGTAATACACCTGCAACGAGGTACTGGAGCCGTTCACTAGAGTGTGATCCCAGCGCCCCAGGACGTTGCCGGCGGCGACGGTAATCTGGTCGTCAATGACGGCCTCGCGCGGGTGATCGTCGACGATAAGCGTGTCTAGGGTCTGGGCTTCGCGCGATTTAAAAAGGTCGCCCTGAACCGTCAGCTTGTCCCGCGGGGAGAGATCCCAATCGGATCGGAATCCCGCGTGTGTCTTGTGCCAACCATCCGTCACTGCCTGGGCGGTGGGCGCCGGCGCGTTCCCAAGATTCGTGTAGTCTCCGAAAACACGATAAGTTCCTTTCGCGTCTATCCGGCCGCCGTATTGAATCAGCCCTTCCAGGGATTCCTTGGCTCCCGCGCCGGCGCGGATCAGACCTCCTAGCGTGGCGTTGGAGTTTTTGGTGATGATGTTGATCACACCATTGACGGCATTGGCGCCCCACACCGTCCCGCCCGGGCCGCGGATCACCTCGATCCGCTCGATATCTTCCAGCGGCACGTCTTGTTGATCCCAGTTGACGCCTGACGTGAGGGGAGTGTAGACGCTTCTTCCGTCTATCATCACCAGTACCTTGTCTCCATATTTATCCGTGAAGCCCCGAATACTGATGGCCCAGGTATGCCCATTAATCTGAGCTACGTGTACGCCCGGCACCATCCGCAGGAGATCCGGAATATTGGTTGCGCCAGAACGGCGGATATCTTCCTGATTGATTACGTAAATGGCGGCTCCGGCCTTTGAAAGTTTTTGCTCTTTCTTCGAAACGGAAGTGACCTGAACGTTCATCAGGTCTTCGAGGCTGAACTGAGTAAGGTCGCGCGGGGGAACAGTTTGAGATTGGGTGGCGCCGGCCGACGCCAAGATGATTGCAAGGATCAGGCCGGCGCGAAACATAGTAGATTTGGAGTGCCAGTTTACCGGGGGGTAACGACTTAAGAAACGCCCTCGGAACAATATCATCATCTCGTGTTTGGTTAACACATGGGCCTTTTTTCCCCTGGTAAAAGAAATTTGCAAAGAACGGGGCGAAAACGGCAGAGGCCGCCAATCACCTACTCGTACTATCGGCCTCAAGACGGCCTTCTGTAGGGAGCAAACAGTGACGAAGCACGAGGGCATCCTTCGCCTTTCCCCGAAAACAAGTCAGACTTCGACCACTTCTTCAAAAATGTCCGCTCGAAGGCGAATGCCGCCGGCCAGCAGTTTTTCGTAAAACTTGGGTCGAATGCCGGTTGCAGCGAAACGTCCGATCACTTTGCCATCGGGATCCATGCCGCGTTTCTCGAAAACGTACAGATCCTGTAGCGTGACGACGTTGCCTTCCATCCCAGTCACCTCGGTAATGGCGACCACGCGTCGCGAGCCGTCGCTAAAGCGGGTGGCCTGAACCAGCAGATGCACAGCACTTGCGATCTGTTGGCGGATGGAGATGAGCTGCATGTTCGAGTTCGCCATCGATACCATGACTTCGAGGCGCGATATCGCGTCGCGAGGTGAGTTGGCGTGGACTGTGGTGAGCGATCCGTCGTGGCCGGTATTCATGGCCTGCAGCATGTCCAGGGCCTCCTCACCACGAACCTCGCCGACTACAATCCGGTCCGGGCGCATGCGGAGGCTGTTGACCAACAATTGGCGCTGGCGAACGGCGCCGTTTCCTTCGAGATTGGCGGGGCGTGTTTCCAGGCGCACGACGTGCGGCTGCTTGAGTTGCAATTCGGCAGCGTCTTCGATGGTCACAATCCGTTCTTTACTGTTGATGAACACGGAGAGCGCATTGAGCAGCGTTGTTTTGCCGGAGCCGGTTCCGCCGGAAATGATGATATTCAACTTGGCCTTAACGCACGCTTCGAGCAACTCCATCATGCCCTGAGTCAGGGCGTTGCGCGCCACCAAGTCCGGCGGCATTAATTTGTCGGTCGAAAAACGGCGGATAGACAACAGCGGACCGTCTACGGCGAGCGGTGCGATGATGGCATTGACGCGTGATCCGTCGCTGAGGCGGGCATCCACCATGGGCGTTGATTCATCGATACGGCGGCCCACCTGGCTAACGATTTTGTCGATGATGCGCAAGAGGTGCTGGTCGTCGCGGAATGTCACATTAGTGAGTTCGAGTAAACCTCGGCGCTCGACGTATACCTGCTTATAGGTGTTCACCAGAATGTCCGAGATGGTCGGATCGGTCAGCAGGGGCTCGAGAGGCCCCAAGCCGAAGACTTCATCGAGTACTTCGTCGCCGATCTGCTGCTTTTCAAGCGAGCTAAGTAGAGTGGACTCCGCGTCGATCAGATGGATCAATGCCTCACGCACTTCGGCGCGTACGCGGTCGTTATCGATAGTGGCCAGTGCTTCTAGGTTGATCTTGTCCACTAGCTTGCGATGGAGTGCGAACTTCAGTTCCTGGTATTCGGGCTTAAGATTGGTCTTCTGGCGACCCACATTCTTGAGCAGCCGTTGTTCCCAGGAAACTTGCTGAGTGCTCTTGCTATTCTTTTCGGGCGTGTACAGCATAGGAAACCGTCAAATCCTTACATTGAGTTAGGCTGATCTTACGCGCGGACGGCGCGACCGTTTCTTTCAACGCGGGGAAGGCAGTATGGACTGAGCCTTGCGGACTGAGGCATGAGAATCGCCCCGCCCGGACAAACTTCCACGCGTTTGAGTAGACCGGAACTATATTCGCGCGAGGGCTCAGGGGACGTTCAGGTCAATCTGCAGGTAGAAAAGCGGCGCCAAGTAGAGAGCGCCACTTCCAGATTCCGGTCGAGGGCGAATCATATGTACTTTTCCGTTCGAATATTGACTAGAACTTCACTTCGTCCGGAGCCTGAACTCAAGAGGGGAAAACAATAGCTATACTGCGCGGATGACTGCCTGAAGTGAAACGGGCTAAGACTTCCCTCATGAGCAGGATCGACCCTTTTCTTTTCTTTCAATAGGGGATATGGTCCTGTTCACCCAGATCTACACCTCGCGCCTCCCCTCCGGATGCCATTCGGCCACTACGAGGATGAGGCGGCAACGCTGGACCGCTTAAAGGCACTGCGAGGAGAGGGCTTTGGCTAACTGACGCCGTCATAAGCAGCCGCGCCGAATCCGCGATGCTCAATAAGTGCACGCGTGCGCTGCGCAAATTGTCGATCTCTGAGATCGGGGCGTCACAGCGCGAAGTGGAAGGCAGCCGGAAGCGGCGTAGCGTGTTATACTACCGAGGTCCAATAGCCGTTTGGTTTCTGTTGATTACAATCTAGTCTGAGAGGCGATGACATCGCTCTGGCCGTATCCTTTATTGGCCAAACGTGATTGAGAGGAGTGGTCATGAAAGCGAGTAAGGTTCTCAAGCGGCCAACTAAGATTGCTGGATAGCGCAAGAGGCATCCAGATTCGAGCGTTTTGTCAACCAATGAGGTTCAGTTTCACGACCGTCCCGCTGTGTGTACCTCGGCTTTCGTACGACCGCTGCATCAAGCGCCTGGAGGAAGCGGACGCCGGCTACGATTGTGGCTGGCTGGCGGTTTAAGGGGTCACTTGAATCGATGAACGGGAGCAGCCCCCGTTCTCGTATGGCCATGTTCCTGACCACCATAGCCGCCCGACGATAACACTCTGCCGCATCCTGATTAGTGCGGTTACGTGTTGAGTCGTATTCCTCTTTGGTGATCGTTTTCGCCAACCGTGTATTCACCAGTGCGGCGGTTCCCTCTCGCAGCCTTTTACTCCACGCCCGGTTTTCAGCCATACAGTTTAGAACGGCTTGATGGCTCAGTCCTGATAAGTCATCCGGCCAAAATGGAGTCGCGTGCATAAGCTGTTCCGCTTTCGGCATCAGACTACCCGGCATATCTGCTGCGATAGAGCCTGACTGAACCGCCGGGCAGGGACGAGCTGATTTGTGAAACCCCTCACGATGGTGCTGATAAAGCACTCTGGTCTTACGGAACTCTTCAAGGGCGTTGTCCAACAAAGACCCCGCGGTCACACCGACACCAAGAGGTGATGACCCATTGCGTGCATCCTCAATTTCCATTTCGTAAGATCTTAATTGTTGCGCCAGTGTTCGGCAAATGTCACATTCCATCGAAACACGCTTTCCCCGCTTCCGCGGATACCATTCCGAAAACCATCTAGTGTTGATCGTAGTAGTGCACTTGGGTGCCCGAGTTCGGGGAGGGCCGTGGCCCTACATTCGATAGACTTTCAACGCTGTTGCACCCAGTAAAAAGAGGCTAAGGTACGAAATAAAGACCGGAACAATTGGGCCAAACCTTGCGCCAGATGTGCATCCACTTTCTAGGCCGCCTGATATCGACACCTTCGAATCTAAAGAGTGGGCGAAGCGCTGGGCCGATCCTTGGAACGGTAGCGGATTGTGGCACTCCTTAGAGCATCCCTCACGTGATCACGTGCGGCCACGTACCCGTCTGGGGACCTACCCCTAAAAGACCTTACCTCCACCCCCCTTTTGCGGGTTGCTCAGGTAGCGTACACGAAAACCATACTTGGGTCATGACGAAATCTAAGTCGGTTGCATTTCGCGAGATTAGCGTAAGAGTCGTACGCAAGGCTCCGCTGAGAAGGATCCCTACGGAGTCAGTTGGGACCAGCAAAGCTCAACGCGGGCCTCCTTGCAAGACAAAAGATGGCAAAGCGCAGCAACAGTTAGAAACGGTGCGCCGCGATGTGTTAGTGCTGGAGCACCTACCTCTCGTAAAGGCCATCGCCTCACATCTAAGGGCGACCTTACCGGTGCACGTAGACTTTGACGACCTGGTGCAAGCCGGAATTATGGGCCTTATTGCCACCGCTAACAAGTTCGACTCCAATAAGCAAGTTTGTTTTTCGAGCTATGCGAAGCACCGCATAAGGGGCGCCATCCTCGACAGCCTGCGCCAACTCGACTGGGCCTCGCGCGATATGCGCCGCCGCCACAAACAGGTGGAAACTGCCACTCGGGAACTCGCGGCGACTCTGCAGCGCAATCCGACCGAAGCGGAAGTGGCGGAGAAGCTGGGCATCAATGAGGAGCACTGGCGAAGCATGATGCTGGATCTGCGCAATGTGGGTCTAGTTTCAGCCTCGACGCGGGGAAACCAAAGCGAAGATTTGCCAGCTCTGGATTTCCCGTGCCCGCCCGAGACGCATCCGGATTCAATCTGTGCTCACGAACAATTGCGCGGGGTACTGGGGGAGGTCTCAAAGACACTGTCGGAGCGTTACCAGAAAGTGTTGCGGCTATATTACACCAGAGATCTCACGATGAAAGAGATAGGGCTGGAACTCGGGATCAACGAAAGCCGTGTTTCGCAGATCCACAAGAGTGCGCTCGAAAAAATGGCCATAGTACTGCACGACAAGGGGATTGATTCCGTTCGAGCATTCTAGGACTGAGAAGCCCAGCACACTTCAGCTCCACGGTACGTCGATCAGCTCGCATTTTCCGTGGACGTCGGGACTCTCCTCTTTCGTCCCACGAACGCGACCCATCGCGAGTTCGTCAATGAGGTCATCACGCAGTTCGAGGCACATGGAAAGGGTCTCCCTGAATAGAGTGGCCTGCTTTTACCGTTAATCTCAAGCCAAATTGCCAGATAACTATTCGCGGTCGGCCGGTTCGTGAACGGGCGCCAAGCGCGATTGGGAAGCCAGTTCGGCTTCTACGTTCCGGCCCATCGAAGGCCCTTAAGCTTTGCATCGCTCGTCTCATAGGTCGAGCGCCAAAATGATTCCTATCGGTAGACCCGAAGCACGACGCCGGTTGTCGCGAGGTCGACATGAACCTCTCTGTTACAGAAATCGATGTACCGTGGCGTTACGTGATGTCTGAGAACTTTATGGCCGGGCAGATTTGGCGGTATCGCAATAATTGCCGGGTGGCGCTGCTAATTTCAACGTGACGGCGACGGCACGAAGACGCTGCCAGGACCAGAACGGATCGGAGCCGTGGGTTTACGGGAGCTGCGGCCGCTCGCAACGGCTGGAACGGAAGCTCATGAAGTTGGGCGAGGCGTTTCTATTGCCGACGCGAAGGCAGCGGATATCTGTCCTCCGGGCGGATGACACACCTTGCAGGCCGTGAATCCCCTCGCTTTGCTCGCCTCTAGAGTGAGCGGATGTTGCACCGCAAAGACAGATCGTACCGGATCTGAGCATTCGCAACTCCGGCGAGCGCGAAAGCGAATAACACGCCTGCAAGAATTAATCTGTTTTTCATTCTATTTCTTGGCCGACTCGCGCAATGTCTTTGACGCGATGCGAGATATAGTCGTGAAGGTGAACGCCGACGAAGAACCCTTGAGTCGCCGGTACGCAGTACCGAGCGCGACCGAAGGCTATGTCATCCTTTATTCTCACCTTAACAAGCGAACCCGGCATCACCTCGGCAGGCACATGGAGCCGCAGCCCGTGCTTAGAAACGTCTACGATGGCAACATCCGAATATTCATCTGCAAACGGGTTCAATATCTGAAGTAACGCAGGGTCGTTGACGGCAAAACGATGGTCACGACGCTGTTCTTTTCCATCGTAAAATGTCTGTTTAGCGCTAAGTCCAGCCAGTTCCCGGAGAAACTCGGCCTCTTTGCTTAACGCGAAGACTCTGGGCTTGCCTTCGTCGAGCCGGGCCTCCAGGACAGAATGTTTCCCGATTGGGAGGAATCCAGCCAGATACAGTTCACAATCCTGTTCGTAGACATGCTCAGAGTTGGGCACGGTTTACGCTCTTTTCTGTCGGAGAAAGAGTGGGACCCACTTCCTTTAATGGGACGGCTCTTAGGGCGGCAAATCAACCTTCTCACAATAAATGACCAAGCACACCAAGGAAATATCGTGGCATGCAGACTAAAAGGCCTTAACGCCGAATAGTATGATCAGTCCTGTGACGGGCGGGCGTTGGGGCGCTTCTTCGCGGCGATGGCCCTTGCCCCGAGTCCTCCCGCGCGGCCAGGTCCGGTGGGTACTTGGGTGCTCCGAATTTCTCCAATCTTGCAATCCATTTTCCCGGCGACTCATTTTAGGAATTGTTTGACACAGCGCTTGCGCAAGAGTGCCATCAGTTCTTGCCACCGCTTTTCTGTGTCGAACCTCCGAAAATGTAACCACCATGACGAGTATCCAATCGAACATAAAGGGATGGACCAGCGCATTCGCCGCCAGACCAATCTGAAGGCGGTAGCTGATCGTCTTCTTGTGAACATCCAGTCCAATGTAATACATGATGCTTGAGGAGTTTCCATGGTTGTTCTCTTAGCATTCAAACAACCGGGAGCCGTCCCGTCAACTCGTTTCAAATAAGATCGCTATTTGCGATCTTCTCCGGCTGAGCGATGGGAATGCGGATGCCGAAGCGAGCGGGGGAGGCTTTCTCTAGTACGCTCTCCAGAAGAGGCCCGTTCTTCTAAGCCTTTATTCCCCCTGTGCCACGCCGTTTCCTCGCTCCATTACGCAAATCAGGGTAGTAAGCTTCAATTGCCGCCCCAAGAGCCGTCCATTAAAGGAAGTGGGTCCCACTCTTTCTCCGACAGAAATAAGCGTTACTCATGCCCCACGATGAGCATGTCAGCGAACCGACTTGTGAACTTTATCTGACCGGATACTGCGTATGCGCAAATGAAGAATTCATTGTCGGCCGTTCAACTGGAAACGGGTCAAGAAACTTCCATCAACGCCCACGTGCGTAATTGTTGGCAACACCCGGGCAACGTGGGTACTACCGTTCGATTAAAGAAAAAGGAGAACTGCAGCGATGAACTCTAAGTGTCCGGGATCAATGTTTTCGGGATCTAGTTCGGCGTGGCTGCAAGGCGCCGCGTTGTTCGCCTTGACGGTTTTATCGCCGATGGCCTTTGCGCAAATCCAGGACGCAATAGCGGTGACAAACTGGCCCATGTCTAAGTCTAGTGCTCAAGCGTCGAATAATCAGAGCCCCGCCGGAGGGGACAATTCGGGACTATTGTTCATTGCTATCACGCCATGTCGCGTCATGGATACGCGCGTCCAGGGCGGTTCGGGCAAGACCGGCGCGTTCGGGCCTCCCTCTCTCGTTGCCGGTTCGGCGCGCGTCGTCCCCGTTCCGTCATCCAACTGCGGCGTCCCCGCGGCGGCGGCCTATTCAATGAGCTTCGTCTCCCTAACGCCGATCGGGCAGTCGGTAGGCTGGATTGCGGCTTGGCCAGATGATATGGCGTGGCCTGGGACAGTGGTTTTGAACGCACCGTTGGGAGGCATCATCGACAACTCGGCCATCGTGCCTGCGGGCGCAGACGGGGGAATCCAACTCCTGACCACTAACAACGGCGACCTGGTGATTGATATGAACGGGTATTTCGTTCAGGCAACCACGGTCCAAGGGCCGAGCGGACCGGAGGGTCCAACCGGTAACACCGGTGCGACGGGTCCGACGGGTCCGACGGGTCCCACGGGAGTAGCGGGAGCCATTGGACCGCAAGGAGTGGTCGGCAACACCGGCGCCGCCTCGACCGTTGCGGGTCCGACGGGTCCCACGGGAGTAGCGGGAGCCATTGGACCGCAAGGAGTGGTCGGCAATACCGGCGCGGCCTCGACCGTTGCGGGTCCGACCGGTCCCACCGGAGTAGCGGGAGCGATTGGACCGCAAGGAGTGGTCGGCAATACCGGCGCGGCCTCAACCGTTGCGGGTCCGACCGGTCCCACGGGAGTAGCGGGAGCCATTGGACCGCAGGGAGTGATCGGCAATACCGGCGCGGCCTCGACCGTTGCGGGTCCGACCGGTCCCACGGGAGTAGCGGGAGCCATTGGACCGCAGGGAGTGATCGGCAATACCGGCGCGGCCTCGACCGTTGCGGGTCCGACCGGTCCCACGGGAGTAGCGGGAGCCATTGGACCGCAGGGAGTGATCGGCAATACCGGCGCGGCCTCGACCGTTGCGGGTCCGGCCGGTCCTACAGGACCCCAGGGCCCAAGCGGTTTAAACGGTAGCTTTGCTTTTGCTGATTTTTTTGCGTTGATGCCTGGTGATAACGCTGCGACGATTGGCATCGGTACCGATGTATCTTTCCCACAAAATGGACCTTCGTCGATGAGTGCCATCACTCGGGCAGGTGCCTCTGCATTCAATCTTTCTCTTGTGGGTACTTATCTAGTCATGTTTCAAGTGAGCGTGAATGAACCGGGACAGCTGAATCTAACGTTAAACGGGGCTGATCAGGTTGATACTGTTGTCGGACGCGCAACGGCAACCAGTCAGATTGTGGGAATGTCTCTGGTGACAACGTCGGTAATTAATTCAATACTCACTGTTCGAAATCCCGCGGCTAACTCCACGGCACTAACGATTACACCGATTGCGGGCGGAACACGCCCCGTTTCAGCACATCTTGTTATCACGCAAATCCAATAGGGGCGGTGGCCGGTCTCGTTGATCTGGTGGCGGAAGTGATCCGCTCACAATCATTCAAGGACAACGTTCGGAAAATGAGCACGAGCGATTGGGCGGGTGAACGGTCGGCGGAGGCCTCGATGGAATCGCTGAAAGCCGGCTGTTGTGTCATCGGAGGCGGACCGGCCGGCGCCGCTTCGGATGGCGCGGCGCGCGACCAATTCGGCTTTTCGGTATCGGTGAGTGGGGACACGGCGGTGATCGGGTCTCCGCAAGAGAATAGCGCTCAGGGATCAGCTCGCATTTTCCGTGGACGTCGGCGTCTCACGAACGCGACCCATCGCGAGTTAGTCAATGAGGTCATCACGCAGCTCGAGGCACATGGAAAGGTCTCCCTGAATAGAGTGGCTCTCCTCTACCATTAATCGCAAGGCAAATAATCTCAAGCCAAACTGCCAGATAACTATTCGCGGCCGGCCGGGTCGTGATATCCGTCCACAGAACCACAACTTCAGCGGATCGCATGAACTGGATTAGACGCGACCTCGTCCCTTAAACCGTTGTGTGGTCTCCTCCGAAATTCTGGATTTAGCGGGATTCTGACCAAAAATTCCGTACCCACACCTTCTTCGCTTTGAACCTCGATTGAACCACCGTGGTCCTTTACGATTCCGTGAGAAATTGACAAGCCTAGTCCGGTGCCCTGACCGGGCGGCTTGGTGCTAAAAAACGGCTCAAAAATCCTGCTGCGTATGGATTCGGGGATTCCCGCTCCGGTGTCTCGAACCGAGACTAGAAACAGCTCGCCAGTCTGACTAGTTGTGATGACAATGCTGCCCTTCTCCGCAATGGCGGCGACGGAGTTCGCGATCAAATTCATCAATAACTGAGTGAGCCGTCCCGCGCAACAATGGAGCATTCGCGCTGATCCATAGAATTTTTCGACGTTGATGCGATTGTCCATCTGGTGCCTCAACATCAGGAGCACGGAATCGATACTGTCGCAGACATCCACGGTTTTGAACTCATTCTCATCGAGCCGGGAGAAGGTCCGAAGATCGAGCACGAGCTTGTCTATGCAATCAAGACCCTCCCGCATCCCCCCCACCCAAGCTCGTGCTTTCGTCTTTGTCTTGAAAGAAGTCTCTGAAGGGAGAGACTGCATCTCTGGGTCTAGACCATCCAACCACGCCTCGATGAGAAACAGATTGTTAGCCACGAACGACAGAGGATTCCGAATCTCATGAGCGACCTCGGCCATAAGTTGCCCCTGCAATGCCATTTTTTGGTTATAAATCAGTTGGACTTCCTTCAACTTTCGGTGTGCCTCGCGCAACTCGTGATTAGCCTTACGCAACTCGACGGTCGCGAACCTTGCTGGAGGTCTAGGTCCCACGCGGCTCCCCAAAACATCTCATTGATTCCGACAGCAAACCCCTCATAACATACATTGAAAGGGAACTTCTCTCGCACCGGAGGAGTACGAGAGACCAGCACCCCGGAATGTTCAACCACAACGCCTTTGAGTCCGAAGCAGTAAAATGGCGGCGACCCTCTCTCGCCTGGACATTTGACCGAAACCTTGAGCATCGGATGGGCCAAGCTTACAATCGGTATTTATCTGCTCTTTCTAATCGATCTATCCATGCAGAATATTATTAGAAATGACGGTATTTCGTCCCAATGACCGCATTTGGTCACCTTTACCAAAAGAAGTCGTTGGATAAACGCCTCCACCATGGAGGGAGTTACGAAATACCAATTGATCGCGAACTAAGTCGGGCGTATAGTAATTCCAGTAGGTCCCACTATCAGAGCGTGGCCCTTGTGTTTACAATCGGCCCACCACTCTCTTTAAAGAGAACAGGAGGTGGCCGAGTGCGGCGGGCTACACACGTCAAAAGTGCATCCAAAACTGTTCTGGTGGTTGACGATGAACCGCAGATTCTAAGTATTGTGGCTGGATTTCTGAGGGGTCAATACCATATTCTAACTGCCAACAGCGCCACGGACGCCCTTCAGCAATCGGAAGAGTTCAAAGGCGAAATTCATGTTCTTTTGTCGGACTTCCAAATGGCGGGAATGACGGGGATCGAGTTGGCAACTCGAATAACTCTGGCGCGACCGAAAATCAAAGTTTTGCTGATGTCCGGCTACTCGGAAGGAATGCTCGTATTGAACGAAGGGTGGCATTTTCTGCCTAAGCCTTTTATCCTGTCACAGTTGCGATCGTTAGTAGGAGGCCTATCCTACCCCGGCCGTACTCTCGTAGGGACGCTGCATTCCGCTCGGAAGGAGCAACTGGCGCAGGGGGTGAAATAGACGATTGCTAGGGAGCGAGGCCTGCGGTCTTATTGAGCACTGGTTTCTCAATCAGTCGCGATTGCGCCGATGTCGACAGGCGAACCATCGGAAAATTGGCGAAGGGCTGACATTGCCCGATTGCTTCCCTGGGTTCACCTCTGCATTTGGCAAAACGAGGCTCCGAGGTTGATTCCTCGCGAAAGCACTCGCCTCCCCCGGCCGAGATGGTGCGTGGATTGCCTATTGGGATGAATAGCGAGGTGTAGCTAAATGGAACAGACGCCGGAGTCAAAGAAAGCCGAAAAGACGATTCTCGTCGTTGATGATGACCCCGCAACCTTGGAACTAGTTTCTGGATTTCTGCGCGGTCAATACAACATCCTCAGCGCAAACGGCGGAATCCAAGCCCTTCAACGCTCAAACGATTGCAAGGAAACGATACATCTTCTTTTAACAGACTTCTCGATGGCAGGCATGACCGGCATCGAATTAGCGACTCAAATCACCCTCGCACGTCCCACGATTCAAGTGTTGCTTATGTCGGGTTTTACTGGCGGAATGCTTGTTCTCAATGAGGGGTGGCATTTTCTACCTAAACCTTTCATATCGTCCCAACTAAAAACATTGATCGTTGGCCTCCTCTCTCCCGATCTGAAGTCTAGATTCTCGTCGGCGACTTGAGCGGAAACGCACACCCTGCTAATGACTGGAAAAGCCAGGGCTGCGCTTCTTAGTGACGAGCGGGACAAGCTAAGGAGAGCCGCTTCGAAAAAAATGCGCGAACGATGGATAGTCCGGCCAAAGACCGAGACGCCAACGAAAATGAATTCGGTCGCGAAGCCAGCGAAGGAGCGTGAGTGAAGTGCGATGGTGGCCAGTCCATCCTGGATCAGTTTGTCCACTGCGTCCACGATCGGAACGAAGCGCAGACCTTGGCATCCCGGTCATGCAAAAGAAAAAGCTGCGGATGGAAAGGGCCTGATTGCCGATCAAAAAGAAATAAGTCCTGTATGACGGCGTATCCGGACACTACTTTTGCAAATTCGGCAGGTTGAGTCAAAACTAAAGTGATCTTGGCACTTTTCCGAGGCTCATGCTCACGAGCCGGCCCCAAGTGATACTCTGGGCGATGGCAAATTTTTCACGGTCGCCGCCGATAGCTTCATCCCTATTTGCGGTTTTAGCTCGCGCGCAGTGATGCTCTGCCGCAGCCTACTTCTCACATGGAGCTCTCATGCGCTACTCGATCAAACTCTCCACGTTCATTGTTTGTCTCGCTAGTCCTCTCGCCACCCTTCTACTGTTGACGGGATGTTCCTCAAGGCTGCCGCAGGCCCAAAGCTCGGCCGTCCTGTTTGAAGGCGCACGGCTGGTCTCGGGCGATGGGACGGTGGAGAACTCAGCATTCCTCGTCGAAAACGGAAAGTTCACCAAGGTGGGCAAGAAAGGCGAAGTGGAGGCTCCAGCGGGCGCAGCACACGTCGACCTCACGGGCAAGACGGTCATGCCAGCGCTGATCGACACGCACTCGCACCTTGGCTGGCTGATCGTAAAGACCGGCCAGATGGACAAGGAAAGCTATTCGAAGGAGAACCTAATCGACAACCTGAAGCGCGATGCTTATTACGGTGTTGGAGCCAACCGGAATCTGGGCATTGATCCGGGCGAGGCTGTTTACGAGATTCGCGCGAATCCGGTTTCCGGCGTGCCCTTATTGCGCACCGCGGGCCGGGGAATGGGTATGCCGAACGCAGGCCCGGGGCGCGATTATTGGAAACCGGTGGCCTACGGGTTGACCGCAGAGGCCGATGCACGAAAAACCGTGCAGGACCTAGCCGCCAAGAAAGTGGACATCGTGAAGATCTGGGTGGACGATCGCGGAGGCACAGTGAAGAAGCTGACGCCAGCGCTATATCGCGCCGTGATTGACGAGGCTCACAAGAATAATCTGCAGGTGATCGCGCACATCTTTTACTTGTCGGATGCGAAAGATCTGTTGAAGGCTGGAATTGACGGATTCGGGCACCTGGTTCGCGATAAGGATATTGACGACGAGTTCGTGAAGATGATGAAGGCGCACCCGAACGTCTACATGACCACGAACCTTCCGGACAATCCGGATGTTGCTCCCGACTATGCCTTGATTTCAGAAACGGTGCCCGCTTCGGAGGTCCAGAAGTTGAAGGACGCCGCCTCGAAGATGAAGCCAGGAGACATTAAGAAGGCGCGCGACTTCTTCGGCATCCAGGCGCGAAACCTGGCGAAGTTGAACGCCGCAGGAGTCAAGATCGTCCTCGGTACCGACTCCAGCGAAACCGTGGGCTGGCCAGTACAAACGGAGCTCTCCGACATGGTGATCGCAGGAATGACGCCCGCGCAAGTGTTAACGGCGGCGACGAAGACCGCGGCCGAAGTGTTGAAGCTGGAAGATATGGGCGCGATCGCGGCGGGCAAGAGCGCAGACTTCGACGTGCTCGATGCGAATCCTCTGGATGACATCAAGAACACGCGCAAGATCACGAAGGTCTACCTCCGCGGAGTGGAAGTGGACCGCGCGGCATTGAGAGCGGAGTTCACCAAGTAAGAAAACGGGACGGCAGGGCCAGTGCACAGATAACGGATAGCGCCTGAGTGACGGCGCACCTGGAAGGTATCCGACCCTTCAATCCTACCGGAACCAGGTCTTCGGGATGAGTGGGCTGGATTGTGCATGGAGCCGGCGGCGGATTGGCAGATCCAGTGGCCATTCTGGGTGTTAACCCGCCAAGAACCGGTTTCGATTGGACTCGGGGGCTTAACGTCCGATCGCCACCAGCTCTTTCAGGCTGCGATGGTAGATCCGTCCGTTGCTGTAACTCGGCGTATTCAGGCTCCACGTTTCGCCCGATGGCCCCAGATCGTTAATCGCCAGCAGCGCGCTCTCATCCAGAACCTTCGCGTCTGCGTCCACAACATAAGTGATGCCCGGCATAGTCGTGAAGTAGATCCTGTTACCCAGCGCCACCGGACTTCCCCAGAACGCCGGAATCTGCCAGCCATCGGTTTTCGAGCGATCCTCCGCCGCTACGTCGTTGCCCTGCGAGTCCTCCGTCTTCGTAGTAACGGCCACGCCGTATACTTTTCGGTCCGGTTCGCCCGGCTTCCGAATGACAGTAACCGGCACCTCGAGGTATTCCACCTTGCCGGTTTCCACATTCACGCGCGCGATCGTGTGAGAGGGCCCCGCTTTTCCGGCAGGCGGATGGTTGTTCCGGTTGTGCGCCGTCGATGTGAGGAAGTAGTGATAACCATTCACCACGATGTTGCAATGCCAGGCCGGCATCACGCGAATCACCTCATTCGATTTGAGCTGATTACGCGGCGAAAGCTCGCGGATCTCGCGCAGGTTCACATTCAGGTGCACGATATATTTGCCCGCGGCCGGATCCCACTGCCGGTAGTCCACGTTCCGGACGAGCGATTGCTCCCGCAGCAGCTTACCGGTCTGGCTGTCGATCACGAGGTGACTCTCTTCTGGGTTCAGGCGAAACCAATAGGCGTACTTCTGGTCCCAATGCAGCACGTACAGCGCCTGCCAGGTGGGCGCGGCAAGCGATCCCGGCACGTCGAGCCGCTTGCCATCGGCATCGGTATCGGCGACGAATCGCCAAATGGTCTTGCCCGCCTTGCCCGGCCGCAAATCGACCAGGCCGAGTCCTACGGGCCGCTCCGGCACATCATGCCAGCCTCCGCGGCCGGTCAGCACGGCGGGCGTCCCGTCTTTCATGTGGCCGAATACGGAAGTTGCGTACGTGGTGGTGCCATCTTCGGCGATCCACATCGTCTTGCCCGTAAGCTTGTCGATCCCGCGTAGATAGTTCCAGCCGGGTTTCTGATCTGGGCCCAGATCACTCGGTTCCACGTTGAGAATCGTGTCGCCATACAGGATAGGTTCATGCTGCTTGTTGAACGGATAGGGCTCGCCCCACGGTTTGTATCGACGCCGCCAGATTTGTTTTCCGCTGAAATCCCAGCAGCCCATCTCCCCGCTCGCATTGAAGAACCAGACGTGTTCGCCGTCGGTGATCGGCGTGGGTGAAGTGGAATCGCTATAGGCATACATCATGGGACTGGGGATGGAGCCTTCGAGTCGCACCGACCAGAGGATCTTGCCTGTCTGTGCATCGACAGAGTGACCTAGAATGGTCGCACTGGTCTTCGGCGCCCCCTGCTTGTAGGGTTCAAAAGTGGTCAAGAATAGCCGGTTTCCCCAGATCGCGATGCCGCTCTGTCCACCATTGGGAAGCGGCGCGCGCCACAGGATATTCTCATTGCGCGCGACACTCCATCTAACCGGCGGTTTGGCGTCAGGGACGCTCCAGGTGCCGTTGGGGCCAGCGGCCTGAGGCCAGTTGGCGAGGGCGGTCACCGTGACTATCGTGGAAAGGATGAGTGTTCGGCGCACGAGGATTTTAACCGGGATTTCCATCCTGGCACCCAGCATGACGACAGTATACGCCGAATCGCCTAGTGGTTCCGATAAGAACTATTGTCGGTAGCCTTCACAGGCTCCGCGTCGCGGGTAGATCTTCAGTACGCGCGTTATACGGTAATCGACAGAGGCCGACCCCTCCGCCTAACGTTGGCTGGCGTTGGCCAGTCCCAAAATCGGACGATCGCTCTTGGATGACGGTGTATCCGTTCCCTACGTCTTCAAATGGGAGGGCTGGTGTGGAGCTGAGAATCCACCCAAAAGCAGCGGAAAGGACCGGTCACTCTAGACGAGTCGTGCTAGCATAAGTCGCAAATAGGCGTGCCAAAGACAGGCAGGGACCATGCTGAACAGACAAAGAACCCCGGGAAACACTATGCGGATTCCCAAATGGAGTGCTATTCACGCGCTTGCTGTCGTGGCCTTCATGAGCGCTGCCGACGCGCAGACTGCGCCGCCCGCGCCGGATTCGATTGAAGGTCATGTTGCGGCCGGCAAGAACGCCGCAGGAGGCCGCGACGACACCCCTGATTTTTACGGTTTGGTCACCGCAATCTGCGTCGCCCCGCTGAACGCACCTGCTCGACTAGACGCACCAGCTCCCAGGATGAACCCCAATCGGGCAAGCACATACCTCGAGCCGAAAAAGGCTTTTGACGATCTTTATTGGATGGGCACGCCCTCCCGTTCGACCTGGGCTCTGACGACCACCGACGGAATCATCCTGTACGACACACAGGGCGTTTTTGATGCGGAGGATGTAATTGTCGGCGGCCTGAAGAAGCTTGGCCTCGATCCCGCCAAGGTGAAATACGTCATTATTTCCCATGCCCATGAAAACGAAGTCGGTGGCGCGAAACTGATGCAAGAACGCTACGGTGCGCATATTGTCATGGGAGCGGGCGATTGGGATATGGTCGACCAATCCGTTAATGGGTTTCCGAACGGCAAGCCCACGCGTGACATTATCGCCACCGATGGCATGAAGATCACGCTCGGCGGTAGGACACTAACGATATACCTGATGCCTGGCCATACGCCCGGTACGATTTCCGGAATCTTCCAGGTCCATGACCACGGCAAGCCGCTTACGGTCGCATATTCAGGCGGGACTGAATTCAATTTCCTAAACGACGTGCCGCATTTTGATGCCTACCTCGCTTCGGAACGGAAATTTGCAGCCATCGCGGCCGCCGCTGACGCCACGATCATAATGGGAAACCAGTCTCAGTTTGATAGTGCAGCACCCAAGCTCAGGATGCTGGCCGACCGGCGATCCGGCGAGGCGCATCCGCTCGACGTCGGCGTTGCGGCGGTGGCGCGCTATTTCAAAATTGAAGATGAGTGCGCGCAAGCGGTGCGCCTCAAGCTGCTCGCCCAGCAGCATTAGGTAACCGAGCCCGGCAAATAGGAGCCGCAAAGCAATAGCGGCGTCCGCGGCAGCTGCCAGGTCCTCAATTCGGATACATCCTGGATAACGGCGCACCCGGAAGCTATCGGGCGCCCCCGACCCGCAAAAAGTAGCTATCCGGTTCCCGACAATACATCCACAATCGCACCCGCATGAAGAAGACGGTTGCGACGCAGGAGGCGGTTGCGTAAGATGAACCATCGAGGTTGCGCACCTCAAGGTAGATCCGGTAGTTCCGGCGAGTTCAGAGCAGCTATGATGTCCAATATCGCTACGATTCTCGTCGCTGTGAGTGCCCCGCTCGTCGGCCAGTGGCTGAATTACCATGATCCCGCGATCCCGCGGACGCGGGATGGAAAGCCCAACCTTTTAGCTCCCGTCCCGCGGGCTTCGGATGGCAAGCCTGATCTTTCGGGAGTCTGGCAAGTGGAGCCGACGCCTGCCGACGAAATGGCCCGCCTGTTCGGTGACGTCCGAGTGTTTCGTGTGCTGGGAGATGACGTGTTCACGTTCTCCAAGTACTTTCTGAATGTCCTCGCGGATTTCAAGCCTGAAGATTCGCCGCTTCGGCCCGAGGTGGCCGAACGGTTCCGGCAGCTCACGGCAAATCGAGGGAGAGAGAGCCCTGCTGCGAATTGTCTACCTCCGGGTTTGCCCAGCGATGACGCGGGACCGCTCCCATTCAAGATTGTCCAGACGTCAAAATTGATTGTCATCATGTACGAGTCGTTTGGTGGCCATCGGCAAATATATTTGGATGGGCGCAAACCTCCAGCCGATCCTCAGCCCCTATGGCTGGGATACTCGACGGGCAGATGGGACGGAGATACGCTGGCCGTCGATTCTGTGGGATTTAACGACAAGAGCTGGCTGGATGCGTTCGGCCATCCGCACAGTGAAGACCTCCATATAGTGGAGCGCTTCCGGCGGCGGGACTTCGGCCATCTCGACGTGGAGCTCACCATCAACGACCCCAAAATGTACACCCAGCCCTTCACCATAAAATTCAATGAGCTTCTTGTCCCGGACAGCGACGTCGGGGAGTATTTCTGCGCTGAAAACGAGAAGGACCGGGTTCACATCCCAGGAAAGTAGCTACGCCCCGAGAACTAGGTGACTCGTTTCTTGCGAGTCAATCTCATAGCG
>Ga0207094_1015_pt1 | contig 28214 bp, 30 predicted proteins | sample Alteio_BWMinHeat_90_FD_153518 | JGI IMG/M metagenome (GOLD analysis project Ga0207094, IMG submission 153518) | Enriched cells from forest soil in Barre Woods Harvard Forest LTER site, Petersham, Massachusetts, United States -... | ecosystem: Environmental > Terrestrial > Soil > Temperate forest >... | reverse complement strand
CGTCTGCCTATGCTGTCTTGCTCCCGGTAGGGTTTACCCCTGATTACCATTACTGATAACCACGGTGCGCTCTTACCGCACCTTTTCACCCTTGCCTCATCGGCGGTTGTTTTCTGTGGTACTTTCCATGATGCATTGCTGCACCTCCGCCGTTGAATTGCTTCTCCGACGGTACCGTGTCCAACTGGAGTCCGGACTTTCCTCCCCCGATTGCTCGAAGGCGGTTGCCGTGCTCACCGTATATTTCAATCACCAATCTAGTACAAACAGGAGCAACAGGTTACCAGCAATTTTCATAGTTGTATATAACGCCCCCGGCCATACGCCAAAGAGGAGAGGGTCCACCACCCACCAGTTTACCGCCAGGGTAACCCCCGTCAGTACAAAGGGTACCAACCGCGTCATCGTAATGAATCGGGCCAAGAGGGCGTAGGCGAAGGTCAGTGGAAGTACCGGGAACAAATAGACCCCAAATCTTCCATGGACAATAAATGATTCCACGCCAATGGCCAGCAGACAAAGTACTTGCTCAACCGAACGTCCTTTGTACCGCAAGAGCACAAAGTAGTAACAAACAACCGCTTGCAAGATGTACCCTTGGTACCAATAACAAGCAGCACTATCAACGACGAATAAAAGAAGAACAAAACAGCTGCGAACCAGCCACATCCATTGCACGGGGCTCCTGACACATTGATATAGGACAAGACACTCATGTTGACATCGAACGATCATAGCGTATGCTGGTGGCCGTCGTTGGTAAACACTATTTATAACATCTTACAGGAGTTTTCTTATATGAAGACACTAAAACTTTCACTATTAGTCGCGTTGTTTGCAGTTGCAGGCAATGTTTTTGCTGCTCCCGGCGCTGCTGCAAACCCGGCACCTGCTGCTGGCAATGCTGCTGTTGATGCTAAAGCTGCTGCCGCTGCTGCTGCTGCAAACCCAGCTCCGGCTAATCCAGTTCCTGCTGGCCAAGCTGGCGCAGTTCCGCCTGTTGCTCCTCAACAAGTAGTTCCACCAGCTCCAGCTAAACCAGCTGTAACTGTTAAAGAACTTAACGATCTTGAAGATGCTATCGGTGTAGCAGCTAAACCTGCTAGAGATGCATACGAAGCAAAAGCTAAGGATGCTGGATTCTTCAAGAGCAACTGGGCGTATGCAATGAACCACAAGAAATGCATTGGCATTACGACCCTTGTTCTAGCCTCTGCTGTTGGCGCTGGCTATTTCTGGGGCAAAAGTGCTGAAGCTAAAGCAGAAGAAGCAGAATCGCTTCCTGCGTAACTAAATTCTCAATCTGCTCAGCAATGAGTAGGTGAAGTGAAGGCCGCTGCAAAGCGGCCTTTTTTAATGTCCTCTTTTCAGATATTCTCATCTCATGCTCGTTGCTACTTTTTTCTCCCGTTTTTTCACCTTCCTTTTTCTCGCGACTGCTTTTGCGGCAGGTCTCTTTTGCTATGTGTTTACCAAGAAAGTAGTCGATCTCTCGGCGCTTGAGCGGTATAACCCCGGGCGGCCTACTATTGTGCTTGATGATGCGGGTAAAGAATGGACTCGATTCCAGTTGGATCGGCGAGAACCTGTTTCTATTGAGTGCTTACCGGACCGGGTCATCAAGGCCTTTTTGGCGGCGGAAGATCATGCATTTTTCTCGCATGGGGGCATCTCAGTAAAAGGTATTGTACGGTCCTTGGTGGTTAACCTCGTACGGGGCCGGCGAGCACAGGGGGCAAGTACCATTACCCAGCAGTTGGTAAAGCTGCTCTTTTTAAACTCCCATAAAACATTTGAACGCAAATTAAAGGAGCAGTTCTATGCCATTTTGGTCGAAAGACAATTTACCAAAGAGCAGATCCTGCAAACCTATTTAAACCACGTCTACTTTGGTGACGGTATCTATGGGGTCGAGGCGGCGAGCTGGAGATTCTGGGGTATCTCGGCCAAAGAGTTATCGTTAGAACAAGCGGCGACGTTGGCGGGTATTGTACGGTCGCCCTCAAGGTATTGCCCGTTGTATTTTCCGGTCATGGCCCAGCAGCGGCGTAACTTAGTGCTTCGGCAGATGAAGCAGTTTGGCTTTATTACGGGGGGAGATTATGAAAGGGCGCGGCAAAAACCGCTGGTACTTGCGCCGCAGCAGGAACAGAATGTGGCTCCGTATGTTAAAGAGATGTTGCGCATTGAGCTGGAAGAGAAGATTGGGCGGCAACAATTGTATGCGGGGGGATTGCAGGTAAAAACGACGTTATCATCTTCGCTGCAGGAGATCGCCAACAAAGCATTTAAAGAGCAGGTAGATTACCTCAAGAGGACGGCACATCCGCTGGTCGATGGGGGATTAATTTCTATTGAGGTGGCTACGGGGCAAATCAAGGCATTTATTGGGGGGAGCAGCTTCGACCGGTCGCAGTTTAACCGCGCATCACAAGCGCGTCGGCAGTTGGGGTCCATTTTTAAACCCTTGGTCTATGCAGCGGCGGTGATGCAGGGCAGATCCTTTGCTGAGGTGGAGCTTGATGAGCCCTTTGAGTTGGTGATGCCCAATGGCAAACAGTGGCAACCGCAGAACGCCAATAACCAGTTTGAAGGGCCGATGACCTTGGCGCGGGCACTTTCAATATCCAATAACATTGTAACGATTAAAACGCTGCTGCAGGTAGGCTGCGACAAGGTGAAGGCCTTGGGTGATACTTTCCATATTCCGGGATTGCTGCCGTATCCTTCAATCGCGTTGGGCTGTGTGGATGTCACCCTTAAGGAAGCGGTGGCAGTAGCCAATGTCTTTGCCAATCACGGGGTCTATGTAACGCCCTATTATATTGAGTGGGTAAAAGATTCGTGGGGCAACAAAATCTACAAAGCGCAGGTAAAGCGCGAACGAGTATTACCTGCGCTGATCAGTGACCAAGTAGCCAAGGTATTGGGTATTCGGATGGAGCGTTTACGGGCAAAATTACCCGAACGGTGGATCGATAGTGACTCGATTGGTAAAACGGGTACGACCAATGATTTTCGTACCATTTGGTTTGTCGGCTCAACACCCGATATTACCACGGGCATCTACATCGGCCGTGATGATAACCAAATGGTGGGTGACCAGATGTTTGCCCGCAGAACTGCTTTCCCTATTTGGTACAACATCCACCGGTCGGTCCCCGCACGCAAAAAACAATTTTCGTTTGATCCTGCGCTGACCGAAGCTATTATCAATGAGCACACCGGAGCGATAACCGACACGCAAGACCCTGATCATTGTGTAATTTTAATACCGGAGAGTTTGTGAAGCGCCAATTACTCTTAAATGCCCTCGAGGCCTATAAACCGACTGATGAGCAAGAAATTGTCTACAAGCAACAGATTATTGAGTTCGTAAATACCCACACCGACTGCTTTGAGCGTACGCTGACCGTTGGTCATGTAACCGCCTCTGCCTGGATTCTCAACAGCGATGGCTCACGTGCGTTGCTCATGCACCATGCGAAATTAGACAAATGGTTCCAACTTGGCGGCCATTGTGATGGTGACCCCGATACCTTAGCCGTCGCGCTTAAAGAAGCGCATGAAGAGTCGGGGTTAGCGCGTATTGTGCCGGTATCGAACAGAATCTTTGATATCGATATCCATCTGATCCCCGCCAACAGCCGCGAGGCGGAACATTATCATTTCGATGTGCGTTACCTGCTGCAGGTGCAGGGCTCCGATACGCTCGTGCAGAATACTGAGTCGAAGGAATTGCGGTGGATCGGCAAGCACCCAGCGGAGTTGCCGAGCAGTGGGCGTTCATTAGTGCGCATGTTTGAAAAATGGGTTGCACGAGAGCAGGTTGTTCAACCTTCAACTCGGCGCAGCTCGCTTGGCGAAGTTCGCGGGTGAGCAAATACTGCGCAAAGTGCTTGGTAAAATTCATCAGCTTTTTTTTCAATATCCTGTTGCCGCATCACCGTAAAAAGCTGCGGGTGTAGCTGAGCAACTGCCTGAGCATTATGGAGTTGGTGATCGGTAATCTGCGTCTCGAGCGGAATAATAATCGCCTTTTTCTCAAAAAACTGGAGCTCGGCAAGCGTGCCGGACCCTGCACGAGTTACTACCATGTCTGCTGCCTGATACAGGGGAGCAATCTGATCTGAATAGGCAAAAACGTACGAGGGAATGTGGTGCTGGTTGTACCAGTGGTGGAGGTGAGCTACTGCCTCTGCGGAACCTGCTTGGTGTATAACCTGCAGATGTGAGATTACCATCGATCGCCGGAGGATCCATGTGGTGATGAGATTGTTGAGTGCCTGAGATCCTTGGGAGCCGCCAATCACAAAGAGCGTTTGCCGTTCGGGGTGTAGCCTAATGGTGTCAAAAAGCTCCTCTCGATCTGTGATCCTCTGCGTAAAACGAATCGGATACGGTTTTAATTTTGTTTTATGCGCTGGAAAACGAGCCTTTGTAGTTTCAAAGACCACGTTAATGGTCTGAGCCAGAGGTGCGAGTGCACGAATGGTGTTGCCCGGCAGTACATTCAATTCAAAGAGTTCAATTGGGATACGCAACAGCCACGCGGCAAGGCACACCGGTATCGCAATGAAGCCGCCGGTGGTCACCACCTTGTGCGGGCGGTGTCTGCGCAACAGCCGCCAGCTGGCAGCAAACGTTCTCAACACCGTGAATACAAACCGCGGCAACAGCCAGGGCTTACGGTAAGGCACCTGCATGGTCTTAAGATACGCAACGGTATCAAGAGCCGGGTGGTTACCGATGACGGTACGATCAAGGGGCGCATCACCGCTGATGAACAGAATCTGCTGAGCAGCATTGTGTTCCTTGAGCTCTGCAGCCATGGTGAGACAGGGGACAATGTGGCCACCAGAGTGGCCAGCGACGAAGCAGATGGTCTTAGGCATCAAATTTCCTGATCATGGTTGGTGGTGTACATCCAAACAGGCCATGCTTCGATATGCCACTACCGTGGCTACTCAGCACGAACGGATTTATTTAAATCTTGCGCGCAGTGTCTTCGGCTCATACTTGCTCTTTTTCCGTTCGTGGTGAGTGATTGCGCAGCAATCGTATCGAACCATGACGGTTCATCAGCATACAGAGACTGTGGCCGGAAACCAACCGCTGCGTAGCGGAAGTTGTTGAATCATGAGCTGTTGTATTTCAGATTCAAGTGCACGGTGTGAGGTGGGGATGATCAATTTGGTAGGTCGATGTTTCAGGCGGCGATGGCGTTCGCGCATCATGCCTTCCAGCTGAGCGCCTTGGCGGAGAAAAGGGCAGAGTTCAAGGCTTTTGTGTGAAAACTCAGAGGCTTTTTCGGGGTTATTGAGCTGGCTATAAAACTGGGATTTAAGGTAGAGGAAAAGGCAATGTTGGCGTTGTTGGAAAGGCACCTCATTGAGAAACTCATCAATCACCTCAATACCCCGCATTGGGCTACTTTTGCCATGTGCCTGAGCAGCGAGAAAAGTGAGCTCGGCGTTCTTTTTGTGCTGGATCTGCAAGGCGATGGCCCGTTGGTCCGCCTCTTCGCTTTTGCCCAACTCGTGTAGGCTTTGGATAAAAATGAGTTGCACTGCCGCGTTCTGGGCAAATGACGTATCAAGTTTGGGAATCAGTGTTCCAATGGCCTCGAAATTGCCCGTCGCATACAAGAGATTTAAAAAGCCCTCGTACGGATAGGCGGAATTAGTGTGTTTCAAAACCTGTTGATAATGGGCAAGTGATTGGGTTACACGTGCTCCGGAAAGATGGTAATTACCCATCAAATAATCATGGTAATTTTGCCATGACTCACGTTCGGTCGCCGGTGTTTGTGCGCCCAAGAGAGAGAGGCATATACCGAGCAAGTAGACGATCATTATTTTCCTCGCATTTTTGTGCGTGGTGTGCACCTCCATAAGAAGGTTTGTAATAATGAGCGTAACTGCTCATCTTCCACCTTTGCAAGGGCTGTGGTCTCGAGGCGGGTAAGTTCCCGGGCTACAATGGGTTGATAGTACCGAGCGGGGGTCGTTTTCTGTGTAGTCGCCTTTTTGGCACAGGCACGAAACCTAATTTGCTGAATATGTTCAGCGCCCAGGTGCTCATTAATGGTTTTCATAAGTACCGGCGTCAAATGATACAGCTCTTGGAGCCACGCGGAATGGTAGACTCCCAAAAACAGTGTAGAACCCTCAACTTTTTCAAGACGCACCTGCTCATGTAACGGCCCCATTATCTGTTGCCAGTTATGTAAGAGCAGCCAGCGCCAATCTTGGTTTTCAAGGGCGAGGGTAGTTAAAAGATCTTTCAGAGAAATACTCACGAGAGCCTTCGGGGTGTGCAAAGAAAAAGTGTCAAAGCAAAGAAAAAGACCCCTCTTTCTTATAGGAAAGTGGGGTCTTTTGCAAAATGTAACTTGTTTGTTATTTCTTAGCGTTTGCATTGACGTTAGAATGAGCGCGCAATGATGGCGTCGACACCGGGGCGGCGTTCTGGGTAGCAGCTTGGGCCTCAGCCATTGATGCGCTTATTGCCAGAGCCATTGCTATCTCCTCATTCATCACTTCAGAAGGCACCTGATACACGGGTACCATGTTTGGCGCTGGTGCTACACGCATTGGTGGCGCCACTGGTACCACGAGCATTTGTTGTGCAGCTGCGGCAGTGCGGATGGGCTGTGCGGTTGCAGAAGATGCTGACGCGGGAGTAGCTTGAGCGTTAAGCTGGTTGGACATCGTGGGCTCAGACACCGGAGCGGTGGCACGTGTTAGTTGTTCGTGCCTCAGATACTCACCTTCTTTGGTGTTATGTTCCCTTTCTGATGCGGCAAGGGCCTGTGATAGTGCTTGATGCGCATCAGCTTTGCTGGGCGTTGCGATAGGTACAAACGCCGCTGAGGTCGACGAGGCAGTTTTGTTTGCAGTTTTGGCTGACTCAGCGAGTGCGCGTTGAAAAGCGGCGTCGTTTTGATCTTGGTCCTGTTCAAAGTGTGCTCGTGCGAGTGCGCCGGTGGCTACCAATTCGCCACCCACAGTTTCCCAACCTCCTGCAAGAGGAGACGCAGAAGGTGCTGCTGGCATTTCATCGCCGCCGTTAAATAAGTTACCTCTGTCAACAGTCCTAAAGGCAGACTTTGAGTGCTTAGAAGTAGGGTTGATAAGGTGAGAGTTGCCAAAATCACTGGTAAGCTGATTCGCAGTTTGTTTTCTGCCCGGTTTGATCGCACCTTGCCCACGTGAAGGGGATGAAGTTAAGATGCGTTCGCCAAGTGCCATCTGATGTCGATAAGCGTCGATACGTACTTGAATGCCGAGTAATTGAGACATCAAACGCATTCTTTGGTAGTGAGCTGCGTTCCACTCGTCGCCATCAAAGGCGAGACCTGGAGCTTGGAGTTTTTCTATGACTGCATCTATTAATGAGAGGTTGTAAAAAGCCTCTTTTAATAGTCCCTGTATTTTTTGATTTTCCATACGTTGCATCAGAAGATATCCGGGTATTCCAAGGTTACACTTGTCTATCGCAGCGGATAATGATCTTTCTTCCATTGCCAACAGTGGTAATTCGAGATGGAGTCCGTTCTTCATACGTCCAAGATCAACCCCTTGAAGTGCTTGCTCAAGAGGTTGCCAGCGAGCTATTTCTGCACGTTGGGCAGGGGTGAGGGGGACAACAGGTTCCTGAGCGGGAGCAGACGGTAACTGTGCGGGAATGTCACGGGCTAAAGGTTTGAGTTGTAAGAGGGCCCGTAACTCACGTTGCGCCTTGCGGTTACGCATGAGTTGTCCCTGTACATTTTGTTGTCCTTTATCGTCACGGATCCCGAAATCTGATGGCTTTTCCAACATCTTCAGGAAGGTCTGTTCTTCCTGTTCCAGATTTTTTAGTGTTTCCACACGTTTTTGTATCTCAGCATATTCAGCTGCATCTTTTGCAGGGATTTGTGCTGCTACGGTGGTGGTAGCGATGGCTATCAAACAGGTCAAAGTAATCAGTTGTTTCATGATATCTCCATGGTGAAGGTACTAATGTTATGTATCCATCGTGCCATAACTGTATAAAATTGCAAATGGTATTTTATAGGGGGTATTTCCAGGTTCAGAGGGCCTGGTCCCACTGGAGGTAGAGGTTGCGCCAGAAGAGCTTGGCGCTGCCGGCCATGGGGGGGGCCTCAGCCAGCTGGAGGAGCTGGGCAATGCGCTGTGCCGTGGCCGGGTTAGGAGTCCCTGCCTGGAGCTCGTGCCGGTGGCGGGCTATCCAAGCCTCAAGAATATCATCGAGGGCACTCATCGTTTCTCGTTCGGTGAGCGGCATGGTTTCGAGAAGCTCGAGAATCGGTGTTGGGTGGGGGGGTAACGGCTGGGTAAAGAGGGCCACATAGGGAGCAAAGTCGGAGGGGGTTGTGGGGGTTGACCAGGTATGGAGGATGCCCCGGGAGCGAATGGTGGCCAGCAGCGCCTGGGGGGCCTGAGTGAGCAGGAGAAAGTGGTAGCCCGGCGGTGGCTCTTCGAGTGATTTTAACAGGCGATTTGCGGTAGCGGGGGTCAGCGTATCTGCCCGATCAAGCACCATGAACCGATGCTGGTGTGGCTCTAAGCTAAAGGCGAGCTGGGCAAGTAACTGGTCAATGTGCTCTACCAAGTACTGCTTTTCGGGAGAGTGCCAGACCAGACTCGGATGCTGGCGCTGCAGGATCTGAAGGCAGGTGATACAAGCGCCGCACCCCTGTGCAGGGCACAAGAGTTTTTGGAAAAGCTGGTAGGCCTGTTCATGGGTGTGGGTTGGGTGCCCTGCCCAAATAAGGACCGGGTGCTGGAGGGCGGTTTTTAGGAGCGCATCCACGTGAGTATCCTTTGGCTGGTAGTATCTGAAAGTGTATCGGGTGCTAACGTGCCATCGACGATCAAGATATCTGATCGGTTCTGATAGAGCTCATCGTATCCGGCAACCAGGCGCTTAAAAAAGTCCTCTTTTTCCGCATCAAACACGCTGCGTGCTCCTGCGCGTTGTGCAATACGCTGGTGGGCAGTAGCCACATCGATGCGTACATAGATGGTCAGATCGGGTGTCATGCCCTGCATAGCCCAGCGGTTAATCGTAGTAATCATGGTGCGATCGAGTCCACGACCATAGCCTTGGTAGACCAGTGCTGAATCGGCCATACGATCGGAAATCACCACGGTGCCCTGGCGCAGGGCAGGAATAACCTTTTCTTCAAAATGTTGCGCTCGATCAGCGGCAAAGAGTAAAAACTCGGCCCTGGCGCAGATGGATACGGGACGATCCTGCAACAGTTTGCGGGTGGTGATACCCAAAGGAGTGCCACCCGGCTCTTTGGTTAATATTGCAGGGATGTGGTTCTTGAGCAGGAAAGCGTGCAAAGAAGTGGCCAAGGTAGATTTACCTGAGCCATCGATACCTTCAAGTGCAATGAGTTTGCCGGGCAAAGGGGGCATGAAGTCCTTACGATTTTGGGGATGACCAGGACCTATTTTGAACGATCTCCCGGATTTGGTCGAGCGGAGCTATTGGGGTTGAGTATGTGTTCAAGTGATAGCCTTTGTTGGATAACATGCCTCAATCTATCTTGGTAACCGGGGGTAAGGTATTCACGCTCGTGTGCGCTCTTATCCTTAAGGCCTACAAGATTTTGGTGTAGCTCATCTTCTTCTTTTGTTAGCGCTTCCAATTGTTGCGCTGCTTGGCGCATTTCTGGGTCTACTTGGCTTTCTTGTGCGCTTTCCCTCAGTGCTCGTTCTAAATCGGCATCAACGTCTGCATGGTGCGGTATCCTGTTTACCCTGTCTTCTAACGTAGTCCTCGTGCGATCAAGAGCTGCTGCTTCTTGAGCGGCATGCCATACCGGCGCTGAGGCAGCAGAGTTGAGTGGGTGCTGTGCACGGGCATTGTATGTATGTTTCCTGTCTCTCTCATCTGAAGCTGCAGGCGTAGCAAGTGCCCGATTACCGGTTGGTGCAGTAGGGGTGGCCGTCGCAGTGGCTGATGCGGTGAGAGAAGCTGCACGGGCAGGAGCTTGTTCTGCGAGTGAGAGCGCTATTGCTCGTCGTATATCTTCGTCCGCGGCGTCCGCCTCGTGTTGGGCTTTGCTGGCAGCCAGAGCTTCCATGAGTGTGCGTGCTTGAGTGAGATTCTCGTCTCCTCGGTTGAATATGCCCTGTAAGGCGGGTGAGGGGGCTGATGGGGGGTAGGAAAGGTGGTGCTGTGCAGGAGCGGCTGTTGCAGTGGCTGATGCTGCTGAGGCTACCGAATTTTTGGTATCACTTTCTGTGGTGGGCTGAGTGGTATACGGTGCTTTTGCAGAGAAGGTTTTGAGTAAGTTGGTCAGCCGGCTTTGCTGACGGATATTTTCTACCTGTTGCTGTTGGTATTTTGCGAGATCGGCAGGCTCAATTTTGTCGTTAGTTGCGTGACTTTTTGCAAAAAACGTTGCAATAGCCGCCCAATCTGCTTCTAATTGCTGCAATTGTTGTTCTATCTTTTTTACCTCTTGTTCGGTGTTGCCTACGGGTGATGGCGTAAGAAACGCAATCTGCGCATCAAACTTTTTTAGTTCCTGGTCAAGGTATGCTATGCGCGTGTTTAGGTCTGCTAAATCTGTTTCCTTGAGGGATTGGCCCTGCTTTTTAAGTAGCGCGAGCCCATTACGATATCGGTTAAGGTGATTCCGGTGTTCTTTAAGCCCTAAGAGCCGCACAGGTAAGCCTGACTCTGCTCTGTCGCATATGAGCTGTAACTGAGCGAGAGTTTGACGAGACTTATCCCTGGTAATATTGAGCAGTTGATCTTGTAGTTCTTCGTTAAGCTCCTGTTGCTTTTTAAAGTAAGGTAAAAGGTTGGGTGCCGCCTGGGGATGTTGTAATACCACGGCAATTGATGCAGCCTCTGCTTTCAGTGCTTCGCGCATATAAAAAAAATGTACAAAGAGGTTATGGGAATCTTGGTACGCAGCGCTACGAGCGGCGGGGGTTTGTGATGCCGGTTTTACGGCAGTTGTGAGGGCCACTACACAGGCCAGAAGAGTAAGGTTTTTCATGAGGTCACCCAGGGTGAAAATACTCGAGTTATCCCTCTGAGGTTGCCATAAACAATTAAAATTGCAAATGGTATAAGTCTGTGGGCAACAGGGTAGCCAGGGGGAGTTTGCCTCTTGCCAAGGAGGGCAATTTGCAGAAGATTGGGACCAAAGAAAAGGAACTCAATGGATTTATCAACCTTGGCCGGGATGTCTGAGGCGGAACGCATTGCCTCATTAACGGCCACCTTCCAAGAAAATGGGCAGCCGATCTATGCCGCCTCGTTTGTGGCGCGCAGTGCGCAGCAGCATCCGGAGGCTCTTGCCTTAATTTGTGAACAACAAAAGTTAACGTATGGTGAGTTGGCACGGCGGGTAAACCACGTGACGAAACTCTTGCGTGAAAAGGGCATTAAGCCGCGTGACAAGGTTATTATTATTTTCGAAAACTCGATCGAGTTTTACATTGCCTATTATGGGGCCTGGCAGGCGGGTGCGGTAGTAGCACCGGTGAACACGTTTTTAGCTGAGCGGGAATTGAAGCACATTGTGCATGATGCGCAACCTGCCGCAATCGTGGGGAATAGTTCCATCATCGAGGCCTATCGTTCGTTGGCGCAGGTGATACTCACTGAAGAAGATATGCAGGCAGAGTATGCAGGTGAAGTTGCGATTGATGTATTGGAGCCGGATGAGTTAAGTGTGCTGCTCTACACGTCAGGCACTACGGGCTTTCCCAAGGGCGTCATGTTTTGCTCACGGGGTATTGTCACTTCGGTCATCCAAGGCATTGCACGCTTAGAGCCGGGTGCTGATGAGCGGGTATTTGGGCTGCTGCCGTTGTTTCATAGCTTTGCCCAAAATGCCTGCATCTGGAGCCCCATGATGCTCGGGGTTACCGTCATTGTGGTGCCAAAAATTGAACGGCGAAATATTTTAGAGGGGCTCACGCATCAGCCGACTATTTTCTTAGGAGTGCCTGCGCTCTACGGCCTCTTGTGTGTGATGCGCAACATAAACTTCGACACGGTACGCTACTTTATGTGCGGGAGCGATGCGTTGCCGGATAAAATTAGGGCCTACTTTGAGCTGATCTACCGGCGCAAGTTGTGTAATGGTTATGGGCTTACCGAAGCGGGGCCTACCATTGCACTCTCGGTGAGTGATGAATTGGTATCGGCGTCATGTGTGGGCAAGCCGGTGACCGGCATGGCCTGTGAAATCCGTGACGAAAATAATCAACCGCTGCCGACGGGGCAGGTGGGCGTGCTCTTTGTAAAAGGCGTTAACGTGATGCTTGGCTACTACCAAGCGCCGGAGATGACGCAGGAGGTGCTGCGCGATGGCTGGCTCAACACGGGCGATTTTGCCTTCCTTGATGGAGCAGATCGTTTGCACATTGTCGGCAGAGCAAAAGACCTTATTAAACACAAAGGTATCAACATCTACCCGCCCGAAGTAGAAAATGTGATTATGAGCCACCCGCAGGTAACCATGGCTGCGGTGGTAGGCAAAGCTTCACCCGATGTGGGAGAAATTCCCATTGCGTTTGTTACGCTACGCACCACTGCACCGGGTATTGAAGCTGAACTCAAGGCCCTCTGCCTCCAGCAACTTGCCGGCTACAAAGTGCCACGCCAATTTATTATTCTTGAGGCGTTGCCGATGACGGCACTTGGTAAAGTAGATAAGAAACGATTACGCGCTGAGTTTTTACATGACTAAACATGTTCTCGTGCATTGCACCTCAAGCCTCCAATTAGGTGGCGCGGAGGCATTGCTCGTTGATCTCGTACGTGACTTAGGAACAGAGCGCTACGAGCATCATGTGCTCTACATCCACGATGGGCCCCGCAGAGCGGAGCTCGAAGCGCTCGGCGCAAAAACCTATTCCATCCAAGGATCACTCTTTCGTTACGATCCCACCATGTTCTTCCATGCCTATCGCATCATTACCCGTCTGAAACCTTCGGTAATTCACGCTGCCTTGTGGGCGGGGTGTTGGGTAGCGCGCATCGTGGGCAAAGTAACCAAAATCCCCGTGGTCTGTGTGGTGCATTTACCACTGACCAGCGATGGCAAACTGCGCAATTTCCTCGACGGGCGTACCTGGCGCTGGGCGGATCAGGTGGTTGCAGTATCGCAAGAAGTAGGTCGCTCATTGTCGGGTTTTGTACCGGCGCAGCGTATCGAAGTTATTCCCAACGGCATCAACGCCCGGCGAGTTCGGGAGCAGGGATACTCGTATCACCTGACCCGGCAGATGCTTGGCCTCGCACCTGATCACTTTGTTATCGGCTGTGTGGGGCGCTTTGTGCCCCATAAGCGCCAAGATCTTTTGATTCGGGTATTTGCCCGGTTTGTGGCTGAGCATCCGCAGGCACGGCTGTTGCTGCTCGGCGTGGGGCCAGAGGAGCAGGCGTTGCGCGCCCTCGTGACTCAGCTGCGGGTTTCCAATTTTGTACAGTTTATTATTGCCCAGCCAGCGCTCGGCTATTACCCGCTCTTTGACTGTTTCGTGTTGCCGTCGGTGCTCGAGGGGCTTTCGGTGGCGCTCCTGGAGGCAGCCTCGTTTGGGCTTCCTGCCATAGTGACGGGCGTTGGCAGTCATGAGGTGATTCAGGATGGGGTTAATGGCTTTGTGGTGCCGCCTGATGATGAGCGGGCGCTGCTTGAAGCGCTCAAGAAATTAGCGTGTGAACCGGTAAGAAGTAGCCTGGGAGTGCAGAGCAAAGAGAAAGTTGAAGCCAGGTTCAGCTCCCAGGAGATGATGCAGGCATATCGGACTATTTTTGACCGATATTGCGGCTCCAAACAAACATAAAAATGAGCTTGGCGTCATAATTATCCGGCACCCCGAAAATTTGTTGCTTTTTTGTCCGGGATTGGATAGTTTTCAGGACGATTGTTTAAGATAACCTCCATTTCCCCTGTCCGTGACGTTAACGCGTCTGGATGGGGGTTTTTTCTAAGTTCAACCAGGACGACAACGGTGACCGACTTTCCCCTTCCCCCGCGCGTGCGCGGCAGGTACCAGCAGCACCCGGAAGATCACGGGAAGTTTGTTCGCAGAACGCTTGCGATGTGGGCACGTTCTTCTTTGCACCGCCTCATGCACCATTCCTCATACGCCCAAGTACAGGAGCAGTGGTTTTCCCCCGAGCCGTTAGTTGCCCGAAGTGCGTCTTTGCAGATTACATGGATAGGTCACGCTACATTTTTGATCCAAGTCGAAGGCTTTAATATCCTCACCGATCCGGTGTTTGGGTCCATCACCCCTTTTTACCCGCGTAACGTGGAGCCGGGTATTCTGCTTGATCGATTACCGCCGATTGATCTGCTGCTGATTTCCCATAATCACTGGGACCATATGCATCGGCCGACGTTGTTAAAATTGCGCAACCGGTTTGAGCGTTGGGGTACCACTATTTTGATTCCCGATGGTGACGAGCGTTGGTTTAAACGCTGGGGATTCAAGGACGTACATCCGCTGACGTGGGGTGCTACGCATACTATTTTCACGGCAGAGCGGGAGCTGCGTGCCACATTTTTACCTACCCGTCACTGGTCACGCCATGGTTTCTTTGATCTCAATAAAAGTCTTTGGGGGAGCTGGATGATCTCCACCGATTACCAGCACATCTATTTTGCGGGTGATTCTGCTTATGGTGACCATTTCAAACAAATAGCGGAGCACTTCCATGATATCGATGTGGCATTGTTACCCATTGCGCCCTGTGAGCCTCACGAGTGGCTCGCCGCCAGTCACCTCAATGCGGAGCAGGCAGTACAAGCGTTTGCAGATCTTAAGGCGCGTCTGTTTATCCCGATGCACTGGGGCACCTTTAACTTCGGCTGCGATGTGCCGCTGGCACCCGTACAACGGTTACAAAAGAGCTGGGCTATTTCCCCCGAGCGGTTACTCTTGCCTAAAATAGGACAGCGGCTGCAGATACCGTTGCCAGTACCGACAGCCGCTCAAGTTTCGTATCAAGATATATATCGATAGTTAATCGTTCAGATAACCATGCACGTAATGTGCCGCAGTACCACCGACTAACGGACTTACCAAATAGACCAACACGTTATAGATCGACGGCATTTCAGATGACATGCTCGTGAGCAATGAAATAGCCGACGCAATAGCCGGGTTATACACCGCGCCTGAGAGATGAATACCCATTGCCGCTACTGCGGTGAGCGTAAGGCCAATGACCAGGCCATACAGATCCTGTAAGCGTGAACGCCCTGCAGTTACCGAGAGAATGACTAAGCAGAGTAAGAATGATCCCAAGAATTCAATACTCGCTGCTTTCCAAAAGTGGCTCATTTCAATGAGCGGCAACGGCTGAATGCGCCCGTGGAGGAACTTAGTAAACGCACCAGCGCCTACGGCACCCACCAATTGTGCGGCGACATACCCAAGTGCATACGTGTGTGCAGACGATTTACGCAGCCACATCGTTAAGGTAACTGCGGGGTTAAAGTGGCCGCCGGAAATATGGGCACCACAATAGAGGCCGATCATCAGTGCAAGACCAATAATAGCCGGATTGCCGGTCATCATCGCCGCACTGGCGAGAATAAAAGTACCAAGCGCTTCAACAATATACGCCTTCATACGTCTCCTTTTAAGACATTAAGAGTAAAAATTCTTTGTTAAATAGGCACGACCAGAGTCACCAAACACCATCACAACTACGGCTGATGCAGGCAACTTCTTGGCATATTCATAGGCTGCATAGGCCACCGCACCACTGCTCGGCCCGATTAAGAGCCCGTGAGAACGTGCCATGGTTTTGAGCATGCCGATCGCCTGCTCATCAGTAACATTCAAAAACTCATCGACGACCGCTTTGTTATAGAGCGGCGTGTCGTAGTCGACGCCAATGCCTTCGAGTGCATAGGGTTTCGGTTCCCCATTGGTAGCGCGCCACGACGTCTGGCTATCGACGGGGAGTATTTTAATATTCGGGTTCTTTTCTTTCAGATATTTACCCGCGCCATTACTGTGTCCACATGAGCCTGCCGCTGCAAGAAAGTGGGTAACGGTGCCCTGTGTCTGCTCATAGACCTCGGGCCCGAGGCTTGAATAATGAGCAAGTGAGTTGGTGGGGTTAAAGTATTGGCTTAAGAAAATGGAGTTAGGTGTTTGCGCATGAATTTCCACCGCCTTGCTGTAGTAACTTTTCGGGTCATCCAATTTCGCCGTTGGGGGGCAGAGCACCACCTCGACTCCGTAGGCCCTGAGAGTATCCAACTTTTCCTTAGATACTTTTTCGGAGGCGGTGATAATCACTCGGTAGCCCTTATAGGAACCTATCATCGCCGCTGCGATGCCTTGATTGCCCGAAGAGGCTTCAATAATAACGCCTCCTGGTTTGAGTGTGCCTTTACGTTCCGCATCCTCAATCATGAACAATGCCGAACGATCCTTCAGGGAGCCGCCCGGGTTTAAGTATTCTAACTTAGCGAGCACCGTTGCCTCCACATCAAAATTGACTTGGACTAACGGGGTATTGCCAATGGCTTGTAACAAGTTTTTGTACGTGGGCGTGGTGAGCACCAGCCCCTTGGGATTTTCAGTATGCTGATTCAACATGATCGGTTTTCCTTAGCGCATTAAAGGCGCACAAACGATATTTTTCGCAATGTACCTGAAATGAGCTAGAGGATGCAACAAGAACAAAGGATTTAGTGGATGCTATCAAACCATCGCGCAGTACTCCAGCTATAGCGGAGCGAAGCGAGGCTTAGCTGGAGTACTGCGCGATTCAATAAATAACACCTAAAAATAAGCTTGTAACTCTTGAAAAAGCGAGGTATCGTCCCGGGGTCAAACCTGAAGGCAGATACTGTGTTAAGAAGAGCTACCTTTCAATTGTATCCCAATGAACAACAGCTTGTAGCATTAGAAGGCCACCTTGAACTCTACCGTCAGATATATAACTGGGCCTTAGAGCAGCTTATCTCAGCGGATAAAGATGGTAGGCCTACCTCCTACAACGCGGTAGCAAAACAATTTACTCAACATAAAAAAGCTCATCCCCAATACAAGGCAATTAACGCCCAATCGGCTCAAAACACCATCAAGCGGGCAAGCCAGGCAATGGATAAGTTCTACGAGCGATGTGAAGCCGGAGAGAAGGCCGGGTACCCACGCTTTAAAAAGAAGGGCAGATTCAAAGGTTGGGGATACAACGAGCATGGTGATGGGAACAAAGTTTTTAGCAATGGTAAGCATGGCAAGATTCGTATCTCCGGAGAAGGCATAGGTCTCATAAAGATGCGGGGAAAGGCCCGCACTGTCGGCGAGGTACGCACCGTAAATATGTTGCGCAAGAACAGTACCTGGTTTTCCTCGGTCGTGTATGACTGCATGCCAGTAAGGATCCATGGAGAACAACAAAGAGGTATTGATGCCGGGCTAATGACCTACGCAACCATAGCTAACGCTGACGGAACCTACGAAGAGATTGAAAACCCACGGTTCCTCAACAAACTACTGGCTCAAATTAAGCAGGGCCATAAAGTCTTGTCGCGCAAACAAAAAGGCTCAAAAAACTGGAATAAACAAAAAGAAAAATTGGCAGGGTTGTACGACAAGCTTGAAAACCAACGCACGAACTTTGCCCATCAGGTCTCTAACAAGTTGGTAAAAGAAAGTTCCTTGCTAGCCACTGAAGACCTGGATATCCAAAAGATGGTTGCCAAAGGTGGCTCTTATAAAACAGGGTTAAATAGATCAATCTTAGATGCCTCGTGGCGCTACTTAATAAATGCAATGGAATACAAAGCGGAAGAAGCTGGTATTTTGTTGCACGTTATTCCGACTAAGACTGTCAAGCCATCACAAACATGCCCAAACTGTGGTCTGCAAGAAAAAAAGCAGCTCTCAGAGCGACGACATGAATGTGATTGTGGACTGAGGCTTTCTCGAGACCAAGCAGCCGCACGAGTGATATTAAATTGGGCTCTTTTTAAAAGGGCCACAGGCCGGGAACCGACCTGGTGTGGAGGAAGGGCAGGAGCCTTTCCGCAGAAGCACGAAACTCACGCCATAGTTACGAAGTAACTTGGCGGGAGTCGTTCATCGCCAAGCTGCTCTCAAAGAGTTGCCCCCGTTGAAACGCTTTAGAGTTACATTAGGGTTTGGTGCGGGGGTTTCCGTGGGTGCTACGGTTATGCTTATAGCTTCAATGTGGGAAAAGAAAGCTCAAGAAAAGAAAAGAGCGAAGGAAGCAACCACAATGAAAATAGCGAGATTTTCGTCCGGAGGGTTTGGTACGTATTGATCATTACTGTTTGTTAGGGAAGATATGATTAAAGCCAACGGGAACTGGTGGATGAGCGCATCAAAAACCAGTAAGTTGGGCGCAAACTTATCCCCAACTGATTAGGAGTGCTATGGAAGTAAAAAAACACCGTTCAGTACGCGGCATGTTGCTTGCCATAGCAATGGTTGGAAGCCTGATGGCCGAACAAGCTATTCCAGAAGGAAAAAATGCGGTGAAAATGACCAATAACATTGCGTCGGGCGATGTGAAATCTGAATGGTCTGAGTTTTCATTCATGATAAGAGCATCAAGTATTGGTGACGCTGGAGGAGTTGGGGTGTTTGCTACCCATAATATCCCTGCAGGTGCTTTCTTCCTCAACAAGAGCTTTGAAGCACGGGTTCTGAAAACTAAAGATGTGCCCAAAGAGTTTGTTAAATATTGTATCTACCTCAACGATGAAGAACTGCTCTGTCCAGAACGCTTTGACCGTATGGAAATAGGATGGTTCATTAACCACTCATTTACGCCCAACATTGCCTATAACTCTGATAAACGTAGTCTGTATGCGATCAGAAATATCAAGGCTGGCGAAGAAATTTTGATCGATTACAACTATCTCGATGAGCCAGAGTATCTAAAAGACGATTTTTATAAGCATTGAAGGAAGGCGGTGGCTGAGACAAAGCAAAAAGATATTTGGTACAACGAACATTTGACCGCACAAACGTTACCATCGGTAGCTGAAAATGTGCCTTCTGATAGCGTGACTGATTTTGTTGAGTGGTTGCGTGCGGTACAACTACCCTCTTGCCCTAAAGTAATCGATATAGGATGTGGCAAGGGCAGGAATAGCGTCTATTTAGCTCAGCAAGGCTTTGAAGTTTATGCCGTTGATTTCATTCAGCATGCTATTGAGACCGCAAAATCCAAAGCAGATGAGCAGGGTGTTTCAGGAAAAATTAATTTCATCACGGGGAATATCGATAAAAAATGGCAGTTTCCCGATAATTTTTTTGATCTGGCAGTCGATTGCTTCTCATCAATCGATATCGACACGAAATTAGGTAGGGATATATATAAATCGGAAATGCATCGGACACTCAAGTCGGGTGGCTATGCGTTAGTATGTGTGGTAGCCGCACACGATGAATGGGAAAAGGAATTAATTGCTAAATGCCCGGGGGCTGAGAAAAATAGCTCCATATGGCCTCAAAACGGCAAATTTCAAAAGAATTATGATTTGCATGAGCTCAAAAATTTTTATCGAGAATTTCTTTTGATTGAGTGTCGTGAATACCAAAAAAAGGCCGTCAAATTAGGAAAAGAATTTACCGCTACCAACTTTTGGCTATTGTTGCGTAAGCCCTAGAACGGACATGAAAAAAATTGAGGCCAGCACATGTTGCCGCATTTTTCCCTTATCGATTTGACGAACTATTTCCAAAAAAATTCTCCGACATGGGACGGAAAGCTAAAATATTCAACTAACGTGCTGAATGACTACGACAATACTTTCAGGAGCTTGCAGTTGGAATTCAAGGCTAACATAGGCACACACCTCGATGCCCCTGCTCACGTAGTTCCAGGATCTTCTAAAATTAGTGACTTATCCCTAGAGCAATTATGTGGCCCTGCCGCGATTGTTTATGGCAAGGCGCACACAAATTCTCGGGTCTCAAAGCAAGACATTTTGGATTACGAGAAAAGCTATGGGACGATAGACCAAGGATCATGGGTCATTTTTATGACTGGTTGGGGTAGTCATTGGAACAATCCGGAGCACTATAGAAATGCGGACACCCAGGGAAACCCCCGTTTTCCACAGATAGGTGCCGATGCGGCCCAACTATTAGTTGATCGTAAGGTAAAAGGTATAGCGGTAGACACTTTTTCTCCGGATAATGCCGATACGCAATGGCAGGTCCATAAGACCCTGCTCGGCAATAATGTGTTGATTGTGGAAAACATTAAGTATCAAGAAGGCCTTCCACCAGCTGGGTCTTGGCTTGGATGCTTCCCGCTGTTTTTTGAAGATCTTGTTGAGTCACCAATACGAGCAGTTTTATATGCAAAATCACCTTACCCTTAAACCTCTTACTTTTTCTGACCTTGATCTCCTGGTTACTTGGTTCCAGCAGCCGCACGTTAAAAAATGGTGGCCAGATAACCTTTCGGCACCAGAAATTAAGACCAAGTACGGTAACCGAATAGGCAGTACGTCCGTGGTACCCCTGATCATTTACGCTGAAGAAAAACCTATTGGCTTCCTACAGTATTACAACCCTGCTCAGGTCGGCGATGAATGGAATAAGCATGAGTTACCAGGGACTAGAGGCTTTGATATCTTTATCGGAGATCCTGAATATTTGGGTAAAGGATATGGGACCGCGGCCCTAAAGCTCATGATCAACCAGCTTTTTGCCCGTCCTGACATCAAAAAGATCATTGTCGATGTTGATCCCCATAACAACACAGCCATCAAAACCTATCAAAAAGTAGGTTTAAAGTTTGTCAGAACAGCACAGACCCCGGAGGGTTTAGCGCATATTATGGAGTTGGAAAAATAGCTTGTAATTTACACTCAGCTCACCAGCTGCATACACCGGCTCCACCGATTAATGGGTCAAGAACTTCTTCAGCTTTTTAATCGCTTGTGATCGCATACTCATGGCATTTTTCTTTGTCACATCCATGGTGTAATAGATCTCGTTATAGCCATCGGGGATTAAAATTGAGGACCAGCCTGGACCTTTTGGTCCACCTTCGGGCATTACAATGGTGCCGGGCATTTCTCCTTCGAAGAATATGATATCGGTAGGGCTTGTAGCATACCCGATAACCGTCATGGCTTTTGCTCGCATGTTACCCATGCTTTGAGCCATGTTTACCAAGCCAATATTGGTTATTGTTTTTAAGAACCATTTAACTAATGGGCCAGGCAATTGGCCATTAAGGCAGTCCATGTAAAAACCCGTATCATCCACGATAATGGGGCCGTCCGAATAATGTTCAAAGGCGGTGCGTACCTTGGCGGCAATTATTTTCTTGCTATCTACTTCTTGTATCTCTGGCATATCGACCGCAATAATTCTAATCCCCGGTAGTAGCTCTTGTACTTCAGCTGCCTTGTCGGGATTACCGGTGACAAAGGCCATACAACGAAAGTCATTTTTTTGCATGTCGTCCTTGTAGCAAACAATGTGCGAGTGAATATTGGTTCCGAAGAGAAAAAGGAAGGGTAGAATCATTCTATTTTTGGTCATGAGGTACCTCTTTAGATTGCCTCACACTTTGACCGCATTGTCTGCCCCTGTCAAACCGGAAAAAGGACCTCGATGATACATTGTCACACCTTCGAGATCTGGTACCCTAGCTTGAGTTGTTTGAATCAAAGACCAAGATATTCTTCAAGGGAGCGACTTATGAAGCGTATTGTTTTGGGGTTACTTATTTCATGGTGCACTATGCATGCTCATCACCCAGCTACCATCGACTACCTTAAAAACCATCCTCAACACGTAGAGCTTTGTGCACGGTGGTCTTTTGAAACATGGGGTCATTATACTCCGGAACGTCCTCTTGAAGATTTTATTGCCTCGCGTAAGCAGTACCTCAATGATGACAAACTGCCTCTCACATACCTTGCACTCGTGGATCAAAAACCAGTTGGCATGTGCTCCTTAGCGGTGAACCGTGGTCTTTTTCCAGAACTTACCCCGTGGTTAGCAACCCTTTATGTTGAGCCTGAGTACAGCAAGCAAGGTATTGGTACCATGCTTGAAAAAGCTACCTGCGATAAGGCAAGGTCCATGGGCTACAAAATGATCTACTTGTTTACCTCCGAAGCGAATCTTGTTCCCTGGTATGAAAAATTGAATTGGAAGGTTCGCTGTGTAGCCGAAATACACAATCACCAAGTTACCGTGATGGAAAAGAAGTTAGACAACTAGCTGATAAGACTTGCTCAGCACTCAGCAACCGCCTTGGGATGCTGGTATTGCCAAACAAATCTTTGAATAACAGGGATGCCACATGTTTGCAAAATCATATCTATTCGTAGCCTTTTTAACGGTAGGACAAATGATGATGGTGGGCTCAGGCATAGCACAAAAACACCCCTTAACCTTAGAACACATGACAGCCGACAAGATTTCGGCAGAGCAATGGTTGGCGTCGAACAAACTTTTTAATGATGCCTTTTACGACGCATTTAAAGACATTCCCTATACCCAGCTCGATGATGATATTAAAGATGGCAGTGATCAAGAATTGAGAGCCTTTATACAAAGATTGTTTGAGAAGTTCAAAACTGAGGCGGTGACAAGTCTTTCACGTTGTGTTTTGGCTTATGAAGCAGAGCGTTTAGTGGGCTATGCTTTGTATCGTTTGCGTTCGGATGCGCCCGAAATTATTGTGGCGGTTCTTGTAGTAGATTCGCAGTCTCAAGGTAAAGGTGTAGGAAAAATGCTTCTTGATTCTGTTGCCCACTCATTTCCTACGGCACGGTCAATGGTACTTACCTGTGATATCCTCAATCAAAAGGCTCGTGCATTCTATGCCAAACAAGGGTTTTTCGAGATTACCGAGGGTGTGGAAGGAGTGCACTTTGACCCGAAATATCAACTGGCCCTGAAAAAAGATATTTCATGAGCACAAAATAACGGTGATGTATGGCTTTAGAAATTGAATTACGGTATGAGGTAGCTGATCAATTGGCATTACAGAACTTTGTGGACCGGCTACAAAAAATCGGTACCAAACGGGTGGTGGATGTGTATTTGGATACTCCTGATGCGCACCTGCTAAAACGTGGTATTTATATCCGTATTCGAGACAACAAGAAGCTGGATATTAAATTTAACCGTGAATGCCTGACCAACCCTGACCTCGAAATCCAAGCCTACTGCGAGGAATACTCTTTTGTACTACCTCTACAAGCTGATCATATGGCAAAGTTTCAAGAGGTTAACACCGACCTGGGATTAAAGGTTCCTACGACTCCCGATCTTGTCTGGTACCAGTCGGCCAATAACCTTATTGAGCACCGTATCGTTGATAAGGTTCGGACTACCTACCGCCATGATGATTTTTTGATCATGCTCGACGAGGTTAAAAACCTTGGGAGCTTTCTTGAAATAGAACTTATGGCCGACACTGCTGAGGATATCGAAGCAGTTAAAGTGCGCATGCTTAAAACCCTGGAAGGGCTACCACTTAAGCCGTTCAAAACAGGCTACGATTCACTCATTCTTAAAAAACAAAATTTTGCCCAGTACGTACAAGGTAGATTTGCGCTGAAGGAAGACAAAGAAGCCTATGCACGATCGCTTGGCGGAAAATAACATGATCAGATACCTAAGGGCGTTAACTACACTCCTGATATCTGCTTTTTTTAGCAGCTGTTTGGCATCCAACTTTGATGGGCTGACTCGCAAAGTTGATGCGTTTATTCAAGCACATGTCCCTGCCTATTATTTTAGTGGGTCGGTGCTGATAGCAAAAAATGGGGAAGTAGCTTTTTCCAAAAGTTATGGGATGAGTAATTACGAGCTTGGTACGCCTCATACCCCGCAGACAAAAATGAGAATTGCTTCGCTGACCAAGCATATGACTGCTGCTGCAATCTTAAAGCTGCAGGAAGACGGGTTACTCAAGCTCAGTGATACCGTAGATAAGTTCTTACCGGACTACCCCCACGGCAACAAAATAAGTATTCATCAGTTGTTAACTCATACTTCTGGCATAGCAAGCGAAGTAGAAAGCTTAGAAGATCTACGCGTAATAACACGAGGACGTATTAGTTGTTGGGATTTCATGAAAAGGTTTCAAAGCAAGGCTTTGCTATTTGAGCCCGGTTCAGATTATTGGTACTCAAATGCCAATTACGTGGTATTGACTGCTATTATCGAACAAGCCAGCGGAAAACCATACGGGCAATACCTACAAGAAACATTATTTAAACCTCTTGGTATGCATAACACTGGCCTGGATGATCCTACAGTACTGTTAACTAACCGAGCGGCAGGGTATGACCCGGGTGAGTGCTCCTTGCGTAATGCTGAGTACGCCTGGCCGTCAAATTATATGGGTGCCGGCGGACTTTATTCGACCATTGAAGATATGGGTCTGTGGATTACCGGTATGCATACAATACTTACCAAGAAATCTCTGGAAACGATGTTTTATCCGCATGTTGTTCTTGAGACCCAATGTGCTTGTTATGGTTGGTTCACGAGTGCCATCGAAGGCCAGCGGATGTTCGATTTTGATGGGTATACCTTTGGTTTCTCATCGGCGATTATTCGTTTGCCGGATTTGGCGATTGATATCGTGGTGCTATGTAATTTTCAACATGGTGACGCACCGGCTTTAGCTTGCAACATCGCTAAAATTATTTTGGGTAAGGATATTCCTCAGCCTGCCCCTGTAGTATTTCAAGATCAGCCTCTGGACGACAGGTATATAGGAACCTACCGGTCAAGTGATGCCGTTATAGAAATAACAAAACAAGAAGGCAAGTTATGGCTTGATCTCAAAGAGCCACACCGGCGAATGTGTTATCGATTATTGCCTATAGGACCGGATAGTTTTGTTCAGTTTGGTGTACAAAAAGAGCATCTTTTTATGTGCGGTCGTGGCGGCGCAGAGGGACTGAAGATACGAGAGCAAGGGACCGAGATTTACTTCAAAAAACAATACTAAGAATCATTTGCTAACGGGGTAACGCTCACCAAGCTCTTTGAGCTTCTCATAAGAAGCTTGTATAGGGTCTATTTCCAATTGATGTGCAAGATAGAGCAACAACATAAACACATCGGCAATTTCTTTTTTTACCGCTTCTCGAGTCTTTGGATCTAAGTTTTGACTTTGCTCTTCGGTTATCCAACAAAATGGTTCGAGAAGCTCCCCCGTTTCTCCGGCAATATTCATGACCAAATTTTTTGGTGAATAGAACTTTTCCCAGTCCCGTTCACGGTAAAAGGCGAGTAGGGTCTCAATAAGCTTTTTATGCGATTCATCTTGCATTTTGTTCCTTTAGCATGAATGAGGGTGTTTGCTTGGGGCCTTTCTAATCTGCGAGCCTAGCCAAACCCTTCTGCTTGCTTCGATTAAAACACCACACAAAGAGTAGTATTGCAACTGCTGCATACAAGATACCCAGTGCATAGCCCTTTAATAAATACGGTGTTGGGTTCTGTTGGTGCATGAGGTTTGCTCGCATGCCTTGAAATACATAGCTCATGGGCAGAAATTTACTGAGAGTTTGTGCCCATTGGGGAAGTACTTCGATAGGGTAATAGGCGCCAGAGAAGGGTAACAGAAACCACCCCACAACAAATCCGAGCTCAGTGCCTCGCCTGCCCAGGAGAGAGGTAATTTGAAGACAGGTGAACCCTGCCCAAAGGCCAGAGAAAAACAACGGTGGGAAGAAGATCAGGAACTTTGAAATGAGAAATACGATGCTTACATCATACATCATGCTGGCAACGCACATACAGACGAATGTGGTTATATTGATCGTGATGGCATAGAGCAGTATTGTTCCACAAATCCACTCACTTAGTTTTAAAGGAAGTGAAAATAAAGGAACAATATTGTTGTTCCACATCTCCTCAGCGAGCGCAATTGCGATAATATTGCAGCCGCGGCCGATTACTGCCCATAAAATAACACCCATTAACGCGACTTCTTCATAGTGTGCAAATTGCTGACTGTTTGATTGTTGAATCCATGCACCAAGATATCCCCAGACGAGAATATCAAGGATTGGCCAGTAAAACTGCCCGAGAAGATAGTTAACATCTCGCTTCCACATACGGGTATGGCGAAGTACAACTGCCCAGATGGGCGACCATGCGATCATAAGTTTTCCTAATTTTTAGCGATGCTCAAGAAATAATCCTCGAGCGTTGGTTTATCGATTGAGATTTGACTGTAACTTACCTGGCGCTGCCCCAAATTGGTGAGCAGTTGTGCTATCGCATGCTCATCAACTTCTATGGTCAGCTGGGCGCCCTGTGCCTGGTAAGTTGTTCTGGATTCTGTGAGATAGGCTGTTGCGTGCTCGAGACCTTGAGAGATTGTGAGGTGCACCCGAGCTTTGGAGGTTGATTGAGCAAGTTGCTCCGGGGTATTATCCGCAATAATTGTGCCATTTTTGAGCACCAATACCCGATCACAGAGTTCGGTAACCTCGTCCATGTTGTGTGAGGTGATCAAGATGGAAGTTCCCCGATCCTTAGAATGGCTGAGGATAAATTGCCGCACTTCATGAGCAACATCTGGGTCCAATGAGGCAGTGGGTTCATCAAGAAGAACAATTTCAGGGTCTGCCATAAAGGCCTTGGCCAGCATAACTCGAGTTGTTTGTCCGGCCGACAGGCTGCCAGTTTGGCGATTGCGTAATTCCCAAATGCCAAAGTTACGTAGAAGCTTTTCAATTTGTTGGGCAGGGCTTGCGAGCCCGTATATGCGGGCAATGATGTCGAGATTTTCTATGACGGTAAGTCTGGCCGGTAGCTTATCGTAGCCGCTGGCATACCCAACGCGCTTGAGAGCTGCAATGCGATGGTGAGTAAAGTTCTGACCAAAGTAAGTAATTTCACCGCTCGTCGGGGTAAGGGTACCCAAGAGCATTTGGATGGTGGTTGTCTTACCTGCCCCATTCGGGCCCAAAAAACCAAGAATCTCTCCGCTGGTGAGCTGGAATGAGATATTGTTCACGGCGGTATAAATTTTCTTATTGAAGGGCCAATACCCAGAAGTAAAGGTTTTGGTGAGATTGATAACTGAAAGAACAGACATGTATGATCCTTTTTTAGCCGGTGCCACTACCAACGAGGCAATGGCACCGGCTACTTTTTTTACCGCAGCTTCTGCGCGGTTTGTTGCAAGGTATTGGTTTTATCTACTTGGTACTCCATGAAGGTCCAATGTTCAGGGTTGAACATATGGTCCTGTGGTGACTGGGTAGTTGGCGTAAAGCCCCATGAGCGGTAGGCCTTCAAAGCACCTTCATTGGTAACCCGTGTCGTGAGAAAGATGCGGGTTATTGCGGGTAGTGCTTTAAAGATTGCTGCTGTTACCAGTCTGCCAAGTCCTCGATGTTGGGCTTCAGGCTTGACTGCGAGGGTGGTTACTTTCACGTTTCCCGGCTCATAGCTGGGTCTGATGAGAAAGGTGGTAAACCCTAACAGCTCATGGCTTTTGGCATCCTTTACGCTCACAAAGAAATAGCGGTCTTGTGAGAGTGTTTTGGCCATATCGCCGGTAAATTGAGAGGGCGTAAAAACAAAATGCCGTTTGAGTACCTCTTGCATAGTTGTCTCAACCTGGGCCCAGTTAACATGTGCAAGACCCTGAGCAAACAGGGCTTCAAAGGGTTTGTAATAGCCTTCTTTACCAACAACTTCGGGAAATTGCTTGAGAAATTGCATTTCGACCGTTGTATAGGCTGGTTTTGCAACTTCCCAGGCTTGTTGCATAGCGTGAGTAAACTCTTCGCTCAGCATTTCTGTTCTCAAGTACTCAACAATGACGGGAGTTCCCCTATTATCGGTTGCGGTAAATGATCCTGATTGTGGGCTACTGAGTACAGTAGTTATCCATTGGTTTTGAGTCATGGTATGTGATCCTAAAGTAAACGGTACTGCACAAAGCAGTATCGCTGCATAATAACGTGTTTGAAACATTACGTTCCTCGTAAAACGAGAAGTGCTCCGGATAAGGAGCTGATTAATATACGAGATTGAGATAAGCACACGTGGACGACTCTGCCGTCGACGTTCTGCTTAGAGAGGAAGTACCAAGACTTTCATAAGGGCCTCCGTAATCGAAGGATGGTTTTAGATAGGGATAAGGTGCCAGAGAATGGTTTTGGGGTCAAAGGGTATGGCTGAGTCAGGTTTCCTTACCCCTTTTTC
>Ga0207094_1014_pt1 | contig 28252 bp, 17 predicted proteins | sample Alteio_BWMinHeat_90_FD_153518 | JGI IMG/M metagenome (GOLD analysis project Ga0207094, IMG submission 153518) | Enriched cells from forest soil in Barre Woods Harvard Forest LTER site, Petersham, Massachusetts, United States -... | ecosystem: Environmental > Terrestrial > Soil > Temperate forest >... | reverse complement strand
AGAGCACCGGGAAGAGCGTTCCCCAAAGAATCGCAAAGCACGATGCAAGCAACACGAGGTTCTGAAACAGGAAGCTGGATTCTCGTGAAAGCAGCGACTCCAGTCGATGCTCGCTGCGCAGATGTTCCCGGTTTCGAATGTAAAAGAAGAGGCAAACGACAAAGGTGATGCCCAGGAACCACAGGAACCACTCGCCGATGGAAGACTGCGCGAACGCGTGCACGGAACTTACGACGCCGCTCCGGGTCAGGAATGTTCCTAGAATGGAAAGCATGAAGGTGCAGAAGATCAGCCACACATTCCACGTTTTCAGCATGCCGCGCTTTTCCTGCATCATTACTGAATGCAGGAACGCCGTTCCTGTGAGCCAAGGGAAGAACGAAGCGTTCTCGACCGGGTCCCAACCCCAGTAGCCGCCCCACCCGAGCACCGAGTAAGCCCAGTGTGCGCCGAGGAAGATGCCGCAGGTCAGGAAGCACCAGGTGACCATGGTCCAGCGACGCGTGATCTGAATCCACTTCTCGCCCGGATACTTCATGATCAGCGCTCCAAGCGCAAAGGCGAAAGGCACGCTGAATCCCACATAGCCGAGGTACAGCATCGGCGGATGAATCACCATCTCCGGATATTGCAGAAGGGGATTCAGTCCGTTGCCGTCGGCCGGGATCCCACCGAGCATCAGGGAGAAAGGCTTTGCCGCAAAGTTCAACAGCAAGAGGAAGAAGAGTTGAATCGCCGCCAGGATCGTCGACGCATAGGCGGTGAGCTTCACGTCCACTTTGTGACGCAGACGCAGCACCAGTCCATAAGTGCTGAGCAGCAACGCCCAGAAGAGAAGCGACCCCTCCTGGCCCGACCACAACGCGGCGAACTTGTAAGGGATGGGAAGGTCGCGGTTGCTGTGATGAAAAATGTACGCAACGGAGAAATCGTTGTTCACCGCCGCCCAAACCAACGCGAACGCGGCCGCGCTCACCGCCGCCCAGGTAGCAATTCCTGCTCGCCGGGCAGTCTCTCCGAGCCGGTCGCTCGGAATCCCGACCGCCTGCCAACGCAGCGCGATCATTCCCGCAAATAGACAGTACGCGCTCAGGACCAGAGCGAAGATCAGGGCGAAGCTGCCAAACAGGGGCATGGATCGAGGCGGAACTTACCGCGTGAAGGAATGTTCCGGAAGGCACAATTCTACCTGCATTTAGGCAGATTGTGAGCGTAACTTGCGGTCTAAGGGGATTAATCTAAAGGAATTATATGAGGGTTCTCAGTCGGGATTTCTCACCGATTTATCCCGGCAAGATTGACATCGGCGACGCTCGGTAGATGGAATGAGACGGCTGGCCTCGCGGAACAGCTAAGCTGTCCGCACGCACTCGAGGTGCAAAAGGAGACCAGCCGATGAAGAAGAGTAACAAAGACAAAGAAACAATGGCAGTAGAAAAACCCTCCACCACGTTAGGTTTGGATATAGGCGACCGGTTTAGTCACTACTGCGTACTGAACAGCGAAGGCGAAGTGATGGAGGAAGGACGTATTCGAACCGAAGAAAAGGCTTTGCGGAGACAGTTTGAAGGCGAAGAGCGGATGCGCATCGCTATGGAGTGTGGCACCCACTCGCCCTGGATCAGTCGCTTGCTCGAGAAGTTCGGTCATGAAGTGATAGTGGCCAACGCCCGCAAGATTAGGGCGATTACTTCCAGCGAATCGAAGAACGATCGCAACGACGCCGAGAGGTTGGCCCGCTTCGCCCATTGGGATCCACGGCTGCTATCGCCATTACACCATCGCAGCGTGGAGCGTCAGCAGGATCTGACATTGATCTATGCACGGGCTACGTTAGTGCGGGCGCGAACCATGATCATCAACTCGGCTCGGGGGTTGGTGAAGAGTGCCGGCGGACGTCTGCCGAACTGTTCCAGCCAGGCCTTTGAGAAGCAGGTAAAGCCGTCTCTTCCCGCAGCCATGGCCGAACTTGTGGGTCCCATGCTAGAGCAAGTCACCGCTTTAAACCTGCAGATTGCACGGATGGATCAACAAATTGAGGGACTGGGCAAACGCTTTTCCGAGATCCGCACGCTGCGTACCGCGCCTGGAATCGGACCGTTGGTAGCGGCGACCTATGTGCTGACTTTGGACCAGTCACACGCCATCGCGCACAGTCGCCAGGCGGGAGCGTTTCTCGGACTGCGCCCACGACAAAGCCAATCCGGCGATCGGGATCCGCAGTGTCGAATTACGAAGACTGGCAACACTTACTTGCGGTGCTTACTGGTGCAGTCCGCTCACTATGTCCTGGGGCGCTTTGGACCCGATTCAGCTCTGCGGCGCTGGGGATTGAAGCTGGCAGCCAGCGGAGGCCAGCGTGGCAAGAAGAGAGCGATTGTAGCGGTCGCCCGCAAGCTGGCAGTGATTCTGCATCGCATGTGGCGCAGCGGAGAGTCATTTCAGGCGTTCCCGACCGCTCCCAATCACAGCCGGATGTCTACAGGAAGCTAAGAGATTTGAGGAATAGAGAGGAATAGAAAAGGGTGGTGAACGGATTTCTTGTCAACCTCGTGTTGCGGCGACTGCGCCCGCCTCGCTGGCTCTAAGAAGCCGCTCGGTAGATAGCAGCGCCCTTTCATCAGTATCGGACCCCAACATGCACCGAACCTGTAAACCAGGCTCAACTGAGTGCGGATAGAAGTCCGAGATGAATGACAAGAAAACCAAAAGCAAACCCTTCCTAAGAAAGGGGAAAGACGATTGCGATTTTCGCTTGACTCAACCAGCCGTCTCATAGAAGAGGCGGGCGCTCACGCCCGCCGTTCACGAACATCCACCCCTGATTAAAGCGCGAGAGGATTAAGGGCGCTTTTCCCGCAGCGCTAAAGGCGCTGTTCCCCCCGGCTGAAAGCCGCGGACCCCACCCCAAAGTCCGTTTTTCCGCAGCCTGTAAAGCGCCCGGAGAAAAATGGTTTTGAAAAATGTCTTGACGGCGGGCAGAGAGCCGCCTCTACGGAGTGAGGTAAATCTGGCTAGCAGGGCTCAGATTTCTTTACGGCCTTCTGTACAAGATCAATCAGCTCCGGCGGCGGACAAGGCTTTTGCCGGAAGAGGACGTTCATCCCTTCATATTCCTTCTCGGCCTCAGCCAGCCCGCTGATGACAATTACAGGAACCTGCGGATTGATCTGGCGGACGAGCGTTACGAATTCCGAACCAGTCGCCTGCGGCATGATGTGGTCGGTAACGATCACGCCGATCTTCTCCGCTTGCGACAAAGTGCGAAGAAGGGCGAGCGCACTGTCCGCGCTGGTAGCGACTTTGACTTCGAGTCCGGCCTGGCTCAGCACCATCTGCCGCGCCGAAAGCTGAATCGGATTGTCGTCCACCAGCAGGACCGTTTTGCTCAAACGCTCTTACCCTTTCGGTGTACGTGCCCAGAGGCTAATCCGGATTTACTTGCGGCCGCGCAACTCGGTTTCCGCACGGAACCAGTCGTCGACATGGCCGCCATGCTGCCCGCCACGCTGGGTGTAAAGCTCATAAGCGCGCTGGCGGATCGTTTCCTCGCTCACGCTGGGATAAACGCTGGTGTTGGTCGTTGGTGAAGGATGAGACACGTTGCCGTTCGCGGCTTTGCTGTCGGCCGCAGAACTGGTCTGCAACGCAGACGTAGTTTTGATCTTCTTCGGCGCGGCGGCGCCGTTGTTCCGCGCGTCACCGTTGCCGCTGGTCGCCTTTTTGCTGGGACTCTTCGCTTTTGCCATTTGAAACATCTCCAAGAGTTCAGGGTGTCGGGGGTGTTGAGCGCACATCGATCAGGCAGAGATCGCAGAGGACTTCCGTGGATGGCGCAACAACGTTCCCTATTCTAACAAGCGAAGGTGGGGATGAGGAGAATGGTTTGCGAGAAAGATTGGATAGGAGTCATTTCTAGTTCCAAGGAACCAGGAGCGATGAGATAACGGGACGGTATCGAGAATTTTGTCGGAAATCGAGTTTATGAATGCCTATTTCAAGATGACAGCGTATGTGACTCCCAGTTCCTTCCCGCGTGCTCTGGTCATAGCCTCAAGACAGGCAAGGTATGCCGGGTTCGACGCCGTTCCGCCGTTGTAAAGTTCCCGCTCTGCCGAGCAGTTTGCGTCGCGATACTGAATCCACAGTCGTTGGGCAGCGATGAGACGCTCGGCATCACTCGGATCGAGTTTTTTGCGGATGCTTTTGTAAAGCGAATTGAGATTCGCGTCGGATGAATCCCTTGCCTTTGAAAGGCAATTCGCGAGATCCACAGTCACTACGACATCTGCACAGGGAGAGTCTTTTTCGTTCATGTGTTGGGCGCGTGCGTGAACGCCGGCAAAGAGCGAGACTGTGAACAGCACACTAAGGGAAACTGGGCGCATCAGTCGTAGTTTCATGGAGCTGCATCATAGCAGTGAAGGCAATGCCTCTCACCGCGGGAAGGATCCGACTTTGAGAAGTTCGGTCAATGGAAATCATGCGACCTGGTCGCTGCTTCCGTGATCTCAAGTCGATTCACCCGCATCGCCTTCACTGAAATTACGTTCTCCACGTTCTGCAAAACTCCCTCAATCAATAAGAAGCGTTCGTGAATCACCAGCAGCCGGTTTCGATCGTAGAGATCCGGCATGATGATCGCGTTGGAGATTCCAGTTTCATCTTCGAGACTAAGAAAGATGAAGCCGTTGGCCGTTCCCGGCCGCTGACGCGCAATTACGCAGCCGGCGATGCGCGTGGATTGTCCGTGCTTTAAGCGATGCAGGTCGATCGCACGAACTACGTTCATACGATTCATCTGCTCGCGGCGGTAGCTCATCGGATGCGCACCGACGGTCAGTCCCGTGCCGTGATAGTCGGCAACCAGCCGTTCTTCCGGAGTCATTGGCTCTAGTGGAGATGGCGCATCGGGATTGGAAACTTCAGCCAGCAACGGTCCCTCCACCCAAGCCGCCCGTTCCACCTGCCATAAGGCATCGCGCCGATGGAGCTGTGTAGGGGTAGGGAGGGGCACGGCTTCAGCCGTGCCGTGATTGGTGGGAGCCCCCGCATTCATGCGGGGGGAGCTGCGCTTTAGCGCAGCGGAAAAGACGCCTGAATCTAAATGGGCTTTAGCCTCGGGCTTTTCATCGCCAGCGCTAAAGCGCTCATTTTTTGCTGTCGCATCATTCGCAACGCTGAAGCGTTGCTCCCCCCGCATGAATGCGGGGGCTCCCACCAATAAATTCACTTGAGCATCGTCTCTATCCGGAGTTGGGGAAGAATCCGCAAACTCCCCTCCAATACTATTCAGCGCCCCAATCTGCGCGAGCGTGTTCAATTCACCTCGCCGCAACTCCGGTACACGCCGCGCCAGATCATCTATCGATGCAAACGCCTTGCAAACGCGCGCACTAACCAATCTCTGCGCCGGCTCCTCGCGCAATCCGCGGACGTAGCGCAGTCCCATGCGCAATGAAATCTTGCAGCCGGCACGATCATGAGGCATATCTCCGCCGCACTCGCACTCCAGCGTGCATTGCCACTGTGAACGCGTAACGTCTATGGGGCGCACTCTCAGCCCATGGCGCTGCGCGTCTTTCACGATGGTTGCCGGATGATAAAAACCCATCGGCTGATTGTTCAGGAGAGCGGCCGTGAATGCGGCGAGGTAGTGACACTTGAGATATGCGCTCGCATACGCCAGCAAGGCAAAGCTGGCGGCGTGCGATTCCGGGAATCCATAAAGCGCAAAGGAGACGATGGATTGCACGATTTCGTCCTGCGCTTGTTGGCCGATGCCATTCGCGGTCATGCCGCTGCGCAGACGCTGCTCGATGGCCGCCATCTTTGCCTGTGAGCGCTTGTTGCCCATGGCGCGGCGCAATTCTTCCGCTTCGCCGCCGGTGAAATCAGCGACCACCATGGCCATGCGCAAAAGCTGTTCCTGAAAGAGCGGTACACCGAGCGTTCGCTTCAGCACCGGTTCAAGTCGAGGATCGGCATAGCGGACTTCTTCGAGATGCTGCCGACGTTTCAAAAAGGGATTCATCATTTTCCCGACGATCGGCCCCGGACGAATGATCGCCACTTGAATCACGATGTCGTAGAAGCACTTTGGACGGTTGCGTGGCAGGGCGGACATCTGCGCGCGGCTCTCTACCTGAAACAGTCCCACGGTGTCGGCGCATTGTAGTGCCTCATAGACCGGAGGATCGTTTTGCGGAAGCAGCGCCAGATCCACGGCATCGCCGTAATGCTGCGGGATCAGTTCGATGCAATCTTCGAGCACCGCCATCATCCCAAGTCCAAGCAGATCGATTTTGATCAGCTTCATATCTGCGCAATCGTCTTTATCCCATTGCACGACCACTCGTCCGAGCATGCTCGACGGCTCGAGTGGCACCACGGAACTGAGCTGTCCCTGGCAGACGACCATGCCTCCGGAGTGCTGTCCAAGATGGCGCGGCAGGTCTTGCACGCGCAAAGCAAGGTCGAGAAACTTGGAGATGCGCGGATGTCGCAGATCGAATCCCGCCTGGCGAAACTGGTTTTCCATGGTGTCAGTCGGGCCACGCCACTCCCATGAGCCGACCAGCGCCGAAAGACGATCGAGCGTCTCCACGTCGAAGCCCAGCGATTTGCCCACTTCACGCGCGGCAGAGCGTCCGCGATAGGTAATCACGTTGGCGGTCATGGCAGCGCCGTGCGCGCCATATTTTGCGTAGACGTGCTGGATCACACGCTCGCGCTGATCGCCACTGGGCAAATCGAGATCGATGTCGGGCATTTCGCCGCGCTCGTCAGAGAGAAAGCGTTCGAACAGCAGCTCCATGCCCACCGGATCGACGGCGGTAATGCCCAACGCGTAGCAGACAGCGCTGTTGGCCGCCGATCCGCGACCCTGCACCAGGATGCGTTCATCCTCGCAGAAGCGCACGATGTCCCACACGATGAGGAAGTAGCCGGCCAGCTTCAGCCGTTCAATCATTGCCAGTTCATGCTCAATCTGAATTTGAGCGCGACGTTGTAAATCCTGCGGCTTTTGCCCGTAGCGCCTGCGCATGCCTTCAAAGGTGCGGTAGCGCAGATACGAGTCGATCGTCTCGCCTGCCGGCACGGGATACTGCGGGAACTCGTATCCGAGATCTTTGAGCGTGAACTTCAGCCGATTGGAAAGTACGCCTGTGTTGGAGATCGCTTCGGGCAGATCGGCAAAGAGTTGCTCCATCTCTTGCGGCGTGCGGAGGAAGCGCTCGGAGTTGATCGAGAGCAAGCGTCCCGCATTTTCCAATTGCCGGTGATGACGAATGCAGGTGAAGACGTCGAGTACTTCACGATCCGCAGCCTTGGCATAAGAGACGCCATTCGTCGCCAGAATGGGAAGGCGCAGCGAGCATGCAATCGCCACAGCCGCCTGATTCCGCGCTTCTTCCTGGCGATTGAAGTGCCGCTGCAGTTCGACATACACATTCTGCGGCCCGAAGATGCGCTTGAGGCGCTCGACCATGCGCAACGCCTCTTCATATCCGCCGCGCAGGAGAGCTTCAGCCAGCGGACCTTCCTCCCCGCCAGTAAGGCAAACCAGTCCACCGGCATGTTCTTCAAGTTCTTCGATCCGCGCCGCGCCTTCTTCTTTCTTAGCGCGCAGTTTGGTGCGGGTGATCAGGCGGCAGAGGTTTTGATACCCGGCACGCGATTCCACCAGCAGCGGATAGCGCGCCGGTCCAGCTTCGCCGAAAAGCGTGTCATCGAACGTGACCTCAGCCCCGATGTGCGCTCGCAAGCCGAATTTCTGCGCCGCCATATGGAATCGCGGCGCGCCATACACACCATTGCGATCGAGCAACGCCGTCGCCGGCATGCCGTATTCGGCACACACAGCGATCAAAGCCTCGGGCAGGGAAGCGCCTTCGAGAAAACTGAAGGCAGAGCGGGAGTGGAGTTCTACGTACATCTGTCGAATACCAATTCACCACGGAGGCACGGCGTCACGGAGAACAGCCAAAGCAAAACCTCAACCATTCTCCGTGACGCCGTGTCTCCGTGGTGAAAACGCTTTCAATCGAAACTTCCTTCCAGATACCACTTTGCTGAACTCAAATCGCGGTACACGCGCACCAGCATTGGCGACGATTCTTCTGCTCGCAACTCCAGATCCCACTCGTCGCGGGTCCAGGCATCGTGTGTCCACCAGCCACCGGTATTTCGCCATGGCCCCGCGGAGGCCGTTACCTGATGCGCTTGTCCACGCAGGAAGACGCGCTTGGGCACGCCGCTCTTTATCTGAACTTTGGCTTCAAGCGGCGGACGGAAGATGCGCAAGGCTGTCCGTTGTGCTTTTGTTTCGGTGGGAGCCCCCGGCTGAAAGCCGGGGACTTCCACGAAAGTTTTTCTTTTTTTCGCAACCTGTTTAGCCCCTGAGGTCTGCGGGCGAAAAGGACGCATGCGGAATGCGCCGGGAGCGTGCGTATCAAGCAGTTCCGCCGATCCCACGCAATCGTCGCCGGCGATGCCGCGCAGCCGCGCGAGCGTGAGTTCGAGTCGCTCGGGCGCTGGTCCTTTCGGAAGGAACAAACCTGCTTGCCCAAAGCGTGGCGGGGCCGATTCGGCGGCGATGACGATCTTCTTGACTGGACCACCGGGCGGATGCGCGGCGAGATCGAGTTGCAGCAGCTTCAGGAATGTCCGGCTGTCCTGCATTGGAACCGGAAACTGGAAGGTGCGCTGGTGCAGGCGTCTGCTGGCAGCCTGCTCTTCCAGGGATTGATCTTCGTGTCCTGCAATTTGGAGCGTAAGCCGCAGCTCATTGGCAGCCAGCGCTCGCGACCGGAGCCGCTCGCAGACTTGGTCTAGCAACCGATTGAGAACGAATGCCAGAGGCTCGAGCAATTCAATTGCGTCTTCCAGCTCGACGGCTTCTTCAAACTTGACCGTCGGTTCGGCGGGGACAATAGTGCGCTCGGCGCTTCCACGCGCAAGCTTCTGAAGGCGCAGCCCTTCTTGTCCGAGCCGCTGACTGAGCGCCACTTCGGGCAGTGCGGCAAGCGCACGGAAATCGCGAATTCCCCAGCGCTCGAGCGTCTCCATCATCTCTGGGGAAGGCTCCAGAAGAGGAATGGGCAATGTTGCGAGACGCTTGGCTTCGGTTCCCGGCAGAATCACGGTAACGCCGGCAAAGCCGCGCGCTGCGTGCATGGCGGCATCGGGATTGCTTGCGACTGCGACATTGGCTACGAGTCCCACTTTGGTAACGCGCAATGCAAGATCGCGCGCAATCTTTGCCGGTGAACCAAAGAGGCGATCGAGGCCGGTGATATCGACGATTACGGTGTCACCGGGCAGTACGGTTGTATTTGCGCTTTGCCGGTTCGGGGCCTCCACACGCGGCGAGAAGAACTGTGCACAGTCGAGCAGCGCGTAATGCGCCGTGTCTTCCTGCGCAAGCGAGCGGCGGCGCAGTTGAATGCCGAGGCACGCTTCCGCATGGAGCTTCGTCATTCCTACCCCGACTCCCGCTCCACGCGCCTTTGCGTTAGCGGCGATGACGCTGAGTAATGGAGGCGTGCCATCGAGCACGGCCACTGCCTGTTCGCGCAATTCAGGCACGGTCCGCGCGAGGGCCTGTACGGAAAACTCGGGAACGTAGATGCAGGCAAAAGAATCGGGTGATCGGGTCATCGGGCCATCGGGTGAAGTGAACATCAAGAACACATGCAGTGAAATTTTCGGCCGATCACTTTCGGTGGCCTCAAGTTACATCACCCGATCACCCGATGAACCGATCACCCGATTCCTGTCTTCGTGGTGAAAATGCATGTAGTGCTCCGATTGGGTTGGGAATTTTGGAATCCTCTGAATCCCGCGCGTTCGCGTTACCTGCAGATACACGTGAACGGTATTCAGCAAGCGCGCACGCGGAGTATTCCACCGTTGCGGCATTTCAAACGACGATGCCATCGGCTTGTCGAACGGTATTGCGACTCCTTCGGATGTCACGGAAAATGACACACCGTCTCTGACGCTCTCTCCGGAATCAGCGCTCATGGTCGTTCCACCTGTCTCAGCGGCTTCGGACCAGGTTGCTTTTTGTGCGGCGAAATCCATAACTAACGAAGCGCAGGTTTTCGCGTGTGGCTGTTGTTCGACGATCACCAAGGCAGTGGAAGTGTTCTCGACCGTCCGCCGAAAACGAAACCATGTAGTAAGCGGAATACGCCGGGCGGCGGAGACGGAGATATCGGCGAGATCAAGAATCACGAGTCCAAATCCGCCGGCTTGCAGCAACAGGTCGGTAGCTTTGAGCGCTTGCTCAACGGAAGAATCGGGTGATCGGGTGATCGGGTCATCGGGTGAAGTTAGATATCTTGAAGATTTTCTTCTGTCGTAAGGTGTTGTGTTCTTCCTCTCGGACCGTATTGGAACTGCAAATGAATTCCGGGCGAAGGCGGCCGGAACCACGAAATCCGATTTCACTTCACCCGATGACCCGATGACCGAGGTCCCCGGCAAGCGCTGCTGTTGCGGTTGCTGGGGTGGGGTCGCCCGATCACCCGATTTCTTTCCACATCGCACCCATAACAGCCGCGCAAGATCGATGCCGGCGCTGGCGGCTGATTGTGGATCGAATGCGTCACTCGCATCGATCAGCGCGCAGATCTCGTCGCGCCGTATGCATTCCGCTATGAGCGGGAGCAGAACACTGGTCCGTCCTGAAGATGCTTGCCCGCAGATTTCCGTCAGGCAGCCGAGCGGCACGCCTCCGGTGAGCGCGTCGACCGAAGCAATGCCGGTGGGCATCATCTCCGGCGTGGAACGCTGCGGCGGAGTTAATGCTCGGGGGATACGATTTTCGAGAGCCGCTTCAACGCGGCTGCGCAGTTCTGAGGCAGTGGAAATCATGGCAAAAGAGCAGGCGGTTATTTTCGCTTTATATTCGCCTACATGGATTGGATTTTGCACCCGCCTGCCACGGTTGTCAAGAGAGGAAAACAGAGAGGAGAACAGAGAGGAAAACAGAGAGGAAAACAGAGAGGAAAATTGGCCACAACTTACAAATCAGCGCCTTCAAAAGCCTCAAAACTGCCTCAAAATTGGCCCGCCAAGGCCCTCGTCGGAAGCGTTTGAGCCCCAAAACTCTTTTCGACTAGACTATGCGCCCCGAAAATCGCTAGATTCCATGTTTTTATGTAATCTCTTTTGTTTGTTTGGTTTGATCGCTTCCTTCCGCCCGCATCTTCATATATAGGAGACTCGTAGAAGACCGCATTTTGGTCGCGAATGTGAATTTCGCGATTAGAAGCTCCAGGAGGCCCGGCAGGAGTCGGACGTGGGGAGGTACTCTCGACTCCAAAAAGCGAATCCTGGACGAAGCTAGGCCGCTTTCTGTTCCTCTGGAAGAATCGGTCTGAGCGACTTTGGAGCTTTCCGGAAATTTCGCGCCGAAAATGTCGGAAATCAACCTTCGCGCTTGTGCCGGCAAAAGCACGATTCCATGTGCAAAGTGTCATGTGGGCGTGTAGATACGCCATGTGTGACCAGGGAGGAATGGGGACAGGAAACTCCAAACCATCCGTCAACTTTCGCCGAGGAGTTGTGAGGCCACGCGCTACGAAAATTCATTGACTTGCTAGGCAGTCCGACGGTAATGTTCGGGGTAATTACCCTCATGTCAGCCAAACAGATTCTCGCTTACGGCGAGGACTCTCTCGTCATCTCTACGCGAGCAATGATCCTGCAGCGGGCCGGATACAACGTTGCTCACACCACTCGCGCGACGGATCTGGTTCCCCTGCTGCGAGGGATATTTTTTGATTTGCTGCTGATTGGGGATTCTTTCCGCACGCTGGAAAACGTGCGCATCGTGCAGCGCCTGCGTGAGCAGTTTCCGACGCTGCCGATCGCCATGGTTCAAGACGAAAAGGAAGAACGAGATCCCTGGTCCACGGCTTTCGTGTGCAGCAATCCGGAACAGATGCTGAACTCCGTCAGGCTGCTGTTCGAAAGCAATCGCAAGCCCATGAAGGATTCTGTTGTGCGCAATGTTCGAACCATGCAGAGGGCTGCCGGACGCTGAGCGCTCGGAGTCCGCGGCGAATTACATCGACAATTCCAGCGCCATTTTCCTGTAGGCCAGCATGATGTCGGCCTTTGTAATCATTCCCAGAAGCTGCTTTTCGTCTCGCCGTGACACGACAGGGAAATTGGCGAGATGGAACTCACGCATGCGCTCCACGACTTCGTGCATGGTCTGGTCGGGGAAGGCATACTTCACGTCGCGCGAATAGACGGCTGCTACCTGGACGTGTCCACGCTCAGCGCGCTCGATCTTAGTGATATCAGACATGCTGACGATGCCGATGAGCTCGCCGTCTTCGTCCAGCACCGGCAAGGCAAACACCTCGCGCGCAAACATGATCTCCTGCACGGCCTCGAGGGTGTCCTTGGGCGAGGCGGCAGGACTTTCGTTCATCACCTGCGCCACCCGCACTCCGGAAAGAAGATGCAGCGGCGGACGCCGATTCTCCTGGTGCTTGCGGTACTGAAGCAGCAAAAGACCGATTTGCAGGACCAGGATCAGGCTGCTGAGACACAAAAACAGCAGAGAATAGATGTTGATTTGCAAGGCAAGACTCCCAAAATGGATTTCAGTCCGAGTGGGGGCCAGGTACTTAGAAGCTATTTATAGCTTAGATAAGTGCGCGGAAGGAAATCAAAAATATCTATCCGGTGTATTTGATCCCGATCGAAAATTGCGGATTTTCGGCGCCCAAGAACTCCCCAAAAGCAGAAATCCCCGATGCCCTGGGCGTCGGGGATTGGCTGAGGCGCCTCGAAAAAGCTTGTGCGCGCCGGCCGTTAATTTCCCGCTCCCGCCGCCGAAACTGCGCGTTCCCGTTTTGCGCTCTTGACGACGACATTTGCGAACGAGAACGTTCCACTCGGCGTGACGAGCGATTTCAGTACGCGATTTTCGCCGGTGTTTTCAAAGATCAGCTTTTCGCCGACCTGGCCGAGATCAAGTGGGCCGGCGATGGTGTTGGCAATTTTCCCACCAAGGCCGCCGTCGAACTGCACGGCGTTGGGATCGTAAATGTTGGTGTTCCGAATGGTGTAAGCGCCGGCCGGCATAACGTGTCCCTGTACGACAAAATCGAATGGAATGGTGACCTTCACTGGGCTTGCTGCATGTGCGATTGTGGCGCTTGCAAGTAACGCCATAACCATAACTGTAAGAACTATTCTTCGCATAGACTACACTCCTTAAAACTAGTGTTGCAGAGATACTGCACAGATATAAGACTCACTAGGACGACATAAGCACTAATAAATAGAACGGAGAACAGAGAATAGATGGGATGTGAGGATAAATGCGCGGGAGGATCCGGTGAGCGAGCAAAGAAACGTCACTCACCGGTTTGGAACTGGAGTTATTGCGTGTAACTCAATCTGGAGAGCGCTTGCCGGAACTGCTGGCGGTAGTTGCGGCTCATCGTCAGTTCTTTTCCATCGAGCAGTTTTACGAGATAGTCTCCGTGCGGCAGTGGACGAAATTCGCGCACGCATTCGAGATTGATTATCGTGCTGCGATGAATCCGGATGAACTGTTTGGGATCGAGCTTCCGTCCCAATTCATTCATGGTCGATCGCAAGCGATGCGCCTGTGTGCCGCAGTGCACGAAAACATAATTAGCCGCCGCCGTGAAAGAGTCCACAAGCTGTACTCTTTGGAAGAAGATGCGGTTGCCGTTGCGCAGCGCCAGACGTTCCAGATACTTCGGTGCTTGCGTTGTAAGCTGCGAATCCGAAGATTCGAGAGACGTCTGCGCGGGAAGCACGACGCGACTGCGCTCCATCTGCACGCGAAGTTTCGCCCGCTCCACGGCCTGCAGCAATCTTTCGGGTTGGAAAGGCTTCACGACGAAGTCCGCGGCGTGAGCGTCGAAGGCTCGCGCCGCATAGCGATCGAGGGCGCTGGTAAAGACGACTGCCGGAATCTTGCCGCTCGACTCCACCACCTGGAAACCCGGAACTTCCGGGAGTTGCACATCGACAAAAAGCATGTCGGGCGCGTGCTCCGCAATGGCTGCGATGGCTTCATTCCCGTTCTCGCACTCGCTCACGATATCGATCGAGTCGTCATCGTCGAGTACCCTGCTGATCGCATCTCGCGCAGAGCGCTGATCGTCCGCAATGAGCGCCCGAAATCTCGATTGAACCAACGCCGCTCCATCTACCGGATGTGTTGCCATAACGTTTCAACACCTCATTTTGATCGACGAACTTGGTTGTCACCAGCACTGTGCCCCTTGCAGCAGCTCGCTGGCCGGTTGCCAAAATAATCTCGCTGCCCTAACTAGAGCACTTATGCAGCCGTTCTCGCCTTAGGTAACAAATGGTCCACTTATGTACAAAGCAAGAAAGGCTGTCCCGATCCTTTTATTGCAGGGATCACGACAGCCTCCGATGCATTCGGTCAGCTACTTCGCTAACTGAACTTGATCTTCTCCCTCGTAACCTCTGCCAGAACGGGAATTCCGTCTTGAATCTTCAATCGCTCAATCTCTCCGTAGCCCATTTCCTGGCAATAACGAACGAACGCCACCCAAGCGGGATGCAGGGAAACCTCTGGCCCGTTCGTCCCTGGTGCGGCGACGGTCCGCCTCGACTCCGAGACTTTATTCCGCTCACTCATCCAGTTCCCGTCTGGACCTTCCCTGGGTTGTTCCTTGGACGGCAATTCGGGACATTGGTTAGCAAGCCGTCCAATTGAGTTCCCCAGGAGTTACTGCTAAATGAATACGTGATCGGATGTTTCTAGGTTCCCGCGCGACTCGGCGCAGCTCACTTTTGCTGGGACAAGGGCGCAGGGGGCGCACGCCTGTTCATTTGCGGACAACGTCTGTGCGAATTCGAACGAGACTTGGTGCTGATCGCGGAATCGGGGAGTCGAGAAAGGTGAAATTTGCAGGTGAATCGGCGCCACGAGTGACGAGTGGTAGTGCAGCCGCTGTGATGTAGACCACATTTAGGGATAAATAGAGGTGCGAACCTTGCGCATTGGGGAACAGGGAAGCACCCTCTAGAGCCCGCCTTGCATTCTTGTCTGAATAATACGAGAATCCCGCCAGCTCTTCGTTAATTCAATCACCGATCTTGTTGCGGCTCCGGGCTCTTTGTTGAAGCGAGAGATCGGAATGGTAATGCGAACGCTCCGCGCTTTCCGGGGATTGTATGTCGTCGCAGTGATTCTGGCTCGGGCGCTGCGAGGACAGCCTCCGCAACCTCAGACTTACACGCTCTCAGAAGTCCATGCTGACCGAAATCAGTATCTTCAGCAGCCAGCCTGCGAATCTGAAAGTCTATCGGGATGGCCTGCGAGAATTGGTGGAGTTGTCGCTCCCGCCTTCCGACGCCAAGGAAAAAGCTTTCACGAGAGCATTCTCTTCGACTTCGAGTAGCACAAAGCGGAACGCCGCCGCAATAGCGCCAACTGCTCGGACCCTTTACGCATTTCCAGATTGAAACCTTCGTGTGAGCCATCCGGAACCTTCCACGTTTCCATAGCCACGAGCAAGTCCTCTTCTACGGGTCCCGCACGGCTTTGGGCTTGTATCATGGGATCTACTCGAGCAAGAGATACTGGTTCCATATCCGGAAGCGACAGTGCGAACAGATTAATTTCCGCAATCAATGAGTCGTGTGGTGAATGCATAGAGGCAATGGAGGCAAAGGCTCGATCGTGGATATCCATTCAAGATGGAGCAGATGGGCGAGGGGGTCCCGCCGCTCCAGCGTTATCAGAGTTCTGAGCGTCTTTTGTTTGGGCGGATTTCTCATGGCACAGCAAACCGCCACCGTGACGCCCATGCGGGCGAGGTATGAAGACGGCGCTGAATTTCGCTGGCTGAACAAGAAGGTTCTGGATTCGCGCGTGCTGGACAGCATGGAAGATCTTTCCACCTGGTCATTTACCGGCGCAGGAGAGATGACTTTAACGGATGTCCACGCCAAAGACGGCCGGCATTCGGTACGCATCAGTTCTACTACCAATGTCGCCCAGGTTGACGGCAGCGGAGAGTGGCAGGATCTGGTGGCCACCAGGAAGTTTCCCGGCGAAGACTGGAGCGGGTACAACCGCATCTCTCTGTGGGTCTACGCCGATGTCACCGGCGCGCCGGCCATCTCCTGTTCTCTGGTCCTCCACAACGACGGCTCCCACAAATTGCCGGACCGGTACAACGAGGGCCGTCATGAGTCGATCATTCTCAACAATCACTCGTGGAACCATGTCGTGTGGGAAATCGCTCCACTCGACCGCGACCGCATCACCGCGCTCGATTTTGCTTACAGTCTTCCCAAGAAATTTCCCGACCCCGGCGACCAGACGATTTTAGACATCGACCAACTGGAATTGCAGAGTGTGGTAGCCGATCACGTGGAGGGTTGGGACGTTGCGTCCGGAAAGATTGCTTTCAGCAACAGCGGATACACAACCGGTTCCTCGAAGTCGGCCATCGCCAGCGATCTGAAAGCCCACGAATTCTCTGTGATTGACCCACAGACCGGGCAGATCGTTCTGACCAAAACGGTCCAGCAAACCACCACTCCGTTGGGCAACTATCAGGTGCTGGATTTTTCTGAAGTCCGCCGGCCAGGCACGTACGCGATCAAAGCCGGAGATACATCGACCCGCTCTTTCCGCATTGGAGACGACGCCTGGCTTGACAGCATTTGGAAGGCAATCAACTTCATGTACAGCGAGCGATGCGGAACCGAAATCCCGGGAATTCACGGCCGGTGTCATCAGGATATCTATACCATTCATGACGATAAGCGAATTGTCGTCAATGGCGGATACCACGATGCCGGGGACCTCTCTGCGACGGGAAACACGCCGGCAATGGTGTATGCCCTCTTGTCTCTTGCAGACCGTCTGAAGCGGCAAGGCGAAAACCCGGTTCTCCGCGATCGTCTGTTGGAAGAAGCGCGTTGGGGTTTGAATTGGGTGCTCAAAACACGATTTGGCGACGGATATCGCAGCACCGGCCAACTGGTGAGTTACTGGACCGATGGCATTATGGGCACGGCAGACGATCGCTTCGGGCAAGCCGTCAATAATCCGGAATGGAACTTCCGGGTAAGCGGAGTGGAAGCCCTGGCAGCGCGGATATTGAAGGACAGCGACCCGGAGTTGGCGAACCGTAGCCTGGCGATTGCGGAAGAAGACTGGAAGTATGCGGTCGAAGGCCTGAAAAGCGCGCCTCCACCGGCCGAAGTGTACGGAGCACAGGACGAGTTGGAACGAATTTCATTCGGTGTCGTCGCATCGGTCGAGCTTTACCTGGCGACGGGAGACGAGCGTTACCAACAGCAAGCCATTGTCCTGGGCGATCAAGTGCTCGCTTCTCAGGAGCGGACCTTGCAGCCCTGGACAATTCCGTTGACGGGTTACTTCTACACCAGCCCGAAGCGGGAAAATCTTTTTCATCGTTTTCATCTCGGCCAGGAGCAGGAGCCGGTCATGGCTCTCGTCCGTCTGTGCGAAGCCTTTCCGGATCATGAGAAGTGGATGAAGTGGTACTCGGCGGTTGTCTTGCACTCACAGTACTACTTGAAGGCGGCCGCCGCGGTCGATGAGCCTTATGCGGTTTTGCCGGCGGCGGTGTATCGCGAAAGCGAAGCGCGGCTCATTCCCGAATCCAAAAACTGGACCCCGCTGCGGGCGGCGGATCGCGAAGCCTATGTGGCAGAAGTGCGGCGTGGAATTGCCCTTGGTGGTGAAAACTATCTGCGCCGATTCCCAGTTTGGTTTGATTTTCGCGGCAACTCCAGCGTGCTGCTCTCGCAAGCGAAAGCACTCTCGGCGGCCGGACAGTTGCGAGGCGACCTGGAAGCCGAGGACCTGGCGCAGAAACAGGCTCAATGGCTGGTCGGCCGCAATCCTTTCGCGGCGAGCGTGATGTACGGCGAGGGATACGACTGGACGCCGCTGTACAGCGTCCGTTCCGGCCAAATGGTCGGCGCCCTTCCTGTCGGCATTGAAACCAAAGGCTTCGACGACGCCCCTTACTGGCCCACCCAGATTTGCTGGACCTATAAAGAGGTGTGGACCCAACCCGTCGGACAGTGGATATGGCTCATGCAAGACATCAGTGTGCCTGCCAGCGTACGAGGAATGGGAAATCCTGCCAGTCACGAGCCGGTCGAGTTCCATGAACAAAAGAGCGGTCAGGTGACGACCGCGACTTCGAGTCCGCTTGGAGAGTTCAAGATTCATTTGCCGGAAGGTCACTACGATGTGCGCCAAGGTTCGGCACACACGAGTATTACGGTGCTGCCAGGCGGATTCTATGATCTCGATCTGCGTACTGACCGCGTCCTCGACTTCAAAGTGACCTATCAGGATCTCGGTCACAGTGAAGTCGTGTTGCGAGTCACAGCCGAGGGCGCGGGGCGCCACACGTTCACGGTGCGCAGCGACAATCTCTCCATGAACGATCCCGGCAAAAAGGAGATCGATTTGGCTTCTGGAGGTGTCCGAGAGGCCGTCTGGCGCGCCCATGTGGTCTCGCCGAAGACGCCTTGGGTGGCGGTGGTAATTCCCGATGGCGTCCTACGTGAGCGCCGCGAACTCACAAGGAGCGAAAATCCGCACGTTTTCGGGAAGGTGTGGCCCCAACACGGTGACCCCAAAAGAAAAACTTCTTGGCGGAGTCGAGAGATTCGCCTCCGATAGGCTTTCGGGCACAGCGGTTTCAAGTTGAGCCCGCTGCAGCAAACGCAAGCCCGCCGCCATGGACCGGCCTCGCAAGTTCCGAATTTCACAGCATCAATTGACCTCCATTCACTTCGATGGTTTCGCCTACCACATAGCTGGCGGCATCGGAGGCCAGAAAAGCAATCACTTTGGCGCATTCGATGGCTGTACCCACGCGCCCGAGGGGAATCATGGCGACGAAATCGCGCATCATCTCCGGCGTCGAGAACACTTCGTGAAAGGGAGTGTCGATTACGCCGGGAGAGACGGCATTCACGCGCACGCCATGCGGAGCAAGTTCCTTGGCCAGGGATTTGGTGTATGTGATCAGTCCACCTTTCGCCGCTGAGTATGGACCGGCGCCCGGTCCTCCACCAGTCCGTCCGGCGATGGAGACCACGTTGATGATCGCGCCCTTCCTGCGCTCGATCATGGATGAAGCCACGGCGCGTGAGCAGAGTGCGGCGCTGGTGAGATTGAGATTGAAGATCTCGTTCCACGTCGCTTCATCCACCTCCACCACTTTCATTCGGCGCAACAGCGAGCCGGCGTTGTTGATCAGAACATCGATGGGCCCGAGCTGCTCAGCCACGTCCTTGACCATGGACTGAATGTCGGAGCTTTTACGCATATCGGCCCGGACGGCAATCGCCCTCCCGCCGGCATCTCCAATTCGGCGTTGAACCTGAGCAGCGCCGTCACGATTGCTGTGATATCCGATCGCGACCTTCGCTCCCAGTTCGGCAAACAGCGAAGCCGTTGCCGCGCCTATGCCCGACGATGCCCCGGTAATCAATGCAACTTTCCCGGTTAGATCCAGATAATTCTGCATATCAGTTTGGGATATTCGCTTCCTCCAAAGTTATCCGGCGGATCGTGGGTCTGATACCGATGGGTCGCAACTCACCCACGAGGAGCCACAGAATCGTCGCACAGATCAGCGGCAGCAAACCGAAGCCGATGAACACCGGCGTGTATGAATAGTGGTCTACCACCCAGCCGGTGATCAGCGTGAACAGCATGCCGCCGAATCCGGAGCCCATACTTGCAAGCCCATAGACGGAAGCGACGGAGCTTTTGGGAAATACATCGCCCGGCATCGCCAGCATGTTCGCGAGGCTGCCTGTATAACCCAGCATCGCGATGGAAACCAGGGCGATCGCAAGCCAGGCCTGTTGCACGAGGACAGCGCCGATCGCGGAAGTCATGAACGCCGCAAAGAATGTAACCGCACTCTTGCGCGCCACCGTCACGGATGCGCCGCGCCGCAGCAGCCGGCCAGAAAGTCCGCCGCCCAGAAAATTGCCGGCGCCGGCCAAGGCGAACGGAATCCACGAATACTTGCCGATGGCCGCCATGTCAAATCCCCGCGCCCGTTTCAGGTATTCGGGAAACCAGAAGAGGTAGAAGTACCACACCGGGTCCAGGAAAATCTTCGAGAACGTAAATCCGAGGACAAAGCGCGTGCGCACGAGTTCGCGGACGGGAATCGGCGGCGCTTCGAATTCAGCTGCAGCCGCGGGCGGCGTGTGATAAGCGGGCAGCCATAAGGCAAGCCAAATCAGTCCCACCGCGCCGACTGCGACAAACGCAGCGGGCCATCCGTAGCGCAGCAGAATCCACGCAACGATGGGCGGAGCCAGGATCGCGCCTACCGCCGACCCGCTGTTGAAGATCCCCGACGCCAGGGCGCGCTCGCTTTCGGGAAACCACTCCGTCGCCACTTTGACTCCGGCGGGCCAGTTGCCGGCTTCGCCGATCCCCAGCAGGAACCGAAATATTCCGAGGTTCAGCGCTCCGGTTGCGAAACTGTGCAAGAGCGCCGCCACCGACCACCACGCCATGCACAGCGCGTATCCGAGCTTTGTACCCAAGCGATCGATTACCGGCCCAGAGATACCGTTGCTGAGGGTGTACGCCAGCAGAAATGCGAACACCACGCGCGAATATTCCACGTTGCTCATGTGGAACTGTTCGCGAAGCACGGGCGCCGCCACCGAAAGCGTCTGCCGATCGAGATAGTTGATGACGGTCGCCCAGAAGGCAAACGAGATCATCAGCCAACGCCGGCGGGAAGATTGCATTCGAGATTACCTTGCTAACCTGAGCGGTTCCGTTTTGGTTCAGCCGGCCTGAGCGGGTGCTCCCGCCACCAAATGCTTCTCGGTCTTGCGATTCAGGTCCGCAGATTCCGCAATCCTCCGGCAGGATTGGCGTTCAATCAAGCGCACGCCGATCACCCGGTGTTCCGGTTCGCGACTGCCGTCTTTCGCCAGCATGTTCAGCAACATCTCGATGGCAGCTTTGCCGATCTCGTATTTCGGCTGATCGATGGTAGTCAAGGGTGGGTTCGTGATTTGCGACATTTCAACATTATCGAAGCCGATGATCGAGAGATCGTCGGGAATACGAATGCCTTTTTCGATCGCGGCGCGAATGCATCCAAAGGCGAGCACATCGTTTCCAGCAAAAATTGCCGTAGTTTTTCGATCAGCCCCTAACAGTTGATTCGCCGATTCGTAGCCGCCCGCGAACGTGTGTTCGCCATGGATGACCGCCGGCTCCGGCAGGCCCCTATCGTGAAAGACCTTGAGGAATCCCTTGGCGCGATCCGTTAAATTGCCGTGTGCACGCGGACCGGTGATGTGGCCAACCCTGGTGTGACCAAGATCGATCAGGTAGTTGCCGGCAATCTCGCCGCCCTCCAGATTGTCTCCTAATACGGAGGAGAAACGCCGATACACCGAACTGCGGTTCAGCAGCACGATCGGCACGCCGGCAGCCCACAGTTGATCTTGCTGAGCACGGCTCAAGGCCGACACCGAGTTCATCACGATACCATCGACCCGCTTGGCCAAGAGCGAGTCGAAGTAGCCCATCTGCTTTTCGGCCGTCAAGTCGCTGTTGCAGAGGACGAGGTCGCGACCTGCACGATACGCGGCGTCCTCGGCGCCGCGGGCAACCTCGGCGAAGAATGGGTTTCGGATATCGCTTACCACCAGACCAATCGTCTGCGACCGTCCGGTCACTAAACCGCGCGCTACCTGGTTAGTCCGATAATTCAGCCGGGTCGCGACCTCCATCACATGTTTGCGGGTGTCGTCGTTTACGCCGTAACCGTTGTTGAGGGCTCTCGAGACGGTAGAAGTATTCACGCCCGACTCCCGGGCGACGTCTTTAATCGTGACTGGCATGGGAAATTATTGCAACCGTTCCCGAATTATCTGCACATCGTCGCCTTATGTCAATCCATTCAGCGATTGAATCTTAGAGGCTGTTGGGACCTCGAGCAGGGGTATCCCGTTCGGGGAATAGTCTCACAATGGCTCGATTCTATTGAGTGATGAACGAAAAATCGTCGGCCGAGAATTTTTCTTGACTATCTCCAAAATTCCGTGGTAGCGTCCCACTCTGTTTCGGAAACGTTTGCAATTGCGAACGTTTCCACGGAGGTGGACTTTGCGCCTTGCTTACACAGTCGGGGCGATCTTAGCTCTGAGTCTCGCCGGTTTCGCACAAACGGTTGGTCAAGTCACAGGCGTAGTAACGGACCCCAGCGGCAGCATCGTCGTGGGGGCTACCGTAACCATCACGAATTCGCAGACGAATGTCTCGCGCACGACGACTACGAACACCGCAGGGAATTACGCGTTCCCCGCGCTCCAGCCGGGCGTCTACAACGTGAAAGCGGAGATGCACGGCTTCCAGCGCGAAGTCCGGGAAGCCGTGGAACTCCAGGTTGAGCAGATTGCGCGCATTGACTTCCACCTGCAAATCGGGGCAGTCACAGAGGTTGTGGAAGTGGCGGGTGGCGCTCCACTGCTCACTACCGAGAGCGCAACTGTGGGAACAGTCATCGACAACAAGCGCATTGTCGAGTTGCCGCTGAACGGACGCAGCTTCACCCAGCTTATCGCTCTCAGCCCCAACGTCGCCGCCAACTTTGTCAACAACGGAGGGCAGGCCGCCACCCGCCAGGGCGGCGATCGAGCAGCTCAGGAAATCTCTGTTGGCGGGTCGCGCCGCGAATACATGAACTTTACGCTCGACGGCGTACAAAATACCGATCCTAACTTCAACACTTACGCCCTGCTTCCCTCGATTGACGCTTTGCAAGAATTCAAAGTGGCGACTGGTGTTTACCCCGCCGAATTCGGGCATCTGGCCGCTCAAGTTAACGTGTCGACTGCCAGCGGAACCAACGAATACCACGGCACCGTGTTCGATTTCGTGCGCAATAACGCCTTTGACGCACGACCCTATGGCTTCACTTCCGTGGTGCCGGTTTCCGCTCCACTCAAATGGAACCAGTACGGTTTCACTCTGGGCGGACCGGTATGGATTCCCAAGGTCTTCAACGGGAAGAATCGGCTGTTCTTCCTGTCCAATTATGAAGGCTTCAAGCTGCGACAGCAGACGCAGACGGTTTACACGACATTTCCAACCGCATTTCGAACCGGTGACTTCTCCTCGGCTCTACCAGGCCACGTAGTTAGAGATCCGCAGAACGGCGGCGCTCCGTTTCCCAACAATGTCATCCCCGCCGGGCGCCTGGACCCTCTTGCGATCAAGCTGCTGCAGTACTATCCGGCGCCCAACATCGCAGGCGCAGGCCTTTCCAATAACTATCTCGCGCTGGACAACATCACGGAAGACAAAGACCAGTTCACCCAGCGCGTGGACTTTGTGCAGGGCGCCAAGTCGAGTTGGTTTGGCCGCTACAGCATGCAGCATGAACGGGGCATAATTCCCGCATTGGCACAGAACGGGATGAGCCTTGCCACCAATGCCAAGCAGGCAATGATCAACAACACATTGATTCTGTCGCCGAGCCTGGTAAACGAATTCCGTTTTGGCTACCTGGGGTTCTTCAATAACTATGCGCCCGAGCTGGCAAACAAAACGGACGTGGTCAAGCAGCTGGGTCTTCCGGGACTTTTGAGCGATCCGGCACCCCCAGCCTGGGGTATTCCCCAGATCAATCTGTCGGATGGATTTAGCGGCTTTGGCAACAACGCGGACGGTCCTTACACGACTTGGGATCACATCTTCCAGTGGGTGGACAATGTTTCGTGGACCCGTGGGAACCACTCGTTCAAGTTCGGCGCAGACATCAACCGCACACGTTTTAACGTGACCGGAAACCAATATGCCCGCGGCCTTTATGGCATCCAGAATCAGGCCACCGGGTATGCTCCGTCCGACTACATGCTCGGTTACGTCCACGATACTTCGGACGCCGCAGCCCTGGCGATCGCCCAGTTTCGTCAGACCGGCCAAGCCTACTACTTCCAGGACAGCTGGAAGCTCCGGTCGAACATCACGGTCAGCTACGGTTTACGCTACGAATATGTGCCGGCCTTCAGCGACAAAGCACCTCTGGTCAATATCTCTGTTCCCGACGGTGCCCTCTTCACCCAGACTCCCAACGCTCCGGCTGCCACCCACCCCTGCTTTGTCCGCTCTGGGACCGGAGACTTTTATCAGAATTCGGTAATTCGCTTTGGTCCGGGCATTTGTACGGCTCGCGATGGGCGGCTGGGTTCAAATCTGGTCCAATCGGATCCCAAGAACTTTGCTCCCCGTTTGGGAATTGCCTGGAGTCCCACTGCGAACTGGACGGTCCGCGCCGGGGCGGGCATCTTCTACTCACAAGACACCGGCAATCCGGTTTTCGACATGGCGCGCAATCTTTCCGGCCGTGTGATCGACAACGCCAACATCACCACGCATGACCTCACTTTCGAAAACCCATTCACCATCGCGCAGAATGTCTGTGGCGTCCCCGCGCCTCCGTACGTGTGTATCACTTCCCCCTTTGTGCTCGGCAACGACTACCACCGCCGGACGCCGTATGTGGAACAGTACGAACTGAATATTCAACGGCAGTTGAGCCAGAGTACGGCTCTCGAGATCGGTTACCTGGGAACGCAAGGCCATCGGTTGGAACGTATTCAGTACTTTAACCAGCCGACGCCCGGACCCGGCTCAACAGCCAGCCGCTCACCGTGGCCGGAGTTCGGTTTTGTCCAGGAGGTCATTGGCCTGGTGAGCTCGAACTACAATTCGCTCGCCGTGAAACTCACGCGGCGCATGTCCAGCGGCTTTACCTATCTGCTTGGTTACACGTATTCGAAATCGATCGACGACGGCAGCGGAGAGCGCATCATCGGCACCGACAACATCGATGCGCAGAATGAGTATTGCATTAAGTGCGAGCGCGGCTTATCGAGCTTCGACCAGAGACAGCGTTTTGTGGCTTCGACGCTTTACGAATTGCCCTTCGGAAGAGGCCGCACGTTTCTGAATCACGGACTGGCCGGCACTCTCCTCGGCGGGTGGGATCTCGGAATGATATGGACGATGGCTTCCGGTTCCCCGGTCGACATCTACTCCGGTAAAGATCAGTCCAATACCGGTGTAGGCCAGGACCGGCCCAATGCGGTGCCCGGCCAGACATGGCAGCTCGGCAATCCGACTCCAAAGCAATGGTTTAACGTGCAAGCCTTCGCTCTGCAACCGCAGTTCACCTTCGGAAACTTTGGACGGAACGTAGTGATTGGTCCGCGGCTGTTCGACGTGGACTCAACCGTCAAGAAGGATTTCAAGTTCACCGAACGCAGATACGTGCAGTTGCGGCTCGATGCATTCAATACCTTCAACCATCCCAATTTCGGTGACCCGGGCAATCGGCTGAATGCCGACCAGCTCAATGCAAGCGGCGTGCCCATTCCGGGCACCGGCAGCTTCGGCCAGATTACCAGTACCAAAACGGGGGTCGACATGCGCGAGTTGCAGGTCAGCCTCAAGGTCGTCTTCTGATAAGACAAGCTCTTCAGCGAGGTGCAAATATGCGCTTTACTTCTTTGGTTGGGGCAGTCTTGGCTCTGAGTCTCGCCGGCTTCGCACAAACGGTGGGTCAAGTTACAGGCGTAGTCACCGATCCAGGCGGCAACGTCGTCGTCGGCGCTAATGTAACCATCACAAACGCGCGGACGAATGTCTCGCGAACGACCACAACCAACAGCGCAGGCAACTACTCGTTTCCCGCACTGCAGCCGGGTATTTACAACGTGAAAGTGGAGCTGCGCGGTTTCCAAAGCGAAGCCCGCGAAGGCATGGAACTGCAAGTGGAGCAGATTGCGCGCATTGATTTTCACTTGCAAGTCGGCGCCGTCACCGAAACGGTGGAAGTGACGGGCGGCGCTCCCTTGCTGAATACTGAGAGCACAACCGTTGGAACGGTCATCGACAATGACCGCATTGTAGGGCTGCCTCTAAACGGGCGCAGCTTCACCCAGCTGATTGCTCTTACCCCCAACGTCTCCTACAACAGCGTCTCCAGTGGCGGCCAAGCCAGCGCTCGCCAAGGCGGCGACAGAACTACGCAGGAAATCTTTGTCGCCGGTGCGCGCCGCGAGTACACGAGTTTTACGCTCGACGGCGTGGAAAATACCGATCCCGGCTTCAACACCTACGCCGTGCTTCCCTCGATTGACGTCTTGCAGGAATTCAAGGTGGAAGCCGGCGTTTACCCGGCGGAATTCGGGCATCGGCAGATTCAGGTAAACGTGTCCACTCTCAGCGGAACCAATCAATTCCACGGCGCGCTGTTCGAGTTCCTGCGCAACGACGCTTTTGATGCACTCCCTTATAACTTCACCTCCAAGCCGTTGACCTCCTCGCCATTCAAGCAGAACCAGTTTGGCTACACTCTGGGGGGACCTGTCCGCATCCCCAAGCTCTTCAATGGCAAGGATCGGCTGTTCTTCATGTCCAACTACGAAGGCTTTAAGCTGCGGCAGCAGACCCAGACGGTTTACACGACATTCCCAGCCGCATTCCGAACCGGTGACTTCTCCTCAGTGCTGGCGACCCACGTCATCACCGATCCGACGACCGGGCTGCCGTTCCCCGGCAATATGATTCCCGCGAACCGTCTGGATACGATCGCCAAAGGGTTCCTGCAGTTCTTTCCCGCGCCCAACATCACGAACGCACCGAACAACGGCCTGTCCAGCAACTACCTCGCAAAGGACAAAATCACGGGAAACAAATGGCAGATAACCGAGCGCGTGGACTTTGCGCAAAGCGCGAAATCAAGTTGGTTTGCCCGTTTTAGCATGCAGGATGAAAACGGCGTCCAGCCGGCTTTGGCTCAGAACGGCATGAGCCTGATCACCAATGCCAAGCAGACGGCGATCGGTAACACCTTCATTTTGTCGCCGACCATTCTGAACGAATTCCGTTTCGGCTTTCTGAACTTCTACAATAACTTTGCGCCCGAACTGGCGGGCATAACGAACGTCAACACGCAGCTGAATCTTCCGGGCCTCTTGAGCAACCCGGCGTCCCCGGCCTGGGGCGTTCCCAACGTCACCCTGGCAGACGGCTTTAGCGGTTTCGGAAACGGCACGGACGGTCCTTACACGACCTCGGATCACATCTTACAGGTGGTCGACAATATTTCCTGGACGCACGGGAACCACTCGTTCAAGTTCGGCGCCGAGGTTGACCGCACAGATTTCAACGAAACTGGGAACCAATACGCCCGCGCGCAATATAACTTCTCGAACAAAGCCACCGGATATGGCCCCGCCGACTTCATGCTCGGTTATGTCAACAGTACGGTAGACGCCGTCGCCCTGGCGGTCGCGCGGTTCGGTATGACGAGCCAGTTCTATTACTTTCAAGACAGCTGGAAGGTCCGCCCTAATGTCACCGTAAGCTACGGCGTGCGCTACGAATATGTGCCCGCCTGGAGTGACAGAGTGCCTCTGGTCAATGTTTGGTTTCCCAACGGCAAATTTGACCTCCAGGGCGACCCCAAGGGTCTCAATCCACAGCCAGTGGAGACCCGACCCTGCATTATCGAAAACGGAAGCGGCAATTTTAATGGTGGCAATGTTGTCTTTCCGACGGTCGCTCAGGGGGGCGTCTGCACCGCCCGCGATGGGCGGCTGGGTCCCAATCTCGTCCAGTCGGATAAGAGGGATTTCGCTCCCCGCTTTGGAGTTGCGTGGAGTCCGACAAGCAACTGGACGGTCCGCGTGGGCGCGGGCCTTTTCTACACACAAGACACCGGCAATCCCGTATTCGACATGTCGCGCAGTCTTTCCGGAAAACTTCAGGTTACCGAGACCAACAACAACCTCACGTTCGAAAACCCCTTCGGCGCCAATGGAGCGGCGAACGCCTGTGGCGTCTCCGCTCCGCTGGTCTGTGTCCCTACACCCACTCTAGTCAGCACCTTTTACGGCCGCCAGACGCCCTCTGTGGCAGAGTTCGAATTGAATGTCCAACGGCAGTTTGGCAGCAACATGGCCCTCGAAGTTGGTTACCTGGGAACGCAAGGCCGACACCTGCCGCGTTATGTATATTTCAACGCTGCGGCGCCCGGACCGGGCTCACAACTCAGCCGCGAAGCCTGGCCGAACTTCAACAATACCGTGGAGAACATTGGTAATGTGAACTCCAACTACAACGCGCTCTCCGCTAAACTCACGCGGC
>Ga0207094_1012_pt1 | contig 29349 bp, 14 predicted proteins | sample Alteio_BWMinHeat_90_FD_153518 | JGI IMG/M metagenome (GOLD analysis project Ga0207094, IMG submission 153518) | Enriched cells from forest soil in Barre Woods Harvard Forest LTER site, Petersham, Massachusetts, United States -... | ecosystem: Environmental > Terrestrial > Soil > Temperate forest >... | reverse complement strand
ATACATTGATTTTGCACAACGGTGGTACATCTACAAATTAAAAAACGCGGTGTCCGATACGTTGTTGCTGGTGCCTAAGAATTATTTAAAAGCGAGTGACGCACCAGAGGCAGAGGTAAAGTCTCTGGATGTACCGATCTTGCTTGAGCAAAAGGGGTTTCAAGCCGACAACTTAGTTCGTATTGATGTCTCGAGCGATCGACAGTTGTGGGAAAAAATTCAAGAGCTGTTAGAGATGCCCGATATCTATGACCGCCCTTCATTTGAAGAGACATTGTCATTAATTATTGTTCCCCGCACGGTTAAAGAAGTATCTGCAAAAGGTACATTGGCGTCTGCTGCCGGTACCATGGCAATCGGGGATATACCCTGGATTTTTTATTGGGCCGGACATGGGAATGCCCCCAAGCGGTACAATCTTTCGGAAATTGAGCAAGATTTGAGGGTTTTTAAGTCGGTTGCTGCGGCGTATACCAAGAATCTGGCAGCGCTCCAAGTGCAACGTAGGGAGCCAGGGATACCAGCTCAGAAACTCGCAGAGCTGACACAAAGAGAAGCTACGCTTCAAACGGATTTCCAAGCAATACGTGAAAAAATTGCCGTAAAAGAGAACGAAAAAAAGGTAGCCCATGCGCTTGCAAATGAAGGTGCCTTTGTACCCGGAGACCGAGCTGGGGTTTCTTTTGTGGCATTCAAGAAGATACTTGAGTACATGAGTGAGCAGCTGAATATCAAGTTTCTCTATTTCAAGACCTGCTATTCAGGCGGGGTTAACCAGGCTTTTGTCAAAGATGTACTCAAAAATCTCAAAACTCCGTTCATGGTAGCATCCGTGGGTACTGCTGAAAATTTTGTATATTCCCCCACAGCGAAAGTCCCTTTGACGCTTGATGCTCGTGGTAGGGTGGTATTTTCTTACGACACGCATTTTGCCGATTTTTTCTCGCTGGTATGTTCCTACTTTGAGGATAAGCAGGCCTTTATAGGCCGCAAAGAGCGTCCAAAAGGAGCCAATCCGCTTGCGCTGATTCTCAAATCAGTGGTATCTGCAGCGGAGCCGGCTATGAATCAGCCCTTTATCTTTCTTCCTCATGTGGGGGTATTTGAGGCGGTATCACTCGACAAAGAGGTCTATGTACTTACCGGGGCTCGAGCACAAGCGGCTGCGCTTGAAGGATCTCGGCTGGATGTAACCAAATACCTGGTTACCCTCATATTTCCCCCGTATATTCAAGCACCGGTTTATTTTGCGTATGGCTCGCATAATAAAATTATCTCACAGCGGCCGTTGGAGGTAGCACGTCCTTTCTACCAGGGCGCTACCCACCTCTTTGAGGAGCTCACGATGATGCCAGTGGCTGCAAAATTGGAAGTGAACTTTTTTTCGCTATCCAAATTAATCACGTCTAATCCCAGCCTCTATCAACTGTTTATGATCAAAAAATCGGGCACGGGCACGGCGCGTTTGGATAACATTATTATAAGGATGCGGGGCAACGCTGGTGCAGCAGGGGACATTGGTGGCTTGATTGATTACTGGTACCAAGATCCAACGGATAAAAAATGTTATCAATCGACACGCAGAGAAGGCAATTTTGAGAAGATTGTGACGCAGGAACTCTGGGAGCACCGCTCAGAATTGACTGCCGAACAGATCATCGCCATGGCCAGTGAGACTGTAGAGCGTTTTGCCTTGGCAGTACAATTAGCCTCGAAAGCCCACAAAACCAAAGCAGAAGCGGCATTAATCCAAGAGTTTGAGGCGTTTAAAAAGCATGCGTCACTACCACTGCTCTTCGACATCCTGTCAGACGACCTCAAAAAAGAGATTCGCTTTGAAGAAGTTGAAAAACAAGAGAAAGACGAAAAAACAACAGGTGGCAAGCAAAAGAATTTGGGCACCATTTTGCAAGAACGCAGTGCAAAGATGAGGCCAGTTACCCGACAAATTTAATAAACCTTGTAATCGGAGAAGTGATGTTGAAAACCCTGTTGTTGCTTATGGTACTTATGCCGCTGCCGGATTTTGCGGTGCAATGTCGTGAGTTGGCGATTATTGCGGGGACCGAGGAAGCGGCTGACTCTTTTTTAAAATATGAACTATTGCAAGCGCTATCGGAACGGTCGTTTCCTATTATGGCTGATGCTTCAGTCGTTCTGTTTTTGGTGGATGAGGCTTGCGATCTTTTTAACAAAATAACTGCTGGTAATGTTCACAGAGATCTGAAAAATGGCATGGGCTGGGCGTATACAGCGGCACAGATTACCAAAAGAGTAGAGGAGAAGCGCCCAGAGTTGGAAAAGATACTACTCAAACCAGAGCATATTGCGGGCAAAGCAGTTTATTTTCGTGCAGTGTATATCGATTTCGCTAACCAATGGCATGTCTACAAAGTGAAGGGGGCGAGCAGCGCTACCCTGCTCCTGATACCTAAGAACTATCTTAAGAAATTTGGCGACGATCTAGAGCGATGTGGTTTTCAAGCCGATAATCTGGATATTATTAACGTTCGTACTGATCGCGAACTCAAAGACAATCTTGTCGGCCTGCGGGATGATCTTCTCGCCCACCCACAACAGATTCCTTTTGAGGATGCATTTCAAAAAATTGTGGCGCCTCGCGCACTGCCCGAGGTAAGTGCCAAAGGGGGTGTACTGCCAGTTGATCTCGATGTGCCCTGGATTTTTTATTGGTCGGGGCACGGAGGGGCTCCGCAGAGGGGGGGTGGTTTAACGCCTGGTAACCGGGCAGGGGTTTCCTTTGCTGCATTCGAGAACGTAGTTGTATACATGGTCTCAGCAATTACTACTAAATTCCTCTATTTTAAAAGCTGCTTTTCAGGTGGGGTTAATCAGTCCTTTGTAAAAGATATGCTCAAAGACCTTAAGGCGCCGTTCATGGTGGCCTCTGTCGGCACTGCTGAAAATTGGACATATGCAGAAGACCCGCGGGTACCGTTGATCCTGGATGCAAGAGGCCAGGTAATGTTTTCTCATGGTTCACGCTTTTCACATTTTTTTTCATTGGTCTGTTGTTACTTTGAGGCGCCCAAGGACTTTGTAAAAGCGAAAGGTGTTGGAGTTCATCCCCTGGTGGCGATTCTCAACTCCTTTGCATCGCGTTCTGAAACTAATCAGCCCTTTATCTTTATTCCTCAGGTGGGGGTGTTTGAAGCAGTATCTCTTGATAAAAAAGTTTATGTGCTAACCGATGCACGAGCGCGTGCTGCTGCTCTTGAGGGGACGCTGATTGATGTGACTGGGTATCAGGTAACCCTGGTATTGCCTGCCTATATTCAGGCGCCACTGTATGTACCCTCTCAAGTGGGTAAAAAAATTATTTCGCAGCGCCCGCTTGAGGTATCGATGCCTTTTTATAAAGGTGCTACGCATGTATTTGAAGAGATCATACCGCAAGCAGCACGCCCGGATGTTCAGGTTTATTTTGCGGTGTTATGCGGATTAATCAACGCTAACCCCAGTCTCTACAAGTTGTTCCTTATTAAAAAAGTAGGCAAGGACAATGCTCCTATGCAGCATGTTATTATACGGCTCCAAGGATATGCGGGAGCGCTTTCGAAAATAGGAGGGAAGATTGATTTCTGGTACCAAGACACAGTAGATAAAAAAACTTATTGCTCAATGCTCCTGGTAAGCAATTTTGAAGACCGGGTAGCATTGCCTCTTTGGAGGGCTCGTGCAGAGGCTTCCCCGGATCAACTCATAGCCTTAGCCACTCAAACGGTAGAGCGATTTGCTCGCGCAGATCAACTGTTGTCAAAGCCAGACAAAACCAAAGAAGAAGCGGCACTTGTGCAAGAGTTTGAGGCGTTTAAAAAGCATGCTTCACTACCGCTGCTCTTCGACATCCTGTCTCAAGAGCTCAAAAGAGAAATTCGTTTTGAAGAAGTAGAAAAACAAAAGAATTTGGGCACTATTTTGAAAGAACGCAGCGCAAAATCTAAGCCTTTGCCTGGTGGAGCAAGTATGCCTCTATAAAAGGCATCAGTTCGCCATCGAGTACCCGGTCGGGTTGGGGTGATTCATAGTCGGTGCGGTGATCTTTCACCATCTTATAGGGATGGAGTACATAGGATCTGATTTGTGATCCCCATTCGATATTCTTTTTCTCGATGGAGGCCTGTTGGGATAACTGTTCCTCCTTTTGTCGCTGTACCAGCTTAGCCATGAGCATCTTCATGGCAGTTTCCTTATTCTGATGCTGTGAGCGTTCACTTTGGCATTGGACTACCGTATTGGTAGGCAAATGGGTAATTCTGACGGCTGACTCGGTTTTGTTCACATGCTGACCCCCGGCGCCACCTGCTCGGTAGGTGTCGATACGTAGGTCTTTCGGCTCGATAGTAATATGTTGCTCTACCGCTTCGGGTATCGCTGAAACCGCCGCAAAGGAAGTGTGTCGTCGTTTAGCGGAATCATAGGGCGAGATACGCACTAAGCGGTGGATGCCATGCTCACTGCGCATGAGGCCATAGGCGTTTTTACCTTTAATAAATAAGGTTGCTGATTTGATACCCGCCTGCTCACCTGCCTGATAATCGAGGACCTGTGTGTTGAGGTTATTCTCCTCACAAAACCGTAGATACATGCGCAAGAGCATTGAGGCCCAATCCATGGACTCGGTACCTCCCGCACCAGCATTAATGCTCAAAAAGCATGAAGCGGCATCAGACGGCTCATTCAGAAGCAGGGAAATTTTAAAGCGGCTTATGCGATCTGCGAGCTTGGTAATATCGGGGGCCAGTTTGGCCAGTTCCCCTTCATCAGCACTAAAGAGCTCCACTAACTCTTTGAGCTCTTGGTGTGCATGGAGGACCCCCAGATACTCATCCCTTTTTACCCGGAGCGCCTGCAAACTCTGCTGGATTTCTACCCGCTTGGGGTCTTTCCAAAAGTTTTCCTGCTCCGTCGCCGTTTCCAATTTCTTAAATTCTTCTTCCAAATGAGCATGCGCCCAAAAGGTTTTTATCGCGGCTAATGCCGGGTCAAAAGATTTAAGATGCTCGCGTAAATCATCAAGTAACATGGCGTCCTTCAATTCCTCAAGAGGCCAAAGGATAACGCATTATGAGCCAAACGCCACCTGCGCATTCACGAGGAGAAACAAGAGTCTTGCGCAAACGTTATTCCTGTCTGTATTATCGAATTCAATGGATGATTTCTTACGAATACTTCAAGGAGTATCGATGCTTAGAATAGTGATTTCTCTTTTTTCTCTGCTGGCGCTCCCGCTGGTATGTCAGGCAAGATCTGCCGCTGCTTACCAGCCTCCTGTGGAGTTGGATCAAAAACGCCAACACCGGGACGGTTCGGAAAGTAGATCTGCTGTTTCGGTGGGTGATGTATTAAAAAACCACAAAAGCGGCCTAGCCGTGGATGAAGAATACTGGAAAGAAAAGGGCGGCTTTTTGTTGGATGAGACTCCACGTAACAAATTAGATTTAAAACACAAAAAGATCACCAGCTTGGAAGGTATTCCCCGCAGCTCTCAGTATTCAACTATTGATCTGAGCCATAACCATATTCAGGCAATTACCAAGCAAGAGTTACAACCGATTAACAAAAAGCATCTGCAAGCAGAAGAGATAAACTTATCTCATAACAAGATTGCATTCATCGAAAACGACGCCTTTGCTCAGGTGTACATAGGATCAGAGATGGGTGCTGGTACGCTTGATCTGAGCCATAATGAACTTGCTGCGGTTACACCAGGTATGCTCAAGACTGGCGATAATACCTTGAAGAGCCTCAATCTTGCCCACAATAAGATTGCCTCCGTTGCAAACGGATCTTTTTCCCAGCACAAAGACCTGGAAGAGCTCGATTTGCGTGGTAATAAATTAGATAAGGTTCCGGCCGATCTGCATCTCTGCAAAAAGCTGAAGACCCTTAATCTTGATGGTAACCCGTTGGTAGATAAAGAGCGGCAGAAGTACAACACGCTCAAGCATCAACTTGAGACGAAAAACCGTACCTGGGGCGATAAGTCTCAACGGAGTCCAGGGCAGGGTGCCGGGCCGGGGTAAAGCTGCATTCCCAGGTTCAAAGACCTTGGCTACCCTGTATCAGGCAGGGGGCTTGCTAAAATATTTTCTATCTGTACTATGGATAGTAGGGTGTGATAGGAACTGTACTACCCACTTTGAAGGAGCAGCAATGCCACGAACCATATCCACCTTACTTCTTTCCCTGATTTTTGTACCCGTTATCTGCCAAGCAAGCTCAAGCGCCGCTCAGCCTGTTGGTGAAGCCGACCAGAAGAGCGTGAGCAGTTCACTTTTTTCTGATCCTCGGATTGCTTCCAATGCAAAGGCCCTTATTCCTTGTGTGCGCCAGACGCTCGAGCGCAATGATCTCCATGAAAAAAATCTTTTGAGGTACATCAATTTCTATGTATGGCAACTAAAACAAAGACCTGCGCCGGGGCAAAACCAATCTATTGGCATGCATCCCTTAACGGAGATCATAGCTGCCTATGCAGCAGAACCTGGTTTGACCGTTCAGCAAGCAGAAGAACTAGCGCTTTGTAGTGGGTTAGCTCCAATTATTACTAATCCTGATGATTCAAATGACGATGAGGATTACTCAGTAGACCCTAAATATCAGCCACGATGTGATTCGCGGGGGTGGATGATTAAAGCACTGAGCGGCATTCCGAGAGATTACCGTTACTTCGTGATTGATGTGAGTGACAACCTCTTGTCTTCACTTGGCGTACAGGACCTCGGGCCAAGCAAGGGCAAGGATCTCAGAGGAATCCACTTTATTTTATCGCATAACACGGTTTCATTCATTGCCGATGGCGCATTAGCTCAGGTTGCTTTAGGTTTTAACGCGGAACGAGGAGAGCTTGATCTATCCCACAATCGGCTCACCCAGATTACGCAGGGTATGTTACGTACCAAAGGTAATAAATTGGGCCGCATATCGCTTGCGCACAACCAAATTACTGCGGTAGCAAGAGGATCATTTTCTCAACACACGGACCTTGAAGAACTTGATTTAAGCCATAATCAGTTACAGACCGTACCGAATGATCTTGCGTTTTGCCGGAACTTGAAGACTGTTAACTTGGACGGTAATCCTCTTCTTGATGATCCTCAGGAGAAGGAGAAGTATCTCTACCTTAAAAAGCGCCTTGAGGCTGCCCAAACGCCTTTGTTGGAGAAACTTAAAAGCTTCTTTGTGGGAAGAACTGCTCAAGAAGGTAAAGCGCGCTAGGTGAGGATCTTCGAGGAACAACCTCAGAGCTGATCACGAATCTATTGAAAACAGCTTTGTAAAAATTATAGCCTGCTGATGAGGTCAAAATTATGACGTTATCGCTGGCTCAAATCAGAACGATTATCTTTCTCGCGGGTGCGGTTATTGTCGGCTACCATGTGGTGGTTTATAAGTTCTCGACACGAACCAAGCCGATCAAAGTAGGTATCCTCTACTCGGTTACCGGTGCCATGCGTATGAGTGAGGAACCCGTTTTACGGGCTACGCTTTTGGCCATTAACGAAATTAATGAGAAAGGTGGGGTGCTGGGCAGACAACTTGAACCCGTCATTGCCGATGGACGTTCTGATGCATTCATTTTTCAACAACAAGCAGAGCGCCTTATTACCAGTGATCATGTTGAAGTAATTGGTGGCTGTTGGTTATCTTCATGTCGAAAAGCGGTGAATGCGGTCGTAGAAAAGCATGGGAGTATGCTGATCTATCCTGCCCAGTACGAAGGTATGTACCCTGGTCCAAACACGTTGCATACCGGTGAAACTTTTAATCAGGAAGTGCTTCCGGCAACGATGTGGGCGCTCAGAAATCTGGGCAAGCGCATCTTTATTATCGGTAACGAATCACTTTTCCCGCGAGTCGTGGACGCTCTCTTGCAACAAATGGTCCCTCAGTTGGGCGGAGAAATAGTGGGCTCAGAGTACATCACGATCGGGGACGAAAAAATAGAACCGATTGTTGAGAAAATTACCCAAGTGCAACCAGATGTCATTATTAATAACATCGCAGGGTCAAGCAACATTATTCTTTTCGAAAAGTTCCGCAAAGCCCGAGAGATTTGGAAGAAAAATATACCGGTCATGTCCTATAATCTTAATGATCCAGAAATTGCCATTATTGGGCCAGAAAATGTGGCGGGTAGTTACACCTGTGGAAGTTATTATGACACGATCAAGACCCCTGAAAGTGAAAAGTTCGTGCAGCTTGTTCATAAAGCCTACGGTAAATTTCAAACGATCGCTCAAACTATGCAGGCTGCTTATGAGGGTATGCATATATGGGCACAGGGTGTTGAAAGAGCAGGCTCTACCAATGTGACGGCGGTAAAACAAGCAATACGTAATCAGCTCTACTTAGCGCCTGAGGGCATCGTAGCAGTCAGCGATGATGCTTTGAACCTCTATAAACCATTCCGCGTAGCGCTTATTAATCCTGATGGCTCCAGCACGATCGTGTGGGATGCGCAGATGACCTTGCCGCCTTATGCATTCCCGAGCCAGATGTTTATTAAACAGATGATTACGACCTGGTCTCCAGAGAAATGGTCTGACTTCCTCCATGCTCTTTTTGTTGGTTGGAACAATAAATGGCACGCCTAGGCAAAGCCCTTACTTTTACCGCTGCTTGGATTTGCCTCATCGTAGGATTAGCACTTTGTATCGGTTCGCAGATTTCGGAAAAAATAGTACGCCACAGTGCGCTTGAGAGCGTTGAGAAAATCAAGGAAAGCTGCAAACAAAAATTTGAGCATGTATTCGAAGAACAAACGAATATCTTGGAGCAGATGATCGCTCGCCCTGAAGTGCGTGATGCTTTGTCTGTGCTTTTTTCCCAGAGGTCAGGTCCGAAGGAAATAAAGACCTTGGCCCAATCTTTCAACCTTGCAGTCGTAAAGGATTTTTTGTGCATCAATGATCAAGGTGAGGTTGTCTATGCCTTAAATAACACTTTTGCGGTGGGGACTTCTTGTCATCAGATTCGGTCATTAGCAGAGCTTACCGAAAGACTTCCTATCGTGTTGGTTCCTGCGGTTGCGGATCCTTCATTGCTGCCCGGCACATCAGAACCACTTATCGCGATGGGTTTCCCCTTTATTCATAACAAACAGTATCGAGGTTCGCTCGTGCTTTTGCTCAATGAAAAGGTGTTTAAAGAGATTCTTGTTCCCTATCGAGGTGCCGCAATAGTTAAGGTGGCAATGGCTTCAGGAGAGCATGGCAATATGCTGTTTTCTACCGATGAAAAGACGCGCTTCAATAGCTCTTTCCTTACCGAGCGATATCCCTCGAATCGATCTGACCCCTTAAACTGCGGTTGTTTGATTGGGCGCGTGTTTAAAGGTGACTTTACCGCAGCGCTTGAATGGGTGGACAATAAATGGCGGTGTAACGCCCAAACGTTTTTAATACAACCGCGCTGGGCACTCGTGGCGGTTCAAGATAAGACCACTTCAATGCAGCTTATTATGGTGCTCATGTGGCTTGGGATACTTTTCATTGCGGTGGGAGTTATCTTACTTATTCTCTGGCTTGTTACTCATATCGTTCGTGATGTTACCTGGTTTATAGCGCATCGCCAGATCATTGTGCTTGTTCTACTAGGGATAGGTTTCCTTTTTTCGATTACCTTCCTGTGCTCGTATGTGAAAAAATACTTGGATGAGCGGGGAAAAACCTACCGCGCAAACGTGGCAACAGCTCAAAAAGACTTGCAATATGCCGCTTCACTCCTCGTGGAACACAATTACCACTTGCAAGCAGTAGTACATAGAGTTGCTCATGATTTTCAGGAGCAGCAAGTTTCATTGAAGAACTGGCCTCAACTAAGTACGCAAACCATTAAAATTTTAAGCAAAGCGAGCACCAGCGGCTTTGGCATCTCCTATATGCCCTTGGACAGTTCTTCTACGGATACCTGGAACACCCGTTATATTGTTTCGCGGCCAGATGGTTCATTAAAGGAAGGGGTGATAGAACAAATTTCGTTTGGTGATCTTTTAAAAACAACTACCCAAGCAACATGGATTCGCCGGGTACAGCAAAAAGAGCTTAATCCGTCGGTCTGTTTTCTCTATGTGGAACCTTTTGTTGCACAGAATTCCGGCATTCGCGGCTTTATCTGGGGCATGGTTGCCTATGACTTTGTGAAGGACATCATAGAAGTTCTCGGCCAGGATACGGCTCTTAACTCAGTGTCTTTTGATGCGAATGGGATTCTGATTTATCACAAGGAACTTGATCTGGTGCGTGACTCGGTAAAGCTCTCGGCAATTAACCCCGATCTCGAACCAGCAATTACCAAAGCTCTGCAAGGTTTTTCAGGAGTTTATGAGCTTCCCGAAGAAAAGTCGCTCTTTGTGTATGAGTCTATGCCCAGTTATATCGGATCATCAGCATCTCAAACCCGTTGGAGTGTGGGTGCGTTCTACCCGCTCTCCAGTTTCTATACGATTACCCCCCGCTTAAAACAGATTTCGGCAGGCATACTTATTCTCCTCGTCTTGGCCTTGGTTACCGGTATTGCGCTCGCAGTAAACTTATTCGAGATGAGTCTGCGCTCATTTATTTGGTTTAATCCCTTGTACTTTGTGACGCTCATCGTGGGCATTGTGGGCCTCATCGTGCTTAATTATCGCTACTACGACTATTCGTATGGCTCACAGGCGATCCGTTCAAAAATGAGCACGGTACGGTTTGAGGAACATTTAGAAGCAGCCCTTGGTAAAGGTATTATCCCCCTTAAAACCAGTATCACGATTGATTATTTAGATATTGTTAACCCGAATAAAGTTACCTTCTCCGCCACCGTACGCCAGACCGTAGATCGCACAGTAGGACCTCAAGTAAAACTTGGCATCGAGTTTGTAAATAGATCAGACAAGATCAGCACGAAAGAAATTGGGCGAACAATGCACGAGAGCGTTGAAAGTGTCGTTTATAGAATAGAAGGGGCTGTGCATCAGATTAACCCTGTCTACTCCCGTACCCCGTTTGACACACAGCCGATTGCCCTACTTATGGCGCCTGCGGATCACAGTAATCCGGTGGCGCTGGTACTCGATTTCGAGGCCTATCCACAGATAAATCCTTCACAAAAACCGGGAGTTAATACCACATTTACCATGAAAGACTACGTGATAGAAAAGAGCTATTTTACCTACACCTACGGCGAAAAACCGCTCTTATCATTCGTGATGCTCACTAAGCGGAATTTGCTCTCGATATTGCTCGAGTATTTTTTACCGCTGCTCGCCATCCTCATTACTATTTTTATCATGTCATTAATGAGTAGTATGACATTTGAGCCTAATCGCCGTATTACGTTTGTAACCGCTATTACGGGCCTCCTCTTTGCGTTGATTCTCTTGCACCAAAAATACCGCACATCGCTCATCATCCCGACCTTTTCATTTCTTGAGGCGCTCATCTTAGCGGTCTATATAAGTCTCGGGTATGGGTATATCGATATTTTATGGCTACTGGGGAAAGATTACTTGCGGCCTTACAAAATACTGTTTTACTGGCCTGCACTCATGACGTACTTATTTGCCGTTACGGTATATACCTTTGCGGGGGCCTAGAGACTGTACCCCGTTGCCTGCTCGCTCGGATAAGAGTCTCCCGCTGCATCTACAAAGCCCTTTATTTCTTTGTCGCATACCGGACATTTCATGGTGTGTTTTTTAGACATGGTCCAGAAGGCATCTGATTGCATGTCGTCAGCGCATTTTTGACATACCCAGTGTCCACACTTGGTACGTGGGTTGTTCTGCTCAACGGTGCAATAGGCTCTCTTATTTTTATGAGTATTTTTATTGCACCGCGGACATGCATCAGCCTTTGGCTGGCTCTTGACCTCAGATTCAGTGGGTTTATCCCCGCTTGGACCAGCTCCTTGCCCATGCTTAGCGATAAGAGGAAGGGCGAAGCAGAGCGTAATCAGTAAATAGATTCTGTTCACATTGAATCCTTAATTTAGTGGCCGATCGTCACCCTCAACTCGACCCATTTGGTGTGCATTCCTTATTAATAGTGACAAAAAAGGAGGTAAAGGCGCAAGTGATTGGGAGCCTAGGTTGCTTGTGGGCCATCTTCCTCAATGACAACAAAGCCGATGTTCTGTAAATGTTGTCCGTATTTACCATTGATCAAGTCTTCGAAAATGGGCCAACGACGGTGGTAAATATAGGCAAGCTTGCCGACTTGATACATTTCTGGAGCTGCTTTTAGAAAACCAAACTCATCGAGTAAGTAGTTAACCCCAATATCAAGAGCGGCTTCTATTTCAGCTTCAGTGTAATAGGTTTGGTGTTGGACAACAGGGCGTGTTGCTATGCGGATGTCTTCTTTAAAGAGCTTATTGGAAGAATAGAGGTTTTGGATATAGGTGTTGCATGTTTGCACAAGAGGGTTGGTATCAACTTCCTGTTTCCAATCAATGATATGGAATTGAGAAGGAGATAAGCCTAGTTTTTGAATAGCTCGCGCACAATTGTTTTTAAGATTGTTTCCTTGCAGACGAGCAGTTTTTTGCGCCTTCTCCAATGAGTACCCCCGCGCTTGGAAAGTGTACTCATACGGTCGGTCCGGAATCATAATAATGATAACCTTAGAGAAAAGGGAAGAAGTGGCACTCAGCAAGTGATAAATGGCTTCGGCTTTGAAATAACTATTTCCCGGGCTAATACCGACGAGCGCAGCACCCTTATTTGCAAGTATCTCATATCCTATGTGAAAACATGTGCCTGGTATGTTTTCCTTAACGTGCATTATAAGCTCCAATCGCGAAATTTAAGGGCCAAAAGCAATAATAGTGATTATGAACATGTATGTCATAAGCAGTGACCAATAAAATAATTTTTTTGCGGGCAAGAACTGTGGTCGTGCTATGAGATAAAGCGCGTCAAAATACGCGTAAGCCAAGCTTAAGTAGACGCCCATAATAAATGCTTCCATATACGAAAAACCAGCGATAACAAGAGATGATCGATACCTTTGGTGGAGAAGAATAAGTGCGAAGAAGAGACCGGTGATGGCGGTAATGATATTAACCTGCTTAAGCTGCGTTACACGACCGCTGACTATGGTAAGTAAAAAAATGGAAATAAGGATAACAAGGAGTGGCAAGAAATATTCCAAGAAAACATCCAAATAGTTTCTCTGCATAAGCATGGCAAATTTAAGCAGAGGTTTATTATCGGCCCATTTAAACGCGTAATAGCTTTTGACGATGTTGTAGTCCTTAAGCTGGAACAGCGTCCCTACGCCGGGTTTTGTCTTAGGATCAACTACTGGATAACGTTCCAGATCTGGTTCAAGCAATATTGGGCTATTACGATCGGTCGGTGACAGCCAAATACCTATAGGTTCTATATCGAAAGGCACTTGCGTGTACGTTTGGTCCACTTGGTGGATGATTCCTTGGATCTGATATTGAATGATTTCAGTGTCGCCTTCGCGTCTCCTGTTGATCTCCCGCGTGAAAACTTGGTCTGCCTTATTGGCAATTTCGACCCCCTCCTTGACGTTAGGGTAACGCTTCCTATCTATGCGTTGCTCAACGGTGATTGAAAATTTTACTTTTTGAGGGTTTTCAATGTTTAAAAACTCGACATTTACATGTGTTTTAATTGGTATGTAAGGGATGCCCATTGTTTGTTGTAGTGTTTCACGCCACTGAAGAGCTTGGAGTTCTGAGGTTATGGCGCGTGCTTCAAGAATTCTATTGGTGTACCAGTAGTTAGAGACAATGAGCCCAATAGTTCCACAAGCAAGAAGGGCAGCATAAAAAGGGCTAAACCAGCTTAAGGACTTGAGGGTGATATTATAAATTTTGGTCATGAGTGCCAAAGCTAAGACCAGGGTGAAAATGAGGAAAATGAGTGCTGCAGAAGCATACCGATGTGAATTTGTAGTTTGCTTGTCGAGGGAATAATCGCAAGTAAAAACAGCTAAAATCCATTTCATGTCAGGCAAGGACTCGTAGAGCATAATCCATGGGACGTTGACCGTATTATTAAATTTGAAAGAACCAGACTTACCCTTTGTAGCAGCCTCTTTGATGACGGGGCGAACAGCTTGTGTACCGTAATATTCTTGGATATCTAAGGCGTGCGATTTGTTGCGTACCCACTGTATATCGAAAAGGTAAATTGAGATTAACTCGGAGTCATAGATGCCGATATCCGTAAGACGGTCATGACCAAACAATTTAATCACATAAAGTAGTTGGTCCCAGGAAATGGTCGCCCAAACATAACCTTCAAGAGTTCCAGAACTGTTGAAAAAAGGTTCGCAGTAAATATTGTACACACTATTACCAAGCTCTTTTTGCTGTACGTTACTGATCCATCGGGAGGATGTCGATGTGCTTAAGAGAGAGGTAAAGCTGGAATCATAAATGCGACCTATTTCTGTGGCGTTTGCAGCGACAAAGAAAGTATTCCAAGGATGACTATTTTTTTGGGATGAGGTGGCGATATAACTCAGGCCAAGGTTGTTGATTTGTAAGATTGAATCTTCAGACGACATCGCTTTCTGTGCTTGCGTAACCCATCCCTGGGGTGAAACCTTATTCTTATGTAGGTCAAGTACCATTGTATGCACGGTGGTCTGTATTTTAAAGCTGTGTTGCAACAATAGAGAGGCGATGTACTGGGTATTGATTTTTTCTTGGGAGACGTTGGCTTGGTAGGTTGCGAGCTTTTCTTTTTTATATGAGGAAAAGTAGTAGTGGAACCCGAAAATAGATAAAAACAGACCAAGGGCTATGAATGCAAGCAATAGCGGGCTTATCAAGCGCTGGACGGTATCCAAAGAAAGAGTGAGCAATACCAGGCTGAGAAGAAACCCAATGGCCAGGAGTATGAGGGAAATGGCTCGTAAGACACGAAAGGTGCGATATAGTGTGTCATGGTCTTCTTGTACTACGAGACTCCAGTGGGCATGGGGTGAATGGTCGCGAGAGCTGGCTATCCAGCGCTGCTCATAGCGGACAAGGCTCTCGCCAAATTCGCCACGGCATGCCTTGGCGATGGGTGCCCGATCTTGGAGCCAGTAAGTTTTGCGGAATGAAGCATTCCGATCATTTGAAGAAAAAAGGACTACATATACATTGCCGTCTTTTTCTTTGGCGATGATAATTTCGCCAGCTTTGTTGAGTCTTCTTTTGTAGGATTCGAACTTTTCGGCAAATTGTTGGTAATCCAGTGCGACTATCGCGGTTCCCAAATATTGGTTACCGGAAATGACGGGAAATCCGACCGGTAGTACGGGGGTTTGGGTGTCTGGTAGTAGGCCAAATTCACCGACCAGGGGTTTTAAAAGAACGGGCACCCGAGAAAGAATGTCCTGAACGGCGGGTATGGTGGCGACGGTTGGGGGCAGAATTTTACCGCAGGAAAAAAGAAGGGCGCCGTCATTGCTGATAAAGGCAAAGTCCCGCCAGGTGGGTGGCTGATGTTCATTGATGAACTTGGTGAGCTGATCCTGGGTGTCTTTTTTGTTAACCAAGTCGGTTAGTAGAGCTTGAAATTCTTTGTTAGCGATTACGTTTTTTGCACGCTCAAGCATGCGGACATGAAAATAGGTACGTAGATCGGTTCTCAGGTCGTCTTTGATGTTGCGCAGGTTGGTAAAGATTCTTTGAAATACCCAAGGTTCTACTTGCCAGACAATGAGGCCCAGTGTAGCGCCGAGGAGAAGAAAGGCCGCTGCAATGTAGGCTAATTTTGTGCGATTTAAAAAAACTATTTTGCCCATTTGTTCCCCCATCGTGTGTAGAGGTTATTAATGTATGAGTCCCAATGGGCTGATGGCCAGATATCAATCAGCGAGGCAAGGAACATGGTTGAGGGGTAAGGGATAGGCTCGATGGGAAACCCTGCAGACCAAATGATTTCGTCCTTACCTTCCTTAGTGATCTGAGCAATATAGGCCGGTTGATAGAGCAGGGTGTTGGTCCAGCCTACGTTTAAAATACCTTGTGCGGCCTTGAAGCTAATACCATGTAGAGCCTTTACTATCTGTGCGTGCTCCAGACTTTGGGCCTTGCGTACTCCTTCGGCCCACAGATGTACCCCGAGGTAGGCAGCATGCATTTGGCTTGATGCGGAAAAAGCACTGCTCGTTTGGTGTAGCTTTTGTAGAAAGCGGCGATTCTCATCATTTTGAATCGTGTCAAAGTAGTTTGAAATGGCATAACAGCCCTGAAGGTTTTCAAGACCGATAAATGGGTAATCGGGGCTCTGTAGAGAATAGGTGAGCGATGGAATAACTTTTCCCGTTTTATCTGAGAGTTGTTTAAGCCCCTTATAGAAAGGGATGTTAACCGATCCACCGATACTATTTACGATGAAATCCGGCTTTGTTTTTTTAATTTTTTCGAGTGCTTGAGCTATGTCTTCGTTGCCGACCAAAAGATACTCTTCGCCAACAATTTCGCCGCCCAGTTGTGGGAGTATTTGTTTGAGCATTGCGTAGACGACGCGGGGGAATATTGATTCGGTACCGAGCAAGAAGACCCGTTTGCCAAATGTACGCATCATCCATACGGGGCCGGGTAATGCAAGTTGGTTGGGTGCGCCGCCGGTGTAAATTACATGAGCAGAAGCCTCTACGCCTTCATAATAGGCCGGGTAGAACAAGAGATTGTTGTATTTTTCAACAAGCGGTCGGACTGCTTTTTCCTCTGAAGAGAGCCAGCAGCCAAAGATAGCCTTCACTTTGTCTTCGGTTAAGAGTTTCTCTGTCTGGGTGGCAAATGTTTGCCAATCGGAACGTCCGTCGACAATTACCGGTTCTATTTGTTGGCCTAAAAGACCGCCTTGTGCATTAATCTCTCGAATAGCAAGCAGGGTGATATTGATCATGGGCGCTTCGGTAAACGCCATGGTGCCAGTGCGAGAGAATAAGATGCCGACCTTGATGGTGGCAGGAGCTGCTAATCGGAACAACTCCCATCCGCTATAGCAGAACGCGCCGAGCGCTATAATAAGGATATATGTACGAACATTGTCGAGCTTAACCACTACAACCCTTCTTTTTTTCAAGAGGGTACCTGGTCCAAGGAACTCTGCGCAACGATTTAATTACCCAACAAAAAAGCCCGGGAGTCATTCACTCTCCCGAGCTTATATTCAAAGTTTGAACGAACCTCCAAATTGGACTACAATGCGCCGATTGGAACGTTATACAACTGGAGGCAATTCGATGAAGAACATAATAACTCCTAAGGAAACGAGAAAATAACTAACAGATGACATTTTAGTTAGTTCAACTTTGTGGATCAATAAAATGCAACAAAACTTTTTCTTCCATCTTTATTGTCTTGTTTGTAATGACATAACGGCGCTATTACTTTTTCTCGCATCTTGTTTGTTTAAATGTACGCTATTCATCAAGGTGATCTCCCATAAAGAGCGCGGACAACGACCTCATCCAGCCCAAATTTATTTAATGTTGATTTTGTTTGCTGGCGCTTTCAGTGATCTTGCATGGCTTATGTTGAAGTTTTCTAATTTAGGTTTTCTTGAAATCACTATTGTGCGGATTTTTTCTCGGATTTCCTGGTGTTTGGTCCCAATGCTTTTTGGGGCTCAATCCTTACTCATTTTAAGTCTCAAAGACCAAAAAAGAACTTTGCTGAATAGTCGGCATATGCTACTAATAATACCCTATGCACTGATTACTTTGACGTTACTTTATCAATTATGCATCAATGGTGGAATTCGAATGGTGCAGCTTGAAACCCAGATACTTTCGATTATCAAGCACTTTTATATCCCTACAACTGCCTTTGCGCTTTACGTACTTTACTCAATTCGCAATCTTGATTTGCCCAGAATTATCCGATCGCAAATTCAGACTTTTTTGACGTTTTTTATACTGCCGTATCTCGCCGTGGAACTTTTTCAAGACTGGTTGGAAGATTGTTCAGCAACCGTTGTCTACACGCTCCCGCTCCAAGTTCTCATATCGGCCTCAGCATTCTTGTTTACCTGTAGCCTCTACTACTGCCTGAAGTGCCTTCTGCGCTTGCGCTTCCTTAACATGAAGCCCCAAGTCTACGCAGCCAACCAAACTTGTTTCCTCGATACTTTAAAAAATACGGTCTCGGATTTGGCCAAACTCACTACCTTCGACCGTATTGTGCAGCGGACTAAACAATTCTTCGCCGATGCTTTTGAAGTACCTCAGGAGCAGACGACGTTGAAGCTGCGCAGCTTCAATTATATTACGGGTACTTTGAGTAACACCGATATTGCGGTTGAAAACTTCTTGAGCAGATGTTTATTGGACGCTGAGCTTCGTGACTTTGTGCAAGAAACCAAGGTGCTTATTTTCGATGAGCTTGCATGTAGCAACTTTTACTATGAGAGCCGGGTGCTGAGTATCGTTATAGCTTTCATGGAAGAGATTAAGGCGGATATTTTTGTGGTGATGCAGGACGGCTCGAAGATCACCGCTTATTTAACGGTAGGGCGGCATGCGCGGAGTCGGTTGTATACCAATGTAGAGCGGGATCAGATGATGATGTTTGCGGAGCATTTATCGATCACGTTGTATATGCATGAAAACCAGAATCATGAGGCGCTGGTGCTCAGGGAGCGGGAGCTCAAGGCTGAACTGTTTTGTGTGCGGCAGCAATATCAGCAGGTACGGGAGAGTGTCTGGTCGTTTATCTGCAATGCAAAGCAGCGGCAGCTGGGGGTAGTGTTTTATCGGAATAATAAGCTGATCTATGGCAATAAGGCTGCACAGGAGCTGATAGCTCTGGGCAGTGCACCGGCGGATATTTTCTTGCAGGCGATCAAGAAACTGGCGGTAGAGGTGGAGAGTTACAAGGCTCCGCAGTATAGCGTAGTGGAAAGTCACGCGGGCAAAAAGCTGGCGTTCTCGGCATTTCCCGGCACGGTGCCCCATGAAGCTACGGTGATTGTACATCAGCCGGAAATCTCAGACATGATCCATGCACAACTCGATAGGTTACCGGAGCCGTCGGACTGGGATCATCTGTTGGTGCTGGAAACGACGGGCATTGGACAACTTATTTCGCAATTCTTGCCGGGGCAGAGTAAGGCGATATTGCCGGCCAAAATCGCGTTGTTGAAAGCAGCGTTAAATAAAAAACCGGTATCGCTGGTCATGTCTGTAGAAGACAGTATGTCGGCGGCGAGATTGCTGGCAAAGCTAAGCCGTCATCAACAGTTCCATCATGTGGATTTGGAGAAAACAGATCCGCGGTCGCTAGCACAACTTTTGTTTGGAGTGCCGCCGTCATTCTCCTCGGCATCACAACCAGGGCTTTTACGGGAGCTCGATGAGAGCGGTACCTTATTTCTTGAGCATATTGAACACTGTGATATGGCAGTGCAGAAAATGTTGGCGGAGTTTATGGCCACCGGCTCGTATCGACTTTTTGGTAGAGAGCAGACCATTTCCAGTGCCGCACGCATTGTGGTGGCAAGTAAGCTTGATCTGCAAGATATGCTCAAGAGCCAGATGATACATGAAAGTCTTTTTACCGAGCTGCGCAAGAACATTATTAGCCTGCCGTCACTGCTTTCGCTGAGCGATCAAGACTACCTGGAGCTTGCTGACGGATATGCAGGGCAAATTCTCCTGCTCAAGGAATACGCGAACCTCTTTGCGCTTGCCAAGACTGATAAGAAACATCTGCTTGAGCGTAAGCAAGTGAGTTTGCAGGCGCTTAAGGCGAAAGTACGTATGCTCATGCTGCAAAAATCTAAAAATACCGGGCTTGCAGATGAGGGGGGCTTGGAAGCGGTGCAGGTGGTGGAAGATGCAGACCTTACCGAAGCGGCACGCCTGGGCAAACAAGCCCTGCGTGACCCGCGTATTATGAGTGTCCTCTGGGCGAAACTGAAAAGCCCCAACATGATCGCCTCGTTTCTCGGGGTGAACCGAACCTCGGTGTATCGCAGAATCAAAGAGTACAATTTGGGAAGCTAAGGCTACTTGTCTTATTTTTCAAATTGCATATCTTGTGAATAACTTTGAAGTGATCAGGGTACTCAGAAGCCTTTGAGGAATGTGTTTGCACCTTATATATATTAAGGATGCAATAAAGCCCCAGTAGTTAGGAGCACTCACTTAATGGAAACTGCGATAGGAAAGCTTTTTATCGTATCGGCCCCCTCGGGTGCTGGTAAAACGAGCCTGGTCAACGAATTAGTTGCGCGGGCGGGCAAGCGTCATAGCTTGTCGCGGTTGGTGACCTACACCTCCCGCGAGCCAAGAAAGGGCGAGGTGCCCGGGCAGGACTACCATTTTATCGGCCAGGGGGATTTTGAGGCGAAGATCCGGGAGGGCTACTTCCTGGAGTGGGTGAATGCCCTGGGCTCCTATTATGGTACGGGCATGTCGGTACTCAACCATGTCGCCTCGGGCAAATCGGGGGTTCTGGTCCTCGATAGGCCGGGTGCGCGTAGGGTCTATGAACAGTTTCCCGCGGTCCTGATCTGGCTGACGGCCCCTTCCCTGGAAGACCTGAAGCAGCGGCTCATGCTCCGGGGTACCGAGACCGAGCCGCAGATAGCCAGACGCCTGACCCGGGCGGCTGAAGAAATAGCCCAGGAAGAGGCAGAAAAGCTGTATCATTACACGGTCGAAAATGGGGACTTTGGGCAGGCGGCGGACCTGCTTGAGCAGATAGTAGATAAAGAGCTGGGCAAAAAGGCCAATCAGCCGCTTTAAAAAACGCGAATTTTGTGACGTGCTCGGTCACAACGATAAAAAACTTAATATGCGCTGACGTACGATTGGCACGTGTTATTCGCGAGATTGGCGAAGTAAGTTTGAAAAAATTTTAAAAAAAAGTGAAAAAAGTGTTGACGGAGCGCAGCAGGTAAGTATAATAACACTACTTTTTGAGACGAAATTCTCAACTGGCAAGACAAATTTACCCGTTCAATTCGAGGTTTTTTTGACTGCTAGATCCGCTGGCACCTTCGCCGGCAGATTCCAAAAAATTATTTTCTTTGACATACACAAGAAACGTAAATCTTTTGAGCTAAAAAAGTTTTGTCTACGAAGCTTGCGATTAATACAGCCATTATCAAACTTTTGTAACGGAGAGTTTGATCCTGGCTCAGGATGAACGCTGGCGGCGTGCCTAACACATGCAAGTCGAGCGAGAAAGTCCTTCGGGATGAGTACAGCGGCAGACGAGTGCGTAACACGTGAGAACCTGCCCTTTAGTGAGGAATACCCTCGAGAAATCGAGGTTAATACTGCATACGTCCGATATATGAAAGTATGTTGGAGAAAGATGGCTTTATGCTGTCGCTAAAGGAGGGGCTTGCGGCCTATCAGCTAGTTGGTGAGGTAATGGCTCACCAAGGCTATGACGGGTAGCCGACCCGAGAGGGTGACCGGCCACGCTGGAACTGAGACACGGTCCAGACTCCTACGGGAGGCAGCAGTGGGGAATCTTGCACAATGGGCGAAAGCCTGATGCAGCGACGCCGCGTGAAGGATGAAGGTCTTCGGATTGTAAACTTCTGTTAAACGGGAGAAAAGACTCATGCTTAATACGCATGGGGAATGATAGTACCGTTAGAGAAAGCACCGGCTAACTTCGTGCCAGCAGCCGCGGTAATACGAGGGGTGCAAGCGTTATCCGGAATTATTGGGCGTACAGGGTGCGTAGGCGGCTTATTAAGTCAAGTGTTAAATCTCCCAGCCTAACTGGGAACCAGCAATTGATACTGATGAGCTAGAGGATGGAAGAGAGAAGCGGAATTCTCGGAGTAGCGGTAAAATGCGTAGATCTCGAGAGGAACACCGATGGCGAAGGCAGCTTCTTGGTCCATATCTGACGCTGAGGCACGAAAGCGTGGGGAGCAAACAGGATTAGATACCCTGGTAGTCCACGCTGTAAACGATGATCACTGGACGTTGGGTTTGTTTTACAAATCCAGTGTCGAAGCTAACGCGTTAAGTGATCCGCCTGGGAACTACGGTCGCAAGACTAAAACTCAAAGGAATTGACGGGGGTCAGCACAAGCGGTGGAACATGTGGTTTAATTCGACACTACGCGAGGAACCTTACCTGGGCTTGACATGCATTTGACCGTCGAAGAAACTCGATTTTCTTTACGAAAGTAAAGACAGGTGCACAGGTGCTGCATGGCTGTCGTCAGCTCGTGTCGTGAGATGTTTGGTTAAGTCCTCTAACGAGCGCAACCCTTGCCTTTAGTTGCTACCTTTATCGGAGCACTCTAAAGGGACTGCCTGGGAAACCAGGAGGAAGGTGGGGATGACGTCAAGTCCTCATGGCCCTTATGTCCAGGGCGACACACGTGTTACAATGGCTGATACAAAGGGCTGCCAACCCGTAAGGGGGAGCTAATCCCATAAAATCAGTCTAAGTTCGGATTGAGGTCTGCAACTCGACCTCATGAAGTTGAAATCGCTAGTAATCGCATATCAGAACGATGCGGTGAATACGTTCTCGGACCTTGTACACACCGCCCGTCACGTCATGAAAGCTGTTTGTACCCAAAGTTATCTTAGCTAACCGTAAGGAGGCGGATACCTAAGGTATGGGCAGTGATTGGGACGAAGTCAATTACGGCTTCCTGCAGAAGTAATTCTGCAGACAAAATCCAACTATATCGGTGAAATCCTTATCACAAAAAACCTTAAATAGTCCCGATAAGGACAATACCGAGGGAAGTCAGGCATACGCCTTGACCCCGTAGAGACCACACGTTGGCTCCTAGAAATAGGATGAAGATATGGTCCGACACTCTTGGTAACAGGAGATTACAGTAGCGTAACAAGGTAGCTGTACGAGAACGTGCGGCTGGATCACCTCCTTTCGAGGGAGAAAATCCGACGAAAAGTAATTTTCGTCTATATATATTTAGGTGTGAGAAACGAGCTGTATGAAAGCAGCTTCGTAGGCAATCCAAATTACCCGGTTGATTTACCCGGGAAAGGCCTTTGGCCTAGCATTCAAAGGGGCCTATAGCTCAGGGGTTAGAGCACCCCGCTGATAACGGGGAGGTCAGTCGTTCAATTCGACTTAGGCCCACCAGTTTTTGGTGGGTTAATAAGAACTGAGCGAGCTCCACGATTACAAAAGTAAGAGGGGATGTAGCTCAGTTGGTAGAGCATCCGTCTTGCACACGGAAGGTCAGCGGTTCGAATCCGCTCATCTCCACCAGAAAAACTGTGCAAAGTAAATTGGTTAAAAATTAAAAATTCTTCTCAAAAGATACGTTTGAGGACTTTGTCCTCTGCTCGGTCGAAAGATTGAGCTCTTGTGTATGTAGTATAAAAATTCTTGTGTTGATCTTTGAAATACATGTAGTTTTTTTGTCCTTAATAATGGGAACAAGTTATCTACAACCTTGGGCCGACAAACTTTTAAAAGTTTGTGGCTAATTTTAAAGGGCTTCTGGTGGATGCCTTGGTATCAAGAGTCGATGAAGGAGGCGGAAGACTGCCAAAAGCTTCGGGGAGCTGTCAATCAAGCTTTGATCCGAAGATTTCCGAATGGGGAAACCCAATTGAGCAAACCTCAATTACCCTTACCCGAATTTATAAGGTAAGGGAGGCAACGGCATGAACTGAAACATCTCAGTAGTGCCAGGAAAAGAAAACAACGTGATTCCCTCAGTAGTGGTGAGCGAACGGGGAACAGCCTAAACCAGTGTCATGTAATAACCTGCGTGTGTTGTGACATTGGTGTAGCGGGATATTATAATTTGTTGAATGCAGTCAACAAGTCGGACAGGTCTTACTTAATTGAACGTCTTGGAAAGGACGGCCATAGAAAGTGAAAGCCTTGTAAATGAAAAGCAAGATACTCCGATCTTTAATGTCCCAAGTACCGCAGAGCACGTGAAATTTTGCGGGAATCCGCCCCGACCATGGGGTAAGGCTAAATACTTCTTGATGACCGATAGTGAACGAGTACCGTGAGGGAAAGGTGAAAAGAACCCCGGAAGGGGAGTGAAATAGAAACTGAAACCAGATGTCTACAATCGGAGGAAGCGATGTATACGTACGCGCAACCTCGTACCTTTTGCATAATGAGCCAACGAGTTACGCCTACAGTGCAAGGTTAAGCTTTGAAAGAGCGGAGCCGTAGCGAAAGCGAGTCTGAATAGGGCGCTTAGTACTGTGGGGTAGACCCGAAACCTAGTGAGCTATCCATGTCCAGGATGAAGTCTCTGTAACAGGAGATGGAGGTCCGAACCGGTGTGGGTTGAAAACTGCTCGGATGAGATGTGGATTGGGGTGAAAGGCCAATCAAACTGGGAAATAGCTGGTTCTCCCCGAAATATATTTAGGTATAGCCTTGTTGAATTCGTTGTGGCGGTAGAGCACAGTTCGAGATTTGGGATCGCAAGATTACCGGTCTCATACTAACTCCGAATGCTACAGCGTTAGAAGACAGGAGACAGACTGCGAGGGATAAGCTTCGTAGTCGAGAGGAAAACAGTCCAGACCATCAGCTAAGGTCCCCAAGTATTCGTTAAGTGGTAAAAGATGTGAAAATACTTAGACAGCCAGGAGGTTGGCTTTAAAGCAGCCATCCTTTAAAGAGTGCGTAACAGCTCACTGGTCAAGTGTTTTTGCGCTAAAAAACGAACGGGGCTAAACGAATCACCGAAGCTATGGCATGGTGTGCGATTTATCGTGCACCTTGGGTAGGGGAGCGTTCTTAGATAGATACAAGCTGAACCGTAAGGATCGGTGCCGTGGATCTAAGAAGTGAATATGTTGGTATAAGTAACGAAAAAACAGGTGAAATTCCTGTTCGCCGCAAGTCTAAGGTTTCCGTGAGATCGGATTATCCACTCAGGGTTAGTCGACACCTAAGCCGAGGCCAATTGGAGTAGGCGATGGAAAGCAGGCTAAATATTCCTGCACCACCCAAAGTCGTTTGAGTGAAGGGAAGACGCAGTAGGATAAGCGCACTTGGCGTATGGATGCCAAGCTAAGTATCAAGAAGGATCTCGTGTAAATCCGCGAGGTCATAACTTCAAGATGTTATGGGCATATCAATCCACAAGAAAGATATGTTGTGCTGACTTCACACTGACTAGAAAATCCCCTAGCGAGATCAGGGTGATCGTACCGCAAACTGACACAGGTAGACGAGCTGAACATGCTCAGGCGTTGAGATAACCATCACTAAGGAACTCGGCAAAATAGCCTCGTAACTTCGGGAGAAGAGGTGCCCGTACCGTTTTTGGGAGAGATCCCAATGTGCGGTGACGGGTTTCAACAAAGAGGCCCAACCGACTGTTTATCAAAAACACAGGGCACTGCAAACTCGTAAGAGGAAGTATAGTGTCTGACGCCTGCCCAGTGCTGGAATGTTAATAAGAGATGTGAGATCGTAAGGTCAGGCATTGAATTGAAGCACCAGTAAACGGCGGCCGTAACTATGATTTACCGTTGTAGTTGTAAAATTTGGCTATATGCTGGAATATCTCAGTATCCGACACTACTGTAACAACAGTGAAAATGTGATCGGTGGAGACAATCAGCAGGAAAGGCCTTAAGTTTTGCAAGGAGTCTGTATGATGCTAGACGTAGATACCATACCTATATCTATAGGTAGTTATCTTGCTGGTTTTACCGATGGGGAAGGAAGCTTCAATATTTCGTTTAGACCTCGAGGTGATTATAAATCTGGATGGAAGATATCGGCATGTTTCAATATCTCCAACAAAGATTTAGTAATTCTTCAAAAGTTTAAAGAAGTATTTAAGTGTGGAACGTTACGGTCACGACCCGATGACGTTTGGTACTTTGAAATAAACAATTTACCAGACTTGATCGAATCAGTGATTCCGTTTTTCAGACGTTTCGGTTTTATTTCTGCAAAGAAAACCAATGATTTTGCAATCTTTTGTAAGATCGTTTCAATCCTTCAATCCCAAGAACACCGTTCTGAAAAAGCCATTCGAGAAATCCTCGAAATGCGTAATTTAATGAATGGTGGTGGTAAACGAAAGTATAGCGATACAGAAATCCTTTCGCGACTCAAGGAATCCTCAGAGACTAATACGCCAAACTTGCATTCTCTCCACATGCAAGATGATAGAGTCCGATCTTCATGGCGACATGAAGCAACAAAGTAAGTTCTTTACTTTGTGACTTTCTGGTTTTCAGAAAGGAACATATGAACGGTCCTAAGGTAGCGAAATACCTTGTCGGGTGAATTTATTTGCCCCATCACTCTGCGAAGGGTGATGTGTAAAAATCAGCTCATATCGGAGAACCCTTCTTGTACATGAGTACAAATGGCAACCCCGAGGGAAGTCGAGCATGTAAATGCTTTGACCCCGTAACGACTGAATCGAAAGATGAGGCATGCATTCTTTAATGTGTGCAACACGCTGATCTCTTATCTAGTCATTCGACTAAAATATAAGTACCCACGGAGCTTTCTCCTAACGGCGCTTGGTAAGAAGATGGTATAGTCTACACCTTGTGGAAACACAGGGATTAATGTGAAGTTCCGACGCGCATGAATGGCGTAACGAGTTGGGCGCTGTCTTGGTGATGGACTCAGTGAATTTGTAGTCCAAGTGAAAATGCTTGGTTCCCGCGACAGGACGGAAAGACCCCGTGCACCTTTACTGCAATTTGACATTGGTTTTTGGATGACTTTGTGTAGGATAGGCGGGAGACTATGAAGCCATGGCGTTAGCTGTGGTGGAGTCAACCTTGAAATACCGCCCTTATTCGTTCGAAAGTCTAACCGAGATTTCCCATGATCTGGGCTCGAGACAGTGTCTGATGGGCAGTTTGACTGGGGTGGTCGCCTCCCAAACAGTAACGGAGGCGTTCAAAGGTTCCCTCAAGGCGAATAGAAATCGCCGGTAGAGCGTAAAGGCAGAAGGGAGCCTGACTGTGAGACATACAGGTCGAGCAGGTGCGAAAGCAGGACTTAGTGATCCAGTGGTTCTGAATGGAAGGGCCATTGCTAAACGGATAAAAGGTACGCCGGGGATAACAGGCTGATCTCCTCTGAGAGTCCACATCGACGAGGAGGTTTGGCACCTTAACAATACATTGGGGTGCTTTATCAAGTGATTGATAAACCTAAAATAAAAATCAGCTTATAACGGTAAACTCGTAACTTATTTGTGGTAGCTATCGAAAGATAGACAAGTAAGACGGTAATACCGTGGGAAGTCGACTCACATTTGTGAGTTTGACCCTGTAACGACTGACCCGAAAGGGGAGAGTCTGAATAGTGTTATTTATAACACGTCATGTTCAGGCTAAAACGCTGACTCTTGTACGATCAAAAGCAGACTATGGTTGCTCCAACCTACCGTCGCTTACAAGATGAAGATATAGTCTACGCCATTGGAAACAATGGAATCGCCGCGATGTCGGCTCATCACATCCTGGGGCCGGAGAAGGTCCCAAGGGTCTGGCTGTTCGCCAGTTAAAGTGGTACGTGAGCTGGGTTCAGACCGTCGTAAGACAGGTCGGTCCTTATCCGTCGTGGGCGTAAGGTATTTGAGGAGGGCTGTCCTTAGTACGAGAGGACCGGGATGGGTAAGCCTCTGATGTTCCAGTTGTCCCCCAAGGGCAACGCTGGGTAGTCAAGCTTATAAGAGATAACCGCTGAAAGCATCTAAGTGGGAAACTCGCTCCAAGATTAGATACCTCGATCTAGATTCGTCTAGATCATAAGATCCCTCAAAGACTATGAGGTTGATAGGCTGGGTGTGTACGCACGGTAACGTGTTAAGCTGACCAGTACTAATAGGTCGAATGTTTTAGTCACGCTAAATTTTTTTGAAACCCAAGGTTTCTAGGGCAAAAAACTACATGTATTTTGAAGATCAACACAAGGCTAAAAATTGACCTTTGTGTCGTAAAAATTCCTGGTGGGCATAGTTGCAGGGTCACACCCGTTCCCATTCCGAACACGGAAGTTAAGCTTGCAACGCCGACTATACTTGGCTGGAGACGGCCTGGGAACTTAGGTACTGCCAGGGTAAATAATAAAAGCCTCGAGTTAATCCTCGGGGCTTTTCTATTTCTGGGGCTTCCAAATGATTATTTGCCCCCCCCTCTTTCCCCTCCCCAAACCTGTAGTTGTGACAGGGAGAATCGCAGCCCCTGCTCCCAATATTTCTCATAGAAACAATTACCGCTTGCTATAATATTTCCAGATGGCAAAATAGGAGTAGATTGAAACCCAAACTACAAGGAACATCATGAAACTACAGTTACTCCTCACCATACTCATAACCAGTATCTCAGTGGTACTTCCAGCATCTGGCAGTGCCTCTTCTGCTGGGGCAAATTCAAACGCTCATGCTACTGCCTCTGCTACCCCCACGCCCGAGACAGATAGTAAAGCATCGTCTGCCGCTTCGACCGAGCATGATACCAAATCATCTCGTGCTGAATCTGACACTAAAAGAAAGGAAGACGAAATTGACGAACTAGCTCATCGCCACATGAGAGGTGAACTTCCAGCGGAAGAATTTAGACGGCTGAGGGAAATGGATTCGTCTACTGCTGAGCTGTCCGAAAATATGCGCCGTCTCGAGCTCGAAATAGTTCCTGCGGCCCTACAGGCAATTGAGCAAGGCGATCTTGCGGCGATGTGGCAAGCATATGACTCATGTCCGAATGCACCCATTTACCCTGTACAAAATGCACGAGTGAAGGTGCTGAATGCATTGTTTAAAACGGTGCCGCCGCAATCTTCTGATGAAGCACTCAGAAAACAGTTACTTCATACGCTTGAGACAGAAATCGGCGAGCGTCCCTTTGAAGAAGATGCAAATCTTTATCACGTTACCTTAGATATACCAGCTCCATGGCTACACTTTTTACTTGGCTCCGTTATGCCCGCGCAAGGTACAACTTACCGCCATCCTTATGACGTGGCGGTGGCGATTAGCAATAATCCATTGATGGATGGAATAACAAATCCCTGGGTGCTGCGTGCGCTGATTAAACGAGCATTTCCCCAATTTACGCCATTGGATCTCTTTGCGCTTACTGCGGTATTAGGTATGCATGAATTTCGTGGATATGCCCGTGAACATCATCAGCAAGATGTCGCACAATTTACCCCTGAACAACAAAGGCTCATTATCAATATATGGGACGTCGAAAGGGGAGGCGGTGCTTTCTGGGCGCAGCGACACGTTTTCAGTTCGTTTGCTCTCCGTCCATTTCCAGTAACTAACGAACGTGAACTTGCTGAATATAGGGAAATATTGACTCCAGAACCGCATCTGCTTGCTCCTTTGTGGGATATTGTTGCTCAGTATGCCGCTTCTTACCGCTTTGGTGTGCCAGC
>Ga0207094_1011_pt1 | contig 29493 bp, 24 predicted proteins | sample Alteio_BWMinHeat_90_FD_153518 | JGI IMG/M metagenome (GOLD analysis project Ga0207094, IMG submission 153518) | Enriched cells from forest soil in Barre Woods Harvard Forest LTER site, Petersham, Massachusetts, United States -... | ecosystem: Environmental > Terrestrial > Soil > Temperate forest >... | reverse complement strand
TTATAGCGGGAGACAAAACTGCTCGCGCTGATGACCCGAAGAATTTTTCACCTGCAACAGCCGCAGATGTTAAGTCGATGGCCGCTGCTACCGCTACGGACGTAGTGAATGCCCCTATGACCGGTGCAGATCAGAAAAGTGGTGCAGCGCAGATAGCTGAATACCGAATACCTCATTACGTACCAGGCACATCTCCTGCTACCTACCGCCAAACCCTAGAGCCTTATATACAACGATGCCTAGCAACTATAGGCCAAACCAACAGTACTCCAGCGACCATAGCCGCAGAATATGTAGCAGTAATGCAAGCACTCAGAAACATGCGAAGCGCTATAGGGTACCATAACGACTGGGAGTTCAGTGGCCACTTTGGTGGACCTGATTTTACAACAAACGCTGAGCAAGAAATCAAAGAAGTACGTGGCCTTCTCACTCAAGCACTTACACAAATTCCAGCAGCAAAACAGGTACTTGTACGTGCAGCTTATGCCGCGAACAATGTTGATTATGGAAATGGAGATGATTTTTACGTTCTGCCAGCACCAGATCCTGAAAGGACCCAACTTAATCCAGAACAGGTTATGCATTGCGTGCAGAACATGCCAAGGGAATTAGCCAACATCGTCACCGATTATGCGAATAGTCCATTTAACGTCTCTTCATTGGTACCATTCCTTCCTGCTGCAGAAATAAGTCCTTTATTTATAGGTTTTGTGTGGAGTCTTGATGGACTGGCAGATGTACCTCGTCGTGCCACCGGTACAAATATTACCATTATGCATACCTGCCGCCTTGCGCACGTTTGTCCAGATGATTTTAAAGGGTGGAATAGTCTGAGATCGTTGGAGATTCAACGTCAACCGTTAGTAAATTTCACGAGCATTCTCACCGTCCTTCCACAGCTTGAAATACTTACACTGTTTAATTGTGGAATTGATGCCGCAACTCAAGAAAGCTTGCGGAAAATGTGGGCCGCGCAGGGCAAAAACCCGATGTATTTGACAATCCAGTAGCCCTGATAACCGAGATCAAAGATAGCAGGGGGACCTTGAGCCCCCTTTTTAATCTGTCCAGCACATACTGCCTAGCTCGTATATTCTTCCCAGTTCATCTGCTGTGCCATCTTTCGATCATATTTGGTCCGGAAGAACTTATCTTTGGCGCATTTGGCCGTCAGGTGCATGTACCAGTCGAAATAGCTGTCGACGGCAAAGCGTGCTTTGAGGCCGACGAGTGCTCTAAAGTTTTCGGTATCGATGAGCACCAATTTGCCGGTGCTGCGTTCAACACGGAAGTTGCAAATGTGGGGGTCGATCCGGTACTGGGTGAATTGGCAGAACTTCATGCAGCGGTGTGACTGTTCTGCATTTAACAGGCTTACCTTTTTTTTAATTTTAATCTCGTCAGCCACGATGGCGTAGACCGAGGGCAGGCGGGTAGTCAGATGCGCTTTGTTGCCGATATGTTCGCCTTCCACCACAAACCAGCGGGGTTGTTGCGGTAACCAAAACCATTTACGCGGGGTATCAATAATTTGTGACCAATAGGGGTCCTGGGAGACCAGCTTTCTAATATCTTCAAGATTCTGGATGCGGGTAAACCCGGTCAAATGGCGCATGATGCCGCCGCCCATCACAAAAAAGCAGCAGGGCTCAAAGCCTTTGGAAAAGGGGTGCACAAAGCTCTTGGGATTTTCGACAAAGAGTTTCACCACAAATGGATATTCCTTGAAGCGCACAATAATACACCCGCAGAAGTTACGGTAATTAAAGTCGGTATCCTTGAGGAGTACCATGTCGGCAAACTTTCTTTTTTTATCCTTGAGCTCAGCGACAAACCGCTCAATCTTGAGCGAGAGGAGCTGACCGGGCACCAGCTGGCTCTGGTGTCTCCAGGCGATAGGGCCCGTAGGCAAAATGTGTTGGTAAAAGAAGTCCTTATTAAAGGTCTTAAACAGGGGACCTTCCTCAAGATGAGAATCGGTTAAGCTGTACCGGCGTGCAGAGGGTTCATCCCAATAGGTGCTAATACGAGGAATCGGTTCATAGGGCCGTAATCTGCTCCGATTAGTCCCCATGACCGGCATGCTGATGAACAATAATAAGAAGGCAAAAACCAAACTCTTTCCCTTTTTTTTCCCCAGGTTATCAAGGCTCCCGTGTCCTTGCCAAGGTTTGCAGATCTGCGGTTTTTTTGAATTTTTACCCAACTGTTGCAGGAGGGTAACCAGTGGGCTAAGGTCGGTACAAGATAACCCGTGTTGCCCAGGAGAGAGAAATGGAAAACAAGTCAGACAGACATGAGCGACTTATGAAGTCACTCGCTCATTTACCCAAAAAAATTGTGTCCTTAGATGGCATTGAGCATGCTCCCGCTTTTGTGCTCCATGAACTGTGTCACGACAACTGTTTTGGCCTTTCCAAGGCGGCTTTTTTTGCCGACTCTCCTGACTTCAACTCTGCTAAGGGTATTGCGGGTTTTGACCCGTCTCACGCACCCTTTAACCCCGACGCGATGTGGCAGGACCCACAGTCATTCATCAAGTTCCTCAACAAAGATGCGCAGTTTAACCAGAAGGTTCGGCAGATGGTGACCCCAAGTATGTTCAAAAATGGCGAGCTTGATCCGCATGCCGCCCAGCAACTTGCCCAGCAACTAGGCTTTCAAAACCCCGCATTTCGTACCTGGCATATGAAGCATGATAATTACGGGTTTCTCGTTTACGAATACCAAGGCGCACCACTCGATGCATCGGTACAAGATCAATTGAACAACAGCTTGTACTTGCTCAATTTTTGCCCGTTGTTGTAGCTATTTGGTTGGCTTGGCCGGTGTTTTGTGGAGGTAGTCCTTGGTTATACCTCGAAGTTCCTTGGGGAGCATCTCCTTGAGTGCTTCGTCTGCAGCAGCGGCTTCCGTCTGTTCTTGTTGGATATCCTTGATCTCTTGCAGTACCGCCTGAGATCTTTCGATCAGATAATCGCTCTGCACAGGGAGATGGAAATCCCTTCTCTCGGACTCGAGCTGGATGGCAGCCTCCTGAATGGGTTCAAGGGGAGCTCCTTGTTCATACACCATGCGTACGATCTTTTTAATCAGTTGTTGTTGTGCTTCTTCTTGCTCTTGATTACGCCGACGGTACCCCCCACGCAAAGCAAGTTTAAAAGCATTCATATTCTCATATTCGTTCTTCTTCACGTTGACCAATACGTTCGGGTTAAGATGGAGGAGCTCATCCAAGGCAGCGCGAACTTTTCTTGCCTCAACCATGTTCAATGGCTCAGACAAACCATTGTTGTATCCAGAAAATTTAATAAGAATCATTAACAACGTGTCTCCATCGGCACTGACCGCATCCTTCCTATTCTCTGGATCTTGTCTAAACCAAGCCAAAAGACGATCAGCTTTACCCTGTGTTATAACTACGAACGCATTCATATTAGGTATGAGCTCATTTGGAATAATCACCTTTTGCTGTTGAGCAGCAGCGCTGCTTTTAACATCGGTGGCTGCAGATGCGTGAGCGATAGAAGGCACGGGCAATGAAGGCGCAGACGCTGGAGCAGCGTTGACGTTAGAGGGTTCGAGCAATGATGGCGTCGACACCGGAGCGGCGTTTGCAGGGAACATAGCGGGGCAGTATGCCATGAAGCCGATCAGTAACATTTTAAACATCTCTTTCCTTTGTAGTGGACCATTCACCACCACAATATCACAGATTGTCACTTATATTCAATGATGTTGATGGATAGCGTCTGCACTTAAATAAATAATGTTGCAATTCGAAAATTGAATTTGCTACCGTAAGTACGAAAAAGGTTTTAATGAACAGATAAAATTCAAGATCAGGCGAGTAGTATTATGAAAAATAACAGATTGATAGCCTTACTGGTGGTGTGCGGGGTGCTTGATTGGTGGATGCTCAGTTCGCACCGGGCAACGGCAAGACATATTCCTCAAGAACAGGTCATTGAGGTGCAAGAGCAACCGGTGATTAAGGTGGCGAAACATGATGTCAAAAAGCGGTCAAAAACGGTAACGGCCCATTCGCGGCAGGTTAGGGTTTGCTAAAGGGGATCACATGAAGAAAAAATTAAAGCCGGGCAGTGGAAAAAAGATGCACAAGGACGGCAAGCGTCTGGCAGCAATGAAGGACCATGATCTGAGTGGCAAAGTAAAAAGCGCCAATGGTTCTACGCGGATGATTGGTAAATTCAAAAAGGTGGTCCGACTCAATATCCCGGGTGAGGGATTGCAGAAATTCCGTAAACGCTAAACAAACAGTTTCAAACCCGGTAAATCCTTTTCTGCCAAGTACGTAAGCGTTGCACCACCGCCCGTGGAGCAGTAGCTGATCTTAGTGGTATCAATCAGTTGCTCTGCAGCGGCTACCGAATCTCCGCCCCCAATAACCGTATATCCTTTACTGTGTGTCATCGCGTTAAAAATGGCTTGAGCGCCCGTTAAGGTGCCTGGTCGTGCTGCGACGCCGGGTAGTCCATTAAAAAAGACTGTTTTCGCCTGGTGAATAACTGGTGCAAACAGGGCCGCAGTTTGGGGACCAATCGACATGCCCACGCCATCGGCGGGAAATTGATCAGCGCTTACCAGAGACAGCGGGCCGTCAAAGCTCTTGGACGCTACTTGGTAATCGAGGGGGAAGATAAGTTCTACGTTGCGCTGCCGGGCGTTTGCCATGAATTTTGTAACTGCTTCTAGTTGGTTATCATCAACGAGTGATTTACCCACTGCTGTGCCCTGAGCTTTGAGGAAAGTAAACACGAGCGCGGGGCAGAGGAGAATGTGTGTTACCCGGTCGAGCATGCCGGCAAGCAAAGGCAGTTTATCTGCTACCTTGCCACCGCCGACAATGAGGACAAAAGGTTTTTCGGGTGCAAAGACGAGTTTGGCAAGTGCGGCTACTTCTCGTTCCACCAAAAGGCCTACCGTGCGGTGATCGGGGGCAAACAATGAAGGCAGTAATGCCACCGAGGTATCATGCCGGTGCATGAGCGCAAAGGCGTCGTGCACATAATAGTCGGCAACTGCGGCCAATTGTTCGGCAAAGAGTGGGTCATTATTTTTTTCACCCGCGTAGAAGCGCAGATTTTCGAGCAGGGTGATTTCACCTGGTTGTGGTGCCACTTGTGCACAGGGATTGTCGGGCACAAAGGGAACATGGGTTACCCGGTAGCCGCGTGCGGTAAGCCACGCAGCAATTGGCTTGGTAGATAACGCGGGGTCAAAGCCCTGTGGGCGCCCGAGATGGGTGGCGAGTATTACCGCAGCATTTTGTTTGAGCAGGAGGTCAAGCGTGGGCAGCTCTGCCGTGAGTTTAAAGTCGTTGAGGATGGCGCCTTTGTTGAGCGGGACGTTTAAATCGGCACGCAGAAATACGCGCTGGTTGGTTAATTTCCATGTATGAAGCTGTGAGCGTACTGCCATCTTACCCCTCCTGACGCAAAATGGTGGCAACATTGAGGCTATAGGTACTGCGGACGGGGTACCACGTTGCCAAGAAACTGAGCGCCATGCTGACCAAGAATACGAGGGCAAACAAGGGCCATTCAATAACTGCAGGAATGTGGGTGGTGTAGTAGACGTCGGGCAGGGTAATGAACGGGTGGCTTTGCAACAAGCGGCAGGCGAGATAGGCGAGTAACAGCCCCAAGGTCGTTGCACTGAGCGCGATGAGCATCCCGAGTGTGAGGAAAATGTGGGCAATCCGCCGGCGCGGGCAGCCGAGTGCGGTGAGCAGCGCAATGTCTGGCCGCTTATAAATAATCTGCATAAACAGCAGCGCAATAATATTAAGAGTGGCAATGAGCCCCATGAGGCTCAGAATAAGAAACATAATGATGCGCTCGAGCGTGGTGGCTGAAATAAGTGCCGGATACAAATCCTTCCAGGAATAGATTTCTAAATTGGGGAGCTCGTGGCGTAGATGCGTGAGCACCTCTTCAAGCGAGCTACCCGGAGTGAGTTTGATGCCCACTTGTGTTGCTGCAGCGTGGGTGAACCACTCACGCAGGGTACGCAATGAGCAAAAGAGTACGCCAAGATCATATTCCTCGACGCCCGTTTCAAAGATACCCGTAATGCGTACCGTTGTTTGATCGAAGGTGATTTTTTTCCCCTGCTGCTCTTCGGGCGGGTACAGCAGATGTACCAAGTCACCGGCCTTCAATTCCAGTTCATCCGCCTTTTTCTTACCGATCATAATGGTCTGCGGCTGTGCCAAGGTAGTGAGCGCAGATCCGCTCACGATTTTGGTGCCGATCACACTGACCTGTGCCTCGCGCAGTGGGTCGATGCCCTTGAGCATCATGACGTCGCCGACGCCATCAGCACCAATTTTTTGGAGCATCACATGGCGGGTATCCTGCGGTGCCCAGGCACGTATCTGGGGAAACTGGGCAGTAAATAATTCTCCGAGATTCTTGAGGTTAATGCCATTGCCGTAGGCGCGCACAATAATCTGCGCATGAATGCCCTGTAATTTCTCTTCCATAGCAACTTCAAAGCCCCGCATCACCGCCATGGTGAGTGCGAGTGCCCCGGTGCTGACCACAATGCCGATGGCACAGACTCGTACCATGGTACCAATAGTGCCGTGAATACCGCGTATGTATCGCCATGCGAGAAAAAAGGTGAAGTTTGTTGGCATTTTCAATCCAATTTTTTGTATTCTGAAAAAAAAGTTCTTTTGCCGATATTAAAAAAAGGAAACCCATGAAGCAATCGGCACCTCTCATATTTCTGCTGTTGTTACCCGGCTGCCGTGCCATGCACTGGGCAGAGAGCCATTTTGAACAGGGTACCCCCATCGAGGGAGCGAAAAGCGTACGCGATCTCGTAGCGAGCTATGTTCGCTCGGCCAACATTTACCATGAGTTTGATACCGTCGGACTCTTCGATGTGCTCATGCTGACTCCCGCGGTGCGCCAGGCCTACGTGGATATCTACGCGGCAAAATATAAGTTATCCCCCGAAGAAAAAGAAAAAAAAGCTCAAGAACAACGCAAAGAGGCGGAACATACCCTTTCATTTATCGTGCTTGCCTATATGCCCGACAACACCATGCCGATTGGAGATGACAATTCGCTCTGGTCCATTGTGCTCAAAGGGGCCAACAAATGGGTAGCCCCTCGATCATCAAAATCTTATGAGCTGGAACCCGAATATGCCTATTTCTTGAAGAATAAAGTAAGCAAACACAAATATGTGTACCTGGTGAAATTTGATGTGGCCGAAATGCAAAATGTTGAACTGGTGTTGGCGATGCATGACCGACAAACGACCTTGAGGTGGCCAGGAAACTGTTTTGATAAGAACAACTTGCCCGGTCCACGTGGAGAAAATTGTTAATGGGGGAACTATGAAGATAGCTATTGGTGCGGACCACCGCGGATTCCATTTCAAGCAGATTATGATGCAGGATTATGGCAAGCCGACCTATGGGCGGCATGTGGACTGGTTAGATGCGGGATGTTTTACCGCCGAGCGGTGTGATTATCCGGAATTTGCCAAAAAGGTGGTACAGGAAATTAAAAAGGGTGAAGCAAACTTAGGTATCCTCATCTGCGGCAGCGGGGTGGGTATGGCAATTGCCGCCAACCGCTACCCGGGGATTTATGCGGCGCTCGTCTGGAATGAAACCACGGCCCATTTAGCCCGTGAACATGATGGGGCAAATATTCTCGTAATTCCTGCTGACTTTGTCTCAAGCCATGATGCACTGCGCATGGTGCATGCCTGGTTGGAAGCAAAATTCTTGGCTGAGCGGTATCAAAAGCGGCTGGAAATGATTGATGCAAATTGAGGCCCCAACGATACGTCAGGGCCTCTCAACAGTTCTTATTTCGCGTTGATGATCGCCAACACTTCTTGTGCGCTGAGCACCGTCGCCTTTTTCAACTCTGCAGCCAGACGTTCAAGGGCTGCGCGATGTTGGGTCAAGAAGGCGGTTGCTTCTTCTTCACATTTCTTAATAAGGCTTTGTACTTCATCCGATTTCGCATCGAGCATCGGGCGAGAGAGCTGGTCTTTTTTAATACCTTTAAAGACCAGAGACTCGAGCTCCATGCGAGCCGCCTCATAATCCTCGTGGTAATTGTAGGCGGTACCACCGATGAGGAGTTTTTCTGCGGCGTGGCCGGCAAGAAGTGCTTTTACCTTATTTAATTTCTGCTCATAGGAATCAAAGCCACCGCTATTAATTCTATGGAGGGTAAATACATCACCGAAGGTGGTGATTTTTTTGCCCGTCGTTAGATCAGACATCCAGGCCTTTTCCTCAATAACCCGCTTTTGTATTGGCTGCATGGTTACTTTATGGAGCACCTCATTGCATGGCAGAAGCGCATAGGCTAACGCGTGGCCGGCCAAGTGGGCGGCAATAACGGTTTTTTCTGCTTCGGGGATTAGCACTGGTGCATCAAGTATCTTGCGTTTAATGACATCAACACCACTTTCAAAGTGTTCGTGTGCAAGTACTTGGCGTGTTTGCATCGCCTTGGTTAATGCGTGGTTCAAGATGCTCGACAGGTCACCATAGGTGCAATTTTCCGTCTCTAAGGCCAAGCGATCGAGGTCGATGCTCGGATTAGAGATATTGCGCAGATGGAGCTCGAAGGTAAAGAAGTCGCGACGGTCGGCAAATGATGGGTTTTCAAAGGTGATAATCTTACCAAAGCGTCCTGGTTGCAGGAGTGCATGATCGATGTGATCAATACGGTTGGTAGCAGCCAAGAAAATCACTTGCTTGCCATCGTCGGTTCTCATCCCGGTGAGGAACTCTTCCAGCAACTGGGTGTTCTGGTCACGTTGGAGATTAAGAAGATCAAGCTCATCAATAAACACGATGCACGGTGCATATTTTTTGACGACTTCGAGTACCTTCTTGATACCGACATAGCGCAGATCGCCACCCTTAATTTTAATGAAGGCCAACTTTTTGCCATGTTTGTGTACCAACTCACCGGCTAATGCTTCAGCAAGGTACGTTTTACCGGTACGTGACGGGCCATAGAAGAGGTAACCCTTTTCTACCGAGGTTCCCGTTTTTTCAAACAGTTCCGGGTTTAAGAGGTAATTAATAACCGGTTTGAGTTCCTTCTTCTGATCATGGAGACCCACAATATCATCAAAGGTGATTCGCGGTTCGTAATGCTCTAAGGCATTGGTCACAAAGAGCTCTTCGATAGGGTGTACAACCTGTTTCTCATTGTGCCAGAGCTCATTAAATTTTACGAAATCTTTCGGGTTCTTTTGCATCCCTTTCCAGGCATGCACATCGGTGACAATCTTGTCGGTAGCTGTCTTGACCGCCGCTGCAAAACCGACGCAGCGCAATACGGGCCCGAGGTAGTAATCGAGAGTACCAATGACTCCAGGTCGTGCGTGCAGACTCTTTTCGGTTGAGAGCGTTCCGGTCCCGCTGTTTATATAGTAGGGGCCTGCAACGACCGGTGCGTTACCAATAACTTTTTCATCAAACCATTGCCACCAGCTCGCATATCTGCCCTGTTTCATCGCATCGTCTTGGGCCTTGTTCTCTTGTTGTTGGCGAATTGTTTCATCGGCCTCTTTATCGATCGCGTCGAGTTTGGCTTGTTCGGCGGGGCTGAGGCCTCCTGCTGCGGCTGCCATTTTTCGCTTTACGGCTGCTTGTTCTTTGTCGTATTGGGCGTCCCTTTCTGCTCGTGGGTTATACATCGTCCCACTCTTGGTGCTATACCGAATAATCATTCCGGCAAAGATCACAAATCCTGCAATGCTCATACGGTTACTGATTTGGTACTTGTCGTCCAAGCCTCGCATGGAGCGCTTAAACCTTTCCCAGGGGCCGACGCCCAGATCCTTGAGCATGCTCTCCAAGAGCTCAGTTTTTTCTAGGGTTTTGCCCATGATAGCCGCTGCTTGTTCCACATCATTAATTGCAGGAGCTGGCTGCAAGGTAAACGGGGTTATTTTTTTAAGGTCTTTTTTCACCATTGCAACGAGGTAGGAGGCCAACTGGTCGTTGACTGCAATGATGGTCGAAATAGTTTCGAGCGTGCGTCCACGCAACTGTGCCGTGATACTGTGAAGCGCGGCTTGGATTTCCCGGAACGCTTGGTAGAGTATTTGTAACTGGGACTCGTTCAAGCGGATTACCCGTTGATGGACGACCATGAGGTTAAGGGACTGTACGATAGAGTTTAATTTGATGGACTGTTGGACCGCAATTTTATGGAGCTCTTCCATTGCCTCTTCGAGCTGTACCTCTTTGAGCATTTGCTCGGCAGTAGGCGCTGCGCTGACGGCGGGTGCCGGTGCAGTGACGGTTGCTGAGGCCGAAAGCCCAGAACTTATGAACAAAAGAGTAAAAATTATGTTTCTATTTGATAAAATCATCGCAGTGCCTCATCCATTTAGAGAAAAAGTGGCAAAAATATGCTTTCGTAATATAGTTTTACTACTTCAAGACGTCAAAACCCCCTGCGTAAAAAAGGAATCTGTCTATGCCTAAATGGGTATTATTTATCGTTGCTCTGTCCGCATTAGGAGGAGCGGTTGCTTATTTTACAAAAGGAAAATCACCGGCGGAGCTTTCATCGCCGATCGTTTCCTACTCCATTTCCCACGTGCGGGACAAAAAAAATATCATTGATGTTGCGATCATCGGCTCAGGGCCGGCAGGTTGGAGTGCTGCGTTGTATGGGGCACGCTTAGGCAATAAAACACTCGTGATTGCGGGACCAGAGCCTGGCGGCCAGCTGACCAAAACGAGCTACATTGAAAACTGGCCAGGCTTTCAAAAAATTAAAGGCACCGTGGCGGTAGAAAACATCGCCGAACAGGCCAAGAGCTTTGGCGCCCGGTTACTTGCCGACACGGTAACCAACCTCGACCTTACGCAGTGGCCCTTTGAGATACACACCGAGCAGGGGCACACCCTCTATGCCCAGTCGGTGATTATGGCCACCGGTGCTACCCCCCGTCGACTCCATGTGCCCGGAGAAGAGACTTTCTGGGGAGATGGCGTAAGCACCTGCGCGATTTGTGATGCGCCGTTCTTCAAAGGAAAAGCGGTGGTCGTTGTTGGCGGCGGTGACTCAGCAGTTGAAGAGGCGATGCAGCTGGCACATTATGCAAAACAGGTGACGATGTTGGTCCGCAAAGACACGATGCGCGCTTCCCACGCGATGAAGCAATTAATGCATGCCACGCCCAATATTAACGTGAAATTTAATGTAGAACTTGAACGAGTGACCGGTGATGATTCAGGGGTCAAAGCAGTTGAAATTCGCCACAATAAAACCCATGAGCTTTCGGTACTCGCCTGTGAGGGCGTCTTCATCGCCATCGGGCATGACCCGAATAGTGCACTCGTCAAAGGTAAAGTTGAGGTTGCTCCTTCAGGCCACATTGTCTGCCGAGATCGCACCCAAGAAACCTCGGTTCCCGGGGTATTTGCGGCCGGCGACGTAGAGGACCACCGCTACCGCCAAGCAGCATCTGCTTCAGGCAGAGGGGTAGACGCGGGTATTGATGCCGACCGGTTCCTACGGGAGATAGGGGTTACCCAAGAAGTACGCAAAGAAATTACGACACGCCATGCCTATTTCGAGCAGGAAAATACGGCGAAAGTAGCGTTGACCCAGCTCAAGGATCTCGGGGAATTTAATAGCAGTATTGCCAAAGGCACCGTCGTGGTCGACTTCTACACCAAGGAATGTCCATCGTGCTTACAGATGATGCCGACCATAGAAGCACTCGCTGCCCACTTTGCAGGCAAAATTACCTTCTTTAAGGTGGATGCAAACCAGGCACAAGAGATTGTGATGCAGGCCCAGGTACCCCGCGTGCCGTACCTCCTCGTCTACCATAACGGGACCCGCGTCGCCTTCTTTAATAAGGCCTTGAACCGCATTGAGCTCTTGCAGCATCTGACCCATATTCTTCAAACGACGCAGAGCCAAGCAGAAGAACCGGAGCCCGAGGAGTCGGAAGAGTCTCCAGAGGCTGAACCTGAAGCTGAGCTGACGGAGCAGTTGAACAGGTAAAAGGGCGTACCTTAGGTTAAAGCTCGCCAGTCATCAATGGTTTGCTTCCTGTCCGGGTCATTGTTAGCAGCCGCGTAGGCAGCTTCAAGTTCGCTATCAGACTGTTCGAGTTTGTCCTGTACCGCCTCCACGATAAAATGGCTCAAGTTCTTTTTACCGATAGTAGCGTGTAGTCGGTTCAGAAGCTCGATGGGCATGGATATGGTTACAGTTCTGTTTTTCATAGGTTCTCCTGAAGGTATGTTACATATTGTACTTTTGGGCGCAAGCCAGAGCGCCCAATAAAATAAATATTGCAGATAGAAAATGCCAGATGCTACCCTAATACTACTTAGGTATGAAAATTAAAGCGTTTGTAGGGCAAGCAGCATGGCTATCAAACTTTCCTCATTACAAGAAATCACCAAGGCAATGTTACTCCTTGTCGTGGTTTCCATTCATGGCTCCTTCATTGATGAAGGGGCAGATCCGGTGGTACGACCCGCCTTCAACCCCGTTATTGAAGAGCAATCGTATGTCCATGGAGATGCGGTTGTTGAGCCGATCAGTTTTTATTCTCAAAAATCGAAAGATTCTACCGACCGTATTGTGCGCCAAGGTGCGTTAAAAACTCAGAAGGGCGCAAAGGCGACCGTCGTTATTTGTCATGGCTACATGTGCGACAAAAATGATACCGGCTTTTTGCGCTCAGTATTTAAAGATTACAACGTATTAACTTTCGATTTTCGTGCACATGGCCAAAACACCGCACGCCAATATTGTACCTTCGGTCACGACGAGGCATTAGACGTGATTGGTGCCGTTGATTTTGTTAAAACGCGCCCCGAGCTTGCGGGTAAACCGATTATTGCCTACGGATTTTCGATGGGGGCAGTCTCTGCTATTGAAGCCCAAGCGCGCCACGGAAAACTCTTTGATGCGATGATCTTAGATTGCCCGTTCGAATCGAGTGACTTTCTTCTGGTACGCGGCTTTGAAAAGCTTCAACTGAACCTCTTCGGTCTGACTATCCCGATGCCCGGCCGTAACATTTTGCATAAATATGCCTACAACCCCTACGTACAATCGCTCGTTAAAACGCTCTTAAAAACGGTGGCCAAACTTGATGCGACGGAAATTAGAACGCGCATCGTCCCGGTGTCTCCGGTCGAATCGGTTGAGAAAGTTTCGGTGCCCTGCTTCTTTATCACCTGCAAGAACGATGAAAAAGTTCCCGTTGATTCAGTGGTTGCTGTATATTCCGGCGCTAAGGGCTACAAGCGTATGTGGATTACCAATGGTCGGCGTCACTTCGACTCATTCTTTTATAATCCGGAAAAATATGTCTACCGCGTAAATGATTTTATCGAGCAGTTTATGGCGGGCAAATTAAAAGATGTCTCAGAAAAAATTTTCCAAGATCCACACATTTAAACAGGAGTAGTAATGAAGAAGATAATTTTAGGTATAGCCCTCGCTGCGGCCCTTACGGCCGATGCACAACCAGGTCGCTTACGCGTATGGTTGGCACCGGACTACCCGGTGTTTATTTATCCCAGTGACCCGTGTTGGGATTTCGCCATTGGCTTTGGAGGAGGAACTATTTTCCTTGATCAGTGCCCGTATTGGGGACCGTCTTACTACCCGGCATGGTATGCCCGGTGGGGCGGTAGAAATTGGAATCGCGGTGGCGGACGTGGCGGCAACTGGCGCGGTGGTCGTGGCGGCCACGCTGGCGGCTGGTCGCGCGGTGGCGCTGGCGGAGCCCGAGTTGGTGGCGGTGCTGCCCGAGTAAGCGGCGCACGAGGCGGCGCAGCTCGCGTCAGTGGTGCTCGTAGTGGCGGTGGTCACGGTGGTGGCCATAGCGGCGGACATAGATAAAACGAGATATTGATTTACAAAAAAGAGCCTCGGTTAGTTCCGAGGCTCTTTTGTTGCCAATTGTTTACAAACGTCTGATAACACCAATAGAGGTTTCTTCACTCATTTGAGGAGTTTCGAATCCTGAGGAGGCTGGTTTCTCCCAGACAACGGCTTAGCTTTAGCGCTGTGCTCTTTCAAATTCGTGTCCGAGCTCCTTTGTTCGCAGTGCATTTCCCGCTTAAGGTCTTGCGCAAGAAGCTCGAAAAGCATCGGCAAGGATGCATTCTTTTTAAAGGCTTCAAATTCTTCGAGGAGCGCTGCTTCTTCTTTTGTTCTTCGGGGCTTTGCCGTTAATTCTTCTACCGTGCTGAACCTCACCCATAGATGAATCTAGGGGGTTCTGACGGCAAGATGAGACACATCTTCGAGGCTCTCTGTACCAGCTTTCACTGGCCATACAACATCCTTGATCTCTGTGCTCACCGATCCATCTTTAACAGGCAAACCTCTCTGTCTTGGGAGTCCCAAGCTGGCAGGCCGAAACCTACCACTCGTGGTTTGATCACACTCTGATAGCGCCTGTTCAAGGAGCGGTTCCGCACCCGGCCAGTCTTTTATAGCCTGGCTTCTATCAAAGTTGTCATCCCCAACATATCTGCTGAGGAATGCACTATATAAATCCCGCTGCGCTGTTACCCCACAGGGGCATTCATGCCATCGTTCATTGAGACTCTTCTTCTTGGTTACACCACAGTTATGGCATAGCTGAGAGAGCTTGAACTTAGACGCGGGAAACTCGACCACTTTACCGCCAGCATTTTCGGCTTTGCGTGCAAGTGTATTCATAAACATTCCAGGAGCTCGTAGAGCTACTGATTTTCCAAATAACTTTTGTAGGCCAACGTAGGACAGCTTTTCAGTCTTAATTTCAGTACCCATAGAAAGGACTTCATTAACCAAAGTCCCATGCTGGGTTTTTCTGCTTGCTTGTAGTTTGCGTTCCTGTTCAGCAAGTTGTACTTCGATCTTCTTCTGTTTCTTCGATACCACCCATTTGCCCTTGGCGCCTTTAATTGCAGTGCCATCTGAGTTGTATTTATGGGGGTTGTTAGCCTTTCTTTTACGATCGATGGAACGCTTGAGCTTTTTTGTATCTTCCTTGCGTTCAGGAAGATCCGGGCAGAAGGCAGTTATCTTCGCTTTGTCAGGTCCCACTATAGCTACGGTAGATGGACCTACGTCTAAGCCCACTACTTTGCCTTTGGCCCTGTGGTGTTTTGCTTTATTAAGTGGTCTGCCTGCTAGAACAAGTTGAGCAGCCCAATGTATTTCGTCCTTTATTGTTCTGCCGATCAGTCGTACGAACTTGATTCGGGAGTTCATCCCATGAGCTTGCACACCATCTTTGTCTTTGGGATCCATGAGACATTTTAGTTTGAGATCTCCCCAATAGATGAATCCATCTCTGTACCTGATACCACTCGCGTTGCTTTTGCCCTCGAGTGAACGAAACCTACCTTTTCCCTTAAATCTCGGTTTTCCTCTTTTGCCAAATTTCCACTCATTGCATGCGATAAAGGCGGTGGTGGCTATCTTCTGGGCGGTGAGCGAGTCGATATATTTTCCGAACCACATTTTCTTTCGAAGTTCCAAAGCGAATTTTTGCATCGCATAGTCGGTGACACCGAATTTCTGCTCAAGCTTTCTAAAAAGGGCTGTTCGTTCTTTAGATTTAGGGAGTTTAAGCGCCTTTTGGTATGCGCGAGATTCTCTGAGGAGTTTGAGCCGCCTGCGATACTCAGTCTGGCATGCATTGTTCATTTGTCTGCCTGCTTCGAGTGCAGTATCGAGAACCTTATTATCGCCAGGCGTAGTTTGCAGGGGAACTTCGAATACAAAGCTATCTGACATAGTACAGGCCTCTATGTGCGGGGCAGACTTTTGAGACAGCTTTCTATACCATATCAATTCATAAATATGAATCTAAAATTTTTTACATGTGCGCCTTATATCCCCATGAATGAATTTCAGGGGCTTTACGGCGCTTTTTTGGTAAAATATCTTGCAAGAAATTAAAGGGCTGCGCATGCCAATTGTTTACAAACGTCTGATAACACCTAGAGAGTCTCTCCAACTCCAAACCACTTCTAACTTTCAGCACACCTCCTCCACCAAAATCATTGAAACACCCCACCCCAGTGTGCCAAACTGTAAATAATGATTTAAGAGCTATTAAACACAGGGAAAAAAATGAAGTTATTGGTTGTTCTATTGATGTGGTCGCAAGGGGCATATGCAGCAAATAAAAACGCATCTGCGGCTGCTAGTTCTTCAGCAGCTGCTGAAGATGCGAAGGGTGCAGCTGCGCAGGAAAAAGAGAGACATCAGTATCCGGAAATGCCGGCTAATATCGTTGCAGCTCTGGGTGATACGCAAAGAATCCAACAAGCAGACAACCTTAAAAAAATTTACCAATGGCTTGATGCAGATTCGAACAATGTAAATGCTGTTTATCGCACTAAATCACCTTATGGTGGTTTTTCCGAGACTCCATTATTGATCATGATTATTGGGTATTATGGCCATATATGCGATATAGCGGCCCCACTTTTACGGAAAATCCTTTCCTTGAATCCAGATGTTCGCAATCAGGAAAAATTAGGCGGTGGATTATTGCATACTGCGTTAGAGGCTATTTGCCTGACGCATCCTACAACACCAACTCAACATAAGGGTGGCTACTGGAGCCAAACAAGTCCTCCCGGAACCGAAGAAGAACATTTGGGTTTCGTGAAACAAATCATTGATTTGTTGATTGAGCAAGCAATGAGACCTGCAGCGATTGAAGCTGAGCTTAAAAAGCTATTGGCCAAGACAGAAGAGGGAGCCAATCCATACGAAGGAAGCATAATAAATGCTGCCCTCGAATACCTCCATGATATACAAGCAGCACCCATTGTCGAAGAGGAGATGACACAGAATTTAGGATTTCCTCGTGAACTTGGCGGAATGACTGCGGAGTATCTGGATCCGTCTTACAAAAAGCACAAGAAGCATATGCACCACCATCGAAAATCAGGCGATAGCGCCAAATAATCGGTTGGATTTTGATTCAAGGAACCGGGGGACAAAAATGAAGTTATTATTGATTCTATTGCTCTGGTCGCAAGGGGCGTATGCAGCAAATGCCAATGCATCTGCGACTGCAAGTTCTTCGTCTGCCGCTGCTGATGTGAAGGGTGCAGCTGCTCAGGAAAAAGAAGGAAAGGCTATTCATGGCACCATTCCCATGCGGAGTGCTGCGGTGAGCGAGGCAACTGGGATGGGACCGAAGGTAAGTGATATTGTCGCAGAATATGCGCATGGATATCCGGAGATGCCGCCCGATGTAATGGCAGAGCTTATAAGATTGAAAGCATCGGATGAACCTGGTGAGCCAAAAATTGTGTATCAATGGCTTGATGCTAATCCAAGAAACGTGAGCGCTATCCGGACCTATAATAATGGTAAACGCGAGACATCGTTACTGATTATGGCTATCGAGGCATACAATGAAAGTCGTTTTGGCGTAAACCGTGAGGCTCAACCACAACTTTTACGAAAGATACTTTTTTTAAATCCTGATGTTCGCTATGAAGCGAAGGGGAAAATGACCTCTACCGCCTTAGAAGCTATTTGTGATGTGATATCTAGAGATAAAGACGAGCATATGGGCTTTGTAAAGACGATAATTGATCTGCTTATTCAACAGGGAGATGAACCTGCAGCAATTGAATCAGAACTTAAAGCGCTATTAGCCCATAGGGAAAGACAGCTTAAGGCGTTTTTGATGCAATATAAGGACGCTGGACCACCCGGAAGGAGGGAGGAATTTGAATATGCAAGGGATATAGCAGCTTCTGCCCTCGAATACCTCCATGATCTACAAGCAGCGTCTATTGTTGAAGAGGAAATGACGCAACATTTGAGAATTCGCGATCTCGGAGTTATGAGTGCGGAATATGTTGAGCCGTCTTACAAAAAGCACAAGAAGCATATGCACCATCATCGAAAGTCGGGCGATAGCGCCAAATAATTGGTTGATAAGTTTCAAGCAAGAAGCCTCGGGTAACTCCGGGGCTTCTTTGTGTGAAATGTTTACAAATGTCTGATAACACCTAGAGAGCCATTCCCAATCATTTCTGGTTTTTCCCTTTCTTGCTCCCAGGAAGAGGGCCTCTGCGGGACTGCTCGATTTGAGGACAGGGAATACCCGGTCCCCGCTCTCCTTGGCCATTAACAGACTGAAAAATAAATCAGGCATTCCCGCTTACAGTTCTTGCAATTCCTGGTCAAAGCGGCATGGTGTTTATGTAAGTATTCATCACTTTTACACCAGGATAAACTATGAAGAAAACATTTTTACTTACCGTTCTTCTTGCCCCGATCATAGCCTATGCCGATGACTTTGAGCGTCGAGCCTCTCAGACTCCACTCTATGCTGCCACCGAAAGAGGTGACCATGCAGAAATGGCACGCCTTATCAAAGCAGGCGCTAACGTAAATGAACACAATGTTGTGGAAGACATTAACTGGCCTGGCACTGGCGAGTGGGACTATGAATGGGCGCACCGGACAGCCCTGTTTCCTGCCATCGAACGTGGTGACATGAAAGCTGTTGATCTCCTGTTGGAAAGCGGAGCTGATCCAAACGTAACCGGCAATATTTATAGCGGTAGCCTTTACCCGTTGCTTAGTGCCCTCAATAAGCCAGAAATCTTTGATAAACTCCTGGCGCATGGTGCGTGGAAAGGGTTTGACGTAGATCTTGATTTCCACAAAGAGAGAGTCGTCTACAGCGGCGAAAAGCATGGCGCACTGTATTATCTCGCTCGTACTGGTGACGAGTTCGTGCCTCGACTTCTGCATCTGCTTGTTAACCGAGAAGAGCTTGTCAAAAAAGGTTTGCTGGCTGAGGACAAAGAGCTCTTTTCAAAAATGCTCTATGCAGCGGTGAGCCAACCAAAGCAAATTCCTTCTCGAGCTTTGGTGGCCAAACTCGTGGAATATGGCGCAGATGTAAATTGGAATAAAGCTGTAGAAGAGCGCCCCTTTGCTGTTATTTACCATCTTCAAAGCCCACTTCATGAGTTGGCCCTAAAAAATGATGTTGAGCTTATACGGTTTTTGATGAAACACGGCGCTAATCCACATCAGAAAAATAAGGTTGGAAAGTCTCCACTGGATGTAGCACGCGAATTTGGTTTGCAACAGGCAATTGACGCGCTTGAAGGCAGATAAACACCGAATCGTGATATGTTTTGATTGCAAAAAGAGCCTCGGGTAACTCCGGGGCCCTTTTGTGTGCAAATGTTTACAAACGTCTGATAACACCTAGAGAGCCACTTCAACTCCAAACCATTTCTAGCTCTCGCACCCAATCCATCAAAATCATTGAAACACCCCCCCAGGTGTGCCAAACTGTAAATAATGATTTAAGAGCTTTTTAAACACGGGGACAAAAAATGAAGTTGTTATTGATTCTATTGCTCTGGTCGCAAGGGGCGTATGCAGCAAATAAAAATGCGTCTGCGGCCGCAAGTTCTTTATCGGCCGCCAGTGAAGCGAAAAGTACAGCCGCGCAAGCAAGGACGCGACCCCAGTTTATTAAGATGCCGGCTGATATTTCTACAGCTCTGGCGGGGTGGTTAAGTTCGGTGAATTCAGCAAACGCCGCCGCAATGTCTGCGTCCACTTCGGTCCCATTCTACATCGCTGATCAAATCGCATCTCAAGCAGTAAACCTTAAAAAAATTTACCAATGGCTTGATGCAAATCCTAATAATGTAAATGCTGTTCTTCGCAATCCATTATCTAATTTTGATAGTGGTTGGTCCCAGATTCCATTATTAATTCTGGTTATCGAGTTCTATAGTGATAGGTGCGATAGCGTTGCTCCACTTTTACGCAAAATCCTTTCCTTGAAGCCGAATATTCGTAATGAGAAAATTATGCCTGATGGATCATCTGGTACCGCATTAGGGATTCTTTGCCTAATACGTCCTCGAAAACTAATTGGATCGCATTTAAATATGCGATCAATGGTTCCTCCTGGAACCGATGAAGAACATTTGGGTTTTGTGAAAGAAATCATCGATTTGCAGATTGAGCAAGAGATGAATCCTGCAGATATTGAGGTTGAGCTTAAAAGACTATGGGATAAAGTACCGACTTATGCATACGAAGAGCGTGTAATAGAATACAAAAGAAATGTAATAACTGCCGCCCTCGACTACCTCCATGACATACAAGCAGCGTCTCTCGTTGAAGAGGAGATGACACAGAAATTGGGCTTTCCTCCTGAACTTGGCGGAATGACCGCGGAGTATCTGGATCCGTCTTACAAAAAGCGCAAAAAGCATATGCATCATCATCACCGAAAATCAGGCGATAACGGCAAATAATTACTCATCTCTTTTGAATTTCCAGCCTCTGAGTTATGGTAGCCTCAATACCATTACACGGAGGCACTATGGTCGCTATTCATCTTTCTACCAAAAATCTCTTTGATATCCCCTCAGCAGGCTATGTCATTTTATTGCCCGAAGGTTTTACCTTCGATGGCAAACTTGCGGAAATTGCTGAGCAGTTTTTCCCCGAACTAAAAAACCTCTTTAAAGAACGCAGCTTCACCGGAAAATCGGGCTCGCAGCTGGTGCTCCATGCCTCAAAAGGTAAAGAGATCGTTCACTTTATGTTTGTGGGCATTGGCAAGGCGACCAATAATCGCCATGACATCGAGAAGTTCCGCCGGGCGTTGGGGTCAGTAGTGCGTACCGCCTATGCGCATCATGTGTATTCCTTAGCCATGGAGCTGCCGCCGGCTTCTATTTTTGGCGTAACGCCGCAAGAGCTGTTGCAACAAACATCAACCATTGTGCATATGGCCGACTATTCCTTTGACGATTTTAAGAAGGAAAAGCGCTCGACCAAGAAAATTGATCTTACGTTTGCGGTTACCCAGGCCCAACTACAAAAGGCCAAGAATGCCTTACACGCAGGAAATATTATTGGTCATGCGGTCAATACCACCCGCCATATGATCGACATGCCGCCCAGCCATATGACTCCAACTCATTTGGCGGAGCATGCGCAGAAGGTGGCAAAGAAGCAGGGGCTCAAGATTACGGTCTTTGGTGAACAGGAAATTATTAAAATGGGTATGGGAGGGCTTGCAGCGGTCTCCGCCGGCTCCCATCAAGATGCCAAGTTCATTATTCTCGAACATCGTGTAAAGAAAGATGCACCAACTATTGCGTTAGTGGGTAAAGGTATAACCTTTGACTCAGGCGGTTTAAACCTCAAGCCATCTGCCAACATGGCGACCATGAAGGAAGATATGGCGGGTGCCGCATCGGTGATCAATGCGATCGGGGCGCTTGCTGAGTTGAAGGCCCCCGTTAACGTTATTGCCATTGCACCGACGTCTGAAAATTTACCCAGCGGCACCGCAACCAAGCCGGGCGACATTATCCGCTTCTACAACAGCACTACCTGCGAGGTTGCCAATACCGATGCGGAAGGGCGCCTTATTTTAGCTGATGCGCTTTCCTATGCGGTAAAACATTATAAACCTGACTTTATTGTTGATGTTGCAACACTTACCGGTGCCTGTGACTATGCGGTCGGCCCCTTTTACGCAGGCATGTTTACCATGCATGATGACGTGGCCCAACGCGTCGAGCAAGCAGCTGTTCGCGCCGGTGAACGCATCTGGCGCTTACCGCTCCATGAAGATTATGAAGCAGGGTTTAAATCGGATGTCGCCGATATCATGAATGACCGTAAAGGTTCTTATCGCGCCGGGGCGACGATCGGGGCCATGTTTCTCAAACATTTTGTGGACGACCGCCCGTGGGTGCACCTGGATATTGCGAGTAACGCCTTTGATGTGCCCGGAATTAGCTATACCGAAGGCGGGGCAACGGGATCAAGTGTGCGGTTGCTCATTGAACTAGGGATGACCTGGAAATAATTATTGCAGCTTGCTTTCGCGCACACAGTTAATAATGAGCCCAATCATCGCGAAGTTGCAGATGAGTGACGAGCTACCCCCGCTGATGAAGGGGAGTCCAATACCCTTAGTTGGCATCAGCCCAATAGCGACCGCGAGATTAATGACTGCCTGCAGGCTGGTGAGCAACACAAAACCAAGTGTGGTAAACATCGCAAAAGGGTCTTTTAACCCCCAGGCAATGCGGACGCCAAAGTAGAGAAACAGCAGGTAGAGAGTAATGAGTAAGCTGGCGCCTAAAAAGCCGGTTTCTTCCGCAATAATCGAGAAGATAAAGTCGGTATGCTGCATCGGTAAATAGAAGAACTTCTGTTTCGAATGCGCAATACCGGTACCCCAAAAGCTCCCTGATCCAATAGCAATTAAGGACTGAATCACCTGAAACCCGGCACCTTGCGGATCCTTCCAGGGGTTGAGAAAGGTTAATATTCGTTTAAGCCGGTAGGGGAAAAAGTAGACGAGACTGATGACGGCAGGGATAGCTAATGAGAGGGTAATAAGCAGGTGCTTGGTGCGAAATTGTGCAATAAATAGCAGCGCAAAAATAGTGGCCGATAGGGTAACCGCTAAGCCAAAATCGGGCTGTTTTAAAAGTACCGCGCAGGTGATACCAATGATGGCTAAAAAGGGTGCATAGCCGTGCACAAAGGAAGCAGTACGTTTGCCTTTTTTCGTTAAAAAGTACGCAACATAAATAATGAGTGCCATCTTCAACAGCTCGCTCGGCTGGAACATGAACCCCGGGATTCTGAGCCAGCGACTTGAGCCATGTATTTTCGCTGAGATTGAAGGGATTAACGTAAGTGCCGTGAGCGCCAAGGAGCCTAAGAAAAGGTAGGGGCTTGTGCGCTTGAGCAGCTCAATCGGAATAAACCGAGCAACCACCAACGACACCAATCCAATTGCCACCCCTACGAGCTGCTTTTTTACAAAATAGTGTGCGTTGCCCATTGTCTCGAGGGCATACACTGAGCTCGCAGAATAAATAAAGAGCAGCCCAATGACGACGAGCGTAGCAACCACACAGAGAAATATGCGTAAATCAGCACGGAGTTTTTCGCGTTCCAGAAACATACCATCCTTTTGATTGATGAGGATTTCCGAAATCTAGCGCGAAAGAACAAAGAAAACAAAGAGCCCCGAACAATCTGCTCGGGGCTCGAAAAGTTGTGAGTAAGAGAGTGGTTAGATTAGAGGATGCCTTTTGATGACTCAGGAACGACTCTTGCAGGATCTGGTTGTGCTGCGGCTCCTGATGCTGGCGCGGGAGCTGGTGTCGGTGCAGCGGCACCTACGGAACCAGCGGGTGCTGCAGCGGCTGCTGAACCTGCTGCGCCATTGCCATTGGGGTTTAAATTAACGTGTTCAAAATTGTCTGACCCGGTTTCTGAGCCTTGTGAAACGGCTGAATCTGAACGAGGGCGGTGAGCTGAACCACCACCGACATGCACCGTATCACTATCCGGGCTCGGAGTTTCGCCTCGATCACCGGCTGGTGCAGCTGCAGCGCTGTTATTGCCATCTACGTTAACAGCTTCAGCTCTTGGAGCTGGGGCAGCACCGAAGGCTGCTGCTACAGAACTACCAGCAGTATGAGCGGACGATTGTGCGACAGGCGCCGAGGCGGCGTTACCATTGGATGCACTTTGATTGCGCACATTTCCGTTTGCTGGCAGTGGATTATGCGGCTGTTGATTTCTCGCGTTTTTTAAACCCTCTTCCAAGGTTGCATGCTTTGACTTCAGATCATTGTGTAGCGCCTCAAGTTTGCCCATGCGTTGTTGGAGACTGTAGCAGTAATAAAGGGCTCCTACTGAAAGTGCGTAGGGAGCTGCGTCACATACCACATCAATGATGGTTGTGAGCGTGCTCTTTTCCTCGTCTTGATCCAGGCGATCAGGGGATTGCCGGGTTGCTGCGGTGAGCGGTTGCAGGCAGGTGAGTAAGGCGAGGCTATAGATATACTTTTGCATGGTTACTCCTTAGTTAATTGTGCAATAAGTTCTTTAAAACGCTGGCCTCGTTCTTGATAGTTTGCAAACAAATCAAAACTCGCGCCGGCTGGTGAGAAGAGTATCTGATCCCCTGGCTCTGCACAAGCAAATGCCTGGGTAATAGCATCCGCGAGCGTGCTCGTTGCGGTGCTCGAAATGCTTGCATGAGCGGCAGCGGCATGCAACATTTCTGCTTCTGCACCAAAACAAATAATTTTTTTTACGCTACCCGCAAGGCGTGCAACAAACGGCGCACGATCTACTCCCTTACTTACCCCGCCAAGCAAAAGGATGAGGGGTTTGCCTTTGAGTTGCGCCACAGCGGCAAGTGTCGCTTGGGGTACCGTCGATTTAGAATCATTATAGAGAGTAACGCCGCGGTGCTGCGCTACGAGTTCGAGCCGATGTTCATCGCGAATAAAGGTTTTCGCAGCCTCCACGAGGATGGCAGGGTCAAGGCCGAGCGCCTGTAACACAGTGGCCACGGCTGCGAGGTTTTCGGCATAGGTTACGTGGGCAAGTTGCGGGAGATCTACGAGATCCGGTTGCAGGGTAACCAGCCGTGCAGAAGTAGTAACCTGCGGGCGCAACGTCTCCGGCACAATGGCGATGTCGGTCGCTTGTTGCTGTGCAAAAATCTTCTGCTTTGCCGCAAAGTAATTGGCCACGGTGCCATGGCGATCTAAGTGGTTCTCGTGGAAATTGAGCCAGAGGGCAATATGTGGCGCAAAACGCCTGCACAAGTCGAGCTGGAAACTTGAAACTTCGAGCAAGATATAGTCGTAGGGTGTGGCGTCTGAAAGTAATTCGAGGGCTCCGATGCCGATGTTGCCGCCGGTCCACACTTTTTTACCTGCGTAGGCAAGTGTGTGGGCAAGCAGGGCGGTGGTCGTTGTTTTACCGAGCGTGCCGGTAATAGCAATAATCGGAATACGCGTATGCTGGTACACAAGATCGAGTTCACTGACCCATGTGGCATGCCCCTCAAACGAGCGCACATCAATGCCCGGGCTGACGAGCACCTGAGGAAAGTCCTGGAAAAATTGTGTTGCCTGCTTTTGGTCATAAAAAGGTGCCTGATGTGCGCTCAGCAGTGCCTGCTCAGAATCAGCGAGTGGTCGCCGGTCCATCACCCCCACGGAGTATCCTTCGTTGCGCAGATAGGTGAGTGCTGCTTTGCCGACCACGCCAAAGCCCCAGATGCCCATGCGAGAGATATTATTATGTTCCATAAGTTCCTTGAAACTCATTGCTCGGGCCAAAAAAGATCGTATACTGCCCCAATAGCGTGGAGTAAATATGGCAGATCAAGAAAAACCAAATTTTAAAGACACCTTAAACTTACCGCATACCGATTTTCCCATACATCCCAAGTATGCGCAAGAAGATGCAACGCTCTTAGAGCGCTGGCAAATGGATAACCTCTATCGCATCACATTTGATGAACATGCGGGCAGCAAAAAGTTTATTCTGCATGACGGCCCTCCCTACACCAACGGCCACATTCACTTAGGCCATGCCTACAACCACATTCTCAAAGACATTATCGCCAAAGCAAAACGGATGGCAGGGTACCATGCGCCGCTCACTCCCGGTTTTGATTGCCATGGGTTGCCCATCGAACAGAAAGTTACTCAAGAGCAGACAGCTCTCACCACCAAAACTGAGGTCAAAAAAGCCTGCCGTGACTACGCCAATCATTGGATTGGGGTACAATCCCAAGAATTTAAACGCCTGGGCATTTTGATGGACTTTGATCGCCCCTATAAAACGATGGATCCCCAGTACGAAGCATCCATCATCAGAGCCTTTGGCTCTTTTGTGGCCCAGGGATTCATTGAGCGTAAGCATAAAACCGTTCCGTGGTGCTTCCACTGCCAAACGGTGCTCGCCGCTGCCGAAATCGAGTATCAAGATCGTAAAGATCCTTCCATCTACGTACAATTTCCCCTCGAGCAATCAGCCGTCGACCGCATTTTCCCCAACCTTGCCGGTAAAGAAGTTTCGCTTCTCATCTGGACGACCACTCCTTGGACGTTACCGCTTAACCGTGCCGTGGTACTTGCACCAACCGCAACCTACCAAGTGCTCGAGGTCAACAACAAACTCGTTGTGGTCGGTGAACCGCTCGCCGATCGCCTGTGCACCCAGCTGCAAGTGGAAAAAAAAGTTATCACTTCTACGCCCGCCGCATCCTTTGCAACGGCCCGCGCACAGCACCCATTCATTGAGGGGCTTACGGTGCCCGTCATCCTCGATGCGATGGTCTCGCTCGAAGATGGTACTGCCTGTGTGCACTGTGCTCCCGGTTGCGGCCCGGAAGATTATGGCCTTGCGATAAAAAATGGCATCGAGATCTTCTCTCCGCTCAGCCCTGATGGAAAATATACTGCCGGCATTAAGCCTGATGCACTCATCGATCTTCCGATCACCCAAGGGCAAGGCTGGGTAATCAAGCGGCTGATGGAACTCGATCGTTTGCTGCATAAAGCATCGATTACCCACTCGTATCCCCATTGTTGGCGCTGCCACCAAGGCCTGATGTACCGGGCGACGATGCAATGGTTCTGCTCACTCGAGCGCGATGGTCTGCGTGAACAAGCATTAAAGGCCATCGATACCACTAACTTTGTTCCTCCCCGTTCCTCCGGCTTTCTGCGCGCTACCGTTGGCTCGCGCCTTGAATGGTGTTTGTCTCGCCAGCGCGTCTGGGGGGTGCCAATACCTGCGCTGCTGTGCAAAAATGGCGATAGTGCCTTCATCGACCCGACGCTCATTGAAAAAGTTGCCGCGGGCGTTGAACGCGAAGGCATCGAATATTGGGACCGGGTGAGCATCGATGAGCTCTGTCCGCCCAAACTACGCTGTGACCAGTGCCAATCGACCGAGTTTGTTAAAGAGCAAGATATTCTCGACGTCTGGTTTGATTCGGGCGTGAGTAACTATGCAGTGCTCAAACAGAATCCCAACTTAGCATTTCCTGCCGACGTCTACTGTGAGGGCCTCGACCAACATCGCGGGTGGTTCCAAAGCTCATTGCTCTGCAGTTTGGTGGTAAATCACACAGCTCCTTACCGCACCGTGATTACCCACGGATTTACCGTCGATGAGCAGGGCAGAAAAATGTCGAAATCATTGGGTAACGTCATTGCCCCGCAAACGATGGTTGATCAACTAGGTACCGACGGTCTGCGCCTCTGGGTCTCGAGCATCTCCTTGGAAGGGGATGTGGTGGTGTCGCCCACCGTGCTTGCCAATATTAAGGAAGTAAATCGTAAGGTACGTAACACCTGCCGCTTTCTACTGGCCAATCTCTCCGATTTTAAGGCACCCGAAGATCTGCTTGCTCCTTCGCAGTTGATGCTCATCGATAGAGCTGCGTTGCATCAGCTCTCAGTTTTTGATGCCACGGTACGCAAGGCCTACGACTCCTATAATCTCAACCTCGTTTTCCAAGAACTTGGCAGCTATTGCTCTGCCGAATTAAGTGCCTTTTACCTCGATATTATTAAGGATCGTTTGTATACCGAGCGAAAAGATGGTCATGCGCGCCGCTCTGCCCAGACGGTTTGCTGGTACCTGCTCGACGCACTCACCAAACTAACTGCGCCCATTCTCTCATTCTCAGCCGAGCTGCTTTCTGATCATTATCAAAAGGGCAAAGATCGCTCTATTCATCTCCAATCCTTTGCCACGCTTCCCCAAGTACCCGTGTACCACGCAGAACAATGGGAATTTTTACGTGAGCTCCGCAGTGTCGTGCTTAAAGCGATCGAGGGTCTTCGTGAAACGGGCCGCATAAAACATTCGCTCGAAGCCCAAGTAAATCTCTCCATAGAATCTGCAAACAGTTCCTGGAAAAAGCTTCTGCATGAACTTTTCCCTACCAAACAAACGCCCGAAGAATTCTTGAAAGAATGGTTTATTGTTTCACAGGTGACACTGGTACCAAATTCTGAAAAGCTATCTTCAACGAGCCTGTCGGGAGTTCTTCTCGAAGTTACTCCGGCCACGGGAAACAAGTGTCCCCGCTGCTGGCAATGGACGCAGTCTCAACGCGCTGATCATCTGTGCGCTCGATGTGAAAAAAATATTTCCTCCTAAGCCAAGGGAAACCGTGAAGAATATATGTGTTGTACTTGCTTTGTTATGTGCAGTACCTATGTCGCTTGTTGCCCGGTGCAAGTGTTTTGGGACCTTGAGAAAAGAGGTGGCTCAAAAAGTTGTTGCCCAAGCGCTTGAAAAAGAAAAGCAAGATGCCGTGCAGGTTGCACCGGTCGTCGCTCCCCTCATTGTGGCACCCGCACCATTGCCCCTCGAGCTGCCCCATGTTGGTGCGCCGCTGACCATAGTTTCTGATAAACCATCAATTACCCGCAACCCGGAACTCTTTATTTTCGGCCCAACTTCCACAAAGCCGGTAAAGCACAAAAAATCTTCTATGCTCACTGCACTCTATGATTACGTTCCGTATGTATCGGCAGCCTGTTGTATTGCTTTTTTAAGCATCATGGCATTAAACAAACGCTATGCACCCCGACTTGAAGCGGTACACGATCGCTGGCCGCAACCGCAAGATGCACAACCTGCAGCTCAACCTCAAGCTCAAGTACCACCTCCTGTGCCGCCTGCGCAACCGCAACCTCCGGCACCTGCTGCTCCAGGAGTACCGGTCATGCAAGCGGCTGCTCAACCGATACCAGCTGTAGCACCTGCAGCTGTTCCTGTACCAGTACCCGCTGCTCCACCGGCAGGGCAGGGCATGCCAGGAGCTCAGGGACCTCAAGGAGCTCCCGCAGTTCCGGTAGTGCAGCCTGCACCTGTACCAGCTGCCGCTCAACCGGTTCCCGTGGTAATTCAGCGAGTGCCCGCAGCGGTACCACCAGCACCTGCCGCAGTGCCGTTGTCTGAACGTGATGAAAAAGCCGCGAATGACGACGCAGAATTAAAGAAATTACAGGCGCAATTAGAGGCAACTCGCCTGCAACAAAGTGGACTGGTTACACAATTGAATACCCAAGCTGATCAAATTAAAGAGCTGCAGTCACGCTTACAGAAACCTCAGGGTTTCGAGTTTGCACCATCTGCGTCTCCTATGCGCACCGCGGATGGCCGACGCGATACAGGTAATGAACCGCAGGACCTTCCCCAAGTTGTTTTTGTTCCTGCGCCAGCCGGTTCAGCTGCCGATGGATCTCAGCCTTTCGCCTCTTCTTCAGCGGCAGACTTGAAACATTCTTATGCTGCTCTCGCGGAACGAGCAGCGGGTGTTCCTGCGCGATCATTGCTCGAGCCCTCAACCGCTCATGCCTCGGTGGCATCTGCTGCAGCGGCTCCGGCAATCAGTAGCCTGCCCACTATGGATGGGTTATCGGCACCTTCAGCACCTATTGCGCAAGCAGATGCTGAAGCAGGTCACTTTGGAGAAAACGACTTGAACCATGCAGCGGCATTAGCGGGTACGGCCAATACTGTCCCACCATTACCCGCCACGCCTCAACGTTTGGTTCATGTAAGAGCCCAGGAGAGTGACAATCAACTTGATGCTTCGAAT
>Ga0207094_1010_pt1 | contig 30046 bp, 32 predicted proteins | sample Alteio_BWMinHeat_90_FD_153518 | JGI IMG/M metagenome (GOLD analysis project Ga0207094, IMG submission 153518) | Enriched cells from forest soil in Barre Woods Harvard Forest LTER site, Petersham, Massachusetts, United States -... | ecosystem: Environmental > Terrestrial > Soil > Temperate forest >... | reverse complement strand
CTTTGAGGATTGGCGTTATCGGTACCTCGAAGGAATCGGACAGGAAATCATCATCGAGTTTGTCGATACCTGCATGTGTGGCGATTACCACATGACCATCGATCGCTCCGAGAAAGACGCCCTGAAGTATGTTCCGGGAGCCGGTCTGACGCTCTACGAACAAATGGGCTTGTCCACTCAGGCGCAGCGCTTTACCGGTGGCCTGGAGCAATTAGGACCTGGTCCGATGAGTCAGCAGCTTCAGAGCCAGCAGTTTGACCGCCTGGAGCAATACGCCAAGCTGAGTCGTCCGCCAGCCATAAAATTTAAAGATCTCGAGGAAGTGGTCACCTCGAAGGTCCGCTACAACCTGCTTCCCTTCGAAGTTCGCGCCGATTTCGTGCGCGTTACCAGCGACACCGTGCTTGTTCCCATTATGGTTCAGGTGAAAAAGAAAGACGTCACTTATGTCAACAAAGACGGCATACAGCGTGGAACCCTGAACATTTTCGGCAGAGTCACCACCTTAACCGGACGCATTGCTCAGACCTTCGAGGAAACGGTTCAGGATGACGAGCCGGCGGAATTGCTGCCCAAAGTACTTGAGAACGCGTCTGTGTATTGGAAGGCGCTTCCTTTGCGCCCTGGCCGCTATCGTTTTGACGTAGTGGTAAAGGACGTGAACGGCGACCGCATGGGCACATGGTCTCGCGGAATCATGGTTCCCGACCTGAGTGACGACAAGGGACTTACCTCTTCCACTCTCATTCTCGCCGACCAGATGGAGAAAGTTCCCTCCAAGTCGGTTGGCACCGGGATGTTTGTCCTTGGCTCGACCAAGGTGCGTCCGAGAATGGATGCAGCCGATGGCAGCCCGGCCAAGTTCGAGCGCAACCAGAAACTCAACTTCTGGCTTCAGGTGTACAACCTGGGTGTGAACGACCAGAGCAAGAAGTCGTCGGCGCAGTTTGAATACGATATTGTGAACGCCGCTACAAAAAAGGCGGTTCTGCACGCGGTGGAAACAAGCGATGAGATCGGCAATGCCGGCGATCAGGTGACCTTGGAAAAGAGTATGTCCTTGGCGAGTCTGGAACCTGGCATGTACGAGTTAACGATCAAGGTGAACGACAATATTTCCAAGCAGTCGATCGCTCCGACGGCCAAGTTCGTAGTTCAGTAACTCAGCCGCATCAGAACCCGCCGGAGTAGCGACGGGTGAATCAGAACCTGGGGCAGTAGCGGCTTGGCGAATCAGAACCCGCTGCTGTAGCGGCGGGCGAAGTTAAAAAAGCAGGAGGGGAAGCAATCCGGAGTGATTTCACCAACAGATTGCGGAGCCTCGAAAGGAAGCCTCGAATAATGGCAAACCGGCTCAGGTGGTTGGTTGTGCTGTTGGGTGCGGCGCTCCCGTTGAGCGCGGCAACCTCGGGCTCCATCTCAGGTATCGTGAAAAGTGCGGACGGAACGCCGCAAATGGGCGCTCTGGTTGAGATCTTCTCCGTCGGCGCGCTTCAGCCCATCGTGGCATTCACCAGCCAGGGAGGCGCCTACCAGGCGCTCAATCTGATTCCCGGGAGCTATCGACTTAAGGTCACGGCGGCTTCCTACCTCCCATCGCTGGTTGAAAACGTTGTGGTTCGCTCCGGCGGACGTGCTGTAATCAACGTTACTCTTAACACTCTGGCAGAAGCGATCCGCTTCCTTCCGCCGCGGCAATTGTCCGCTCAGGATCAGGATGACTGGAAATGGACCTTGCGCTCCGCGGCCAACCGGCCAATCCTGCGCTTCGATGAAGACCACGGATTTGTTCTCGCGAAATCCGCCGCGAATGAAACTCGAGATTTCCGCTCCGTAAAAGGATGCGTTGCGTTTGTGGCCGGCGCACAGGCCGATGGCTTCGGCAGCGCTCCCGACTACGGCACCAGTTTCGATGTTCAGCAAGCCCTCTTTTCCGCGGATACCCTGTCGTTTGATGGACGCGTGGGTAACGGGAACGGCCAGCCGGCAGGAGTAATTCGGACCTCCTACCGACATCAGTTTACTAATGGAGAGACTCCCACATTTGCCGTGACCCTGCGGCGTACGGCTCCATCGGGCAGCGCGATCACCAACACGCTCAATTCAGTCGCCTTCACCTTCTCCAACACCACGAATCTCGCCGGCCTCATCGATCTCAGCTACGGCAGCGAAGTGCAGGACGTCCAATTCATCCGCCATATCAGCGGAGTGCGTCCCTTTGCGTCGGCCGGACTGCATCTGGGGAAGAACACTGTCATCGAATACCGCTACGCCACAGCAGAGCCGACCAGTCCTTTTGACCGCGCGCTGGATAATGCAAACACCAGCGCTAATGCCAACGCCAATGGCAGTAGCGACCCCGACGACGCAACCATCAGTACGCCGCGCCTTTCCGTGGTCGCGCTGGCTCCGGCGCTGGAACGCGATCGTCATCAGGAAGTCGCAGTCTCCCATAAAGAAGGCAACACCAGGTTTCAGGCAGCGGTCTTCTTCGACCGCGTCTCGAACCTGGCACTCACCGGATCGGGCGACGTTTCTTCCATCGCCTCCGACGTGATTCCCGACTTCACCTCCGACACCTTCACCTTCAACGGCGGCGAGTTGGATACCCACGGAGTTCGACTGGTGGCCGAGCACACCTTCTCGCGCGAATTGACGGCTCTGCTCGATTACGCCTACGGAGGCGCTGTCGCTGCTCCAGAATTGAACTCGATGGCGTCCTGGGCAGACCTTCGCGAAAGCCTTCGAGTAGAAGACACTCATTCGGTTACGGCAAAGCTCAGTGGATTAATTCCCGGAAGCGGAACGCATTGGTTAGCGTCGTATAAGTGGGCGAGTTCGAGCGTCGTCACGCCAGTCGATCTCTTCAACGCCTCACCGGGACAGGCCGATCCCTATTTCAGCATCGTAATCCGCCAGCGCATTCCCGGAGGCTCATTCGGGCCAGGACACATGGAAGCTTTGCTCGATGTCCGCAACCTGCTGGCCCAGGGTTATCATCCCTTTCTAAGCCCAGACGGGCGCACACTCTACCTCGTCCAATCCGCGCGCGCGTTGCGCGGCGGGGTGGCGTTTACGTTCTAGCTAAGCTGGGTGTGTGGCGCACCGCCATCAGCTAGACGCCGCGTAATTTTGACTGACCGACATTTTGACGGACCGACGGCCGCCCCGGACGGGGTGTTGCTGTTGTTGTTGCCCTTGCCTTCCTTCTGTTCCCTGTAACCTGTTCCCTATTCCCTGCTTTTTGTTCCACGTGGAACAATCGTTTTCCACAGACATGCACAGCACTGATTTGGGTGAATGCTGATGACAGCCCCCCTTGGGATTGTTTTGAGCAGACGCTCGTTAGTAGCAAAATGAGACTATTCCCAGATCGGGAAATCCACAGAAGTTTTTTCTTGACAGTTAACAATTCTTTTGTATTCTTCCGCAATTCTGTTTGTCAACTGAACTCGGTTTTCTTAGCAAGAAGAATTCGGAGGAACACATGCGCCCGCTCGTTCGCGCAATTAAGGCACTTCTGCCGATATTTTGCCTCTCATTGCTCTTCTCGCCTCGTTTCTCAGCGCAGAATCCAACTTCCGCCGCCAGCACGGTGGCTGAGGGTCGCAGATGCGCTTGAAAACAGTGGGTACAAAGTAACTAACGGTGCCGGCCGAGGCCCTGAAGAGTGGATACCTGGTCCGAAGGGAGGAACTGAAGGAGGGACGTTCGTCGACGTAACCGCAAAGAAAGGGGGTGCTACGATTCGCATACAGACGATTACGACCCTTGCCGACGGCAAGACTCCGACGCCTGCCGAACAGGCAGCAGCTGCACGCATACGTCAGGCCTTTCCCAAAGACAAGCTTTACTTGATTCCAAAACAGGTACAGCAAAATTGAAAGCAATTAAGATCTTTGCGGTTCGATCGGATATACTCCGCCTCCTCAAGACTCTTGAGGCGGGCACAGAAATAAAATACATAAAGGCAGACTCGTCATCGGTACCGACAATACAACAGTGGTCCCATGGAAGCGATCTTCCTAAGCTGGGCATTGCTGATGGGTCTCAGTCAAACTTGTGTCAATCGTACTTGCTTAGCTATCCCGACCTCATAGTGCAACCGCGACAAATAGAACAACCCGATGGAACTCTGCGCTTTGATGTAGATCAACTCAATAATCCGGACTCAATCGTTTTTACTCCTGCCGGAGAATGGAAAGACAAGGTGATCTTGGCTGGAAGCTTCGGAACTGCTTCGTTATCACCAGCCTCGCAATCCCTAATGAAAGCTGTAGCCGCCGCGGTGCGAAAAAACTTTTCGAAGGTTCGCGCTTTTTGGGTCGGTCCGGAGGCACTAGCTCAATGGAAGAGTGGGAAACGACTCACCATTGCAGAGCAGTCCCCCTCGGTTTACGACCTTCAAGAAGAGGATTAATGCTGACCCGAGTCGAACCCGGAGGGGGCTATCCCGTCTGGCAAGGCACCTTCCTGCCCTACGGACAGGAGTGGAACCCGCAGCTCACCACCAACCACTCCAAACCGGGGTCCCCAGCAAAGCGGTTTCCTTTGCTGGGATGGAAGTTCACCGGCAAAGAACGCGACGCGGAGAGCGGATTGGATTTCTTTGGCGCCAGGTTCTACAGCTCCACCATGGGCCGCTGGATGGAGTCCGGACTGGGCCGACAAGCCCGAGCCCGTCCCCTACGCCGACTTAGCCGACCCCCAATCCCTTAACCTCTACGGCTACGTCCGCAACAACCCCATGAGCAAAGCCGACGCGGACGGGCATTGTGACTTTAGTTGTGCATGGAATGTGGTCACCGTTTTGGGACAGGCGACAAACGCCTTTATAGAAGCACTGGCGGATGAAGGGAGGGCCCTTGTTACCGATCCTAGGGCTCCGGCGCTTCTGACTTCACAAATGGCAATGGGCGCGATGACTCCGAGCGTTGGAGAGGGTGGTTCAGCAGTAGAATCCACGGGGGAAGAAGCCGAAACCACTGTTCCTCTAGTTCGTCAAAATGCAGCAATCGGTAAAGCTTGGCAAGACGCTGTTGCGACGGATACTGGACAAAGCGAGAGCAACGTGCAGCAAAACGTAATGCTCAGAACCCAAAGCGGCGTCAAAACGCAAATGGATGTTGTGAGCACCGAGACATCCGGCAAAATCGCTTTACGTGAAGCGAAATCTTCAGCCACGGCACGTCTGACAAAAAATCAAAAGCTTGCCCATCCCGAGATTGAAAAACGCGGTGCGGTTGTAATTGGCGCGGGGAAACCTGGATATCCTGGCGGCAGTGTAATTCCGCCGACAAAAGTGCAAGTCGTTCGACCGCCTGACCCAAAGAAACCAGGCACTTAGCATAGAAACTATTCATGACAGTAGAAAACACAGACGCTGTTGACATCATTGGGATCGACAACAAGACTGGTGAAGTAGTCCTCACAGTTTCAGATCACTTAGATTGGTCCGAGACTGTCCAGCACCAGTTGACTCTTCAGAAAAAATTCAATGCTTATCTTGCCTTCGTCGAGAGTGGAGAGATTTTGGAAAGATATCCCGAAGCAAAAGGAAGACCAGTAACATTTCGAGTCGTCTTTAAGTTTCGGCCCGATAGTGAAGGACAAATATTTCTTGAGAAAGCGCGTGCTGTGGTCGAATCGGCCGGATTCAAGCTTCGGTGGGAATTATTTGCTGAGTCATACGACAACTGAACTGCCTCCCGCGCAAGGCACCTTCCTGCCCTACGGACAGGAGTGGAACCCGCAGCTCACCACCAACCACTACAAATTTACCGGCAAAGAACGCGACGCGGAGAGCGGTCTGGATTTCTTTGGCGCCAGGTTCTACAGCTCCGCCATGGGCCGCTGGATGAGTCCGGACTGGGCCGACAAACCCGAGCCCGTCCCCTACGCCGACCTAAGCGATCCCCAATCCCTAAACCTTTACGGCTATGTCCGCAATAATCCCATGAGCAAAGCTGATGCGGATGGGCATTGTCCTCAGTGCGCACTCGCGTTAGAAGGGGCAGAGTTGGGTGCTGAAGTTGGATCGTTGGGAGGTCCTATAGGATCCGCGATAGGCGGACTAATCGGCGGTGCCGGGGCACTGCTGTTGGGTTACGAACTGGCCGATGCAGGCAGCCATCTTCTACAAAGGTCTCCGGATGCGCCTATAACTATTCCCAATAATCCGGCGAAGCCAGGGACTCTTGGTCAGCCGGATCATCAGCAGACTGTAAAGGAGGAGGGAAAGAGGGTAAACGGGGATACCGAAGTCACAATAGATACGAAGGGGGGCAAGAAAGACAGTAGAAGGGCAGATGCAGTTGGCACAAATCCTGTAACAGGTCAGCCGCAAATCGTTCAGGTATACAGGCCTACGAAAACCGGAAGAATTCCTAAAAGAGAACAAGAGGCTGCTCAGGATATTCAGAATGCTACGGGAATTGCTCCAACGATGGTTCCGGTTCGTCCTTTGCCGCCACCACCGCTGCCTCCGATTGAGCCAAAACCTCCGCAAGCAGGCCATTGATGGGCAAACAAACTCAGCTGCACATGCTTCCGGACGATTGCAGAGAGCTGCTTGACCATATTCAGCACCGCGACCCGGTCGTAGTTGTTGATCGAAGTGCCGACTCGAAGGAAGTCAAAGAAGTGAAGAACCCATGTCTGCACGGAGGCTCTTACTGTCTATGGAACCAGGGTCTCCTGCCTGCTTTAGAGCGCGAATATGTTCATCGAGGAGGCCATAATCCCTATTATCGGATTGATGATGATTTACCCGTTGTAGAGCTTAGTTATCCCGATCCAGCACAGGAAGTTTGGAATGGTAGATCAGTTCTTGCTCAAGGGCGTGTATATACAGGATTGAACGCACAGAAGGGCGAGGCTTTCGAAAAGTGGTACGCCGCGATTGTGCGTTGGATTCGCAAGAATTTCGTGAGGAACCCAATACCGCATCTGGGCGGTTTCATCGGTCCCGTTGCTTACGAATGGTATCGGAAAGGTGGGACACTCCTTCCCATGCTTCGTCCGCCAGTTACGCAGCAGTGGATTTCTTGGGTGAAAGCTCAGGATCAGCATAGGAAGATCTTTTCTAAATGAGTTGGGGCTGGCCCATCTGGCAAGGCACCTTCCTGCCCTACGGACAGGAGTGGAACCCGCAGCTCACCACCAACCACTACAAACCGGGGTCCCCAGCAAAGCGGTTTCCTTTGCTGGGGTGGAAGTTCACCGGCAAAGAACGCGACGCGGAGAGCGGACTGGATTTCTTCGGCGCCAGGTTCTACAGCTCCGCCATGGGCCGCTGGATGAGTCCGGATTGGGTCGACAAGCCCGAGCCCGTCCCCTACGCCGACCTCTCCGACCCCCAATCCCTCAACCTCTACGGCTACGTCCGCAACAACCCCATGAGTCACGCGGATGCGGATGGACACGCATGTCCCGGCTGCCTGGGTGAAACAGGCTTCATCTACATCCCATCAGGATCAGTCTCAGGTGAGTTAAACCGTCTGCAAACCGTTCTCTCCGGCGCCAGTTTCGTCCCCGGAGCATATGGCAGGGCTGCCGCCGGCTTGAATGCAGTAATCTCTTATTTTCGTGGGAATCGCGCCGATGCTGCCGGAAATGCGATGGCAGCCGCTATTCCGGGTGGTGGGAGGCTAACTAAAGCAGAGCAAATCCTCAAAAATGCTGCCGACGGAAAAGCCTTCGAGAACGTTGTACAAGGGGTGAAATCGGCTACTCAAACAGACTTGGTGAAGAACATCACGCTCGAAACGGAGAGTGGAGCGCGAACCGTGATGGATTTTGTTGGGAACAAGGCGGACGGGCAGATTGGACTCACGGAGGCAAAAGCATCTGCCACAGCGCCATTAAGTCCAGCGCAAACTGTGACGCATCCTGAGATCGAGGCAACGGGAGCTACCGTGGTCGGCCAGGGTAAGCCTCCTTTCGTGGGTGGTACAAGGATTCCTCCGACTAAAGTGGATGTGATCAGACCCGCCGATTTGAACAAACCAGAATAGGCAATATCGTGAGTATCGAAGACGTCAAACAGATCGATCTTGTTGGAATTGATCGCGAGTCCGGTGATGTCGAGCTCACAGTTTCCGATCACCTTGATTGGAGGAACAGTCAGGCGCATCAACTGGCTCTGCAATCGAAGTTGAATACGTATTTGGCGTTCATCGAAAGTGGTGAGATATATGAGAAGTATCCCAAAGCTCAGGGGCGAAGACTGGTGATTACTGTCGCAGGGAAATATGAGCCTGATTCAGGCGGAAAGAACTTTCTTGAAAAAGTGAAGTCGGCAGTTGAGGGTGCTGGTTTTGGGTTCAAGTACGAACTCTTTTCCGTGAATCCTGATCACCCTTTTTGATCCAACAATGACGTGGCGGGTGGTGCATGGGCGGCTAGCTCAGGGTGCCTGGCCCGTCTGGCAAGCCACCTTCCTGCCCTACGGACAGGAGTGGAACCCGCAACTCACCACCAACCACTACAACTTCATCGGGCGGGTGGCTCATCCGGTTTCTGGGCAATTTCAGGTCGCGGTAGGGACGATCATCTGTCTGCGTTGTTATCCAAACTCGTACTCCACAGTCAGGAACCAGATTCCCTGATTTTTCCCTGCTGCCGTTGGTGCGCGAACCTGCGGAACGCCGCGTAACTCCCATTATGAGAAATGGTTAAGCACTCAATTCCCGAGAATCCCTGCACCGTTCCCTGCTTCGAAGCAGAAATCTGCTAATTTTGGGCGGAATCGGCAGAATTCGCCGTTTGTAGCGAAATAATTCGCTGCGAAATTCCCTGCTGCAGGGAATCATCAGCCGACGTAAGTCGCTTCACTCCCCTGCTTCGTTGCTCTTCCTTGGCAATTGTTCTATCTTCAAATCCTGCCTCATGCCCATTTTGAGTAAAGCCTCGCATGACGAATTCAGCTCTCCGGTTGAACGGCTGCTGGCGTCGGTTGCTAATTTGCTGCAACAACCTAAGTCCAAGGGAGCTCACTTCTACCGTACAAGCTTGCGTCGGTTCCAGGCCTGGAGCGATGTGTTTCATCCCCGCGTGGACTCTGAACAGAAGCAGGCGCTTAAATTTCTCGAAAAGCTGCGCAAGATCACAGGCAAGTTGCGCGACAGCGAAGTGCATCTCGATTTGCTGGGGCAACTCCACACCGGGAACCCGGGAGATAAGAAGAAGTTGGCGAAAGCCCTGAAAGCCGATCGCGATTCTTACGAGAAGCGATTGCGTGGCACGTTGCGCGACCCCATTCTGGCGAGTATTTGGCGCACATTGCGGCCCCTGGATAAAGCTAAAGCTAAGGCCGAAGCCAACGCACGGGCCGGCGCCACTGAGAACACAGTGTTCCATCCCATCGAAGGCATGAGTACCTTGGCTCTGGACGAGTATCGGGCATTTGTCGAGCGTCACGGCAAGATCTCCGCGCAAAACCTTCATGAATACCGCCTCGAATGCAAGCGCTTACGCTATACGGCGGAGCTGGCAGGCGAAACTCCCGAAGTGACTGCTCTAGTCGAGACGTGGAAAGGCGTGCAGGATGTGATTGGCGAGTGGCACGATTACCTGACGCTTTCGCAAGTGGCAGCGGACACTCTCCGCAGTTCGCCGATCCTCGCGACCTTGCAGGAGCTGACCGAGAAGAAGTATGCGGAGTCCTGCAACGCGGTGGCGGACGCAGAACGCAAGTTGATCGAGCAGCCGGTGGCCAAGAAGAAACCCCGTCGGGCAGTCCCGGGCCGGCGATCGCGCGTAGCCTGAACGCTGAGCTGTACCAATCCCTATGCCTGTCTTCGCGGCAGTCGATATCGGCGCAAATTCTGTCCGATTGAAAATCGCCGAGCTCACGCGGCGCAAACTCAAGGTCGTGCATGAAGACCGCGAGGTCACACGACTGGGCGAATCGGTGTTCCGAAACAACACCCTCGCTCCAGACGCCATGGCGCAAACGGTCAAAGTCCTCACCCGCTTCTATCGCACGGCGCAAAAGTTTCGCGTGGAGCAGGTGCGCGTGGTCGGCACCAGCGCTCTGCGCGACTCGAAAAATTCGCGCGCCTTTCTCGAGTGGGTGAAGTCGGCCGTGGGATGGAAGATCGAGATCATCTCCGGGCTTGAAGAAGGCCGTCTCATCCACCTGGGCGTGCTTTCCAATGTTCGCATTCAGCACAAAGATGTGCTCATGTTCGATCTAGGCGGTGGAAGCTGCGAGATCACCATCTCCGAGCATGGCCACATTCGCGAGATGTTCAGCCTCCCTCTTGGGGCGGTGCGACTCACCCAGGAATTTCTGATGCACGATCCCGCAAAGTCCAAAGAAGTGCAACGAATGCGCGAGTACATTGCCGAACAGGTAAACCGGATTGCTCCTTCCATCCGCGGATACAGGGTGGCTCTCGCCATCGCCACTTCGGGAACCGCTGCCGCCCTCACCGGCGCCGCCCGAGCGATGCAAGGACGTTCCAAGTACGCTCACACGGTTTCGCGAAGCATTACCACCAAGCTGGCTCGCGAGCTGGCCGATCGTTCCATCGGCGAGCGCGCGCAATATCCGGGAATCGGACCAAGGCGCGCTGAGATCATCGTCGCCGGCGCTTTCGTGTTCGCGGAGTTGATGGCGCACTACGGACTGCCATCGTTCCAGTACTCTGCCTTGGGACTTCGTGACGGCGTGCTTGCGCAAATGGCCGCCGACGCGGATATCGGCACGCGCGAGCACAAACAACTGGAGGCTGAGCGGGAGGATGCGCTTGTCTCTTTAGGCAAGCGTTACAACGTGGACGCCCGTCACGGAACTCATGTGCGCGATCTGGCGCTGCAGCTTTTCGATTCGCTCGAAGACATCCATGGACTTCCCGCCGAATATGCTCACTGGATCGGGGCCGCCGCCATGCTGCATGAATTGGGTTCTTATGTGAATCGCAATGGGCGGCACCGCCATAGCTGCTATCTGATTTCCAATTCGGAACTTTTCGGCTTCTCGCCGGAGCAGCGGCATATCGTCGCGGCCATTACCCGGTACATCGGCAAATCGCGTCCCAGCGAACGCGATCGCGAGGTCCGCAATCTCAGGCCTTCGGCGCGCGAACTGCTCGATCACGCTGTGGTGTTGCTGCGCATTGCCCGGGCGTTGAATCAGGGCCGGCGCGGAATCGTGCAAAAGATCCGCGCCAAGGAAGATGGCGCGGAGGTCATTCTGGAGTTGAGGGGCAAGTCCGGGATGGACCTTGAGGTCTGGGCGGCAGAAAAAGAGCGCGGCTACTTCCGCGATGTCTTCGGACGCGATTTAGTGGTCAGAGCGACGGCTTGAGGCTTCTTCTTATCTTTCTTATTTTTCTTTCCTGTGTATTCGACGGGAATCAGATCCCCGGCTCCATTTTGGGAAACCCCGTGGTTCCCAGAGTTCTCTTTTACACTCGCTTCTGCGCTTGCAGTGGCCACGCGCGGAGTGAGCAGCCATTGCAGTACAAATTTCTTCTGTTCGCTCTCGACCTTGGCGACTGCCGCCTTTTTCAATTCGACATAGGCACGAGAGCCGTTCTCGGCAATGAGATGGCCAAGAAATTCGCTGAAATTCGGATTGTGTCCAACGAGGATCAGGCTGTCGGCTTTTGCATATTTGCGCAGCATGTCGCGAAACTGCTCATACTTCGCCTCGGGACGAAGTCCGTTTTCCAGGCTTAACTTGCCTTCGTAGCCGATCTCGTTGGCCACGAGCGCAGCCGTTTGTGTGGCCCGTTTCAGCGGGCTGGAAATTACAGCTTCAACGGTCGTTTCCATAGTCGCCAAAATGCGCCCCATCTGCGTGCACTGATGGACGCCTTCGGAGTCCAAACCGCGTTTTTCGTCTTTTTTGGGATTGAGTTTTCTCTGACCTGCGCTGGCGTGGCGGACAAAATAGATAATCATGCTTGCTCAACTTTTTGCCGTTCACGCAAACGCCGTGGGCGCGCGGAAACCGGCGGGATGGCCTCCAGCGACTGGTTGCCTTCCGCTAATCCTATCAGGAATTCCTGCGCGTTGAAGGGCGGCGCGGCGCTTCTCCGTGTTCCTCGTGCGATTGCGCCCGCGCGTACGTATTCTCCGTCGGGCTGGAGAATGCGCGCCTTCGCCGTGTCTGCCAGATACGACTCCAGAATCTCCTGCCTGATTCTTTGGCGCAACAATGGATCGAAGACAGGAAATACTACCTCCACCCGCTCATACAAATTGCGCGGCATCCAGTCGGCGCTGCCGAGGTATGCCTGCTCGTCCCCTCCATTGCCAAACAGATAAATTCGGCTATGTTCCAGCAGCCGCCCCACAATACTGCGCACGCGGATGCGATCGCTTATGCCGCGCACTCCTGGACGCAGAGCGCACATGCCGCGCACGATGAGATCGATATCGACTCCCGCCTGCGACGCTCGATAGAGAGCCTGGATGATTCCCTTGTCGAGCAGTGCGTTCATTTTGGCGACGATGCGTGCCGGACGCCGCGCACGCGCGTGCTCAGCTTCACGTTGAATCAGGGCGATGGTGCGCTCCGCGCAGTCCACAGGCGAGACCAGCAGAGGATCGTAGTGCGGATGATCGGCGTAAGCGGTAAGGAAATTGAATACTTCCTGCACCGCTTCCGTCACCTCTTCGTTGGCGGTGAGCAAACTCAAGTCGGTGTAGAACCTCGACGTCACGTAGTTGTAGTTGCCGGTTCCAAGATGGGCATAGCGGCGAACCACATTATCTGGATCGCGGCGCACGAGCAGCGTAAGTTTGCAATGCGTTTTAAGACCGACCAGGCCGTGAAACACCTGCACTCCAGCGTCTTCCAGGGTGCGGGCCCAGCGGATATTGGAAGCTTCGTCGAAGCGCGCTTTTAGTTCCACCACCACGGTGACTTCCTTGGTGGATGCGGCTTCGATCAGCGCCTGTACGATCGGCGAATCCTCGCCCGTGCGATAGAGGGTCTGTCGCATGGAGATCACGTTCGGGTCTTTGACCCCGGTCTCGATGAATCCCAGCACTGCGTTGAAAGAATCAAAGGGATGATGTAGAAGGATGTCGTGCTTGCGAATTTCCTCGAAGATATCCCGCGACTTGGCGGTGAGATGCAGCTCCCGCGGAACAAAGGGTTTGAATTTCAGATCGGGACGCTGCGTCTGTTCGGAGATACTCGACACTCGCGACAGGTTCACAGGGCCCTGTGTGCGGAATACCTGCCACTCCTCAAGACCAAAGTTCCCACGCAGACGCTCCACGATCTCCGGCGCCGCATCGGCGGCAATCTCCAGGCGGACGGCGTCCCCTTTACGCCGGTTATGCAGCTCGGTGCGCACAGATTCGAGCAGGTTCCGCGATTCCTCCTCCTGCAAATACAGATTGCTGTTGCGCGTCACGCGGAAAGCTGCGGCGGAGATAATTTCATAACCGCGATACATCTTGGCGGCGTGCGCGGCTACGAGATCGGCAAGGAAGACATAGTCGTGCGTTCCTTCGCCGGAGGGCACGCGCAAAATGCGCGGCAGGGAGCGCGGAACGGTGATTACGCCCATGTACACAGCCGAGGAGCGTCGCCTCCGTCGTAACAGAAAAGCCAGGCACAAGGCTTTGTTCACGACGCGCGGAAACGGATGAGCCGGATCGATGGTGATAGGCGTGAGCAGCGGATCGACTTCGCGTTCGCAATACTCATCCAGAAAATCGGCGGCGTTGGTGTCGAGCTCGCTTAATTCCAGAATGCGAATGCCATTCTCGGCCAATGCAGGGCGCAGCCGGTCGTTCCAGGAGGAGTACTGCGCATCCACGAAATCTTTTGTTTCCTTGATAACAAGTTCCAGTTCCTGCTCGGGAGGCATGCCATCGGGGCCGGGAGCGGTGTATCCATCCTCAATCCGTTGCAGCACTCCAGCCAGACGGACTTCGACAAACTCGTCCAGATTTGAAGCTGTGATACTGAGAAACTTCACCCGCTCCAACAGCGGATTGCTCTCGTCGTCGGCCTCTTCCAGAACGCGCTGGTTGAATTTCAACCAGGAAAGCTCGCGGTTCAGGAAATATGCTGGCTTATCTGTCGAGAGAGGCGGCATCGCTGGCTTTGGGTGGGGGGAAATCGTCAAGACTTCGGAGAAACTGGGTTCACATCAGTGTACCGCAACGAAAGATTTGATGGGAATCGGCGCCATTAAGGTGTGATCTCGTCAAGACACCGCCGCAAGCTAGTTCGGAACACGGTAGAGACGTCCCGGCTTGAAAAAAGCCTTCTGGGCAGGCCTTCGGCCCGCCACATCAGACTGCCTTTCTGGCTCACACAGAGAGATCGGGGTCAGGGAAGTAAACTATAGTGCTGTCCAGGAGAAGTGAAGTATGTTCCTGCGAGGTCGCCGATCGGGGCATGTGCTGTTCTTGGCGTTGATGATCGCGTTCGTGAATGCGCAAGGCTGGGCTCAAGGACCGAAGGGTGAGTTCATGTGCCGTCGCTATGAAGCTGGTCCGCCAGAAAGCGGAGGCGGCTCATTTACTAACGTAGCCAGCATGCGTTTGCACGGCGATGGATCCTACGACGCCAAAGATCTAACTACCTCGATTCCCGAGGTTCACGGACGCTTTACCTACGATGCAAAGGCGAAAACCATCGAATGGAACTCTGGCACTTGGAAGACTCTGCTGGGGCACTATGCTCCCAACCGTTCCGGCACACCTCTCTTTGTGGTAACCACGAAAAAAGATCCGCAGGGAAAAGTGGATGGAACCTTTCAGTGCGTCCGCGTGTCGCACTGAGGTGGACCGGTGGTTCTTCTCTGAGCTTTTCGTCGCGCAGATCGCGCTAATTCAAAAAGCAAAATACGGACCCGTACCCGAGGGAGTGCTCCGGCCGGCAAACGCTGTAAAAACGGTCTTTCCCAAAAAGAAAGGTAGTCCGAAGTCAAAGCTATTCGAATTCGGGCCGCCAACGTCGTTAAAGACGAAGACACCCGAAGTTTGGAACAAGGTGCTGGCATTGGCAACATTAAACGTGATAGTGCGTGCTGACCCGGAGGGCGTGCCGGACGAACCTTCTCCAATCACATTCACCGAAATGGGCGTTACCGAGGCCGGGCAATAGAAACCCTTCGCATTTCCGCTGCTGGGACAATCGGGCATGTTGATGAGAAATTGGTTAGTCAGAGTAGCGGAATCAAGAAAGAAGAATCCGTTTGAGCCGCTGTCAATAACACTGGAGCCGCCGGATCCTCCGGACCCGTGACCTGTGGCGTCGTTGTAAAGGACACCGTTGAAATTTGCGGCAAACAGTCCGGTGTTCGGATTGATTGGCAGAACCACAGCGCTGCCAAGACCATTGTTCGACTGCGTCCCGATGCCAAAGATCAGATTGCCGGTATCAGTAGCCTGTCCTGTGTCGGATACGGCCGGTAACTGAAGGATGACTCCGTTGTTATCAGTGGCGAACATGGCAACCGGGTTCTGCAACTGCGAGGCTGCGGGTTGCGTGAACCCAATGCACGCGCTTCCACTGCAACTGAAGTAAGCTGTGGCGTCTTGAAGAAACGGACCTACGCCGAGAATCGCATTAGCGCCTAAGTCGGCAACAGTGGCGATCTGACCGGTGGTACCGCAACTGGCAGGAGGCGTGGAGTTGTTGGCGATCTGGACGGGAACGCTCTTGGCAGCCTCACCTGCAATCTGAATATCAGCCGACGCAACCGGTCCCCATATAAAGGTCGCATCGACAAACTGAACGCAGTCGAAAATGGTGTTTGCACCAGAAGTTTGTTGCGGCAAAGTCAAAGTCAACACCTGCGCGGGTATCCGCAGGCCTACAGATCCCGTATCGACCTGGACGTGATCGATCGTTTGGCAACTCGTAGTGCTGCCGGGCACGCAAATGGTAATTGTGGTGAACGCGAGGTCCTGGTCAGCCTGGCCAGTGAGAATCAGAGACGACGGGCCAGAATCCACAACCAAAGGAGCAACATTGTTCGTGCTGCCGCCGCCCGAGCCACCCGTGCCACCGCCTGAACCACCACCCGTGCCGCCGCCTGAACCGCCGCCCGCGGTGAGACTCGGGCCGCCACCACCACAACCACTTACCAACAGTACCGGCGCAATTGCCATCAAGAGCAAAAACCGATGAACTTTCATCACTTGATTTCCTCTACGCGAACGCCCTGTGGGACCATTTGCGGAACATAAGCGCGTCCGGTGAGCGCCCGTTGATGTCCGCCGAATTGCACCAGCACATTGGGCGTCTGAATAGTGACCGGGTGGTGGGATCTGCGCGTGGGTGCGCTGCGGGCGTACTCGTCATAGTACGAGCCCAGCAATTGCTGCAAATCGGGACGAACCGGTCCTTCCCAAGTGACACCGAAGACCTTGCCTTCCGGCGAGACGAACTCGCGCACTACAGTCCCCGTATCCGCTTGCATCTCGTGGACTGCGTACGCATTAGTTTGCGTGATTCGCCGTTGCGCGCGCATGTGCATCTGATCCGCAACGATGGAATTGACGTCTCCACCTAATGCTGCGAAACAGGAAATTGCGGTCAGGAATGGGACGACGATCAGGAAGAAATTGCGTTTGCGTGGGAGTCGCATATAAACAAATCCCTCGAATCAGAGACACACAACCGGTGTATCTCCGCTTAGATACGTTTCAACCCGTTAAAGGATTCATAGTTGCCCGGATGACGGCCCTAAGCAAGGGAACTAAGGGATAAGGAACCAAAGTTTACATGGCACTTACAATTCCTCTTCCTCATGCACGCTCTCGGAACTGATCTTCCGTAGCGACACATGTTCCATTCGCGCAAGCGCCAATCCCAACGGTAAAACCGACATAAAGGTGACCAGCCAGAGCAGGATTCCAGCACTGGTCGCCAATTCCGGCTGGTCGGGATTCACGTTGAACAAGTAGAGCAGCAAGTTGATGGTTGCAAGCTGCGAGCCGCCGCCGACTACTGGAAGCTGTAGTATGCCACCGGCAACGCTGCCCGCCATGAGTAATATCGCATGAACGAGACTCAGCGTAGTCAACTCTGGATCGCTGTAGGCGTGCAGCACCAACCAATACGCGCACGCGATCAGCATCCAGATGGAAATCGATAACCCTGCCACTGCGAAAAAAGAGGCCAGATCGTGAATGGTGTGCAGCCCTTCACCGAAGGAGCGAATGCGGAATGCAATGCGATGTCGAATGTGCGACGGTTGCCGATCGGCTTCGAGGCGAGCGGCGATCTGCGGTCCGTACTTCCAGATTACGAAAGCAAAGAGCGCGCCGAGGCCCACCAGCGAAATGAGAGTAATACCCCCGGCACGAATGCTGTCATATTGCGGGAACGTGCGCAGCGTGTCGGCAAATAACAGGTCACAGGCCAGTATCGTGGCTACAGCAGACATGTCGAAAATGCGCTCAACCGTCCAGACGGCGACCTGCGAGGCAAACGAAAGCCGCGCGCGCTTGGCGATGATGTAGGGACGAATGAATTCTCCCGGACGCCCGAGCAGCGCGAGACCGGCAAAGCCGATGTACTGTGCGGCCAGAAGCTTGACCGGACTGATGCTGCGCACCGGCTTGAGGAAGATCGACCAGCGCACCGCCCGCAGAGCGTCGGCCAAATGAATTGCGGCCACTGCAGCGAGGATCATCCACAGATTGACCTGCGCGATCTGTTGTGCGAATGCGGACCAGTCAAATTTCCGATAGGCATGAGCCTGCAGGATGACAAGCACGATCAGCACTACCACCACTGCTGACGTGATGAGCAGCCGTTTTCGGTGCACGTGGGTCAGTCGCCGATAGGCGGACGATTTGCTGCCGAAGCCTGGATCGATTTCCTGGAATTTTTCGCGACGCGAGCCTGCTCCAGTTTGCGACGGTTGAAATCGCGAATGATGCTGGCGATGTATGCTCGCGTTTCTTTATACGGCGGAACGCCATGGTACTGCTGCACTCGTCCAGCTCCGGCGTTGTAGGCAGCCAGAGCACGGATGGGATCATTCTGATATCGCGCCAGGAGGTCACGCAGATACTTTGTTCCTGCGCTTACATTTTCACCAGGATCGAAGCTGTTCCTGACTCCTAGCTTTGCGGCGGTCTGCGGCATGAGCTGCATCAGCCCTTGAGCTCCTTTGGGCGAAACCGCATTCGCCTTACCGTTGCTTTCAGCTCGAATGACGGCATGCACGAAGTCAGAATCGAGCTGATTTTCGCGTGACGCTTTTTCAACGATGTCCTGCAAACTTGCTGAGATTTGCACGTTTGGAGTCGTAGCCTTGACACCCTGGTCCGGCGAGGGAGGTGCTATTTCTTCCTTTTCGAAACTTGCAATGTCGTCGCTGCGAACATCGACGTATTCCTGCTCGGAGGTAGTCAGAAACAGGCGTGTAGTGGCGCCGAGTTGTTGCCGATGATCGTGCGGAATTCCAAATCCATTGCGCAGCACCGCCGTCTCGCGAGCGTGAAGAGCGGTTGCGAGCAGAACCAAACCCGAGATAGTCAAAAATTTGCGCATCGACATCACCGGGATACTCCGGCCAGAACCTCGTCCACGGCAGCGGCCACGCCGCAAGCTTCGTTGTCTAGCGTGATTGGCCAGCCATTCCGTTTCAGATCTTCAGAAGCGTTCGCCATCACAAAGGGAAGACCCGCGAACTCCAGCATTTCGATGTCATTGTAATTGTCACCTATGGCCATTACCTGACTACGAGGAATGCCAAGATGGGCCGCCCAGCGCGCCAAAGCAGATCCCTTGGAACACCCATATCGCAGCACGTCGAGAATGCATAGATCACGCTGTTCATATTGCGTCTTCAGCACACTGATCTCACCGCGGAAGGCGCCATCATTCAGCCGAATTTCCGCAGGCGCCATGCGCTTGATGGTCCCGCAGAACATAGCCTGCACCGGATCGCGCGTCAGTGCAGCCGTAATCGGGGTGACCTCTTCGATATACATGCGATTCTTGTCGATCCAGCGCTGAATGTTGGAAGCCAGTTCGTCGCTTCGTTCCACGACCAGAGCGCCGCGTTCTTCCGTGTCGAAAGTCAGAACGGTGCAGCCGCTGAACTCTGCCATGTGCTCGCACAATCTGTGAGCGATGGAGCGCGGAAGCATCTCCGCAAAGTGCAGTTTCCCCATTGTGGAGCGTGTGATGGCGCCGTTCGAACTGATCAGGCAAAACTCGAAGCCAAGCTGTTGGGCCACGGGCATAGCGAACCGATGCCGGCGGCCGGTAACCAGCACGATATGCACTCCGGCTTCATGGGCACGTCGCAGTGCCTGGAGATTGGCTGCAGGGACATCCAGCGTGGAGTCGATGAGAGTGCCATCGATGTCCACTGCAATCAGGCGAACAGAGGGCGTCACTAGACTGATTTTACCATTGTGTGGCTTGCCTCCCGGTTAGGCGTCCGCAGCAACGCGAACTATGGTCATAGCCCGTAAGTGCTGGAAAATGCGTTCTATTTACCACCTCGGTACACACCTTTCCGTTTATCTTGCATCCCAAGGAGAGTAGCGGGATGCTGTGTACCCCGGAGTTACTATGGTAATCAAAGGCATCAAACACCTCGCAGAGATCAACGGAATGCTCGATCCCATCACCCAGGAAGAGCGTTTCCGCTACACCCTGCAGCGGGAAGGTTCCCAGAACATCATCTACTGGGGACACGAGCACACAGAAGAAGCCGCCATTCAGATGGCCAATATGTATCTGAACCTGCTCGATGATTGTGTGACGACGTTGAGAGATAAGACAGGTCCCAGAGCGCAGCGTGTGCAGTTTCTCGCCGCTTCCGTGGCAATGCGGGCGTGAAGGAGTCGGACGATCTGGCCATCGCGTGATCCCGCGAGATATGAGGCGCCGTGAGTCACTAACGCGCTCCGTAAATCTCCGGGTTCAACTCGGGATCGTTGTACATCTTGAGCTGCCGATAGATCTTGAAATACCGCCCTCCATTTTGAACCTCCTGCCATAACACACTTAGACAACTTGCCAGATCCTGCCGTTGCTGAATCAGGATGTCGAGGCGCTCGCGATTCCGCTCGATGTGCTCGGGCGAAGCATCTCTGCGCTTAACCTGTTCGCGGCTGTGAAAGATCTTCAGAGACAAAATCGACAGTCGGTCGATGATCATGCCGGGCGTTTCCGAATGCAGTTCACCACCTTGTCCGATTCCTTTGGCCGCCAGTTCCTGCAACAGCTCGCGGTCGATGGATTCGATCAGATCGTTGCGTACTTGATTTAGCGCATCGATGTTGCGCTTGGTTTGCGCAATCTGCTCTGCCGTCGCGAGAGGCGCGCGCGCCCGGTCTTCCTCATGCCACAGGGCAAAGTTCTGGCGATGCTGCTCGATAACGAGCGCTTCAAGGCCACTTCCCGAGCCGGCGTTCGGGTCCTGGTGCCAGCGGAACGTCAGCTCGTCGTGAACAGTTGTTAGGTCTTCGAACAAACGCATTTAGGGTGCAACGATTGTACTGACGCCACGCTTAATGCGGGAGCGCCGGCCGTTGACAGCTCAAGGGAATGGCTGTGCTATCATTGATATCATGGCTAGCATTTTGATCCGGAAAGTCGATGAAACGACCAAGAAGCGTTTACGCGTTCGCGCGGCTACGCACGGCCGTTCCATGGAAGAAGAAGCTCGGGAGATATTGAAGAAAGCCCTAAGTGGACCAACGCCAAGAAAGCAAGTGGGGCTCGGCACCGCGATCAGGCAGATCTTCGCTCCCCTGGGAGGGGTAGATCTACCCGAGATCCCCCGGGAACCCATCGGTGAGGCTCCTGACTTCGGCAAATGACAATCCTCGACACGAACGTTCTTTCTGAACCTCTGCGGGTATCGCCATCGATGCAGGTGCTCAGTTGGCTCGATAATCATCCAACAGACCAGTTGTTCACCACCGCGATAACCGAGGCGGAAATTCTGTATGGCATTTCCGTGCACTCTGACGGCAAACGCAAAAGGGCACTGCGAAAGGGGGCGGAGGGTCTCTTCGAAAGATTGCTTCAAGACCGCGTGCTGCCATTCGACTCCAAAGCGGCTCACGCTTATGCCGAGATCGCATCCTTTCGTCGGGCGAGCGGTCGTCCGATGTCGCGACCAGACGCCCAGATCTGTGCAATTGCGCTGGTGAACAGAGCGGCCATCGCAACTCGAAACATCGCTGATTTTGAAGGCTGCGGGGTCGAGCTTGTGAATCCCTGGAACGAGAGCTAGCGAGCCACTTCAAATTGTCTGGTTTGACCCCATTTTTTCTCCCATGCTATAAACAGAGGGTTTGCCTTGCTCTGGCGTCCTGTTCTGGCTTACGACGAGGCAAAAAGTGGTCCCACCCTGGGTGTTCCGCCTGCATTGCCGGTGGAACGGGAGACGCGGCCAAGCTTCAGAACACCATTCGAGTGGAAGCGCGGGTTCCGGGACTGCAACATCGCCGAATGTCTGGCGATGAACTTACATGCTCCTTCAACTCGAGAATTGAAGCCTCTGGAGGAATTATATGCCGACCACGCACGCCGGTCTCAAGACTGGCCTTGCGCTTTCGCTCCGTCAAACATCCTTTCCTAAGCTGCTCCGCCGCTGTCTTGGAACTATCTCGGCACTCTTCGCTATTCTTCTTTTGCAATGCTCGTGGGCAATGGCTCAGACAGTTACCACCGCGCCAGCTACTGAGACCGCAGGCGAAGCCAATCTCAAAATTCCTGACCTCTCATCGGTAGACTTCCTTGGCATGAACGGACATTCGCTGCTGCTGATTGGGCTGATTTTCTGCGTCTTTGGACTGCTCTTCGGCATGATGATCTACCTGCAGCTGAAGAACCTGCCTGTGCACCGGTCTATGCGAGAGATGTCCGAGCTGATTTATGAGACCTGCAAGACTTATCTGCTCACGCAAGGCAAGTTCCTCGCGCTCCTTTGGATCTTTATCGCCGTTATTATTGTTCTCTATTTCGGATTGCTTGCACCCATCGCAGGACATCCTGTCGCCATTACCCTGCCCATCATCGTTGCCTTCAGCATCGTCGGAATTCTTGGCAGCTACGGCGTGGCTTGGTTTGGCATCCGGGTAAACACATTTGCCAACTCCCGCACTGCCTTCGCCAGCTTAGGCGGCAAGCCATTTCCGCTTTATGCGATTCCTCTGAAAGCGGGAATGAGCATCGGCATGCTGCTGGTAAGCGTCGAGCTGCTGATTATGCTTTTCATTCTGCTTTTTGTGCCAGGCGATTACGCCGGTCCGTGCTTCATTGGATTCGCGATTGGCGAGTCGCTGGGCGCGGCTGCGCTGCGTATTGCCGGCGGCATTTTCACCAAGATTGCCGACATCGGCTCTGACTTGATGAAAATTGTTTTCAAGATCAAGGAAGACGATGCGCGCAACCCCGGCGTGATCGCCGACTGCACTGGCGATAACGCCGGCGATTCCGTCGGACCCAGTGCCGACGGCTTCGAGACCTACGGCGTAACCGGCGTGGCCCTGATCACTTTCATTCTCCTCGCGGTGCCCAACGCTACCATCCAGGTTCAGTTGCTGGTTTGGCTCTTCGTCATGCGCATCATGATGCTGGTCACCAGCGCGGTTTCGTACTTCGTGAACGATGCCATCGCCAAAGGCCGTTATGGCAATAGCGATCACATGAACTTCGAGGCGCCTCTTACCTCGCTGGTCTGGATTACCTCGATCGTCTCCATCATCGCGACCTTCATTGTCTCCAAACTGATGATTCCCGACCTCGGCGGCAATCCGACCCTGTGGTGGAAGCTGTCACTCATCATTTCCTGCGGAACGCTGGCGGGCGCTGTGATTCCCGAATTGGTAAAGGTGTTCACCTCGATGGACTCGCGACACGTGCGTGAAGTGGTTACATCGTCGCAAGAAGGCGGAGCTTCGCTCAACATTCTTTCAGGCCTGGTCGCCGGCAACTTCTCCGCGTATTACTTGGGCCTGACCATGGTTGCATTGATGACCGTTGCCTATTGGTTCAGCATTCAAGGACTCGGCGCAGCTCTGCCCGGCAGCAAGATTCCCTTGATGTTGGCTCCTGCCGTTTTTGCTTTTGGTTTGGTCGCGTTTGGATTTCTCGGCATGGGTCCGGTGACAATTGCCGTCGATTCCTACGGACCGGTTACCGACAACGCACAGTCCATCTATGAACTTTCGCTGATCGAACATGTGCCCCTCGCCGAGATCCAGCGCGACTACAAGGGCGAGATCCGTTTTGAACGGGCCAAGGAACTGCTCGAAGAGAACGACGGCGCAGGTAACACCTTCAAGGCGACAGCCAAACCGGTACTCATCGGAACTGCGGTCGTGGGCGCCACCACCATGATCTTCTCCATCATCATGGCGCTGACCAACGGTCTCACGACGCACCTGGCATCGCTCTCCTTGCTGCATGCGCCCTTCGTTCTTGGACTCATCACCGGCGGCTCGGTGATCTACTGGTTCACCGGCGCTTCCACGCAGGCGGTGACCACCGGCGCTTATCGCGCTGTGGAGTTCATTAAGGCCAATATCCGACTCGAAGGCGTGGAGAAGGCCTCCGTATCGGACAGCAAGAAGGTCGTCCAGATCTGCACGCAATACGCGCAGAAGGGCATGTTGAACATCTTCATCGCGGTCTTCTTCGCCACGCTTGCCTTCGCCTTCGCGGAGCCGTTCTTCTTTGTCGGCTATCTGATCTCGATCGCCATCTTCGGACTGTATCAGGCGATTTTCATGGCCAACGCCGGCGGCGCCTGGGACAACGCTAAGAAGGTCGTCGAAACCCAACTGAAGCAGAAAGGCACCGCCCTGCATGACGCTACCGTGGTAGGCGATACTGTGGGCGATCCGTTCAAGGACACATCGTCTGTGGCCCTTAACCCCATCATCAAGTTCACCACTCTGTTTGGATTACTCGCGGTGGAATTGGCCGTCTCCCTGACGGCGCAGCGAGGACCGGGATTGAGCACGGCACTGGCGGTGCTGTTCTTCTTGGTCTCGTGGGTCTTCGTGTGGCGCTCGTTCTATGGAATGCGCATCGGCGGCCAGCAGGCTGCGGCGGAGCGCAAACGCTCCGCCGCCTGACTTAGATTCACTTGTGAGTTGTTCATGCCGTCCCGGAACGGGACGGCATTTTTGTTGTATTCCTTTAGTCGTACAATCAAGTCCCGCATAAAATTGTTGCAGCAAGGTATGCGGCTCCAGAAGCGATAGCGCCAGCGTGAACAAAAACTTCCTTTACCAGTTCCTGCGAAAACAAAAACTCGCTGTGCTCGCTACCATTGCCGCCGACGGCAGTCCGCAGTGTGCGCTCGTGGGCTTTGCTGTGACTCCGGAACTTGAGATTGTCTTCGATACCGTCAGCACCAGTCGCAAGTACGCGAACCTGATGACAAATGCCAAGGCCGCATTTGTGATCGGCTGGGAACACGAGGTCACGGTGCAATATGAAGGAGTGGCTCAGCAGCTTAGAGGAGACAACGCTCAGGCCTATAAGCGAGTGTATTTCTCTGCATGGCCGGATGGGCCGGAGCGGGAGAAATGGCCGAACATCGCATATTTTCTGGTGCATCCGCGATGGATTCGCTACAGCGATTTCAATCCGGAATCGTACAAGATCGAAGAAATGCTGGTGTGATGCAATCGCCTTTCAATAGGCCAGTAATCTCTGGACTTCGTCGCTGAGCGCGGTGGGCGATTCGCCTTTCTTTACCAGGGAATTTACCGCGGTCAGCGCGTCAGGAGAAATCTCATCCACTCCGGTGAACATCACGATGGGAACTACGGGGTTCTTTTCTCTTAACTTGCGCGCGACTGCTCCGCCGTCGAGGTCGGGCATACGGTAATCGACCACGACGAGGTCAATATGATGGTTGCCGAAGGCGGCGATTCCGTCGCGTCCTCCGGTAGCCACAACCACGTCATAGCCCTTGGAGTGCAGCAGAGCGCGCTGCATGAGCACCTGGTTTTCGTCGTCATCGATGCACAGGAGAACGCGGTGGCTGGTGCGCACCCTGGCTGCGCCAGAGGGTTGGGGAGCTCTAGACGGCATGACTCACGCTCTTTGGCTGCACCCTTTCGATCGCGCGCAGCAGAACGTCAGGCGATTCGCCTTTGGTCACGTAAGCATCCACGTCCTTCAACTGCTCTTCGGAAAGATCCACGTAAGCGGAGAGCATAATAATCGGCATCCCGGGATGGCTTGCCCGAATGCGCTCCGCCACCTCAGAGCCATTCATCTCCGGCATCTTGTAATCGAGAATCACGGTATGGACATGTTCACGCTGCAGGAGTTGCAAGCCTTTTGGACCGCTTTCGGCAAGCAGCACTTTATATCCGACACTTTCCAGCAACATTTTCCGAACGGTCAATACGGTGGCTTCATCGTCGATGCAGAGCAGAGTAAGAGACAAGCGGGGCCTACTTTTGGAACAGCTTTTGGAGATTGCTCCGAGAATAACATTTAGTTTATGTCTATTGCAGGCGTTTTTACCTTAGTCCGAAGGGATCATATTGGCCCTTGTGGTTTCATGAGAGTGCTGCCCCGTTTGTGCAACTAAGAGCGATTTTGCTACTCTGTCCGTTTCTTTTCCCCATGAGGAAATTCATGTCAAAGCTGCTGAATCTTTTCGTCTTGATCTGCTCAGTTTCGCTTATTACAGGAACTCAACTCGCTACGCCCATCCACGGCGCCGAAAAGAACAAATCCTCAGCATCGGCCTCTGCGACTCCGTCTTACGAACAGCCCCAACCGCAGCGCGAGAACATCGACTACAACATGTATGAGCGCATTCGCGACGAGGCGATTGGCCATTCCCACGTAATGGAATACGCCTCGGGCCTGGCTGACGGAATCGGTCCACGGCTCACCGGTTCGCCAAACCTTAAGCGCGCTAATGAGTGGACCCGGGACCAACTCGCCGCGATGGGGTGCAGCAACGCACATCTCGAAGATTGGGGTGAGTTCGGAATGGGCTGGCAGCAACTCAACACTTGGGCGCGCATGACTTCGCCGGATACCGCCGTCTTCATTGTGCAAGCCTCGCCTTGGTCACCTGCGACTCCGGGCACCGTAAGTGGTCCCGCCACCTGGGTCGATCTCAAGGACGAAAAGGACTTCGACAAATACAAAGGCAAATTGGCGGGAAAGATTGTCCTGTTTGGCGACATGCGCGAGGTTGGGCCGCTGGATAAGCCTTTGTTCAGCCGCCTCGATGACGAAGATCTTAAGAGCCTTACGCGATATCCACTCAACAAACGCGAGCCAGATCGGTTCCAGGAGTTCCTGAAGAAGCTGGAATTCCGAGAGAAGGTGGGCAAGTTCCTGGCTAGCGAGAAAGCATTGGCGGTCCTGGTCCCCAGCCGCGACGGACGAAACAACGGCGGCTCCGGTGGCACCATCTTCGACGACACCGGGTCCACATTTGGCTGGTTCGTCTATCAGCGCGAGCATGCGAGTCCTATACCAGTTGCAGTAATGGCCATCGAAAACTATGGCCGCGTGTCTCGCCTGCTGAAGGCGCATGTGCCGGTGAATATCGAGGTGAACATCGACACCAAGTTCACCGGAGATCACGAGCACGCCTTTGACACGATCGCGGAGATTCCCGGAACCGATCCGAAGCTGAAGGACGAAGTGGTGATGGTGGGCGGACATCTGGATTCCTGGGCGTCAGCCACTGGAGCCACCGACAACGGCGCCGGGACGGTAGTGGCGATGGAGGTAATGCGGGTCCTCAACGCGCTGCAAGTGAAGCCGCGGCGCACGATTCGCGTCGGGCTGTGGACCGGCGAAGAGCAGGGAGAGTTCGGCTCGTACAATTACGTGAAGCAGCACTTCGGTTTTATTCCCCGCTCCACTGCGCCCGACGAACTCAAAGTCACCGAGTTCGATCGCAAGCCGGCTGGTCCAATCGAAACCAAGCCCGAGTACCAGAGGATCTCCGCATACTTCAATCTGGACAACGGCAGCGGCCGAATTCGCGGGATTTATCTCCAGGAAAATGCAGCCGTGGCGCCTATCTTCGCGCAGTGGATGGAACCGTTGAAGGACCTCGGCGTCACAACCATTACCATGCGCAACACCGGAGGAACCGATCATGAGGCCTTTGACGCCGTCGGTATTCCCGGTTTTCAGTTCATCCAGGATCGCCTCGACTATGGCTCGCGCTCTCATCACTCGAACATGGACACCTATGAGCGCCTCCAGCCGGAAGATCTGGCGCAGGCCGCGGCCGTGGAAACTATCTTCGCCTATAACGCGGCCATGCGCGACCAGATGCTTCCGCGCAAGGCGATTCCCCGTCCGGAACTCGAAGAGCAGCGTAGCGCTCCGCTAAAGAGCGCGATGCCGGGTGCGGAGATTCAGGAGAAAGAAGTGAAGCCGAACGCGGGCACATCGCCGCAATAAGCGCCGTTGGGTTCGGATAACCGGCGTTGCGATAGCCTGACAACATGCTGATTCTGATGGTGGGTCTGCCGGGAACCGGTAAGAGCACTTTGTCCCGAGCGCTGGTTGAGCGCTTCGGCGGCTTTGTGATCGACAAAGACGTCATTCGTCCGGCGCTCTTCGGTCCAACACAGATCGAGTACACCGTCGAGCAAGACGATTTCTGCCAGGACGTCATGCTGGAGACTGCCGCTTATTTGCTTAAGCGACAGCCGGGATTGCGCGTCTTCCTCGATGGCCGGCCATTCTCACGCGAGTATCAGCGGGCGAGCGTGCGAACCGCAGCCGAGAGGATCGGCGCATCTCTCGCAGTGATCGAATGCGTAGCGCGTGAGGAAATTGCGCTGTCGCGCATTCGCGCTGATCTCAAATCGGGAAGCCATCTGGCGGCAAATCGAACTGAGGAACTGTATTTCGAAAAGAAACGCGACTTCGCGCGAGAGCCGCTCCAGGGTCCGCGGCTGACCATCAGCTCCGCCCAGGAGCTCGAGAAATCGATAGCAGACGCGCAGAACTACCTGCGGAGTTTCGAAACACAGCCAGTCCCACGATGACCTAAGAGCGCGCGGTAGTGTATATTGCCGCGAGGAGTTAATTCATGCGCGCAGACCGTGTGGAAGTCTCCTGGGACAACGACAAGAAGAAGTGGGTGGTGCGAATCCAGGCGGGCGAAGAAGTCATTCGCCGCTATTGCAATTCACCCAAAGATATCGACGAACAGAAGATCCGTGCTGATGCGCAGAAGACGCTGACAGACGAAGGCTACGACGGCGCTGGCGCGCAGATCGTCGTAAAACGGTAGGGACAACCTACTTCCCGCGCGAATGCATTGGTTTGGTAGAGACGCAGCATGCTGCGTCTCTACATAAGTGTTAGGCCGCAGCACTGATGCGCCGGATCAGGTCTTCCTGCTCGGCTTTGCTTTCGGCACCGATAGTAAACGCATCCAGCAATCCCAGGGAGAGCGCGAACTTCAGGGCTTCATCCTGACGCTTGCCGAGATCGCCCTGTCCCAGAATCTTCATCCCGATAATGCCTTTGCCGGCAGCGCGCATTTCACGAATCACGGCGGCCACGGTTTCGGGTTCGGCGTCCATGTGCGAGCCGATCGGATTCATCCGAACGAGATCGACTTCCACCCACGGCGACTTTGCCGCCTTGCGTAACGCTTCAATCGAATGGCACGAGCATCCATGGGTGCGGATAATCCCCTTCTCTTTGGCTTCGGAAAAGACGTCCATCACGCCTCGATAGCGGGTTGTCCAGTCGCCTTCCGTGAGGCAATGCATGAGGCAGATATCGATGTAATCGGTCTTGAGTTCACGGCGAAAACGGTCGAGGTCTGCGCGAGCAGTCTGAGGATCGCGCGCCCAGGTCTTCGTCATGACTGTGACTTTGTCGCGGGGAACGTGCTGCAGCGCCTCAGCGACATGAGGATGGCTCCCATATGCGTCGGCGGTATCGAAGAAGCGCAGCCCGTGGTCGTAACCATTCAACAGTAAGTCAGACAGGGTCTTTACTCCCAGCGCGCTCTGGTGCGAGGTGTGTCCATAGCCGATCGTGCCGGTACCCATCGCCAGACGACTGGTCCTGATGCCAGTCTTGCCGAGCACAACGGTGTCGTTGGCACTAAAACGTTTGCTGAGTGACTGGCCGAGAAGCTTGGTTGCGAATGGCTGTGAGCTGAGCCAGGCGGCTCCCAGCGCATAGGTGGAGCCGACGATGAAGTCTCTACGCCATCGCGGCATCGCGCGCTGGACTTATCCCATCTGGATGTATGTCTCGGTGACCGGAGTAGTGGTGTACTTGATGCTGTACAAGATCTTTCGTTAGTCGAGCGGCCGCGCGAAGTGAACCGAGGGCTTTGGCTCTCGGCTATCAGCTTTCGGCCAGGCGACTTCCTGGCGTTCTCCAAGAATTCGTCCTGGCCGAACGCCGGGCGCCGCATGCCAAAGCCTGCTACTTCACCGATGACCCAATTACTCGCTGGCCCGATTCTGATATATTGAGCGGACTTCAACCCACCGGAGCTTCCCCAATGCCCAAGAGCGTAAACAAAGTCATTCTCATCGGTAATCTCGGCAAGGATCCCGAGATCAAGTACACGCCCACCGGTACGCAGGTTGCGAAGTTCTCTATCGCGACCAATGAAAACTACAAAGACAAGAGCGGCCAATGGCAGGAGCGGACCGAGTGGCACAACATCGTGGCCTGGCAACGGCTGGCGGAAATTGTCGGCCAGTATGTGAAGAAGGGCTCGAAGGTGTACATAGAGGGCCGTCTTCAGACCAGCTCCTGGGACGACAAAGAGACTGGCCAGAAGAAGTACAAAACCGAAATTGTCGCCAACGATCTAGTCCTGCTCGGCGGACGTGGTGAAGGCGCTTCAGAAGGCGGAGATAGCGGATATTCGCGCGGCGCCGCAGTCGCTGGTGGTGGAAACTTCGATCAGAGCCAGCCGCAGCACGAAGAGCCTGCTCACGCTACGCAGATTCAGGATGAAGATATTCCCTTCTGAAGCGCCCGAGAAGAGCGAACACGAAGGTGACAAAGGCAAACACAAGAGGTCACGAAGAACTTAGGGCACCTGCTCCTGGCTTTTCGTGACCTCTGATTTCGAACCTTTGTGTTCGC